>ERZ839767.152-NODE-152-length-116592-cov-5.488128_pt1 | contig 116592 bp, 92 predicted proteins | sample MGYA00519879_ERZ839767 | MGnify/ENA primary metagenome ERZ839767 (study PRJEB31850, sample SAMEA3708852) | human gut metagenome | biome: human gut; feature: human-associated habitat; material: faeces | place: China | collected 2014 ...
CGCCCTTGCGGACAAACGGTTTTCAAGACCGCCTCGTTATGACCACTTCGATACCTCTCCAAACTGTTTAAGTTTGTTGCTCTCTCAACAGTGCTTTGCTAGTATAACTCTTTATTTTGGATTCGTCAACCCCTTTTTTTAATTTTTTTCAATTTTATTTTTTGAATTTCATTTTCAAGTACAAGATAATAACATTTATTGTCTCCTGAAGCGTAAAAATGTTCTACTTTACCTTTAATATTACTTGAAAATTTTTTTATCCCATTCATTTTATAAATGACACATTTTGAATCAGAATTTAACATTATTTCATTGTTATCATTTAACTGTACCTGCTTATACTGTTCACTTAATTCAATCTTTAACTTTCTTTTTCCTGACAGTTCAAATACTTCCAGTTCATTTTTGTTTCCATCATCAGCATCAAGTATTACACCGATATATTTTGAATTATAAAACGCACTTTTTATTGATGTTCCATATTTTTTTTGAAATTTAACTTTCGGCTGACGCAGATTAGTCCATACACAATACCCGTCTTCTCCAAATACACATACATCATTATCATTCAGATACTTTACTTCTGATATGAGCTTGTCATTGTAAACCTGGGCACCCACAAGGAAATTGCTGTTCTTCCCTACATCCGAAAAATCATAAAATGCGACTCTGCTCTGTATCTTACTGTCATTTACGCTTACAAATACTGCTGCCACATTTACTCCGTCGTCAGATATATCTATTGATACCGGATAACCGTCATCAATATTTGTCGGTATCTCTGCCAGAAGCTTATTCTGCACATCATAAGGATTATAAATTCTTATAACATTTGAAGATGATTCTTCAAGTAATACGGCAACAACCCCTTGTTTTGATACTTCTGCCTGAACTATGGGATAATCTGTCGTTATTTCCTTTCCTGAATCATCCCCATTATAAACTATGAAATTTTTCTCTCCCACATCAGCGACGACCACATATTCTCCACATATATCTATTGCCGATGATGCCATGTCATAGCTGCCGTTCCACAGCTCTTTTCCCGAAGCATCCATTGCTACTATTCCGTCTTTGCTGTATTTCAGTATATAATCATTGTAGCTGGCATAAGAAGCTGAATTTTTATTTTTTATGCTGCTTCTTTCCTCTATTTTGTACCCATTATATTTTATATTAATATAATAATTGTATATCGCACCGAGTAAAACTGCTGCAAGTATGATTATTCCAGCCGATATGAAAAATGCTTTTTTATTCTTCTTTTTTCTCTCTATTATTGCTGCCACATTTTGAGAACGCCCTACTAAACTTTCCATATTAATCCTCATTTCTGCACATGTTTTTTGTGCATAGTGTGAAATATTATATATGATTTTCACACTATTCTCCATTATTGCACTTTTTGTGCATAGTGGGAATTTTTTGATTTTCAGCCTTCTTCCCACTTCCGTTACTGTTTTAAATAATATGTATTTGCAAAACTATAATAATCTGTAATTGAAGCATACAAATATAACATATAATTAGTTTCGCAATCACCTACTAACATAAACAGCAGCTAATCATTCTAATAGAGAGTATAACTTATCTTTTTAGGCATTGCAATATTCTATATAATATTCCATCTTTATCAGGTAACAGTTCAATAAAACTAAAAAATCAGCTTTTTCTCTAATTAGCACTGCAGATTTATACGGCAGCTTATTAATTATCTTGCCGGAAGTTTTATAACTTGTCCTTCTCTTATATTATCACTATTTTGTATTCTGTTTACCCTTTTTACCATATTCATTTTCTTCAATGTATGGTACTGTCTCCATACTATCGTACTTAATGTATCGCCCTCTTTTACTTTGTATTCTTCATAGTTTCTGTGCGAACCTGTTATTCGCTTTATATTTTTTCTGTTATTTATCGTCTGTCTTGCAGCCTTAGACATCTTTCCTGTTTTTTTAATTTTATTCACTTTTCCTGCCGTTTTCTTTCTTTTTAACCTGTCTCTTCGTGCTGTACTTAAACTATTATTTTTTCCGATACCTGTATTTTTATCATTACTTTTTCTCTTTTTTTCGGTATCTGATGACTGTACGCTATTTCCTGTTTTTTCCTTTGTCATACTTATTTTCTTTGCATTTTCCGCTTTATCTGCATTTTCTTCTTTGTCCCATTCTGCCCCTATTCCTGCTCCCGAAACATTTTTACTATTGTCATCATCTCCATATGTCGTTTTTACATATCCCTGCAATACATCCACACTGTCCTCAAGACTGTTTATTTTTGAAACACTCTCAATCATATAATTTCCACCGATGACAAACATAAATGCAATCGCCATCGTAAGTGCAGCTATTGCCGTCTTAGAAACAGAATCTTTCTTTTCGTTTTTATTTACCCTATCGCGTATCACTTCGGTGACAACATCATCATACTCTCTGTCTACACTTTCATTTTGATTTTCTCCGAGCACAAAATCCTGCATCTGCGGATTTTTTTCATAATAAACATAATATCCCGTCTGTTCCTTTAGATTTCCATCTTTCCACTTAAATATTTTTTCTTCACATTCTGACAGGTCAAACAGGAACAATATATTGCTTTCCTTAGAAAAATATTTTCTTTGAATTATATTTATCGTCGCATCAACTTTGCTGTTCCACATATAAACACCACACACCCAGCCCATCACTGTCACTCCGGGAAAGTATTTATATATTTTCTCATATGCTTCACTCCAGTCTTTTTCTGATATGTCAGTAACTGCATCCGTAACATTAAAATCCACCCCTATTGCACCATATATAAATGTACTGCCTTTTGCAAGCTCCTCCCCCTCTTTTCCGAGCATCAGTATTATCTTTTCCTCACTCTGTTCCTTAAATATCTGTCTTATATAAGTCATAACATAATCTTCTATATAAATCGGTCCGGAATACGGGCTTTCCCCTATCTGACGGATATTTTCCGGTTTTTTCACATACTTATGTATCATATCTTCCACAATTTCATCCCCCTATCCTTTACCATGTACTCTTTTAGGATTACGATAACATTTCCGACAGAAAAATTTTGTCAAAATCCCTCACCTGGTTAATGAATATTTTTATTTTTATGTGGAATATTATTTGTATAATATCTTTTTTGAAAGGTTGGATAATTTTAATGAATATGTTAAAAGAAACTAAAGTCTCTTATTTTAACCCTGAAACTTCTCTTGCTTCTTTTCATTTTATACACACTTTAAAAAGCTGTTATAAAGAATGTTTTTCTTTAAATAAACATCTTGTCATACTTTGTATTGGTTCTGACAGAGTCATCGGAGATTGTCTTGGTCCGCTTGTCGGTCATAAACTTTCATCTCTTTTAAAAAGTTCAGATATTTCCATATATGGCACTTTGAATAATCCCGTTCATGCAAAAAATCTCAATACGACGATAAAAAAAATAAGAGCAACTATACGAAATCCGTACATCATTGCTCTTGATTCTTCTCTTGGTACAAACTCTCATGTGGGTTGTGTCACTCTCGGTAAAGGCTCGCTTTCTCCCGGCATAGGCACGGGAAAGAGTCTTCCGCAGGTGGGTGATATTTATATTACCGGAATCGTTAATGAAAGCGGTATCAATAATATTGCAACTTTGCAGACAACACACCTTAACACTGTCATGAGGCTTGCTGATTTTATCTCCAGCGGTCTTTACATGTCTGTACGCCCCTCTAAAGCTCGATAAAGCGTAATCTCGTCAATATACTCTAAATCTCCCCCTATAGGAACTCCACTTGCAATACGGCTCACTTTCACCCCCAGCGGCTTTATAAGTTTGCTTATATATGTTGCTGTCGTGTCACCCTCAAGCGTTTTATTGGTGGCGACTATGACTTCGTCCACATCTTTCTGAAGCCGCACCATAAGTTCACTGAGTCTTATATCCTGCGGTCCTATGCCCGCCATTGGTGAGATTGCTCCGTGAAGCACATGGTACACTCCCTCATATTTTCCTGTTTTTTCATAAGCAGCCAAATCTCTCGTGTTTTCAACGACCATTATCTGCTTATGATTGCGCTTAGGATTAGCACATATAGGACAAAGTTCATCATCCGTATATGTGCAGCATTCCTTGCAATATTTTACATTTTTCTTTGCGTTTGTCATTGCATCGGCAAGCCCCTTGACCTGCTCCTGCGGCATATTTAGTATATGAAACGCAAGTCTTTGTGCCGATTTATTTCCTATACCCGGCAAATGTGAGAGCTGCTCAACAAGAGTTAATATCTGCGAACTGTAAAAATCCATCTTAGAACAGACCTCCGAGACCTCCGCCAAGTCCACCTGTAAGTGCTGACATCATTTCCGAACTTTCTTCCTCTACTTTGCGGAGTGCTTCATTTGTTGCAGCTACTATAAGATCTTCAAGCATCTCTATATCGTCAGGATCAACAACTTCAGGGTCGAGTTTTACTGATAAAACTTCTTTCTTTCCGGAAATTTTAACCGTTACAGCTCCACCGCCGGCTGTTGCTTCCCACTCTTTTTCTTCCATTTCCTTCGTCTTTTCTTCCATCTGTCTCTGCATACGCTGAGCCTGTTTCATAAGATTGTTCATATTTCCCGGCATTCCGCCACCTGGAAATCCACCTCTCTTTGCCATTCTATCTTCCTCCATAAATTATTTTTTGTTGACTGTTTTTATCTTCCTGACTTTCATTTCGGAAGCATTATTAAATTTCATCCAGTCCTTTATTTTTTAAACTGCACATCAAAGTTTATTTTATCGATTAAATCAGATAAATCCAGAGAATTTCTGCTCTGCTCAGGACTTACAAGTTCTACCATTATCCCGGCATCAACTCCTACGATATTTGATATGAGAATTTTTAATTCATCAAGATTTTTCTTCTCGTCCATATTGAAATACGCTTCTGCCGTCGCATCCGTAAATTGCAATATAAGGGTCTGCCCATCCTGTGATACTGTCTTTTTGCATATGTCCGGTGACAAAAATGACTTAGCAGTAACTGACAATCCTGAGACTATCTGTCCCCACTTTTCATTTATCTTTTTCATGTCATCCGATACCATCTTGGGAAGTTCCACCTTAGGCTTATTTTCCTCAGGCGTCTCTTTAGTGGCTTTTGCAGCATAAACTGTATCCATATTTTCTGCACTCGAAGAATTTACCACAATGCCATTTTCAAGCTTCTTTTCTAAAGCATCAAGCCTTGCAATAACACTGTCATCCTGCGTGTTTTTCTCCATCTGAGGTACACAGAGCTTTACAAAAGTAACCTCGGTAAGTACACGCTTCTGAGTTGCATATTTTATCTGATTCGATAACTCTGATAATATACGAATATACCTTATAAGACCTGTCTCGTCAACTTTTTTTGTTTCCTGTTCCATCTGTTCAAGCTGTTCGGTTGACGCATCAACCATCTCACGCCCGGCTGATGACACTGATATTATCATAAGGTTTCTCAAATACCATATAAGACCTGTTATAAACTGGTTTAAATCCCTGCCCGATATCATTATCTCGTCAAGAAGTTTTACACAACCCATAACATCAAGTTCTGCCATGCAGTTAAACATACGGCTATAGACCGCCGTATCGACTGCACCAAGTACTTCTATAGCTTTATCGTATGTAAGTTTTTCACCGAGGTAAAAAGCTATACACTGGTCTAAAAGACTGAGTGCATCACGCATTGAGCCGTCTGCGACTTTTGCAATATATCTAAGTGCTTTCTCCTCCACTTCTATCTGCTCACGCTGCATAAGGTCTTTTAATCTGTCGGCTATCGTGTCTATTGATATTCTCTTGAAGTCGTAACGCTGGCATCTTGACAATATCGTTATAGGTATCTTGTGTGCCTCAGTGGTAGCCAATATGAATATAACATATGCCGGCGGCTCTTCGAGAGTTTTAAGCAGTGCGTTAAATGCCGCCGCTGATAACATATGAACCTCATCGATAATATATACCTTATATTTTCCTTCTGCCGGAGAATACTGTACCTCATCTATTATCTCTCTTATATCATCTACGCTGTTGTTTGATGCCGCATCCATCTCAATAACATTCATCGAAGTCTGGCTGCTTATCTTTTTGCACATCTCACACTCACCGCAGGGACTTCCGTCTACCGGATGTTCACAATTCACTGCTTTTGCAAGTATCTTAGCAACCGTTGTCTTACCGGTTCCCCTTGTACCGCAAAAAAGATAAGCATGCCCGATACGGTCAGTCCTTATCTCATTTTTTAAAGTTGTAACTATATGATCCTGTCCCTTGACCTCGTCAAATTCACCGGGACGGAATTTTCTGTATAAAGCCGTATAAGACATAATACTCCTTTTTAGGTAAATTTAGGGGCAACCTTGGATTGCCCCTTTATTTCTTAGTTTTCAAAACTGAAATCCATTTAATCCCCGAAACAGATTCCTAAACCTTTTGCTTCTTTTATTATCGACGAGTCAGGATCGACCATCTTAAGTTTTCCTGCTACCTCACCAAGCGGAACCGGAACTATCTCGCCATCTTTAAAACCTACCATATAGCCATATTTTTCTTTTATGATAAGTCTTGCTGCTGCCGCACCTAGTCTGCTCGATATAACTCTGTCATATGGGCAAGGTTCTCCACCACGCTGCATATGTCCGGGAACGGTAATCCTTACCTCCTGTCCCGTCCTCTCCTCAATCTCTTTTCCTATCTGATAAGATATTGACGGATATGGATTTGCCTTTCTCTTTGCCTTAAGTTCTTTCTTTGAAAGTGCTGCATCTTCTTTTGATATTGCCCCTTCTGCTACTGCAAGGATTGAAAAACGCTTTCCCTCTTTTGTTCTCTTGTCAAGTGCTGCAACAACCGAATTTATGTCATATGGTATCTCAGGAAGAAGAATTATATCTGCCCCTCCTGCAATTCCGGCATGAAGTGTAAGCCAGCCTACTTTATGACCCATAACCTCGACAATAAATACCCTGCTGTGCGATGCGGCTGTCGTGTGAATACAGTCTATCGCATTTGTAGCTATGTTTACGGCACTCTGGAAACCAAATGTTATATCTGTTCCCCAGATGTCATTGTCGATAGTTTTTGGAAGTGTGACTACATTTAAGCCCTCCTCACTCAAAAGGTTTGCTGTCTTATGAGTACCGTTTCCGCCAAGTATTACAAGACAGTCAAGTCCCCACTTTCTGTAGTTTGACTTCATTGCCTCAACTTTATCAAGTCCGTTCTCATCAGGCTCACGCATCTTCTTAAACGGCTGTCTTGATGTTCCGATTATGGTTCCTCCCTCGGTAAGAATCCCTGAAAAATCACTCGGTTTCATTTTTCTGTAATTTCCATAGATAAGTCCTTTATAACCCTCAATGATACCGTAAATCTCCACATCAGAATATGTCTGGTACAATGTTTTTGCAACACCACGCATAGTTGCATTTAAGCTCTGGCAATCTCCACCGCTTGTTAAAAATCCAATTTTCTTCATAAACTGCCGCCTTTCTTTTCATCAATATTTTCCAGTTCTTTTTCTCTTTTCTTAGTATAACCGTATTTCTTATTTACTATTTTACTCATTATAAAATATCCCGCCGCTGCTACAAGTAACATTATAAACAATACTTCGGGCGATACAATAGATTTTACATTCATTTTACATACCGTTCTAGTCAAGATGCCATATGTCATCATTGTACTGTGCTATCGTTCTGTCAGATGAGAAGAAACCTGCCATAGCTATATTCTTTATCATTTTTCTGCTCCATGCAGCTCTGTCCTCATAATCCTTAAACACCTGCTCTTTGACACGGATATAATCTTTTATGTCTAATAGTGTCATAAACCAATCTTTTGTCACTATCTCCATGTAAAGTCTGATAAGACTCTTCTTATTTCCGACCGCAAACATCTTTTTATCAATGATAAAGTCAACAAGTTTTGCTATCTCCGGATCTTCATCATAAATCTTTTCTGCTGAATAATCGGCTTTTGCATAATGCTCAATAACCGTATCACTCTTTTCACCAAATATATAGATATTATCATCGCCTACAAGTTCATGTATCTCGACATTTGCACCATCCTCTGTTCCAAGAGTCACGGCACCGTTTAACATAAATTTCATGTTGCTCGTTCCGCTGGCTTCTTTTGATGCAAGCGAAATCTGCTCTGAAATATCTGCTGCCGGTATTATCTTCTCTGCATATGTTACATTGTAATTTTCAAGCATTACCACTTTAAGGTATGGGCTTACCTCAGGATCATTCTCTATAACTTTTGACAGACAGAGTATAAGATGAATAATGTCTTTAGCGATAGTGTATGCCGGTGCCGCCTTTGCTCCAAATACAAATGTAATCGGTCTTGCCGGTTTGTTACCTGCCTTTATATCCATATATTTATGAATAATATATAGTGCATTCATCTGCTGTCTCTTATACTCATGAAGTCTCTTTACCTGAACATCTATAATAGAGTTTTCATCTATCTCAATATTTTCTTTCTTAAGAAGATAATCTTTAAATTCTTTCTTCTTAGTCATTTTTATATCGGTAATTGCTTTAAGTACGGCTTCATCATCCTTAAACTGCATAAGTTTTTCAAGTTCATTTGCATCTTTCTTAAAGCCGTCACCTATCTTTGATGAGATAAGCCCGGTAAGTTCATGGTTGCTGTGAAGAAGCCATCTTCTAAATGTTATACCGTTTGTCTTATTGTTAAATTTGTTTGGATAAATATCATAAAACGGTTTTAACTCGCTGTTTTTAAGGATTTCAGTATGAAGTGCGGCAACACCGTTTACACTAAATCCATAATGCATATCTATCCTTGCCATGTGCACCTGCTGATTTTCATCTATAATTGCAAGTTCAGGATTGTTATTATATTTTTCTTTTACTTTTACATCAAGCATCTTAATGATAGGCATAAGCTGTGGAACAACTTTGTCAAGGAACCAAACCGGCCATTTTTCAAGTGCTTCCGCAAGTATCGTGTGGTTTGTATATGCACACATACTGCTTACTATATCGATTGCCTTGTCCATATCAATGCCTTTCTTGACAAGAAGTCTGATAAGTTCAGGGATTACCATCGTAGGATGTGTATCGTTTATCTGGACAACCGCATAATCGGCAAGGTCATAGAGATTACTTCCCTTTGCAGCTGCTTCATCAATAATAAGCTGTGCGGCATTGCTTACCATGAAATACTGCTGGTATATTCTAAGGAGCTGTCCCTGATAGTCACTGTCATCAGGATAGAGGAACAATGTAAGATTTTTTCTTATATCCTCTTTGTTGAAATAAATACTTTCTCCCTGAACGATATTTTCATCAACGCTGTCAATATCAAAAAGTTTTAATGTATTGCACTTATTATCATAACCAGTCACATCTATCTCATACATAACTGAATTTACTCTAAGTCCTCCAAAAATGACCTCATAGCTTGTATCTGTTCTTCTAAGCCAGCTTTTGTCCTTTATCCACGGGTTTGGAACTTCTTTCTGAAGATTTTTATCAAACTCCTGCTTGAAAAGTCCAAGATGGTAATTTATTCCGACACCGTCACCGTTTAAACCAAGCGTTGCTATAGAATCGAGGAAGCAGGCGGCAAGTCTTCCGAGTCCGCCGTTTCCAAGTGATGGTTCAGGCTCAATCTCCTCAATCTCCGCCATGCTCTTTCCATGTTTTTTAAGAGCATCTTCTACCTGGTCATAAAGTCCAAGATTTATAAGATTGTTTGATAAAAGCTTTCCTATAAGAAACTCTGCTGAGATATAATAGAGTTTCTTCTTTCCCTCAATCTTTCCCCTCTGCTGCGTTGCATTTTTAGTAAGTTCTAATAAACCGTAATAAATTTCTTCATTTGTACCGCGTGATGCGATATTTTCAATTTCGTTTTCGTACATACTCTCCTACCTTTCTTTATTGATGTACTCTCGGTATCTTCTCAAAACGAATCATTTCGAGAGCACATTATTGTGCCGGACATATATCATCTGATACTGTCCATACTTTTTCACTTATTATCCGGTGTAATGTATCAATAACTTTTGTCAAAATGTCATTTAACAAAACTGATACCACGGGTTGCTACATGACTGTCTGTTTTTGACAATTACATCTTTATAATACCACTTTACATTTTTTACTACAAGAAACAAGACTTCCCCGGAAGTGATTAAAATCGACTTATTGTTATTGTTTACAACCACGGTACGGTCAGCAACGATTTATTTTTAATCCGATCTTAAATATAGCGTACTGTATCAGTGACTTCTATCAATGATACAACAAATTATATATTGATAATCCCGAAATCATATGCCTTTCTACCCGATATGATACTCTACAATATCCTCAAGTTTTTTGCGTGGTCTTGCATCCGGGTTTTCATCTGGATATCCGAGTGCAACCGCTCCGACAAGCTGTCCACTCCTGCCTATGTAATCCGTAAGTTCTTTATAGGCAAAACAGGTATTGCCTATCCAAAGCGAACCGATACCAAGCTGCTGTGCACGAAGCAACATATTTTCTATTGCCGCACCGATTGAGAGACTATCACATATCTCCGTAAATCTGCCGTCCATATCTATCGTTTCCATAGGACTTACACCGTTTGTATTTAATACAAATACCACTATAGGTGCACTCATCATAATGCGAAGCGTGTTGTCCGCATCCGGCAGCAGTCTTTTTGAGTCTTTAAACAAAGGTTCTTTTAACTCACGCTTTATGCCTGCACGCATCTTTTTTAAAATTTCTTTCTTTTCTTCACCGCCATATACAAGAAATTTCCACGGCTGTCTGTTTTTACCTGACGGTGCAACTCTCGCCGCATCAAGGATTTTTTCAAGTATCTCGCCTGAAATCTCCTCTTTCTTATATTTTCTTATGCTTCTTCTCTGATATATGCTGTCACACAGAACATTTTGGTCATCCTTGCCGTTATCATTGTCATTTATGTTGTTACTGTTCATTCCGTTGTTATCCTTACTATTTCTCTTCCTTTTTGTTATGTATTTATGATTTGCTGTTTTTAGTTGTGCATTTACATTTTTGTTCGCAGATAATTTACTAATTCATTTTTTATGTTGGTCTTAAAAGATTTATACTCCTTCTAATGATAAAGATTTCTATATTGCTGCCTGCTTTAATCCTTGCGTAATTTTAATATTACCAAGGAACAGCGTAACAGTTCAGCCATAAAAAGATAATTGGCAATACAATGAGCTTGTTCATTATATTGTTAAGTACCTTTTTATGGTAGAATAGCCTTTCATTTCTGAAATGAGTAAACATAAGCTGCAAAGCAGCGACTGACAGCTCGCTGGCAGGTTTATGAATGTAAGAAATGAAAGGCTGAACTGTTACGGAGTAGCAGTGCAAATTGTGAATATCCGTTCCACTTGTCTAAAACATGTGATTAATGATTACAGGCAGCCCCATCATCGGACTGCCTGTAAGATTTGCAACAAGGCAGATATTCGTGGTACGCTCTGCTGTCTGCTACTGTAAAATTTCATAATCCATGCACATCCTTACCGCCGTGTACGGTCTTACATAAGTGTCTGCCACGGCAACATGAGCCGGATGCTTCTGATAACCTTTAAGCGACTCCTCACTGTCAAGCTCACAATCGAGCATAACATCAGCATTTGACGAGCCAAGTCCGTCAATTACAACATTAACCTTTAAAAGTCCCGGTACTTTTCCCACAAGCGACTCAAGATTTTCTTTAATTCCCTTTTTTACACTCTCTTTATCCTCAATATCCTCTTTTAACTGCCACAAAATAATATGTTTTACCATTGTATGCTCCTTTCTTATCCAAATAATTTTTAGGCGTTTGCGAAATTATCATAACCTGCGATTAAATTGTGCAATTAACACAACATATAATTAGTTTCGCAAACACCTGCTAAATAATATGTTTAGTTCCATCTGTTGCACTTATCTCCACTCTTGCATCTCCCGGATAAAACTTAATGGTTCTGCCAACCATTCCCCCGGTCATCTGTGCAACAACCGGTATCCCCATTTCTGAAAGTATCCTCTTTGATTGTATAACATTCTGGGTTCCTATGTCCATATTTTTATTCGAAAAATCAAAACTAAACATATTGGCACCACCAATAATTTTTACTTTTAAATTTCCACTGTCTGCTCCACGAACACATAATGTTTTGTATAATCTTTCAATTCCTGTATTTACATATCTTTCAGGGCACATATCCCGACGACCATCCATATGTTCCATAGACCCGGCATAAGCATCGGGGAGCATTGCGTGCAGCAGACCACCTATATGCAGCCTTTCATCGTACATACATATCCCGACACATGAACCAAGTGCATAAGTAACCAGCTCATCATTTTTTCCACCTGTTTTCAAATCCGCAATCTCAACTATTTTCTGAGCCATAACACGCCTTTCATTTCATTTTTATTAAAATAGATATTTGCGAAACCAGTGTGCTGACCTGCTGACTTTTAGCTAAATAACTAAGGATAAATTTTCAGTCTGCAAGACGGAAGAATGAGCTGTAGTGGGCTACGGCGATTGATGACAACAAAGCAGATGGAAATTTATACAAGTTATTTGGCAAAATATCAACAGGTCAGTGCACTAGCATTATCTGTAATTAACACAACATATAGTAAAATTTCGCAATCAACCATAATTTGCATTTTATTTGTATTTCTTTTTTCACTATTTTCTAATATTTATATTGTATTTGTTATACCTTATTTTTGTCCTGTTAGCAAGTGAACAGACATAAAATCTAATATTTATGGTAGTAATTCTCTGATTTTTATTGTAATTATCACGATAGAACTTTTATAATAATAGATTTTTATTGTCACTTTAAACAATTTATTGATATTTTACTACTCTTTTTCATTGCAAAATATCCTAAAATGTAATAGAATATATTTTGAAAACAAATACAGCAAAATGCACGTCAATTTTACTGTAAATTTTTATCTAAGGAAAGGATGTATTTTAAAATGACTAATTTACCAAAAATGAAAATAGGTATCGTTGCTGTCAGCAGAGACTGTTTCCCAGAGTCACTCTCAGTAACAAGAAGACAGAACCTTGTAAAGGCTTACACAGACAAATATGATGCTGAGGATATTTACGAATGTCCGGTATGTATCGTAGAAAGCGAAATACATATGGTACAGGCTCTTGAGGACATCAAGAAAGCCGGATGTAACGCACTTGTTGTTTACCTTGGAAACTTCGGTCCTGAAATTTCTGAGACACTTCTTGCTAAGCACTTTGACGGACCTAAGATGTTCGTTGCTGCTTCTGAGGAAGACGGACTTAACGGAGGTCTTATCGACAACCGTGGTGATGCTTACTGTGGTATGCTCAATGCAAGCTACAACCTTAAACTTCGCAATGTTAAGGCTTATATCCCAGAGTATCCTGTAGGAACTGCTGAGGAATGTGCAGATATGATTCATGAATTTGTACCTATCGCACGTACTATTTATGCATTAAGCAACTTGAAGATTATCAGCTTTGGTCCTCGTCCACAGAACTTCCTTGCTTGTAATGCTCCTATCAAACAGCTTTACAACCTTGACATCGAAATCGAGGAAAACTCAGAGCTTGACCTTTTTGAAGCATTCAACAACCATGCAGGTGATAAGCGTATCCCTGATGTTGTTAAGGATATGGAAGCAGAACTTGGTGCCGGAAACAAGAAACCTGAAATCCTTGAGAAGCTTGCTCAGTATGAGCTTACTCTCCTTGACTGGATCGAAGACCACAAGGGTTACAGAAAATATGTTACTATCGCTGGAAAATGCTGGCCTGCATTCCAGACACAGTTTGGATTCGTACCTTGTTATGTAAACAGCCGTCTCACTAAGAGAGGCATCCCAGTTTCATGTGAGGTTGATATTTACGGAGCACTCAGCGAGTTCATCGGAACTGTTGCAAGTGAAGATGCAACTACTCTTCTTGACATCAACAATACTGTACCTGCTGATATTTATGACACTGATATCAAGGGCAAATTTGATTACACACAGAAAGATACATTTATGGGATTCCATTGTGGAAACACAGCTTCAGACAAGCTTTCATTCTGTGAGATGAAGTATCAGAAGATTATGGCTCGTTCACTTCCTATCGAAGTAACAAACGGAACTCTCGAAGGAGACATCATTCCTGGAGATATTACATTCTTCCGTCTTCAGAGCACAGCAGATGCTAAACTCCGCGGATATATCGCTCAGGGTGAAGTTCTTCCTGTTGCAACACGTTCATTCGGTGCAATCGGTATCTTCGCTATTCCTGAGATGGGACGTTTCTACCGTCATGTACTTATCGAGGGTAACTATCCTCATCATGGAGCTGTTGCATTCGGTCATTACGGAAAGACATTATACGAAGTATTCAAATACATTGGTGTAGATGTTGACGAAATCGGCTTTAACCAGCCAAAAGGAATGCTCTACAAGACAGAGAATCCATTTGCTTAATCTTTTAAAAGCTTCAAATTTTATTGCAGTCAATTGACTTTAATTAATTGAGGGCGATGGCATATTGCCATCGCCTTTTGTTTTAATTTCTGACTGCAAGTCACTGTTGACTTAATGTTGCTGTTTCCACTTTGGTACGATGAAATAATTTGATTTTTATTGTACCTGATATGAGCAGCAGCAGTTTAATGATTTAATTTATGTTATGAAGTGAGCTTATAGCGAAATCTGCTTTCGTGACTTTTTGCTCAGAAATGAGGTTATAATGAATTATTTAATTGGTATCGATTTAGGAACTTCATCAACTAAGACTGTTCTTTTTGATGAGGCTGGAAATGTTATCGCTTCTGCCGGAAAAGATTATCCACTCTATACTCCAAACAACGGGTGGGCAGAGCAGAAACCTGAGGACTGGCGCGACGCTGCCCTTGAAACTATCGCAAAAGTAGTTAAAGAGTCAGGTGTAAATGCTGACGATATAAAGGGACTTGGTATCTCAGGTCAGATGCACGGACTTGTAATGCTTGATGAAAACGGAGAGGTTATCCGCCCTTCAATCATCTGGTGTGACCAGCGTACAGAAAAGGAGTGTGAGGAGATTACAGAAAAAATCGGTGCAGAAAGACTTATCGAGATTACTGCAAACCCTGCACTTACAGGATTTACTGCTTCAAAAATCCTCTGGGTAAGAAATAACGAGCCTGAAAATTATGCAAAGTGTAAGCATATCTTACTTCCTAAAGATTATGTAAGATATATTCTTACAGGCGAATTTGCTACTGAGGTATCTGATGCTTCAGGTATGCAGCTTCTCGATGTTCCAAAGAGACAGTGGTCTGACGAAGTCCTCGAAAAACTTGATATTGACAAGAGTCTTCTCGCAAAGGTTTATGAGTCACCTGAGGTTACAGGTACTATTTTACCTGAAATTGCTGAAAAGACAGGACTTTCAACATCAACAGTTGTAGTCGGCGGTGCCGGGGATAATGCTGCGGCAGCAGTTGGTACAGGTGTTGTAGAAGATGGCAAGGCATTTACTACTATCGGAACAAGCGGTGTCGTTTTTGCTCACAGCAGCAAGATTTCAATCGACCCTAAGGGCAGAGTTCACACATTCTGCTGTGCCGTTCCTGGTGCATGGCATGTTATGGGAGTTACACAGGCTGCCGGATATTCACTTGCATGGTATCTTGATAATATGGGTGTCGGATATAAAGATGAAGCTAAAGAAAAAGGCTGTGGTGTCTATGACCTTATCAACGCTGATGTTGAAAAGACACCTATCGGTGCAAACCGCCTTATCTATCTACCTTACTTAAACGGTGAGCGTACACCACATCTTGACCCGGACTGCCGTGGAGTTCTTTTCGGACTTTCAAGTATGCACACAAAAGCAGATATTGTCCGTGCGGTAATGGAGGGAATCAGCTACTCTCTTACTGACTGCAAGGATATTCTCTCTGAGATGGGTGTCGAAGTTAATGATATGATGGCTTGCGGCGGCGGAGCTAAGAACGGTGTCCAGCGTCAGATGATGGCTGATATGTTCGGATGCGATGTTAATACTGTTACTGCTACAGAGGGACCTGCTCTCGGTGTTGCCATTCTCGCCGGTGTCGGTGCAGGCATCTATGACAGCGTTGAAAATGCCTGCCGTAAGATGATACATAAAGACCCTGCTAAGGAATGTAAGACAAATTTTGAGAATAAAGCTAAGTATGATAAGTTCCATGAGATTTATAAAAATCTTTACGGATGCCTTAAGGAGCAGTATAAGGAGATTGCGAAGCTGTAGGATTGCTTGATTGATTACTTTGACGCAAGGAAGGAGATGTGTTTTCAGACTCATGGACGCTCTCGCTCGGAGAAAAGCGTAGCAGTACATAAATGAGCATAATACGCTCATTAAGTACTGACGCTTTTCAAACGCCATTCACTGAAAATCACATCGCTCTCCTTGCTGGTTATGAAGTAATTTAGGATTTTATTTAATGTTTTTAAGCATATATGAATATATTATAATTAAATATGATCATATATGCTTTTTTTGCATTGATTACATCTATTATAAAATATATTATGTGTGCTTTTTTTCATTGATAGGTTTGTGAGGAACTCTGATATACACCAAAAATAATGCTGCTATATTATACAGAACTGCTATTACTATTTCTGACGGGTTAAATGCAAAATAGACTGTATAAACAATCTCATAATACACATAACTCCAAAACAGGATAATCATTAAGCTGCCTGTTAATCTGAATATTTCTTTTTTAGTCACACTATTTTGCTTCTTTTCTCTAATCATTGGTATTATAAATATACATATAAATGATATTAACCACATTAGATATAATAATGTTATAAAACCTCTCAGATTATGATAATCGACAAAACCCGTTATTCCGACATATGCTTCTCCCGTTTCTGTTGTTCTTACTATCGGACTTGGATGTATCTTTGATAGTATGTAAATAACTATAAATGCTACTGCCGGAATTATATTCACTAATACTAAAAAGTATTTCTTATATTTATTTTTAATCCCATCCTTTTTATTATTCAGTTCTTTTGCATCTTCCTTTTTACTCTCATCATACTCATGTTTATTGCTTTCATCATTTTCATTGATAAGATAGTCAAGCGAACAATCAAAGTATCTGCTTACATTTATAATGTTGTTCATATCAGGTAATGTTCCCTGTTCCCACTTTGATATTGCTTGTCTTGATACATTCAATTGTGCAGCAAGCTGTTCCTGTGAAAGACCGTTTTTCTTTCTTAATTTCTGTAGTTTGTCAGAAAAAGACATTCTTCCTTCCCCCTTTCGTATTTATTTTGACATTTTAAGCACCATTTTTCAACCAAACCTGCTTTGCAATATGTCAACTACAGGTTGCCTTGCCGCTATTTACGGTGGTTTGCAGCAAGTTCTTCCTTATTAAACTAAACTGTTGCTTACTACCATCACCACAAAACTTTCTGCAATTATTACTTTCATCATAATAAAATACATTCTTCGTTTGATTGTCAATTTCCCGCATATCATACAATTCTTGTTACATAGAAACTAATGGAGCCATATTCTTTTCATCTGTCATAAAACAAAAACCTCCTAACAGACTATCCCCTCTTTCAAATTAAAACTCCAAACTATCCGCATTAAGCAGAAAATACTTCATTCCCATGATTACAAAGCCTTCCTCATTTCTCCAAGGTTTTTTCGTTCCATTCACTATCACAATCTTTTTAAACGAATCCGGAATATTTCTAAATGAATTAAATTCCTGCGTCTGCTTTTCCTCAGAAGTCATGTCATAAGCCACCTGAATATAATACCTCTGACTACCCTGATTGACTACAAAATCAACTTCAAACTGCTTTCGGGTTGTTTTTCCTTCATAATTTTTTGCATATACCTCTACAATACCAACATCCACATTATAGCCTCTGATAAGCAGCTCATTATAAACAATATTTTCCATGATATGAGTAGGTTCCTGTTGTCTAAAATTCAATCTGGCATTTCTAAGTCCAACATCTGTAAAATAGTATTTCAGATGTGCTCCCACATATTTTCTGCCTTTAATATCATATCTGTCAGCTTTAGAAATCAAAAATGCCTCCACAAGATAATCTATATGGTTAGATATTGTCTTATTGCTGTAATTGATACCACGTTCACTTTTAAAAGTATTTGATATTTTAGTTGGATTAGTAGGAGCTCCTATCGCAGAAGCAAGAATATCTACTAATGTACCAATCTCATCAATATTTTGAATCTTGTTTCGTTCTACAACATCCTTAATATAAACATTTGTGAAAATGTTTTTTAGATACTCAGCCTTTTGGCGTTCTACAGAGAACTGTACCACCTGTGGTAAACCACCATATATCATATATTCCTCCCAAGCATCATCATAATCCCCATCAAAAGCCGCATAGAACTCTGCGAAGGATAACGGATATATTCTTATCTCATCTCCTCTGCCTCTAAATTCAGTTACAATATCACTTGATAAAAACTTAGAATTACTTCCGGTTACATACACATCAATGTTACTGATACGAAGTAGGCTGTTCAGCACCTCCTCAAATCGTGACATAAACTGTACCTCGTCCAAAAGCAGATAATACTTCCGTTCATCTTTCATTGCATCTTTAATATGCCGGTAACACTTCTTTGGATCTCTCAACTCCTCATTTTCAATGCCATCTAAAGCAATCTCAATAATATGGTCATTATCCACACCACTCTCCAATAAATATTTCTTAAACAATACAAATAACAGGAATGATTTTCCGCATCTCCTGATTCCTGTGACAATCTTTATCATCCCATTATCTTTTCTTATCTTTAACTGTTCAAGGTAAGCATCTCTTTTAATCTCCATATACTTTGCTCCTTATTTTTGTGTATTGACACATTTTTTAGTAATAATATTATATCATTCAGTGTTTATTTAATCAATAGCTATTACTATTTTGTGTATATTGACACATTTTTATGCAGCGGATAATTACAAAAAAGACAACGCATAACCAATTTATTGATTTGCGCTGTCTATACACACTATACCTATCTAAATAATCCGCCAATCCTGCTTGCAATCGACTTTACTCTACTTCCAACTTTGCCCGCAACTTTTTTTACTCCACTCCAAACTTTACTTGCAACCGTTTTTACTGCATTTCCAACTTTCTTTACACCTGAATCCGCACCTGTTTTTAATGCAGTTTCTATTGTTGTATCTGCATCTATCTGTTCTCCCTGCACCTTTTTCGCAACCAGATCAAATCCTGTGGTTATTATCGCCGCATTCAGACCGGCAAGTCCGGCATTTTTGCCTATATTCAATGCAAGTTCTTTCGTATTAAATGAGTTCCAGTCATTTCTTGGCAATACATTTTTTTCCTGGGCATCTAATTGTAATTTTTTAGCCTGCTCCTTAGTCAAAGTTCCTGATTTGATGGAGACAACATCTGTTCCACCCATATATGCTTCAACTGATTTACCCGAAAATGCGTTTTTCACATCTTCGACCTGCTCAAGCGGCACAACAAATCTCTGATTATTATAGTTTCCGCCCTTTAATAAATCTATAGTCGCTTTAGAGTTTTTTCCAAACTTAAACTGATACTGATGTACTATTTTTCCCGTAGTGCTGTCCTTTATGACCGTATCAAAGGAATTAAGTCCATATGTCTCGCCCGGCTCCGGAACTTTAACTTCTGCAACATACTTTGAACTTTCAAGCTGTGCCCTCATATTGAATGTGTTTACAGCATTTTGCTCCGCAATAAACCCGTCAAGATTCATGCACTTACTTATTTCTCCCGTATTTGTTGTTACTGTCCTCATCATCTGTGCGTTTGCATTTATAAGAGCATTATCAATTTCATTTAAATAATTGCCAAATTCTATAACTGAAACACCGGTTGCCGCATCTGAAATCTTGTTTGAAAGCCATGTGCTGTTTTCAACACCTTTGTCCCGTAATAAGATTATAATATAATTTTAAAATTCGAGTATTTTTATCTGTCTTATACAACTTTTATCACCCTTGTAATTATTTTTTTATTTGACTATATTGTATCACAGAACTTCGACAAAATATGTCGTTATGATATTTTTTCTTTTTTAAATTAGAGGGGTATTTGCATTTTCCCCCTTGGATTATATCTTTAGCAATACAGTTTTCTTTCCTACTTCACCTTTATTTTCACTTTCGCACTCTTTCCATTAAATGTTCTTAGTGTTATCGTGCATTTTCCTTTCTTCTTTGCTTTTACTACTCCTGCTGATGACACGGTTGCTATTTTTTTGTTGCTTGAACTATAAGTTATTTTCGAGCTTATGCTTCCTACCGGAAGTTCATAACCTATTTTTCTTTTTTTGCCTTTTTTCAGTGTCATGTTTTTTTCATCAGGTGTTATTTTTGAAGGTGCTCTCCTGATATGTATAACTGTTTTTGTGCTGTATTCCCCATATGATGCAGTTATCGTCACATCACCTTTCTTATTTGTTTTTATTGTTGCACTTCCATCTGATGATGAACTTATTTTAACTTTCGATGTATCGTCTGCACTCCATTTTATTTTGTCTGTTCCGTTTGTTGTGCCATTTTTAAGTTTTGCCTTTAATACAACCTTTTCGCCTGCACCAACTCTTATTCCCGATGACTTTGTCACTTCAAGTTTTGCTACATTTACTTCAAATGATGCACTTACACCATTTGCCGATGCAGTAATTACAGCTTTTCCCGCTCCATTTGCATACACCATCCCATTCTGTGACACAGAAGCTACTGCTATATCTGATGATGTATAAACTATTTCACCCTTATATGTTTTTGCTCCTTCTGTTTCGCTTCCTTCATTGTCTTGATTTTGCTTATTCTCCTCAGATGTATTTGTCAACACCTGTGTATCAAGATTTAATATATCTCCGTACTGAATAGTATTTTTTGTCTGTGCAAACTTTATTGAAACTATATCGCTTTCATCAGACAGAACATTTTTATTTCCTGACACCTCAAAAGAGTCAATATCAAGCTGTTCATTATTTACCAGTTTCAACTCCAATTTATGTTTTCCATATTCAAGTCCGTTTAAACTGTAAAAAGCACATCTCGCATATGTATCTTTAAGAGCATATGCTGTCTCTTTTTTATTTCCGTCAAGTATAACATCAAATTTCGGTCCGCTGTAATTATTTCCAAGTATGGCAATTCCAGTTCCCTCAAATTCAAGTGATACGCTGTCACCTTTTTTAGTAAGTTTGGTCAGCGTTCTTCCGTAATTGGTGAAGCTAAGACTCTGCTCTCTTTTTACATTCGCAGAACATTTTACTTCGTCGCTAAGGTCACTTATTCTTGTTATACTGTCTATTCCACCTGAAACCTGTTCCACTTTGACATTGTCAAACATATTTCTGCTAAATGCACTCTTTAATGCAGCCCTACCTGAATTAACCGGTGATGAAGTTACTTTTTTATTTGCTACTTCTTTTCCATTTATATATGCAGTAATTGTATTCTGCTTCATCTTTAATTTAAGATTTACCCATCTGCCTTCCTTAAAGCCTGATATTTTTCCTGACGCAGGTTTTCCTTTATTTGAAGAAAGTTTCCATGTACCGTCTCTGTAAACAAGAAGCCAATAACCGTTATCATTTGATGTATTATTATATCTTGTGCATATTCCGGCATAATTCTTTCCGTTTTCACTTGCGTCAAGCATAACATCTGCTGACAAGCTGTAATCTCTCCATGTATCGTCACCAAATGATGTTGTTGCATCATCAGGATTTGACCCCCAGCCGTCAGGTATTATGTCACTGTTTATCTTCTGCATTAAAACTTTATTTCCATTATCAAGTTTTTCTACTTCAAAAGCACCATTTAAATCCGATGTATAAAATGGTGTATTTCCTCTTTCTTTCAAAAATTCATCTGAATATTCAAAATTATCACTATATGGCAATGATAATGTTTTATTTAACGACATATCATTTGCACTTGTTTCTTTTTTTCTCTCAGCATACGATTTCTGCCCTTCTGTTGTAGAAAGAGTTACCATACTATATGGTTTCACCGTAATCTTATATGTATAAGAACCATTTTCCTGCACTGGAGTAATAACCTCAGTATTATTTAACCAGCCTGCGTCATAGCTTTCACCCTGATAGTTGCTTCTTGTCTCCCATACATTTACTTTTTCACCTGCTTTAGCAAGATTAGATACATTTACTGTATAAGTTCTTTCTTTAGAGCTGTCATTTGTTATTACAGTCGAATAATCTCCTGTTTCTGGTGATGCAGCGGTAAGATAATCATCTTTTGTATCTGTTATGCAATGATTTGACTGTGTTCCATCACCATAACATCCGCTTGTTATATACTGCCATCCCTTTTTAATAAAGTTAGTAAAATGCATTGTCATAACAAGTCCATTTCCAATCTCGTAGTAGCCTGACCATGGCTTATTTGCTGTTATAAGCTGCTTTGGATAATAAACTGAGCCATCATAAAATGCTGCAACAGAAGGCTGAAACTCATACATTGTCATATTTGACATTCCATAACCAATGATTATCCTGTTTGCAACATCTAACATTCCATTTGTGCCTGATGTTGATACGCCATCTGTAGTATTATTGCTTCCAAATATAGAATCAGTTGCAACAGAAGTTCCCTCACTAAACCATATCTCTTTTCCATATTCTTTGTTAAGCTTTAATACATTTTTACTCATATAAGAATTGTAATGGAAACCTAGCACATCTACTGCATTGCGATACTTTTTATTCTTTAACATCTTATCAGCAATATACATTGTATCCGTTTCATCAGCTGCCACAATTTTTATTTTATCATAATCATATTTTTCATTTTTTTCATTTTCAAGTGCATTTGCAAGGTAAATTGTCCAATCAACTTCTAATTCTTTTTCATTTTTATTGGCACTTACATAATTTACTTTTACATTCCATGTATCGTAAACAGCATCAATCGTTTCTTTATACCATTTATATCTTGCCTGATATCCTTTTTTTGCACTTACTTCATACTCCTCACTAACCCATTCTGGCATAGACCAACAAAGCATATCAACTTCAACATCGGGATTTATCACCTGTGCGTCATGCGCAAACATAAAGCCTGCTCCTCTGTTTACATTTGCTTTTTCATCTTCACTTCTCTTGGTAGCAGGCTCTGCTCCTGAAGAAGTATCAAGGTCACATCCAAGTTCAACCTTTACAAGTGAAAGTCCTGCTCCCTCATCCTTGTCAAAAAGCCATCTCATAATCTCCCAATAGGCTTTCGGATTTTTTTCTTTGTAATCCATCATAAGCCTTGATGTTCCGTTGCAAGAGACTGCTCCAATACCTCTGTATGCCGTCTGTGGATTTTTGTTTGCCGTACTCCCGTCAATCTTAATTACTTTTTGACTGTTACTTTTATTTGTATCCGCCGCAAAAACCTTGGTATTATTACTCATACCACCATCTCCTTGAGTTGAAGTAAGCATGGCTGCCGTTAAGACAGCTGTTAAGAATTTTTGTGTTCTTTTTTTCATCTTTTCTTCCTTTCCATATATTTTCACTGAATTTCTTTACTTTTCTAACATTCTTCTATTACTTAAAAGAATAACAGGACAAATCAAAAAAATCTGCCCTGTTATTTGCATATGTTTTATTAAATTTTTCGACTGAAACTAATATAATACTCCCTACTCCACAGCATGCAGATTTTTAAGTGAGATATCCATAATAGGCGCTGAATGTGTAAGTGCTCCGCTTGATACATAATCTACACCGACATCGATTATATTATTTATATTCTCTTTTGTCACATTACCCGAACACTCTGTAAGAGCCCTGCCGTCTATGACCTTTATCGCCTCTTTCATCTGCTCAGGTGTCATATTGTCAAGCATGATAATGTCTGCTCCCACCTCGGCAGCTTCTCTTGCCATATCAATATTTTCAACCTCAACTTCAATCTTGTTTACAAATGAAACATATGCTCTTGCTCTTTTAACTGCTTCTGTGATGCCGCCTGCTGCCCCGATATGATTATCTTTTAACATAACCGCATCTGAAAGATTGTATCTGTGGTTTGTAGCACCTCCGACCTTTACGGCATATTTCTCAAAAATTCTCATATTAGGTGTTGTCTTTCTCGTATCGAGAAGCGTTGTCTTACTTCCTGCAAGCAGTTTTACAATACTGTTTGTGTATGTTGCGATACCACTCATTCTCTGAAGATAATTGAGTGCCGTTCTCTCTCCTGAAAGAAGTGCTCTTATATCACCTGTAACTACAGCCATAAGCTGTCCTTTTTTAACTTCATCACCGTCTTTTACATTCATCTCAAACTGAACTGTGTCATCGAGAAGTTCAAATACTCTCTTGAATACTCCAAGTCCGGCAATTATACCGTCCTGCTTACAGATAAGCTCTACCTTTCCTTTTTGGTACTCCGGCATAACTGAATTTGTCGAAATATCCTCACTTGTAATATCTTCTTCAAGTGCCATCATTATATATTTATCTGCATTAATTTTTAATGTAATAGGATCATTCATGTCTGTTTTTCTCCTTTTCTATTTCATTTAAAACAAGTTCTTTATACTCAGCACTTATTTTTTCATCGTCAACATATTTTTCTGTATCAACCTCCAAAATAGCTCTGTCTGAATTATCAAGATATGATTTATCTTCCTCTGTATCAAGTTTTTGTCTGATTTCGTCTGCTGCTCTCTCTGCAAAAACCATAGATTCAAGAAGTGAATTGCTTGCAAGTCTGTTTTTTCCATGAACACCGTTGCAAGATGTTTCTCCAACCGCATAAAGCCTGTCCATGCTTGTCATGCTCGAAAGATTTACCTTTATACCACCCATAAAGTAATGCTGTGCCGGAACGACCGGAATACATTCTTTTGTGGGATCATAGCCTTCTTCAAGACACTGTTTCATAATATTCGGGAAATGATTTCTGATAGTTTCTTCCGGAATCCTCTCCATAGAAAGCCAAACAAACGGTGTACCGTCTTTTTCCATCTGTTTTCTAATGTCAGCCGTAACAACATCTCTAGGTCTTAACTCGTCACAGAAACGCTTTTTATTTTTGTCAAGAAGAATAGCACCCTCACCTCTAACTGACTCTGAAATAAGAAATCTTCTTCCCGGCTTTTCGGAATACAGTGTAGTCGGATGAATCTGTATATAATCTATATGCTCCATCTCAATATCATGCTTCAATGCTATCGCAAGTGCATCACCTGTAATATGTCTGAAGTTCGTCGAATGTTTATAGAGTCCTCCAAGGCCTCCACAGGCAAATACCACATATTTAGATTTTATTATATCAATATCACCTGCTGCATTTTTAACGACAAGTCCATAACACTCGTTAGTCTTTTCATCACAAACCACATCAAGCATTTTAACATGTTCACTTATAGTAATATTATCCCTTTTCAATGCATTTTCAAGAAGAGTGCTTGTAATCTCTTTGCCTGTTATATCCTCATGATACAATATTCTTGGTCTTCCATGGCCTCCTTCTCTCGTAAATGCAAGTTTGTCACCATCATGTTCAAAATCAACACCATAATCTATAAGTTCCTGCGCTATCTTCTGCGATGAATGTATCATAACTTCTACAGAAGCCTTATTATTTTCATAATGACCTGCTTTCATGGTATCCTCAAAAAATCCATCAAAATCGTCCTCATCTCTGAGCATACACATACCACCCTGAGCAAGGAATGAGTCACTCTGATCTGCATCATCCTTCGTTATTACAAGTACATTTGTACTTTGTGGAAAATGAAGTGCACAGAATAATCCGGCTGCTCCCGTCCCTACTACGACAACATCTGTTTCTATTATCATATCATCACCCGACATCCTTTAAGAATGTCAATAACAGCATACGCTGCCATCCTTTCCTTATATAAATAAAAATCTTCTTAATTATAATGTTACAATGTATCGAGTATAGCATAATTGCATATTTTAAGCAAGTTTGGCGCAACAAATTATTCGCTGTTGTTCCATGCTCTTAGCTCAATAAAATTGCCATTGTCATATTTATAACTTTTTTACAGTACGTACGATGTATTTTTTGTCATTATTTGACATATTGTTGAACAAATGACACATTTTTAATTGCTTTTATATGTATATTGTTGTATAATATATATAAGTTTAATGTTTTTATTTTAATATTTCTATCCTTTAAAATAAATTAAGATTACATTATTGTTTCTGCTATTTATGATTGCAGGACAAAAATATACCTTATCTGGCAGTTTTGTGAAGGACAGCCTGTCGGATAAAAAGCAAAAGGTATATGACAGATTGGAGGATGTTATGAACATAAGAGATTTTATAGACTTGAAAAGATTACAGGAAGTACAGGATAATTTTTCTGTTGCGACTGGTTTTGCAGCAATTACAGTAGATAATGACGGGGAATATCTCACTGAGGGAAGCAATTTTACTGATTTTTGTACGAAGTACGCTCGTGGTTCAGAATTTGGAAAAAAAGCCGGTGTTGAAAATGAAGATACATATTTTTACAATTTAGGGCTTATAAATTTTTCCATTGACATAATGATTGGCGAAGAAAAAGTTGGTGCAGTTATCGGTGGACAGGTTCTTACATCTCCACTTGATGAAGATGAAGCCGCAAAGAAAGCCGCTGGACTTGGTGTTGATGCTGATGCTTATATCAAGGCATTAAGCAAAGTTCCTGTTAAGACAGAACAGCAGGTGCATGCTGCTGCTGAACTTTTTGGAGCAACTATAAATCATCTTGTAACTACAGAATACCTTAAAAACACAAATGGTGGAAAACTTGGTGTTCTCAGCGAAGAAATCAAGCATGCAAATGAAGTTATTCAGAAGATTAACACAAACACACGCTCACTGAACTCTATTGCAAATAAGCAGAAAATGCTTTCACTTAATGCTTCTATTGAGGCTGCAAGAAGTGGTGAGGCAGGTGTTGGTTTCGCAGTTGTTGCAAAGAGCATGGGAGATCTTTCTTCACAGTCTGCAACAATCTACAGTGATATAGAAAAATCAGTAGTTGATATTACATCTTCTATTGAAAAACTTGCTTCATTATTTGAAGATTAGTACATAGCTATTATTAAAAACAGCATTAATGTGCTATAAATATGATTTTAACTCCTTTGGAGTTTGACATAATTCGTTTTTTGTTTTTTTATTTTTTCATGTGTTTCCTTGTAAAATAAGAGGTTCGGCAAATTGCCGCACCTCTTATTTTCTGTGTTTTTTCGCTATATTAATTATAATACTAAAATCTATGGCCAAATCTTAAATCCAAACCCAAATCTTAATATTCAAAAATCAATTTTTTTAAAACTAAATCTTAAAATCTGAAATCTCTCTTACCATCATGTAATTCTTTGAGATATTCCATAGCTTTGTTTCTTACATTTTCGTTTGGAACTTTGAGTATCTCCTCGGCAATAAGTGCCTCACCCTTTTTCTTTGTATCTTCTGAAGCATAATCTTCAAGATATTCCTTGAGTGTCATAAGTGCATTTGGCTGACAACAGTTTACTATCTGACCGCTCTTTAACAGAGACATAAATCTGTCTCCTGTTCTTCCTGCCCTATAACAAGCCGTACAGAAACTTGGAATATAACCAAGTCCGATAAGCCAGTTTACTACCTCGTCAAGTGAACGGGTATCGCTTACATCAAACTGCGATGTTGTCTCATCTCTGACAGGTTCAACATATCCGCCTACGCTTGTGCGTGAACCACCGCTTATCTGTGAAATACCGAGGTGTAAAACTTTTTCTCTTGTTTTCTGTGACTCTCTTGTAGATACTATCATTCCCGTATAAGGAACTGCAATTCTTATAACGGAAACTATCTTTTCAAATATATCATCAGGAACAGCATTTGAAAAATCTGCCGTATCAATATCATCTGCAGGACATATTCTTGGAACGCTTATTGTATGCGGTCCTACACCATGAACAGCTTCGAGATGCTCTGCGTGCATGATTATTCCGACAAGTTCATAGAGATATGTCTCAAGACCAAACAATACTCCAAGACCTACATCATCAATTCCGCCCTCCATTGCTCTATCCATTGCTTCCGTATGATATGCGTAATTGTGTTTTGGACCTGTAGGATGAAGTTCTTCATAAGCCTTTTTATTGTAAGTTTCCTGGAATAGTATATATGTTCCTATTCCTGCTTCTTTAAGTTTTGCGTAATCCTCAACCGTTGTGGCCGCAATATTTACATTTACACGGCGGATTGCACCATTCTTATGCTTGATACTGTAAATTGTCTTGATACTTTCAAGGATATATTCCAGAGGATTGTTGACCGGATCTTCTCCTGCTTCAAGTGCAAGACGCTTATGTCCCATATCCTGCAATGCTATAACTTCTTTTCTTATTTCTTCCTGTGTAAGTTTCTTTCTCGCAATATGCTTATTTTTAGCATGATAAGGACAATATACACATCCGTTTACACAATAGTTTGAGAGATAAAGCGGTGCAAACATAACTATTCTTCTGCCATAAAACTTTTCTTTAATATCAATGGCTATCTGTTTCATCTGCTCATTGCACTCAGGTATATCACACTCCATAAGGACTGCGGCCTCTTTGTGTGAAATTCCCTTTGCGAGTTTTGCCTTTTCAAGAATCGCATCTACAACTTCCCTATTGCTCTTGTTTTTCTTTGCATAGTCTATACATTCTAATATTTCCGCATCGTCTATAAATTCCTCTGCGTGCATTGATTTTGGATTGTAACTCATGTTTTTTTCTCCTTTTATTTTTTGGAATAAACCGCTTTGGCACTGACACCGTCTAACATTCCGAGTTTTCCTGAAACCGCACTTATCACATTGTTTGGTGCATCCATGACAATACTTATCACCGACACATTTTTTTCACGGTAAGGCATTCCCATCCTCCCGATAATATACTTATTGTACTCATGTAAAAGTTCGTTTACCTCAGAAACACTGTCCATATTTTCAACGATTATTCCAAGTATCGCTATCCTGGTTTCCATAAATAATACCACTCTTTCTAAATTTAAAAAAGCCATATCCCGGTAAGACATGACTTTTTATTTATAAACACAGTAAATTCAGCATGATATAACCATTCGACAATTATTTTCGATAAATATTTTCAATCTTAAATATACCGGTAATACCACAATAAGTCCAAACAGTGATGTATATGCCACTTTTACTTTACAATCTATAATTTGTTTTTCATGCCTTTGCGTCAGGACTAACCTTTCGTTTCAGAGCCTTGAATAGTATAACACCGTGATAAAAATTTATCAATAAATTTTTTATACTGACAACTGACGCCAAGAATATGTTTATAATTTTATGTTCAGGGACGCTTTCGCTCGGAGAACTGCATAACGGTACATAAGCGGTCACAATACGACCGCTAAATACCGATGCATTTCTAACGCCCTTCAATCAGAATTATAAACATATTCTTGGCTGACTATTGTAAATATATCAATTTTTATTAATAATATTGTATTTTATAATATGTTATTTATATTTCTCTCTCATAACACCACCAGTTTCCATCGTAGAGCGTGCTTTCTCCGACTTTTATAAAGTTCAGACTTTTGTAGGCGGCAAGTGCTTTTTTGTGATTTTTGTCTACGAGGTAATGAGCACCTTTTATCCCTCTGTCCGCTATTATTTTCAGGAGTTCTTTTAACATCTTCGGTGCTATCTTTTTATTCTGCCACTCTGTTTTTACTACAAGTCTGGCTATTTCTACTGACGGTTTTAATGTTTTACTCCAGCATTTTAGATTTTCTACTTCTTTGTCATCGTCTATTGATATAGCTCCGACTATTTCTCCCGTTTCTGTTTTCATGCAGAACAATGCATCTCTTTCTAAGTCTCCCCATGTTATCTCCGTATTTGGATAATGCTCATCCCATGTGCAGAACTTTGAGCCTTTTGCCTGCTCATAAAGACCTGTTATTTCTTCTATATCACTTTCTGCTGCCTGATATAATTTTACATTTTCAGTCAATTTTTCTCTCCTGTCTTTTATTTTTTTATTAGGTAATTGCGAAACTATCATAAATCTTGATTAAATTGCGCAGATATAACAAATAGTGTTAGTCGGCATTTTTGTCGTCGTCAGCACTTAATCAGCGTTTTTTGCTGATTTATGTACTGCTACGAACGACAACATAGCGAAAGTGTGCCGACGATATTATTTGTTATATCTGTGCAATTGACACAACATATAGTTAGTTTCGCAATTATCTAATCTTTTTATTTACAAGTCTGTAAATTAACAATAATAAAAATACCCTCATATCTCAACTTTGAAATATCAGGGACATATTATAAACTATATCTATTTTTATCTGCTCTTTCCAAAAAAATTATTTTTTAAATTTTATTTAGAAAATATTTCTCACTCCGGCTTTTAACTTACTTTCAGCCGGTCAATAGTCGGTGTGACAGGATTTGAACCTGCGACCTTTGCGTCCCGAACGCAACGCTCTACCAAGCTGAGCCACACACCGTCATAACTGTTTATCAGTCTTACCTCACAAACAACAATAGATATTATACCACTCTTTTTGCTGTTTGTGAAGTACTTTTTTTCAAGCGGACATTCTCTTGATGTAACAGTTCAGCCTTTTATTTATTAAATTCTGCTGCCTGCGTTCATATCATGATTAAACAATCTGTCCTCTGCAAGCTTCTCCCATTTTGTACCAGGCATTCCATAGTTACAATATGGGTCTATCGCAATTCCTCCACGCGGTGTAAATTCGCCCATCACCTCGATATATTTTGGTTGCATAAGTTTTATTAAATCTTTCATAATAATATTCATACAATCCTCATGGAAATCTCCGTGATTTCTAAAACTGAAAAGATAGAGCTTAAGTGATTTGCTCTCAACCATTCTCTTATCAGGTATATATGCAATCTTAATCTTTGCGAAATCTGGCTGTCCCGTAATCGGACAAAGACTTGTAAACTCCGAGCAGTTAAATTTAACATAATAATCATTTCCCGGATGCTTGTTTTCAAACGACTCTAAAACCTCCGGAGCATAATCATCCGGATATTTAGTTCCCTGATTTCCCAAAAGTGTAATACTTTCTTCCTGTTCTCTTGTACTCATTTCCAATCCTCCATTTTTTAATTTTCCAATGCCGGGTCTTTCACTCCGTTAAGCCTGAAAGCTTCTGCCCTGTCTATACAGGTTCCGCATACTCCGCAAGGCTTGTCTCCACCCTCATAGCAGCTCCATGTATATTTGTATGGCACTTTAAGTTCGAGTCCTATCTTTACAACTTCCGCTTTTGTCAGCTTTACAAATGGAGCTTCAACTCTAAGCTGGTTTCCGCTTCCTATATAAATAGCATCATTTATGGCATTATTAAAACTTTCTGAGCAGTCAGGATATGCGTTGCCTGCTGCATCATCAGCATGAGCACCATAATAAATAACTCCGCAATCCTTTGATAATGCGATACTTGCCGCCGTTGACAAAAATAGTCCGTTTCTAAAAGGCACATATGTTGACACCGGCTTTCCGTCCGTCTTTTCAAGCTGTTTTGCATACGACTCTTTTGGTATATCCACATCTGAATGTGATAAAAGTGAGCAGTCACTATACTCAAATATCTTTTCAAGGTCGAGTGATATATGCTCAATTCCGTAATATTCCACAATCTTGTTTGATGCCTCAATCTCCTTTGTATGTTTCTGTCCATACGATATAGACAATGCAATAACATTATCCTTGCCATATTTGTCGATTGCCATTCCGAGACAGGTTGTTGAATCAACACCACCGCTAAATAAAACTAATGCTTTCATTGAAATCCTCCTGTTGTAATATATTTTGCATCTAAAAACTTACATATATAATTTTTCTGACATTCTCTTTTCTGAGCATTTTGTTACAAAATAACACTATATATACACTAAGTAATTGAAAAACTGGCGTGTATATCCTTTGCAATTTTCAAGTTTGAAAAAACTTGCGCATATGGTTTTTTCAGACTATAATCTCATATTAAGACACACATCATCTTTAAATCTGCCGCTAAGATTATAAGTCTTTGTTGTTGCCTGATTTTTCTTTATTCCTCTTGCAGTCATACAGCTATGTGTTCCCTCTATTATAACTGCTACATCCTCAGTATCTAAGATTTCTTTTAAAATCTCAGCTATGTCTGAACCTATTCTCTCCTGAAGCTGCAATCTCTTTCCGACCATATCGGCAATCCTTGCAATCTTGCTAAGACCGATAACTTTTCCTTTAGGAAGATATGCAACCGTCACTTTCATATCATACATAAGTGCAAGATGATGTTCGCAATAACTGAATATATCTATATCTCTCACTATAACCATATCATCACTGCCCTTTGCCGTACCCGCATCTTCATTAAATGTTTTATTAAACATCTTGGCAATCTCATGATTTGTATAATTCATACCCTCAAAGACTTCCTCATACATTCTTGCCACTCTGTCAGGTGTTTCCTTTAATCCCTCTCTGTCAGGGTCATCACCGAGAGCCACAAGAATCCCCCTGATATGCTCCTTAATCGCATCCGTGTCTATCATGTTTCCTCCTTTCATACTCCCCTCTCTTCCGGGTCCCATATAAACTTATGCATCTGAAGCTGCATACGCACATCATTAAGTTTATTGTCTTTCAGAAAATCAACTATGTCCGTCAATTCTATCTTTCCGAAAACCGGACTGAATATTATATTTACTTTTCCTATCAGTTCATATTTCTCAATAATTTCTTTTGCTTTCTTTAAATCATTTACAGAAGATGCAACAAATTTTAAAGTATCTTTCTTTCTGAGAATTTTGAAATTATCTGTATTCATATATTTTTCCATGTCACTCTCAGGAAGTTTATAATCCATTGTAAAACTTACATTTTCAAATTTAAGAAACGGCTTTAAGTCAATACTTCCATTTGTCTCAATCTCAACTCTCATATCCTTTTCACTTGAAAATGCTTCAAGCAGTTTGTCCGCATCTTTCTGTAAAAGCGGCTCGCCGCCTGTCAATGTCACATTTTTTATGCCTGATTTTTTTACTCTGTCAACAATCTGCTCTGCTGTCATATCCTCAAATTCACAATCAGGCTTATTTGCCCACATCGTATCACAATAATTGCATGAGAGATTGCAGCCTTTCATACGCACAAATACTGCGAGTTCACCGGCTCTCATGCCCTCACCGTTTATACTCTCAAAAATCTCAACGACTTTAAAACTCATCGCTTGTCCTCCTGTTTCCATACTTATCTGTTTTTACTGTTCACATATGCGATATGAACGGTAAACCTTTGAATTTATTCCGAATATGCGGCACAATTATTTGGTGTCTCATACACGCACACTTTACTTACATTGTAACCTTTCTTTTTTACTTCCTCAAAAAAGAACTTTGAAAAGTTTTCGGCTGTCGGACGAAATTTTACAAAAATCAGCCTGAAATTTTCTTCGTTAAGTGCTTCAACTGTTTTTTCCTTAAGAGTTCCCTCCTCAACAATAAATGCGTGGTCATAAAAATCTGTAATTTCTTTTACATCTTTCTTTAAATCACCAAAATCAACGCACATTCCTCTCTGCTGCCCCTCGGCAATAAGTTCCTCACAGGCAACATCCACGACTACTCTCCAGCGGTGTCCGTGCAGATTTGAACATTTGCCCTCGTAGCCGTGTAAAAAATGTGCTGAGTCAAAACTGTTTTCTACTGTAAGATAATACATTTTTTCTCCTCTCGCAAAATAATATTTTTTATTATGAAAAAAGACAGACATAAAACTGTCTGTCTTTAATGATACTATATTTTCTGACCGCTTTTACAAATCGGTCTCTTGCACTCTAAGTCAAGGATATTCGCAATCCACTTCGCTACCCGCTCATATAAAATTTGTGCGAGCAATAGTCCAATAATATCTAATTAAATACAGCCCTAGTTTTATTTATAGACAGGATGGTACTAATGAACTGTCTGTTATACGAGAACTTACTATATCACATCTGAAAAATTAAGTCAATTATTTTGATTACATTACCATCTTAACTTCTGTTACATCTGTGAGCTTATCAGCAGGGATGTAGTTGTCATCCTGTTTCTCGCCGTTGATGTAGAACTCTTTAAATCCGCTCTGTGCTCCGTCCTTATTTTCTACCTTAATGATAACTTTCTTTCCGCGGAAGTTTTTCTCAAATGAGAATTCTTTCCAGTCTGACGGTACTGTAGGTGCTACGCGGAGTCCGTCAAGGTCAGGACGCATTCCGCAAATACCCTCTACACATCCTACCATACAGGTTGATGCTGTTCCTGTAAGCCAGTGAACATGTGAACGGCCGTGGAATGGGCTTTCGTCACCTTCTGTGTACTGTCCGTGCACATATGGCTCAAGTTTACGGACTTCTGCCTTATCATTCTGTGATGATGGTGAGCTTTCCTCAAAATACTTGAACGCTTCATTACCATTTCCTAAAAGTGCTTCTGCAAGTATAAGCCATCCCTGTGTCTGAGAGAAGATACCACCGTTTTCTTTTGTTGATGGTGGGAAAAGTCCTGCAAGTGCACCGTCAAAGTAATGGTCTACATATGAAGGAGCCATTATCTTTGCACCGTAAGCTGTGTTAAGTTCTCTGTCAACTGATGCCATAGCCTTGTCAGCCTGCTCTCTTGTTGCAAGTCCTGAGATTACTGACCATGTCTGAGGATTTAACCACATACTTGCCTCCGGGTCTTTCTTTGAACCGATAAGCTCTCCTGTCTCTTTAAATCCACGGTTAAAACGGTCATCCTCCCACCAGAGTTTGTTAATTTTTTCTCCAATGTCTTTCTGCGTCTTGTCAAGATAAGCGATATACTCAGTATCATTCTTTTTCTCAGCAAATTTACGCATAATGGTGAATGCATAGTAAAGCTGCATTGCAACAAATGATGACTCTCCGTTCTTTCCGAGTCTTAAGCAGTCGTTCCAGTCTGCATGGAGTCCTGCCGGAAGTCCGTGAGGTCCGAGATGATTCATTGAGAAGTCTATAGCTCCCTTTAAGTGCTCATAAACACTTGCTTTCTCCTCAACATTTGACCATGTTATCTCCTCATCCATAAATGCAAGATTTCCCGTCTCTGATACATATTTGTAAACTGTAGGGAAAAGCCAGAGTGCATCGTCTGCACGATAAGCGGGATGTCCTGTCTCTCTTACATAATCCGGATCATCAGGAGTTCCCTCATGTCCTGCACGCTCATCATGATCGAAACGGACAAGTGGAAGTCCGCCACCATTGTTTACCTGAGCTGAAAGCATAAATCTAATCTTTTCAAGAGCCGCATCAGGATCTGTATGGATAACACCCTGAATATCCTGAACCGTATCACGATAACCATATCCGTTACGCTCTCCACAATAAACAAATGATGCTGCTCTTGACCATGTAAATGTAAGGAAACACTGATAAGCATTCCATGTATTTACCATGCTGTTGAATGCCTTACTTGGTGTGTTTACCTTGAAGTTTTCAAGTTTTGAATGCCAGTATTTCTTTAATTCTTCGATTTCTTTGTCGCATACTGATACATCTTCATATGAAGCTATTATCTCATCTGCAACCGACTCTTTATGTCTTCCTAAAATAAAGGCAAGTGTCTTTGTCTCGCCCGGTGCTATCTCAAGTGCAGTATGTAATGCACCACAACTGTTTTCGTTGTAATTGCATACTCCGTCACATTTTCCTCTTTCAACGGCTATTGGATTGCCATAGTCATGATAAAGACCGATAAACGCTTCTTTATCTCCGTTGTAAGATGTAACAGGCTGTCCTGCAAGACCGAAAAATCTCTCTTTTCCGTTGCTTCCGTCAGGACCTTTATACCAGTTAAGGTTTATCTGCTGATAAATCTTATTTTTTCTGAAACTTGTGTTTGTCGTGCATAATGTGTACTGGAGATTTACCTGATCCTGATTGTAGTTATCATCATTTGAAAGCTCAGCATATCCGAATACTGAAATCTTTCTAGGCTTGTCTGAATTGTTTGTAACCTTTACGCACCATACTTCATATACTTTATTAAGAGGTACATAATACATAGCTTCTGACTTGATACCTGCATACTCAGCGAACATCTTTGTGTAAGCCGTTCCGTGGTGAACCTCACTCTTGTACTCATTGAGGTCTTTTCCAACCGGCTGCCATGAAGCTGACCAGTAATCACCGTTTTCATCATCCCTGAGATAGATATAACGACCCGGTGTATCGTCACTGTTAAAGTGATAACGAAGAATACGTCCGTTTGCTCCACTCTTTACGAAGCTGTATCCTCCTGCATTGTTTGAAATGATAGCACCATATTCCGGCGAACCAAGATAGTTACACCACGGAGCCGGTGTATTTGGCTTTGTAATGACATATTCTCTGTTTTCTTCATCGAAGTAACCAAAATTCATTTAATAATTCCTCCTTAAAATAAACATAAATTTTCCGTATCAATTTTATAATCAACTTTTCCATTGCCTTTCACATCTATGATGCGACTTGCAACTATTTCTTTTCTATTATATGTTAGTCCTCAAACGGGTGTCAACATATATTATTGCATTTTATAACACTATTTTGATGTTTACAAGTGTTGCACAAACACCATAAATGAAGATATTATACAGTTCTTTTGTACACTCCCACTCAAAGAACTGCATAGCGGTACATAAGCGGGTATTAATTTTTTTTAACACTTACAAAAAATTTCATTTTCTGTTAAAATATATGTATAAGCACTTAAACAAACAACTTAATATTTTCGTTGTTTTAGGATTGGAATTTGCACTGTGATTTCAATTCTATTTATTCCCACGAAGGTAAAGTGAGGATAGGACAAATAAATTTGTTCCATCCGAACACACCCGCGGGTTTAACACTCACAGTACAGAAATAGAGGTAAATTATGTTTGAAACCGGAAATGTTGTTCTCCATCCTTCTGAGGGAGTATGTGAGATTGATGATGTTCGCAGCGAACGGTTTGACGGCTCTAAAAAGCGTACATACTATGTTATGCATCCACTGTATGCAAAGATTAAATCTACTCTTTTTGTCCCAGTTGACAGTGACAAGATAGTTCTTCAGAAAATGCCGACTAAGGATGAGATTATAGAGCTTATAAAATCAGTGTCAGTCGAAAGCATAGAATGGATAGACAACTCAACACTTAGGAAAGATGCTTTTATGCATATTATTTATAATGGCGACACTAAAGATATAGTCGCACTTATAGCAAAGCTTCATATGAGAAAGAAAGAGGTCGAGACCGCCGGAAAGAAATTTTCTGCTACCGATTCCAAAATCTTAAAAGAGGCTGAAAAAAGAGTATATCAGGAGTTTTCTTATGTACTTAATACAGACGAAAAAAATATCCCTAAATTTATTCTTAAATATCTTAATGTATAACTTTTAAAAAGAAAGCCCCTCACTTCTATTGCTCTACGCAATAGAAGTGGAGGCTTTCTTTGATAGCTTTAAAGCAAAATTCTACTGAAAGAATTTCTTGTTTACGGCATTTACAAGTGCATGAATTGATGCCTTGATTATGTCTTCATCTGTTCCAACACCCCATGTGAGATTGTCGTTCTCATCTGTTATTCCGACATAACACATTGCCTGTGCGTTTGAATTTCTTGAAAGTGAGTGCTCCTCATATTCAGCGAGATGGTAAACTATGTCATAATGTTTACGGATTGCTTTACTTACGGCATTTAAACGACCGTTTCCAAGTGCCTCGACAATCTGTTTCTGACCGTTTTCTTCTATCGTAACTTCTGCCTTGATTCCACCCTCAACCTGTGTAAAGTGACACTCCGGTATATCAAATTTCTTGTCGATATTTTTATAATTCTTGCGGAATATCTCGAGCATATCATCAGGACTAAGCTCTGCGTGTGCATGGTCTGACACACCCTTCATAAGATAGCCGACTTCCTCACGCATCTTATCAGGAATCATAAGTCCAAAGTTCTGCTTGAGAACATATGCAACTCCACCCTTTCCTGACTGGCTGTTTATACGGATAACATCTGAATCGTAAGTTCTTCCAACATCTTTAGGGTCGATTGGAAGATATGGAACTGTCCAATACTTCTCATTTCTCTCCTCACGGTATGACATTCCCTTTGAGATAGCATCCTGATGTGAACCTGAAAATGCAGTAAATACAAGTTCTCCTGCATATGGCTGGCGCATTGATACTTCCATCTGTGTAAGTCTCTCGTATGTATCTTTTATTTCCTGCATATTGCTGAAATCAAGTTTTGAATCAACACCATGTGAATGAAGGTTCATAGCCATTGTAACTATATCCATATTTCCTGTTCTCTCACCGTTTCCAAAAAGCGTACCCTCGATACGGTCTGCACCTGCAAGCACACCGAGTTCGGCAGTAGCAACACCTGTTCCACGGTCATTGTGAGGGTGAAGTGATAAAACAACATTTTCTCTGTATTTGAGGTTTTTGCTGACATACTCTGCCTGACTTGCAAATACATGAGGCATTGCATTTTCTACCGTAGTAGGTATATTTATTATCGCTTTTGCATCTGCCTTTGGCTGCCATACATCAAGAACGGCATTGCAAACCTCAACCGCATACTCAACTTCTGTTCCGTGGAAACTCTCAGGACTGTACTCAAAACGGATATTTCCTTTTACATCCTTTGCAAGTTCTTTGAGAAGTTTTGCACCAGCAACAGCTATCTGCTTTATCTGCTCTTTTGACTTTTTAAATACCTGCTCTCTCTGTGCGACAGATGTAGAATTATATACATGAACAATTGCATTTGGTGCTCCGTCAATAGCTTCAAATGTCTTTTTTATGATATGCTCTCTCGCCTGTGTAAGTACCTGAACAGTAACATCATCAGGGATGAGTTTTCTCTCGATAAGCGTTCTAAGGAATTTATACTCTGTCTCCGATGCTGCCGGAAATCCTACCTCAATCTCCTTAAATCCGATTTTTACAAGCATCTTAAAAAATTCGACTTTCTGCTCAAGGCTCATAGGCTCGATAAGTGCCTGATTTCCATCACGGAGATCGACGCTGCACCAGATAGGTGCCTCCTCGATTGAATCTTTCTTCACCCAGTCATAACAGTCAACAGGTGGCATAAAATAACTTTTCTGATACTTTTCAAAACCTTTCATTTTGTTTCCTCACTTTCTCTATTTGAAATCTTAATTGTTTTTTGTGTGCCGGATATATCATTTACAAATCTCCACCGTAGTTAAAAAGAGCAAAACCAGCGTTTTGCTTATGGTGTCACACTACTTTACGAACATTTTCCTATACAATAAAAAAACTCGCCTCTATATATCTTATACATAGAGACGAGGATATATCAAAAATTATCCACGCGGTACCACTCTTATTCATGAAAAATCATGCTCTCACCAGGTACATCAAAAATCAATACCCTGCCCTTATAACGGTGGGTTTCCGTCCTAATCTACTTTGACAAATACAAATATATGATAAATCATATATCAATCGTATCTATCGGTTCAACCGGATGCTCAAAGGTGAGTTCACTGTGTCACTTCTACTGCTTCGCATCAACCAGCAGCTTTCTGTATTCCGTTTGACAGTTACTATTCCCCATCACTGCATTTCAGCTAATACTATAACACAGTTTTTTTTTCTTGTAAAGCTAAAAATTTTATTTTGCACTTTCTAAGTAACAGTTCATCCCCCAAAAAGATAAGTCAATAATACATGAGCTTGCTCAATGTATTATTGACTTGTTTTTTGGGGCGGAATAGCCTTTCATTTATGAAATGAAGTAAACACAAGCTGCATAGCAGCGACTGACAGCTTGCTGGCAGGTTTACGAATGTAATAAATGAGGGGCTGAACTGTTACCTGTCTAACTGTTCACAAACCTTAGTAAGTATGGCACATTCGAGTCTCTTTCTCATTATCTTGCATGAGAGCTCATATGCATTGTGAATATCACCGTTATAAATATAATTGTTTGCATTACATCCGCCGCTGCAATAGAATTTTGCCCAGCAGTCACGGCACGATGGCTTTGAATATACATGACATCCTGCAAACTCTTTCTTAATATCAGTATTAAATGTACCATCTTCAAGATTTCCCATCTTGTATTCTTCATGTCCAACGAACTGATGGCAAGGGTAAATATCTCCATCAGGTGTAATCGCAACATACTCATTTCCACTGCCGCATCCACGAAGTCTTTTTATTACACAAGGTCCCTGGTCAAGGTCTATCATAAAGTGGAAGAAATTAATAAATCCACCGTTTTTCTTTATATTTGCAATCTTATCAACAAGTTTGTCATATTCTGCATAAATCTTGTCAAGGTCTTTTTCGGTAATCGCATACTCAATACTCTCATCTTCCATAACAGGCTCAACAGAAACCTGGTCAAAGCCCTGTTCATAAAGATGTATTACATCCTCTGAAAAATCGAGATTGTAGTTTGTGTATGTTCCACGGACATAATATTCCTTATCACCACGCTTCTCTACAAGCTTTTTATAATTCTTTACAATACGGTCATAGCAGCCTGTTCCGTCAACCTTTACTCTCATTCTGTCATTTACTTCTTTTCTTCCGTCGATAGAAAGAACTACATTTGACATTTCTTTATTGATATAATCAATCTTTTCATCATCAAGAAGCATACCGTTTGTCGTAATCGTAAAACGGAATTTCTTGCCATATTCTTCCTCTTTGCTTCTTGCATACTCTACGATCTGCTTTACAACATCCCAGTTCATCAAAGGTTCTCCGCCAAAGAAATCAAGTTCAAGATTTTCTCTGCCGACTGACTTTTCAAGAAGAAAATCTATCGCCTGTTTTCCTACACTGAAAGGCATAAGTTTTCTTCCCGTTCCAAAATCACCTGTCGATGCAAAGCAGTATTTGCAGCGGAGATTACAGTCATGTGCTATATGCAGACACATTGCCTTGATAGGTGATTCAACTTTTGTCTCTGCAAAATCACCATAAACATCATCCGAAAAGAGAAGTTTTTCATTGTAAAGCTCTACTATCTCTTTGTAAGTTTCTTCTATATCTTCTGCCGAGTATCTGTCTGAAAGCTTTGCTTTCACATCTTTTGGACATTCCGCATCAAAAGGCGGCTCAACATAATCAAGCATATCATATGTTATGTCATCTATAACATGAACTCCGCCACTGTTTACATCTAATAAAATATTTACATCTTTTGCTTTAAACTTATGAATCATTATTTACTCCGTTTCTCAAAGTGAATGGCTGCTACGAAATCCCGTAACAGCCATCATTATCTTTTATCACTCTCTAAATATCCATCTTCCCGACTTTCAGTCAGGAAATATCCAAGTCAGATAAATCTTTTCTTAACTAAAAAATCAAGAAACTTTCCTCGCCTTAAGCTCGGTCAATTATCTGTTATCCTCATTTGCACATTTCTGATTTCCTACTGTGCATGAAGTCTTGCAAGCTGACTGACAAGATGCCTGACATTTACCACATCCGCCTTTTTTTGCTGTTGCACTTAAGTTTGCCTTATTGATTGTCTGAATATGTTTCATTATAATCGTTCCTCCATTTTCTTATTGTCACCGTTTCGTATGGGCGGCAACTTTTTATTTGCATTTAAAATCTGCAAAAAATAGTTAGATACTTATATATTAACACATTTTAAGAAAAAAACAACCTTTTGACCAAAATCTACCAACATATTTTTATTTTCTACGGACATACTACTATCAAGATAAGAAATAAATCTTATCTGACACCCGAAAGGTATCAATTTCTGTTTGTGAAATAGAGGATAGAAAATCAAATCTTTCGGACACTATGTACTCCCGCAATCTTCTGAACTGAGAATTTCGAGAGTACATCACCTAAAAAAGGAGGAAAAAGATATGGCAAACAGTAATCAGAGTTCAAGAATGGAAGTACCACAGGCAAAGGAAAGCATGGACAAATTCAAAATGGAAGTTGCAAGCGAACTTGGTGTTCCATTAAAAAATGGTTATAACGGTAACTTAACTTCTGCCCAGGCAGGTTCAGTAGGTGGTGAGATGGTTCGCCAGATGATCAAAAAGCAGGAGCAGGCAATGTCAGGAAACTCAACAGAGAACAACTAATGTAGTGTATCAATAATACAATACACTAATACCTGCCGGAGGCACTGTCATGTTTCATAAAAAACAAAAACCTGTGCCGGAATCACTAATATACTTTTTACTTCACCTTAATCAGATGTTTTAAGATATAATGAAGTAAAATATTAGTAAAATTCCACTTTAATAAGACTGGCTGTCACTTAGTAGGAATCCTCCTAGGTGACAGCCATGTTTTTATTTATAATGTTTTCCATCTCTTTTAACAGAATTTCATTCTCATTATGTTTCTTTATTGCAACACGGCAGTACCCGTGCATGATACCGTCAAAATTATCACAGTTCCTTATAAGTATATGTCTTTCAAGAAGTTTTTTATACATAGGAATGTCTGACTTAAAAAAGATAAAGTTTGCAGACGGCTCGTAGACCTTAAGTCCGAGTTTTTTCATCTCCTCATACATATACTCTCTTTCCCTAAAAACATATTTTCTCGACTCCTCGACATACTCCTCATGATGAACAACCTCCTTACCCGCAAGCTGTGCCACCGCTGAGACATTCCATGAAGGTAGCTGTGCATTGACTGCGTGTATCAGATCAGCATCACTTGTCATCGCATATCCTATCCTTATACCTGGAAATGCAAATAATTTTGTGAGTGCATTAAGTATGACAACATATGGATTGTACGGTATAAGACCTTTTCTGGTATGCTTTTGACAGTCTTTTACAAAATCCATAAAACACTCATCTATCACTACATATATCTGGTTCATTCTGCAATATGTAATAATATCAAGCATCAGATCAGGATCTATTAGCTTTCCTGTAGGATTGTTTGGATTACACAAAAATACCATATCAATGTCCGGAGTCAGATATGACATTATATCCTCCGCTACTATAAAATCTCTCTCAGGTGCAAGATGATAATATACCATCTGTGTATCTTCTGCCCTGAGTGCCCTTATATATTCCGAAAAGCTTGGCACAACAACAAGTGCTTTTTGGGGTCTTATCGCTCTTACAAGTCCATAAATAAGCTCAGAAGCACCATTTCCACATATAATCTGATGTTCACTTATGTTTTCTTTAAGTGAAATGGATTTTCTGAGTTCATAGCAGGTTTCTTCCGGATATACCTCACATATATCTCCAAGATTTTCTTTTAATTTTTCTTTTACATCTTCCGGCATTCCTAATGGATTAGTATTTACAGAGAAATCATAATTTATCGCTTCATCGTAAATATTTCCGCCGTGTCCTTTTGAATACATTTTAGTCCTCATTTCTGAGCAATCTGCTGCTCCATAAAAGCTATTTGTTTTTACTCATAAACAAATAGCCAGCCTTTATTATTTTAAGTATATTATACTATTTTTTAACCCTAAAATCCATAAAACTCACAATAATTTTCTAAATATTATAGAAATTATTGTGAGTTTTTTTCTAAAAGCTGTCCTGTTCTCTTATTTTTTTTTATTTAAAACAATTCATATCACTTCATTTTCGGCTTAAATATAAGTGATGCGGCATATCCAAATATAAGTGCCGCTGATACCCCGACGGAACAGGCGGTAAAACCGCCTTTAAACAGCCCGATAAAGCCCTCTTTGTCTATTGCTTCTTTCATGCCTTTCCAAAGTGTATTGCCAAATCCAAGAAGCGGTACTGTTGCTCCTGCCCCCGCCCATTTTGAAAAAGGCTCATAAATGCCGACTGCCCCAAGTACGGCTCCCAGACATACAAGTATTACCATTATCCTGCCCGGCAGAAGTTTTGTATTGTCCATAAGAATCTGAACTGCCACACAGATAAGTCCTCCAACAACAAATGCAAGTATATAGTTCATTTTTATACCTCCGTTTCACCGCATTCAAGCACTACTGCATGGGCTATTCCCGGCACACTATCACCCTCATTAAAACTTACCGGTGACAACAATGCACCTGTCGGTACAAACAAAACCCTGTGCCATTTTCCACTTTCAAGCATTTTCAAAATATAACCTGCAAGCATCGTCGCACTGCATCCGCAGCCGCTTCCTCCCGCCTGAATATTCTGCTCTCTTGAATATATCTCTATTCCGCAGTCCATATATCTGTCTGCTATATCATAACCCTTACTCCTCATTATATCTAAGAGAATATCCTTGCCGACAAGTCCGAGATCACCGGTTATTATTTTGTCATACCATTCCGGTTTTCTTCCGTTATCAATAAGGTTGCGGATAATGACATTTCCCGCCGCCGGTGCCATGCACGCTCCCATGTTCATACTGTCCTTGACACCGAGGTCTACTATCTTTCCAGTAGTGATGCCTGTTATATGAACTTTATTTTTGTCGGACATATTGACCTTTTCAGCCATTTTCTTTGAAGCAATAACTACTGCACCGCTTCCGGTAACCGTCCATGTCGCCGCCCTCTTTCTCTGGTTTCCATATCCGAGTGGAAATCTGAACTGCTTTTCCGCACTTGCAAAATGACTTGATGTTATTGCAAGTATGTTGTCTGCAAATCCGCCGTCAACAAGCATTGAAGCGATGGAAATCGACTCGCCCATTGTAGAACACGCACCGTACACACCAAACATTGGTATCTCCAGTTTTATAAGTCCAAATGACGAAGCCATAAGCTGACCGAGAAGATCTCCGGCTATAATGTATCTTATATCCTTATTTTCCATGCCTGCCTTTGACAATGCCTTGTTTGCAGCCATCTCCTGAATTTTTCCCTCAGCTTCTTCCCAGCTCTCACATCCTGCTTTGTCATCACCCAATATCTCATCAAAAAATTTCGCATAAGGTCCTTCCCCTTCTTTCTGACCTACTATCGCTGCCGATGAGACAATATATGGTGGATTTTCAAACCTTACGCTCTGTTTTCCAATCTGTTTTTCCAAAATGGCACCTCCATATTTTAAAACAAATCAAATTCCCCACAGGCGTGTTCCGGTAGACATTTTTATTTGTTCCAACCGAACTTTGCCTTTGCGAGAATAACTATTTGCGAAACTTTCATAATTATTATGAATTATTCGTTATGCTGTTTTTATTCATCTTAAAAATATAATGTACCATTTTTATATTTTATATTCGTTTTTGTATGCTTTTATTTATAAAAAATATTCTCAGATTGTTTTTTATATTAATCTTCATTTTTTAATTTTTATTGCAAAGTCTAAAATGCTTACTTTAAAACTTGCCGCAAATACAAATATTGTCAATACAATTTTTTACTCTGCATATTGTCAAAAAATTAGCGGAGTTGCACTCCTCATAAATTCCTCGTACTTTACTTTATTTTCAAATACGCCCATCATCTCTCTTGTAAGGCTTATGCCGTCATTATGTGCAGGCATTTCTTCCCTTGCAAACCACTGTGCTTTTGAGAGTTCTTCCGTATCCATTGTGATGCTTTCGTTTCCATCAAGTTCCGCAAAATATCCCATCAGCACATTACTGTCATATCCCCACGGCTGACTCTTATAATAACGCAGATTTTTCACTTTAAGACCTACTTCCTCCATCACTTCTCTTTCAACCGTCTCCTCCACAGTTTCTCCTATCTCCACAAATCCGGCAATAAGTGCATATTTTTTATAATCTCTTGTTACCGCATACTTTGTAAGAAGTATCTTGTTGCCATGCGTCAGAGCCACGATAACTGCCGGAGCAATTTTGGGAAATATCATATTTCCGCACTTCGGACAGCGAACCATTCTTTCTTTTATGTCGTGAAGTGTTTTTGCTCCACAGCGCCCGCAATATCTGTTGTCCCTGTACCAGACATTAAGATGCCATGCAGTCATTACCGCAAAACATAACTCTTTTGATGTAAGCTGTCTTAAATTTTGTATATTTTCAAACTTAAATCCCTCAAGATGTTTTTCATATCTTCTTATATAACGTTCAACCTCTCCCTCTCTTTCAGCATATTCCCAGCCTTTAAAAAGAAAATATCTCGTATCATCAACAGAAAATACATACTGATAATCCCCCTCAATATCACTACATCCAGGCATATGCAAAGTGTCATTCTCATCCCTTTTTACAAGAAAATTCTTTCCATCAAACACTATTGCCTTATCGTTTGCATCCGGTTTCAGATTTTTAAACTCGTTGTGAAATATGTGTGGCTTTATATCCTGTATCATTTGTTTCAATCCTTTCAAAGCATAATTTTAAGTCTATTGTAACAGATGTTTTTACACTTCAAGCTCTTTGTAATGTATCTTTATGCTGTTTTTTTCTACAACTATCTCTGCTTTTGCTCCCGAAACGATCGGCATCATCGGTGCTGTATGTCCTATGTCGAGATCCATTATTATCGGTACATTGTATTTTTCAAGAAGCGGATATACCGCATTGTATCTGTCCACACCCAATATCTCCTCATCAAGACACAGCGGTCTTCCTATAAGAAAACCTTTGACATATTTAAACCAGCCTGCATGGTCAAGCTGCCATATTGCCCGTCTTATTGCCATCGGATTTAAGTCGCATGACTCCATAAACCATATGATACCATCCTCTTTATACTTTTCGTTAAAATCCGATACTTTATCAAACTTTGTACCTGCAAGGTTTGACAGACAGTCAAGACAGCCACCGATAAGTCTGCCTGAAATTTCTGTTTTTGCATCATCCTTACCAGCACCAAACTTTTTAATCTCAGTTTTTTTTGTTACATTGTATGGCACAAGTGGATTTTCTTCATTTTTTAACGACTCTTTCTCCCACTTATCGTAACCATGTGCCATATTGGACTTTCCAGTAAGCAATTCAAAAGTATCTTTAAGCGACGGATGCCACGGCTCCATTCCATATGCAGGTGCACATGGCGAATAAATAGCTGTTATATCGCATATAGTCGGCAAAAGAAATGTAAGATTAGTGTTGTCCGAATAACCTAAGAACCACACAGGTTTTGATTTTTTTATCTTATCAAAATCCACATCATCCAATATCTCACACATAAGTTCCCCTCCGCCGCATGAAAAAAGAGCAGAAATCTCCTCATTGTACTCTCCGCACAAAAAAGAATTTATCTCCTTTGCACACTTTAAAGGTGTATTGCTTATACCAATACCATCCCCGGCATAACAATTCTGCCCCAACTTTGTTTTATAACCCATTTTTTCAAATGTCTTAAGTGCATTATTAAAAGCCGTTTTGTATGGCTCAATATTGCATCCAAACGAAGGAGCGGCAAAACCAATCGTACCGCCCAATTTTAAACTCTCAGGTATCTTCATTCTCTATCCCCCTGTTAAAAAATCTGCTGCATCCTCTGCATACGATTTTCAAATTGTGTGTAAAAATCTTCATTATTATATGGTTCTTCAAAAAATATCTTCAATATATAAAGATTGATTTTTTTCGCCATCTCCTCATTATTCTGTTCTTCAAGAAAGGCTTTCATATTCTTAAGGAAATAATGCCATGTATTTATATAACTTTCATACTGGCTGAGATTGGGTATTGAGAGCCACTTTTTTATCTTTACTTTTGTCCTATTTTGCTTTGCACATTCGTTTACCTGCAAAAAATAGCTAAAACTTTCATCCTCATAAATCCTGCCAAGCGGAAAAAGCCTGCATATCCCCGGTCTGAATGAATGTATGCTGCATCTGCCATTCTCATCAAGGAAAAGGCAGCCTTCATCGGCTGCTTTTAAGTTAAGATGTGGTAATACAATCATGTCGGCGACTGACAGACTAAGTTTATCTTTGATAAGTTCACTAAATGTCGTTTCTAAATTTGTGGTAAGGCTGTATATGTCATAGGGATCAAGTATTATCGACTCACCCATACCGTGACAGCATTTGCTGCATCCTGCACAATCTCCGCATCCAAGTTTTGCAAGGTCATTTGATGTATATTTTTTTCCGTCAGAAATTTGAGCCATGTCTACATTTCTTTCCATCACTCACCCATCCATTCCTTAAACATTGCTATCTCTGCCGCATAACCCTCATCGTCATTTGGTGTCTCAAGTATAAACGGCTTGCCCTTTAATACAGGGTGAAGTGCTACACGCTTCATGGCTTCTGCCCCTATATTTCCCTGCCCTATCTTCTGATGTCTGTCTTTGTGTGAACCGCAGACATTCATACTGTCATTGAAATGAACCGCCTTTAATCTATCAAGACCTATGACTTTGTCAAACTCCTCTAATACTCCGTCAAGGTTATCTGCTATGTCGTAGCCTGCATCCCATACATGGCAGGTATCAAAGCATACACCGAGTTTATCATCAAGTTCCACTTTGTCTATTATCGTTCTTATTTCCTCAAAATTTCTTCCTATCTCACTTCCTTTGCCCGCCATTGTCTCAAGAAGTATCGTTGTTGACTGCTCAGGTGTAATTATCTCATTTAATGTCTGTGCGATATATTCTATTCCCGTCTCCACGCCCTGTCCCGTATGTGAACCCGGATGAAAATTATAATAATTGCCCGGAATATATTCCATCCGCTTCATGTCATCCGCTATCATTTCTTTTGAGAATTTTCGTATATCCTCTTTTGCCGAGCAGAGATTCATCGTATATGGAGCATGTGCAACTATCTTTCCAAATTCATGCTCTTTTGCAAAGGCAAGAAATTTTTCAATATCTTTTTCGTCTATTGCTTTTGCTTTTCCGCCACGGGGATTTCTCGTGAAAAATGCAAAAGTGTTGCCACCAAGTTTCACGGCTGCCCTGCCCATTGCTGCAAAGCCTTTTGATGCTGATAAATGATTTCCTATATAATACATGGATTTCCTCCTTGTGAGTATTATGTGCTCTCAGTATCTTCTCAAAACGAAGAATTCCGAGCATACATTATTCTTATCTGATATTTTAAAACTTATTATCAATCCTTAAATTCATAACAAAGCAATTCACAGTTCTTTATCCCATACGATGCAAACTCCTCATTTGTCATATCGTAAAAATAAGAATTTACAATTCTTGCTATGCCGTTGTGAGCTACGATAAGATAAGTCTTATCCTTGTCCTTTTTCATCTCATCCAATATATTATAAACTCTTGCCGCAACTTTTAACATGGACTCTCCACCGTCAAAGTTGTCAACGAAATGATTTTTCGCTGTCGTAAATTCTTCGCTGCGTCTGCCGCCGCCCTCATATTTCCCAAAATTCTGCTCAATGACACGCATATCCGTGTGCATAGGAATTCCTGTTATCCCAGAGATATGTTCGGCTGTATTTTTTGCCCTTACGAGCGGTGATGCCACTATCTCATCTATTTTTATGTCCTTATCTGCTTTTATATGCTCACCAAGTTCTTTTGCCTGCTCGTGCCCAAGCTCAGTAAGCTCAATATCCGTTGCTCCACAGACTTTGCCCTCAACATTCCATATTGTCTGTCCGTGTCTTGTAAAATATAATTTTGACATAATTTTACACTATCTCCATTCTTGCGTTGTCTTTTGCACAAATCTTGCGTCTGAAAATTGAAAATTTTCAGACTATCTCCTTAACCAATTCATTATAATCCTGCATGGTCGTGCAGTTTGGAGCGTAATCTATAAGAAGCTTGTTTGCTGTCTGTGCTTCTTTTGTTTTCACGCACTCTCTTATCTTTGTCTCAAATAGTTTTGTCCCCATGCTCTCTGCCGTTTTCTTAAGCTCCTCAAGCATATTTTTCTCAAGATTTGAGCGTCCTGAATATTTTACAAGCAAAAGCCCCTCTATCTTTAATGACGGATTTTGTCTTTTCTGTACGGCTTTTATCGTACTGTAAAGCTGGTTTATTCCCTGTAATGAATATGCATCCGCCGTAATCGGAATGATAACTCTGTCTGCCGCTATAAGACTGTTGTATAATACAACGCCGAGAGCCGGAGCCGTATCAATTATGATATAATCATAGCTTTCAACTTCCTCGATAGCATCTTTTAATCTGTAAAGTCCTTCAACATCACCGTCAAGCAGTTTCTCCGCTTTTATGAGCAATGGGTCCGATGCCACTATATCTCCGTTGTCAAGATGCTGTACTGCCTCCTCTAAAGGTATGCGGTCTGAATCGACCATTACATCATAAAGTGTTGCCTGGTCTTTTATCTTTGCCTGATATGTAGCACTGCTGTTGCCCTGCGGGTCAGCATCTATAAGAAGTGTCTTATATTTCTTTCCGAGTATTCCTGCGATCGTAGTCGCTGTTGTTGTCTTTCCTATTCCACCTTTTTGATTTGCCACAACAAATGTGATTGCCATTTTAATCCCCCCTTAAAATTCAATCTGTCCCTGAACTTTATTGTTTATAACATAATATACTGCATTTTCTTCAGGTTTGATATACACATTTACTTCTGTTATATCATCATCTGTTATCCCGTGGTTCTCTATTGCATCACGCCTTATAAGGCTGAGCAGGTTGTCTACTGAGCGTTCACGCTCATTATACTGTACTGTTATGTGCTTCTTTGCCGTTGCAAATCCACCTAATTTTTCTTCTGCACGCATGGCACTGATTTTTCTAGCCATTTTCTTCCCCTCCTTATTTAATCACCTTTTGTTACAGTTTAGCATAATAGTGATATGTATTTCAACCTTGCCCGCCGTAAGATACCTCACAATTTTTCCTATAAAACGCTATTCCACAATCTCCCTGACAACTACTGTTTATCATAACTCTCCAAAAAGCTGTGTTTTACACCGTCCTTTTTGTAAGCAACTATTGTTTTCAGATTTACATTCTCGACACTTTTAAAAATGTTGCTCTCAATAAACGGATTTGTCTTTTTTAATTCTGCTATGAGATTTTTTATCTCCATTCTCTTTGAAACCGTGCTGCCATCTGTCCTACAGGTAGTACAAGTATCCGTAAATCTGCACGCACACTGTATAAAATGAAGATTATTGTAGTCTCTCCAATGCTTTATATCATCCTCCCTTATAAGATACATCGGTCTTATAAGTTCCATGCCCTCAAAGTTCTGGCTGTGAAGTTTCGGCATCATTGTCTGTACCTGACCGCCGTATAACATTCCCATAAGGATTGTTTCAATAACATCATCATAGTGATGACCGAGTGCTATCTTATTGCAGCCGAGTTCTTTTGCCTTATTGTAAAGATAACCTCTCCTCATTCTTGCACAGAGATAGCATGGAGATTTTTCAACTTCATACACCGCATCAAATATTGTTGACTCAAATACAGTTATCGGAATATCCATAAGTTTTGCATTGTTTTCTATTACTTTTCTGTTTGCCTCACTGTAACCCGGATCCATTACAAGAAATACAAGTTCAAACTCAAATTTATTATGCCTTTTGAGTTCCTGAAAAAGTTTTGCCATAAGCATTGAATCTTTTCCACCTGATATGCAGACCGCTATCTTATCATGCTCTTTTACAAGTTCATAAGTATTTATTGCTTTTGCAAATTTTGAAAAAAGCTGCTTATGAAATTTCTTTCGTATGCTTTTTTCTATATCATCTTTCCTGCTGCCATCCTCCTCTTTTTCTTCTTCAAGCCTGATATTTTCAAGTATCCATCCTGTATATCCGCCCTCAAGACTGTAGGCTTCAATATTTTTCTGTTCTCTGAGTTTCCCCGCACATTCGGCACTAAACACTCCTCTTGTGCAATATATAACAACTTTTTTTCCTTCTGATACATCATCTATCTTTTCGTCTATTTTTTCCTCCGGTATATGAATCGCTCCCGGTATCATTCCATATCCGATTGATGAATCGTCACGCATATCGACAAGCACATATGACTCTTTGTCCCATGTTTTTAATTCATTGTATTTTACATTTATATCATCCATCGTTTTTAATTCCTCATTTCTAACATATGATTTTTTAATGTTATATTAACAATAATTACATATTGCCGCTTTTATTTCAACATTTTTATTCATTCACCCTATATTCCTCTCTCGAAAATTCTATTCTTATCATAACAATAGCTACGACTGCTGCAAGTCCGTCCGCTATCGGTCCTGCATACATTATTCCGTCTATTCCCATGATAAGCGGCAGCACAATAACTAATGGAAGTAAAAAGATTATCTGTCTTGTAAGAGATAAAAACATACCGCCCTTTGGTTTTCCGATTGCCGTAAGGAATGTTGATGTTATCGGCTGCAAGCAGTTTACGCAGGTGCAGTCCAAAAACAAATATAGCATCCAGCACCGTGTTTATTACCGCACCTATAAGATTACATATCATTGCCATATTAGGATTTCCATCGGCTCTTATGAGATGACCGCCGCCAGCCGTAAGAATGACAAGCGGAAATCCTATCGCTGTTATCCTTGTATATGTCATTGCATAAGGAAGTACATTATCTGATGAACCAAAAAATAACAGCATTGGTTTTAAAAACATCTCGCTCACTATACATAAAACAAGTCCGCATAAAAATAACATTGCCGCAGCATTTCCGATATAGTAAGCCGCCTTTTTTTTGTCTCCAGCTCCCATTGAAAGATTGAATGCTGACGCACCGCCTATTCCAAACAACAATGCTATGGCGATACAGGTTATCGACAACGGAAATGAAATGCTGGTTGCTGCATTGCCAAGTGAACCTACAGCCTGTCCGATAAAAAACTGGTCTACAATATTATACAGTGCCGTCACCAGCATGGCAATTATGCTCGGTACTGAAAATTTTACCAGCAGTTTGTTTATCGGAAGCATCTCCAACGGATTTTCTTTTTTTATCTCACTCATTTTATCCCTCATTTCTCTCTTTATGTTTATTTTTTTATCAAGTGCACAAAGGCACCAATTTTGTATTTTTTGCTAGTCAAGCGGATATTTGCAATTTACTCTGCTACTTGCTTATAAAATTATTAACAGCTTTTACAAACATATCAGAAATGACATACCTTATATCAACGGAAAAATATGCGTAAATCCTTAAATTTAACTCGGATTTACGCATATCGCTACTCAGTTATTTTACTTTTATCTATCAAATTTCCCCAGTATGCATAGACACCAGTTATTTTTCAAGCTGTCCTCTTTACTCCAGATATCATTCCAAATATTCCTGATAATGTTCCTTGCTCGACAGCTACCATAACAAACGCTATCGCAACTGCCACAAGTCCAAACCATGAAGACTTTATCCCGAATACCTGATTTACAAAAAACTCACAGGCAACTCCAAAATGGTATGTTATAAGTACGCTTCCGTAAAATTTGGCTTTATGACTAAATTTTTTGTCATGGCTGCAAATATATTCAACTCCTGCCATAGTAAACTGCTTGAGGTTGTTTGTTGAAAATATCGTCGAACAGTTATATCCGTAAACTCCCGAAAATGAAGTCCACTGGACTGCCGCCGCAAAAAATATCGGATACAGTGATACAATTATGTCCATATCTTTAGGAAAAAATCCAAGCATTATAAATGCAAATGCATCGACTACGACAGCAAGATAGTGAACGCTTATCTTTGTAATCTTTTGCCATATAACAACAAGTGTCACACCTGCCATATATAGAAACACACCGCCAAGCCTTATAAAGAGGTCTAAAAAATCTGTCCCTACTATACTCATAGCTACATGGATAAGATTTGATGTCTGTGCGTTGCCAAATACATCTGCCCTGTTTAAAAGTGCATATGCTCCGATATAACCTCCTATAAAAGCCATTGTACAATGTAATTTTTTACGAAAATCGTCTGATACTTCACTCTCACTGTTCATCTCTCTGCCTCGATTCTATACTCCTGATGCCTGGTTAAAGCGTTCATTTGTGCAGGCACAATCACATTTTGGACTTTTAACACTTACATCATATATTGATTTTTTGTTTAATTTGAACAAAAAATATATTAAAATTAAGTATTTATTTGCTTTCACTTCATAAAATTAAGCGAATATATTATAGCAGAGCATTTTTTTAATGTCAAACCAATGCACACACTTTGAAATTTTCCCGTAACAGTTCAGCCCCTCATTCAAAAACTTTCATCTGTTTTTCTTTTTTCTCTCACGCAGTTCCTTAAAAAAATTTTTCATCATAATCTGGCACTCCTCCTGTAAAACACCATCAACAGAGTCTACCTGATGATTAAATTCTTTTATCTGAAACATATTTAAGATACTGCCTGCACATCCTGCTTTTGGATTCATGGCTCCTATCACTACTTTTGGAATCCTCGCCTGCACGATAGCTCCTGCACACATTGGACACGGCTCTAATGTCACATACATCGTGCACTCCTCAAGCCTCCAGTCTCCCAAAGCCTTACTTGCTTTTTTGATTGCGGAAATCTCCGCATGACCCAGAGTGCTGTGAAGCTTATTTCGTTTATTATAACCTCTGGCAATTATCTTATCATCATGTACGATAACGCAGCCAATCGGAACTTCATCTATCAACGCAGCTTTTTTTGCCTGCTTCAGAGCCTCTTTCATATATTTTTCATCATTACTCACTTTTCTTTATTCCCTATCCTGCCTATTATTCTATAACGGTTTTATCAAAAATAACTATTACTTCTTTTTTACTAAACTTGATTTAACAGCCTATTTCCTGTCTCTCTTGTAGAAAAACGCATATTGCTGGTAAACTCCTGCATATCTGTCACTCATCCACGCAGGCTTCACTCCGTCGTACTCCTCGTCTATTATCTTTTTCATCCACACATCTATAGGACACGCATCAAGGTGATGAAGTCCGAAAAGACTTATGCAGTTTGCAACTTTCTTTCCTATTCCTTTATGTTCCATAAGCATTTTCATACTATGCTCATAATCACACTTTCGCAATCGTTCAAAAAAGTCCGTATTTTCATGCTCATACTGACACATACGCCATATATATTCATCACGATAGCCAAGACCAAGCTCACTAAGACTCTCCCTGCCACCGTTTTTCTCAATGTCAGCAAGATGCGGAAATCCGTATATCACATTTTCATTCTGCTTTATATCATTTGTCGTTTTATCGGCACATAATTCTTTTTTACTTTGTCCTGCCTCTTCCTTGATATTTTTACTCACATTATTTTTAATACTTTTATCTGCATTTTCCCTCATCGACTGACACTCTGTTTCTTTGCACACTACTGCCTTGTATCTGTCGCAGACTGCTTCTATGCCCTTTTTGATGCGTGGGATATTATTATTTTGTGAAATTATGTAAGAAATTATCATCTCCCACAATTCCTGATTTAATATCCTGATACCACTTCCATAAGCCGCCGCTTCTTTTAAAAATGTATCATTGTCGTCTATGGCATCGATTATCCTGCCATAGTCAACTTTCATATCAAAATAATGTTCCCATATTTTTTTATATTCTTCCCCGGTGCATGAAAATTCAAATTTCTCCCCGGATTGTGCCACCGTCACCTGATGGTCATAGGCAGGGATAAGATATTTTCCCTCATCGAGTTTTCTCCATCTGAAACACTGTCCTGAGTCTGCTATCTGCTCCAGATTAAAATTTTTAATATTTATTATCATAAGAATCTTCCAGCCTTATATCTGTATTGTAGTCATTCTTTATATTTTTAATAGCCGCATCCGGCATAACAGAATTTATCATAGAACTACTGCTTCTGTATCCATATGCATTATTTCCCATTGAGAAATCCGAACCGCCGTTTCCATCTTTTAACTTGAACCTTGAAAGTGCAATTTCAAGTCCTCTTGCCTGACCCGACAATTCTTCACTTGCAGATGCACATTCCTCACTTGTAGCTGAATTTGTCTGTACCACCTGGGATACCTGTGTAAGTGCATCGTCTATCTGTGATGTAGCTGATGCCTGTTCATTTGATGCATCTGAAATATTAGCACTAAGTCCGTTTATCTTGTCTATCATTTCTGATATGACACCAAGTGCTTTTGCCGTATCCTCAACAAGTCCTGAACCATGTTTTACTTTTGCTATTGAATCCTCTATCATTTCTGCCGTCTGTTTAGATGCTGCGGCGGAACGACCTGCAAGATTTCTAACCTCCTCCGCCACTACTGCAAAACCTTTTCCCTGTTCACCTGCTCGTGCAGCTTCAACAGTCGCATTTAAGGCAAGAATATTTGTGTTAAATGCAATATCATCTATTACTTTGATAATCTTCTGTATGTTTTCTGATGATTCATTTATCTCGTTCATAGCCTGAATCATCTCACGCATACATCTGTTACTCTCATCCGCATCACTCTTGGCATGGACGACAATATCATTTACTTCTGCCGCTTTCTGTGCATTGTCCTTTGTCTTATTTGCAATATCTGTTATAGAGGCAGAAATTTCCTGTATGGCACTTGCCTGTTCTGATGAGCCTTGTGCAAGCGTCTGACTCGCCGCAGCTATCTGTTCTGAACCTGTCGTTATCTGATTTGCCGCATTTCTTATCTTTGAAAATGCCATATTGTTGTCGGCAATAAGTTTTACTATCGCATTTCCGACTATATCATTTTCTGATTTTGGCTGATATGATACCGTCATATCTCCATCTGATATAAGTTTTAAAGTATCAGCCTGATTTTTCAGATTATCAACCATAGCCTGAAATCCGTCAACAAGGGCTCCAACTTCATTATCAATCTTAGAAGGTGTTATATCAACATCTACTTCACCTGCCGATACTTTCTTTGCAACACCGGCAAGTTCAACAAGCGGATTGCGTATTGTAGTCATTATAAACCAAAATGCAACAAACGCATTAGCAAGTGCAATAATCATTATAAATGCAACAAAATAATCACCTTTTTTATTCTGTGCTATGACATAATCCTGCTTTTTCTGTGCATATTTATCTATTTCATTTATAAGCTTTTTAATATTTTCCTCCGCCTTATCTGCACTCTTGACTCCATTGTCTTTCAAGTAATTCCTTGCATCCTGTATTTTTCCGGCATCAAAATATTCAAGACACTTATCTACATCTGAAAAATAATCATCTATATTAGTTTTTACTTTTTCATACAAAGTCTTTGTAGCAGAATCCTGAAGGTCGCCCTTTACCTCATCCATATAGTCATTTACGGTATTTTTGGCTTCACTGATATTACTTTTTGATGCTTCTATATTTTCATTATCACCAACATACATATACATTACATTTCTAAGCTGGACTTTGACTTTCTGAAACTGTGCAAATCCAATTGCCGCTTCACCCTGTGTCTTTCCATAATTCTCATAGAGTTCTGTCTCCGTCTCAACTGAATTGTTTCTCATAAGATAGCCACACGCTCCGACAATAAACATACTTAACATCATAAGTCCAAGTGTCATGATAAGCTGTGCTCCAACCGTCATCTTGCTCTTTTTCTTCATATTAATCCTCATTTCTGCACACGTTTTTTTGTGCATATCAAGTTTGTGTCAAGTGTGCGCAGACACAAATCTTGTGTGTGAAAAATCTTGCATATATGGATTTTTCACGCTAAGTATTCCTCCAATTCTTTTGTTACCGTTCATATAACAGGTGACTGCAACATCATATTCCCCTTGCAATACACTAATAAACTAACAATAGTCAATAAAACTCCATTGTGCATCAAAAACATACACATAAGTATGATAACACAAAACAAATCAGCCGTACATTTTTTCTTCTGATATATAGCATTTAATTTCACCTTTTGCTACTATATATTAAATGTGTGTGAAACTATCATTATATGATGCAAGGAACAAAAGCATATAGCAATGAAGCAATCCGTGACATTAGTTAGGGCAAAATACCTTTTGACCCAAACATCATATTATTGAATCAGACAACATAAAAATAGTTTCATACAAATAAACTTTTAAGAGGAAAACCATGAAAATACTTATATACCGCTGGAACTCATACAATCAGAATGATATTGAAAGTGCATTTAAAGATGCCGGCTGCGTTTGTGATATTTTTAATGAAAAAATCTCAAACTATGAAAACGACCCGTCATTCTGTGAAAAACTTTATACCATACTTAAAAATGGAAAATATGATTTCTGCTTTTCCATTAATTTTTTCCCGCTTATATCAGGAGCATGTCATGATACTGACACCCTCTATGTAAGCTGGAACTGTGATGCACCTTTACTTGCAATGTATCACCGAAATGTATTTTTTGATACAAATATCATTTTTGAATTTGACTATAACAATTTAATTGAATTTAAAAATATGGGTGTTACAAATATATATTATCTTCCACTTGCGGCAAATGTAAAGAGATATGACCAACTACTGACTAAAAATAATCCATTTACCGAACCACCATTACCAAAATCCACTGATACTCTACATGAATATACAGAGACTGACTCTGCCGCTTACCCTGTGCAGAATTTTTCTAAACCGGCACAACCTTTAACTGGATATGACATATCTTTTGTAGGAAGTCTGTATGAAAAAAATTCGTATGATAAAATTCAGTCAGACCTCCCCGATTATCTTACGGGCTATCTTGACGGAGCTATTTTTGCACAGACTCAGGTTTCAGGTGGAAATATCTTAGAAAATCTCCTGACACCTGAAATTTGTTCCATGATAGAAGAAATCACAGATTACAAAAAAAGTGATGACTCATTCGTGACAACAAAAAAACTGTTTTCAACAACGGTTCTTGGCTTTAAGGCGGCATCTGTCACCAGAACAAACAACCTTAACAAACTTTCCAAAAATTTTATACATAAAGTGCACCTTTTCACCGACAGCGACACTTCCACACTCCCGCTTATAACCGCACATCCGAGAGTAGATTACCTGACTGAAATGCCATTTATATTTAACAAAAGCAAAATAAATATAAATATGACAATCCCTAATATCTCATCAGGACTGTCATTGCGTGTATGGGATATAATCGGCTGTCACGGACTTTTAATGACCGACTTCAGACCCGAACTTTTAAATTTCTTCAAACCGGACGAAGATATAGTGATATATGAGGACAGCAACGAGCTTATCGACAAAACTTCGTTTTACCTGAAACACGATGAATTGAGAAACAAAGTCACTGACAATGCATATAAAAAAGTATCTGTCCTGCACACGACCGAAATCAGGATAAGCGAAATCATAAAAACAGTTAAACACACACGGTAAAATCTCATTCTCGTAAATGAAAACTTGTATATCTTTACAAAATGGGCTATCATATCTCTAACAGTTATTTTTTATAGAATATACTGGAATAAAGTGCAAAAAAACTATATATACAGTTTTTTTCACACATGATTTATGCTTTGCACAAACTTGCTATGCACAAAAAACTGTGCAGGAAATGAGGGATATAGTATGACAGAAAATAAAATTATTTTAGAAGAAAACAAGAATTATTATGAGCGTTTCAGCCTTGCTGTTGAACGAATCCGCATGATACACACTGAACTTTGGGACCAAAGTGTCACTCTTGCCGATAAACATCTAAACAGTTATTTTATAAAAACATCTTATTTTGCATTACAATTAAGCGAAATATACAACCTTTCAAAAAACAATATATTAAAAACACTTACTGAGTCTGAATTGTTTCATCTCAATCAGGGGCTCTATGAAGATATTGACCCTGCAAAGTATGAGACAAGTTACACCAACCCCGCATATGCGGTTAAACGCTTTGGTGCCGAGACCGGCCTGTATCTCAGTGCTCTCTATGCAGAGCTTCACAGCAATATTCCTAATGCTATCGAAGAACGGCTTTTTAATCTTACAACTATATTTGAGCTTTTTATTGAGATATACAATCTTTTTGAGGACTCTGACTGCAAACCGGAACAGATAAGGTCTGCACTTTATTATTATTTCTTTGATTATAGTGATGTTACCATCAAGGCAGGTCTTAACGATATGCTCAACCCTGAAATGTCTTTTATCAAAGATATAATAATGAATGAAAATCTTGAGGACCTGAGATACCTCTATTTTTCAGGTGAATATGTCACTGACAATGAGGTAAAGACCGCAAAATATTTAAACAGCCTGCCTCAGGAAAAAATCGACTCTATAGCTCATACTTTTACACAGGGTATCATCAAAGGCTACAAAGTCTACAATATGGATATGTCAGGCAAGAAAACAGTCAATATCAGATACCCGCTCGGCTTTGAGCGTATCATAAAGTCTGCTGTTTTACAGTTTAGGGAAAATGGTCTTGAACCGGTTATCTACAGGGCTTCATTTGCGATAGGTTCACGCACCTCAATGTATAAAGTCGGTTTTCACGGTGCATCGGCAAACAAACAGTTTGAGTACGACCACCGCAACGACCTCGCACTTATATTTGATAAAGGTTATGCCGACAGACAGCTCTCTGAATATAAACTTGCCTATGAGTCAATGAAAGATGCAGCCGCAGAATTTGCCGGTCCTGCACTTATCGAAAGTTTTGGTGAGAAACCTTTTGCACCTGTTGAAAAAGACTGCCTGCCAAAATACAGTGATAAGCACCAAAAGCAGCTTATCGCTTTCCGTTCTGAAAAAGGCATGCTCACAAACAATTATATACCACAGGATAAGATAAGCTTTACTATCGTTGCTTTCCCTGTTCCTGACATAGGCAGAAAGTTTGAAAAAATCTTTGAGGAAACAGTAAAGGTAAATACTCTAGACTCAGATAAATACGAAAAGATACAAACAAATATAATCAATGCTCTTGATAAAGGGGATTATGTTACTGTTACAGGCCGTGGCAATAACCACACTGACATGAAGATAAATCTCGTAAAGAAAACTGCTCCAGAAAAACAGACTGTTTTTGAGAACTGTCTTGATGATGTAAATATCCCTCTCGGTGAAGTCTTTACTTCCCCGGAATTAAAGGGTACTGAGGGTGTTCTCCATGTGACTGAAGTTTACCTTGACAATCTGAAATATAAGGACCTTGAACTTAAATTTAAAGACGGCTGTGTTACTGATTATGCCTGCAAAAACTTTGAAAATGAGGAAGAAAACAAAAAATATATACATGAGAATGTTCTCTACAGACATGATACACTTCCTATCGGCGAATTTGCAATCGGCACAAACACAACTGCATATATGATGGGATTAAAATATAACATCTCAGGTCTGCTCCCTATCCTTATCGCAGAAAAGACCGGTCCTCACTTTGCAGTCGGTGACACCTGTTTTTCCCATGAAGAAGACCTTGTGACTTACAATCCTGACGGTAAGCAAATGGTCGCTAAGGAAAATGACTTTTCTAAACTTAGAAACAGTGAACCGGAAAAAGCTTACTTTAACTGCCACACTGATATAACTATTCCTTATTCTGAACTGGGGGATATTGTGGTGCATACTGAAAATGATGAAGAAATCACTATAATCAAAGACGGAAGATTTGTGCTTGCGGGAACTGAGGCACTCAATGAGGTTTTTGAGGATTAACCAACGGACGCAGGAAAGGCATTGTTATCAGACCTCATGGACGCTCCCACTCCATTCAGCCACGATAATAATTCCCTTTCCTGCTGTGTTTTGGATGTCGTTACAATGTGAAAAAAGCAGGATTGAAATTCAATCCCGCCTTTTTGTTATCTTACTGATTATGATTTGTAATTATTTTACTTTCACATTTTTTACTACACTGTATGCTCCTGTTGTCTTTCCTGATACAGCCTGCACTCTTACATAATATTTCTTATTTGATTTAAGTTTCTTGATTGTAAGGCTTGTGCTCTTTGTTGTTTTTGTTGTTACTTTTTTCTTGAATTTCTTATCTGTTGATACCTGTACTTTGTATGATTTTGCATTTTTTACTTTTGCAAACTTTACAGCGAGCTGTTTTTTGCCTGCTGTGAGTTTTGTTATTTTTGCTTTGGCAAGTTTTGCTGCTGTTGTTTTATTTTCTTTTGGGAGTGTATATTTTGCGTCTTCTGATGCTGTGTATGCCACTTTTTCTACCGGAAGCATAAGTTCACTTTTTTCTGATGCTCTTACTGCTGCATTAAGTCCTCTGAGAAGCTGTTCCGGCTGGAATGACATAAGTTTCTCATCTACAGTATTGTTGTCTGTATCTACAAATCCGAGTGCATCATCGTAAAGTGTCACACCGTTTTTGATGAGGTCTGTTCCGTTTTCTTCTGCTGCCACATCAATGTTAAATAATCCTGCTGTTATCATTATCTGAGCAGTTGTCCACGCATTGCTTGCTGAATATGAATCTCCATACTTGCCGTCTGCTCCCTGCATATTGAAGATAAGACTAAGTACCTTATCGCAGGCTTTCTTTACTGCCTCTTTATCTACACCTGCCTCGTCTTTTGTCTCATATGCATAGAGTGGCTGAATCTGCATTACCGCACTGTCAAGGCTGTTCCACTCAAGTGATGTTTTAATCTGGCTGTCAACATCAGATACGGTCTTGTTTACAAGTTCTGCTCTTGTAAAATATTTGTCTCCTGTCTTTAACTCATAGTTATTTGAGTCAATTGCCATAAGTATCATTGTCTCTCTGCTGTAGATGCTTGATGCTTCGTAAATGCTCTTATCGGCAAGTTTTTCTATAAGATTAAATCCGTTTACATCTGATGCGTCTTTTCCAAGTGCTGTTACGCAGAGTGCAATCTTAGCATATGTCTGGCTTGCTGCACCGTCTTTTAATATGCTTCCCTGTGATACATATTTTTTGTTTGTATCATCATAGAATTTACCTGTTGATGTTTTTATTGCTCCAAGCTGTGTTTTAACTTTTGCATAAACTGCATCGTAAAATTTATCTGCCTTAAAACCTGCTCTTGCAAGTGAGAATACTGTATAAAGTCCTGATGAATCTTCTACACCCGGTACATATTTTCCACTCTTAAATGTAGTATCATAAATCTTCTGTGCAAGTACATCCTGGGCTTTTTTCGCTTTTTCTGAATATACCGAATATCCAGCAGGATTTTTTGAAGCATCATCATTGAAGCATGATGCACTTGTATTGTAGTTGTTATAGCTGTAGATAAGACTTATCTTGTCATTATTGTTTACTTTCTGGCTGCTGATTCCAAGATTTGCATACTGTCCGTTTACAAAAAAGCCCCAATAATACCAATCGTTTCCTACATTATACATATCAAGGTCTGCTATTGAATCAAGGCTGTCACCCCATGATGAAGATGAAATCTTATAGTTATCCTTGTATGCTGATTTGTCAAGTGCTGTTTTAATAGCATCTTCTGCTACCGCACCCTCATCAAGCTGAATAGCTGTTTTGCTTACTGCTACTGCTGAGCCTGATGCATTCTTTCCTTCTGCTGCCACATAGACAACAATCTTTTCCTTTTCGTCTGCATTTGCTTTTACGCTTGTCATTCCAAACGCCGTTGTAAATGCCATTACTGCTGATAATGCAATGCTTATCGCTTTTTTGTTCCTCATCTTTTTACCTCCATAAATATGTTTTTTACATACGGTATATCCCGTATTTTATCTGAACCCTTTCTATTTTTTTAAGGAATGGTTCTCCTATTAAAAATACACATAATGCCGCTGTTGCCGCGTGCATTATATCATATGGCACTCCCGTTATATAAAGTGCCTTCAATGCGGCAAGGCTTATCCCTGTACCTTTTGTATATGAACTTTGCATTATAAGTGCCGCAAAATTCATTATGCCTCCATATATTATAAATATCACTAAAAATGTAAATACTGCCATAACTATACTGTCTGTTTTTAGTCTTTTCCGCAGCAAAAGACCGCCTGTTATAAGTCCTGCAAGACCAAATATATAAAGCATTATGCCTTTTGTGTCTGCCATATCCCTGCCGGTAAACACTACAAAGAGATACCCCGTCACTTCAAACAATATTACACTCGCGATTAATGTTATAAACGAGCTGTTGTTTTTTAAATCTTTCTTTTCTCTTAAGTCATATCTCACAAATACAACTCCGCTTATAAAACCTATCAGACCCCATGATACCATCTGCCACGGTGTCCACGGCCCATGGCCGTCAAAAAAATTGCATATAAATCTCCCAAGTGCACCCGTCAGAAATCCGGCTTCAGGTCCTAACGCTATCCCCGATAAAACTACCACCGCACTTCCACCATGCAGTGGAATTGTATGTGCACATAAGAGATTAAATGACACACAGAAAGATACCATCATCGCAAAAAGAACTATCTCCCTTGCCCTTATTGCCTTGTATTCAAAACTTACAAAGAACGGCAGCATAACTGCTACAAGCATAAACATACTTATAAACAGATAATGTTTCTGTCTTAATACATAACTGGATATATAAAGCAAAGTCGGTATCAGGATTATTATTACAAGCCATACGGATATTTTTCTTTTTAATATGTTCTTTTTTATCTTTTCCTCATCATAATTTCTGCGACTTACATATTTATTTCTCAAATAATTCCACCGCCTGTCTGTAATTTACCGGTAAACATATCCGTTTACTCTCCATCTGCTGCACATCTGTTTTTTTGTAAATCTTATTTCGGTTTATATCTGACTTTCTGTCATCCGTCACAAATCCATACAAATCTGCCTGCTCATCATAAATATCTGAAAATATCCTGCATATGTCTGTCGTATAAAAATAATTCTGCCTGAAAAATTCTTCAGCCGTCTGCATTTTTGTAAGTTCCCCATCAAATAAAAGCCCACATTCATCTGCATTTTCCGCACAGAAATCAATATCATGCGACACAATCACAACGGCAATCCCTGCTCTTTTCATTTCATCAAACATCACGGCAAGCTTTTTCTTAAACTCCCCGTCAATTCCCTTTGTCGGCTCATCAAGCATCAAAACATCAGGTTTTAGCAGCAATACTTTTCCTATTGCAAGTCTCTGCTGCTGTCCAACACTTAAATCAAACGGATGCGAGTCTTTTTTTTGTGACAATTCCATTTTTTCAAGCATTCCTTTTATATTATTGTCAACAAACTGTGCTCCCTCATATAAATCCCTGTGGCTTTTAAATACCTCAAGCAGTTCATCATAAACAGTTATCTCAGTAAATACGGTCTGCGGATTTTGCGGCAGATATACACTTCTTAAATCTTTTAGCTTTTTAATCCTGCCGCCTTTCTTTTTGTAAATGCCTGCAAGTATTTTTAATGCTGTTGTCTTTCCAGAGCCGTTTCCGCCCATAACCGCATAAATTTTTCCACCTGTTATGTCTATCGAAAAATCCTTTAAAACCTCATTTTTTCCGTATGAAAAACTTAAATTTTCTGCTGATATTAATATATCTTTTATTTTTCTGTCATTTTCAGACTTTTTATGCGGTCTGATACCGTCCTGTTCAGATTTGTTTTTTACCACCGCCTCAGCTTTAGTTTTCACCGCAGTATTATTCATACATTCCCTATCGTCTGTCATTTCTTTTTCAGATATTTTATTGTGAGCATTTATTTTAACAGATATATCGTTTTTTATGTCCTCTATCCACAATTTTGCTTCTCTTATCGTCAATGGCAGTTTTCCCATTTTACCATACTCACTCCAAAGTTTCATATAACCCGGAAGTGCTTCATAGACCTTGCTGGATTTTTCTTTCATTTGATGCACTATCGTTCTCACATCATCAAATCCGATAACTCTTGTGTCTTTCATTAGCATGACACGGTCTGCCATGTGAATAACTTCATGTACTCTCTGCTCACATATGAGTATCGTCACACCAAAATCCCTGTTCAATCTGAATATGTTCTGCAAAAATCTCTCACTTGCAACGGGATCAAGCTGCGATGTAGGTTCATCGAGTATCAGTATTTTGGGATGCATTACCATAACGGACGCAAGATTTAATATCTGTTTCTGGCCTCCCGACAATTCATCAGTCTTTTTTTCATACCAGCCGCTTATCCCAAGATACTCTGACATTTCAGCAATCCGTCTGTACATTGTTTCCCTGTCAAATGAAAGACTCTCAAGTCCAAAGGCAAGCTCATGCCAGACCTTGTCCGTCACTATCTGTCCGTCAGGGCTTTGCCCGACATATCCTATCAATGCGGCACTCTCCCGGTCGTCCATAAACTCTATGTCTTTCCCGTCAAAATACATTTTTCCGCTGCCATGCCCTGTCGGTATCTGATTTTTCTTTGCGTGCCTTAACAGCGTAGTCTTGCCACAGCCTGAGTCCCCGCAGAGCAAAACAAACTCGCCTTTTTTTATCTCGAAAGAGATATCTGTTATTGCATTTTGGGACTGATTGGGGTATCTGAATGAGACATTATCAAATTTAAGCATTGTGACCTCCTTTCCTAGTTTATAAACTCTAGGCAATTGCGAAACTCATTACATATTATTAAATTTTGTGCAGCATATATGTTGCGATAGTTTCACAAGCATATATTTTTTACTTTAAAATTTACATTCATTTTATATCATATAAGTGCTGCACACATATATATACACTGGAATATGACCGCCGATACTGCCACCGCATCTGCTTTTTTTATTTCAATTTCCGGAAAGTAGTATGTTTCAAATCTTCCCGTGCACAATGTGTATATTATCAATACAGATATGGCTATAAATGCAATCATGAATATTATATCCCTCTTTTTTATCCTAAATCTGTGGTAACTGCTTCTTCTGCCTGTTCCGTATCCTCTTGATTCCATTGATACAGATGTGTCTATGGAGTTTTCAAGACTCCACGATATGAGAATTGACAATTCTTTTGTGAATTGCTTTGCTTTGGGTATCATCCCCGTATTTTGTGTACATAACATTCCTATCTGTGCTTCATGTATCTCCCGCCATCTTTTTATCATCATCGGTATGAAACGCAGCACCATTGAGATTACAAGTGAAATTTTAGGTGATATTTTTCCTGTTATATATAGTATTTTTTCTGAGTCTGTCATGCATCCTGCCGTTACAAACCACAGTGACACCGCCATGAGCATTATTGTCATAAACAATCCATATATGATATTTTCTAATGTTACTGCCATATCGTTTACATAAAACAGAGGCGTTACTCCGTTGTGGTTAAAAATTGGAAGTATTATCACTGAAAATAACATTATCGGAACAAATAACATTGCTGTCATTTTTAGTGCTCCTGTTCCTTTATGCCTTAATACTCCAAACAATGCCATCACAAATGACACTGTTATTATCACGGGATTTAGTGTAAACATTGTCATTATAAGCAGCATGATAAAATAAAACATACTTACTGCCGGGTGCAATTCTCTTAACAATCCTTTTTTCACCATACTAATCCTCATTTCTGCATATGTTTTTTATAAAATTTGTGTCAAGTGTGCACATATACAAATCTTAAATGTAAAAAATCTATATATTATCAACTTCCCGCCCTGCCGCTGCAGGTGTAAGTCCATTCTATATGCTCTCCACCTTTCAGTTTATAAGCCGATGACCCTACATTTGGCGTAACTCCATCAACAAGATAAAGCCAGCCGCTCATATCACCTGCCATCTTTTCATATAGATAACCAATCCCCTTTACATATGAAGTTTTGTAAATTGGTGAGTATTCAGCATCATATGCAATCTTTTTTAGCTTGCATACCGCTGTCAGCACATCATATGCCGAAGAACCTTTTTTTATTTTAATACTTGTTTTATCAAGCAGCTTTCCGCTGTCGGGCACATATTTTCTCGCATTTTTATTTAGTTTATCCATATTTGAAAGAAGAATAGTACAATCAATCGTCACATCACATTTGATATAATTTTTATCATCTTTTTCATCGGTTGAATTTTTATCTGATACAGAAGTATTATCTTTTTTTGTATTCTTATCAGATGTGTTTTTCTTTGCAGCATCCTTATTTGTCTTATTTTTCCTTGTTGTGTTCTTTTTATTTGTATTTTTTTCTGATACATTACTCTTTTTTTCCGTATTTTTATTTGCGGAAATACTTTTGTCATTCCTGGTATTACTTTTATTTTTTAAACCGCTTTCTTTTTTAGATTTCTTACTCTCACCTGAACTTCCATTTTTTAGGGCATCTTTTTTAGAAGTATTTTTCTTTTTTAAATTCTTCCCCTCTTCTTTTTCATCACTTGCAATATCGCCACTATCTGTCTTATCCCCACTTCGCCCTATATCATTTTTATCATCCTGCTGCAAGCTGTTCTCATCCTCTTTAATCTCAGACGAGGTATCATTGTCAGATGATTTATCGCTTTCTTCGGCAACAATATTGTCATCTGCCATATCATGATTTTTAACCGACTGTATATCAAGCCTTGAAACACCAAGCACTAACAAAACCACTAAAACTATAGGAATGAGAAATTTTCTATAATTCTTCATATAAATCTCCATTCTTGTTTGCTTACTAATCCATATTCATGTACTGTTTTTTCCTGACAAACACACATATGATAAATATTTGCAAAACTTCCTATAACATTAAAAAAAGACAAAATAAAAAATCCCCAATCGGAGATTTCTTTTTGTCTTTGCATAACAAAAAAACACTATCCGCTCTGATACTTCCCACCGAAGTAGACCTGATAAGCAAGGTAGCTAAAATCTCCTTGTCAGCAGGTCTCCTGGCTCGAACTCAACTGATTTTTTACCTTCCCATGAATTTGTCTGGCTATAGTCTTTTCACAGTGGCTTTAAACAAAGCATAAAACTCTTCATAACATATCATGCTACCTGCTCATAGCACTACTTGTATATTGATAAAGTCTTTATACCATGCACAAAAAATCATCCTTCTTACAGTAGCGGGGGCTGCTGCAGCATCTCACTGCATTCCCTTTTAAGTCTGTCTCTTTAACCTGCCTGCGGCGGCCGGCAAAGTACAGCTCACTGACAATATCAAAAAAAGTATATCACACATAATAAAAATTTTATATATGCCTTTTTAACAATAATTATTCATATAAAGAACAATCATTATGCAAAACTCCCTATCATCATACTCCATCTCGACTTCCCCATTATATTTTTGTACAACCTCCTGTACGCTGTTTAATCCGATTCCATGCTCTATCTTATTGCTTTTTATTGTCTTTAAAACACCATTCTTAGCATTTATTCTGCCATCATAACTATTTTTCAAAGTTATAAACATTGCTCCCGACTTATATTTAATATCAAGTTTTATATATCTGTCTTTATCAGGAATCTGTGCAGCTTCTATGGCATTATCAAGTATATTTCCAAGTACAGTCACCATATCTCCCATGTCAGCCTCAATTATTTCAGGCAGTTTTGTAATTAATTCAATGTTTATATCTTTCTCTGCTGCTTCACTCAATTTGTAATTTACAATACTGTCTAGCTGCACATTCCCACTATCACAATACATTTTCGCCTGGTTAATCTTACCTATCATCTGTTCAATATACTTTTTTGCCTCAACATTTTCGCCATCTTCATCAATCAATGATTCAAGCACATAGAGATGATTATTCATATCGTGCCTGATTTTTCTAATACTATCACTATTCTTCCGTAAAACCTCAGCCTGTTTTGCAGAATATATATTTTCACGCTCCATCATTTTTGTATGGATACTGTTTATATAACTTCCGGACATCAAATCATACATATACATTATAAGCATAAGTATAAACAATGACAAAAATACTGATATTATTTTTATATTTTGGCTTACATCTTTGCTCATATAAATCATTAATTCCATGCAATATATCAGTAAAATCACTAAGATTATAGATATATTAAATCCTATTGGAAGCTGCAATTTTGAATTAACATTTTTAAAGCTGGTCACAACACAACATAATAATATCTGCATTATACTAAGACAAATAAGCTGGTATGTTTCCCCAAAATATCCATTTTGAGTCATATTTCTGTTGCCTCCATCTGTTATGAGTCCAAGTACCAATTCACACATAAGTGGAAACATAAAAACCAGCACTATTGTTGACATTATTCTGTTTAACTTTTTCTCATAACATTCCGCAATAAAATATAATATAATAAACGATGTAATTCCGTTAACCAGCGGAATCGGAAATAAAATATACTGCAAACTGCCTATAATGTAACATAAAATATATGTAATCCTTGCTCTGTTTTTTTGCACTTTCAGTTTTCCTAGAAAAAAATCCATATACTTTGCCGTAACACCCAAATCCAGTGCATTTACAATTAAGTAAGTTAGTATATACCATATCTTATCCATTATCTTCCCTCTATCTTCATGAATTCTTTTCTTATCTGCTCTCTTTTTGCCTGACTTATCGGTATCTGTGTACCATCAACCAAAACAACATGATCATATGACATTATCTTTACAAAACGATAATTAATAAGATATGATTTATGAATCAATAAAAAATCATACTGTTTCAGATTTTCATATATTAGTTCGAGAGAATCATAATAATCATATTCTTCATTTTGCAAATGAACATAAATTTTCCTTCCCTTTCGTTCAAAATATAAAATTTTGCTTATCGGAATTTTATAAAAATCACGGCCTTTTTTAAATCTGAATAAATAATTATCCTTTTCGTTTATTTCCTCAAACTGTTCTACGACATTTAATATGGCACTCTCATCTATGGGTTTTATAAGAAAATTAAGCGGTCTGAAATCAAAAAGTTCCATAGCATACTCTCTCTGCGAAGAAACATAAACTATCTGAACTATTTGATTTTTAAGCTGCTGCCTTATATATCTTCCAATATCGACACCGTTCATATTGGGAAGTTGAATATCAAGAAACAGCATATCATAGCAATATGGCAGCTCACCTGTTTCTATTTTTTCACAAAGTTCTACCCCAGAATAAAAAACATCAATATCATATTCTATACATTTTTTATCTAATATTTTAATAAGTGTCCGCTCTAAATCGGAACAAAACTGTGGTTCATCGTCACATATAGCAATCTTTATCACATTGTACTCCATTTCTATTACCGTTTGTCAAAAATATGTCAAAAAAAGTATAACATCATATATAAACTAAGTCAAAATGATTTATATCTGATATCCACATATTTTGTGCAACCTGAAACATTCTGATTTATTTCATATAACTCAAACTTCGCACTTGAATAAGTGCCTATGCACCTTGAAAATTCAATAATAACTGGCATAAAAATAGCATGAAACCATCTGGTTTTGGTATAATTGAGTTGCTAAAAACAATAATACTTCCGGAGGCTCATGCTATGAATAAAAGTATAACACAAGCAACTCAAAATGATAAGCAGATTTCAAAATCTATCAAAAGATTTTTTACAAGATTTCATGTTTCCTCAGTTTTGAAGGCATCCAATGCCTATAAAAAGAAAGGCTTTTCCGTAATGGAGATTTTCCAGTATCTGTTCCTACTGATATTTTCTAACAGAAGCATGTATATGAACCTGATCATCGGACGCAACACTCCTGATTTTGCAAAGGATACTGTATATCGCTTTATGAAAATGATTCAGATTAACTGGATCCGCTTCACGACGATTCTTTCAGCCCGAATCATCAAGGATGCCATTCTTCCTTTAGATTCTGAGGAGCGTGCAAAGGTTCTCATCATTGATGATTCCTTTTTTGAGCGTAACCGTTCAAAAAAGGTTGAACTCCTTGCCAAAGTCTATGACCACGCAAAGCATAAATACCTCTTTGGATTTCGTATGCTTACATTAGGATGGTCAGATGGAAGTACATTCCTGCCGGTCAACAGCGTTCTTCTTTCCACAGAAAACAGGAAAAACCGTATCAATGAAGCAACAGAAGTAGACAAAAGGACTGTCGGCTACAAACGAAGAAAGCTGTCCATGGAAAAAGGAACCCATGCAATGCTTACGCTTCTGGATATTGCTAAAAAAGCTGCAATTCCTGCAAAATATGTTCTTTTCGACAGTTGGTTTTCATCACCGAGCACGCTTCATGCAGTAAAAAATATGGGCTACGATGTAATCGGTATGGTCAAGAAAACACCAAAGATGTTCTTTCACTACAATGGCAAAGATATGTCTCTGACTTCTATCTACAACAAGAATAAAAAGAGACGTGGAAGATCAAGATATCTGCTTTCTGTAATGGTTGATGTTGTAAAATATGGTGAAACCATTCCGGCAAAAGTAGTTTATGTCTGCAATCGCAACAAACGCAAGGAATATCTCTGCCTCATTTCCACAGATGTAAATCTGGATGAGAATGAAATCATCCGAATTTATGGGAAACGCTGGGATATAGAGGTATTTTTCAAGGTATGCAAAAGCTACCTTAACTTGAGCAGAGAATGCAATTCTCTTTCCTATGATACAATCACTGCGCATACCGCAGTTGTTTTCACACGATATATGATGTTGTCACTGGAAAGCAGGGAATGCAACGATAACCGCTCACTAGGTGAACTCTTTCTATATTTTTCAGATGAAATGTCTGATATCACATGGATACAGGCTTTTCAAATGCTGCTTCAAATGTTCAGAACAATGCTGACAGATAACACCGAGCTTTCAGATGAATAAATCACTGAATTAGTGGATGCATTTATGAGTACACTTCCAGTCATGCTGAAAACGCAACTGCAAGCTGCGTAAAATCTGAAGAACATTGACAACTGAATAACTGCCAGGTATTGAATTTTCAAGGTGCATAGCTAAAATTTATGTGCACAGTTTGAAATTATTATTTAAATGACTCTGTGATGAAAACGAAAGCTGATTACTTATATCAGCCAGGCTCATATCCGTATTTGCAAGCAGATACGACGCTTCTTTTAATTTAAGCTGCATAATATATTTTGCAACTGACATACCATAATACTCTCCAAAATGTCTTTCTAATGACCTCGCACATATTCCACAATACCCAGCCAGATCGGTTACTAAAATTTTTGCTGGCATGATTACTCAAGATTCCGAAAGAACATTGTTGGTTTATAATTCAATTCCATTATACCAAAAAGAATAGATTTATGCCTTTTTTATTGCTTGTAATATTAATTTTTCAAGTTTTAACACAATTTATTGGCATGAAAAGTCTTAGTCATTATATAAAAAATCTGGTATTCTCTCATGAGTAGTAATAAGATACCATTTTCCTTCAAATTCTATATAATGGTTATTGTTACCGATATCAATATAAGTGAAATTCAATTGCGCATCGTTGGAAATACGAAAGTTATAAGCATCTCCACCATTAGAATCCCCAGGTGATTCACCTTTTTCAAAATTTTGATGTTTAAATTGCAAAGATAATACCCACTCCCTAAATTGTGGAATATCCTTTTTATCCATATTCCAACTTTTTTGACCACCACCGTTACTATGTAATACTTTAACTACAGAAACATCATTTGAAAAATACAAAAGTGAATTTTCCTTTTTAGTTGAAGAATTTGGTACATGAGAACTAGATACCAAAACCTCCTTTGAGTTTTCCTGTATCAAATTATTACTTGAATCTACATTCTCTTTACCCAAATTACCACAACCTTGAAACAAAAAAAATGAAAAAAAGACTAAAACGAATACTATTCCTTTAGTAACACTTTTCCTAATTTTCATATTCCAATTCCACCTCTTCCCTTTTTAAAATATTAACTCCAATCAATGAGGAGAAAAGAACTATAATAGCTAAAACAAACCCATATATATGAGTTTTACTATAATTATCTGTTTTATATGGCACACCCCCGTTTTCTTTAAGATTTTCCATTACATATTCTTCATTATATATATTACTCATATGCTCAAAAAAATCACTCACTTTATATAATGTTCCATTTTTTATATTGTTAATTTCCTGTGACATAAATGGTATCAAATACTCATTTTGTTCTGTTATAACAAATACTAATGTCATAAAATATCTATTAGAATATGTGTATTTAACTTCTTTTACATTTTCTTTTGTTGCATTATTTATTATTTCTTCAACTTTTTTAGGAGAAACAAAGACATGTTTTGCATCGTTTAAAATGATTTCTTCCTGTAATTCATAATCTTCATCGGAGCCTTTTTCTAATACAGCAACTCCTTTTTGATTATCATTTGTTATATATGGTACTTTAACTCTACAATCTTTTGACAAAAGATCCTTATATGATTTACATTCTGCATATTTTGTAATCGGCAAATCAGATAAAATATACTCCGTATATGCTTCTTCGTCATTATAATTTTTAATTCTAAAGTCAACTTCTACAATTTGCTCTTGACTCTTTACACTTTCTTGATCATCAATAACTTCCTCCATGTTTTCTTTTACACCTTCATAAGAAATATTTTCTTTTTTATTTTCATCTTGAATATCATATTGATACTCATCATTTTTTGCCGATACATACTCAACATTTAAACACATATTTACAAGAAAAAATAAAACACAAAAAATAACAAAAGATCTATTAGCTATATTATTCATTACCATCACTCCTCAAATTATTCCTGATTCCAAACAGTACCATCATACTGCCTATTGCCAAAACCTGATTTAAAATTACTATATGTACATTTATTTATTGTCCCATCCCATGGATCATAAATCTGCAGATAATTTTTTCCACCAGTTATATCATATCCAATCATCGTAACAGCATGACCACCGGTTCTCGTAGAACCATTGTAATAGCCTGCTACTAATATTGTTACATTTCCGCTACTTACCTCCTTTTTAAGAAAATCAAACGATTTTACACTGGAGCGAGACAATGATGAATTAAAATAAGATTCTGTATTTCGACTAATATATACAGCAGCTTTTTTAATATCTGATAATGTCCCTCCCACATTGGGATAAGCATCTCTTGTTGTTCCCTTTATTTTATTTACCGCACTCTTTTGCGTTCTCGGATTTTTCATTTCGTATCTAACAGAATTTTCTGCCGATGCAGCCCAACACCAATTTGTTTTTTGTTGCTTTACCATATCGTAACTGAGTTTAATACCTTTTGCCTCTGCTATCAAACCTACCATATACGCAATAGATACAAACATTGCAACAAAAAATAAACTTTTCAGATACTTCCCTTTTTTTGAATTCAATCTTTCTTTCATAATTTAATATATAATGTATCTTGATACATTATTTCTCCTTTCTTGTATTAGTACCTCAAACTTCGCACATAAATTTTAGCTATGCACCTTGAAAATTCAATATCTGGTAGTTATTCAATTGTCAATGTTCAAACTTTATGCAGCTTGCAGTTTTGTTTTCAAAATGACCGGAAGTGCATTTATAAATGCATCCACCAATTCGCTGATTTTCTCTTCTGACAATTCGGTATTTTCCGTAAGCATTGTTCTGAACATTTGAAGCAGCATTTGAAATGCCTGTATCCATGTGATATCGGACATTTCATCTGAAAAGTATAAAAAAGCTCGCCCAGAGAACGATTATCATTGGATTCCCTGCTTTCCAGCGACAACATCATGTATCGTGTAAAAACAACCGCAGTATGTGTGGTCATTGCATCATAGGAAAGAGAGTTGCATTCTCTGCTGAGATTAAGGTAACTTTTGCACACCTTGAAGAATACCTCTATGTCCCAACGTTTTCCATAGATCCGGACGATTTCGTTCTCATCCAGATTTACGTCCGACCAGCCTAATGTAAGCATTCGAAAACCAAAGCGATATTTATGTTTTGCATGGTCATAGACTTTGGCAAGGAGTTCAACCTTTTTTGAGCGGTTACGCTCAAACATGGAATATTCAATGATAAGAACATTTGCACATTCCTCAGAATCTAAAGGAAGAATGGCATCCCTGATGATCCGGGCTGAAAGTGTTGTTGTGAAACGGATCCAGTTAATCTGAATCATTTTCATAAAACGATATACAGTATCCTTCGCAAAATCAGGCGTATTTCGTCCTATAATCAGGTTCATGTACATGCTTCTGTTAGGAAAAATCAGCAGAAACAAATACTGGAAAATTTCCATTACTGGAACCCCTTTCTTTTTGTAGGCATTGGATGCTTTCAAAGCAGAAGAAACATGAAATCTCGCAAAAAATCTTTATATAGATTTTGAAATCTGCTTATCATTTTGAGTTGCTTGTGTTATACTTTTATTCATAGCATGAGCCTCCGGAAGTATTATTGTTTTTAGCAACTCAATTATATTAAAACCAGACGGTTTCATGCTATATTTTTGCCAATTATTATCGAATTTTCAAGGTGTATAGGCACTTATTCAAGTGCGAAGTTTGAGTCATATAAAATATTATACTTTTATAATTTATGATGCATGATACAAAACATCTTTTGCACAAGACATCGTAATTTATTTATATCAACCTTAACCCTTTTCTCCTATCTTCACGAACCAAAAATTATTATCACCCATACCAAATACTGCACCATGTATGAAATTTTTGCCGTCAACAATACATAGTGGTAAACATTCAAGTGGATATCCTAAATCCACTCTGCTGCCTTCTCATAACACTTTCAGACACAAAACAATAATCACAACTATGATGATAAATGCAATGATAAAATTTCTCAAATATATTATCGTCTTTTTGATTCTCCGCTGATACTCTTCAATCTCGCCCAACTCAGCCGTTTTTTTTCTTATAAGACGATTTGTAAGTCTCTCGGAAATTTCATCACTGTCAAACATCCTGCATTTTTCCTCCTTTCTGCCGCAATTTATATCATTACCGTTTATCACATCTGCAATACTACGGTAATCTTATAACTCACTACTCCCGGCAAAAATACACCTATTTACAATGAAAATAATAACATATTTCATTGCATTTTTATGCAGGATGTAAAAAAACAAAGCGTTTTTGTAAGAATTTAAAGATGTAAGGCTTTTTATTTCTGCTCACACTTACATTATCCGGCAACACTCATTTTCAGGTAAATCAGATATTAGCTTTTCTCTATCTGCGTTTAAAACCCTGCCAGTTCTCTTAAATCGTTAATAACCTCTCTATCCATCTCATAACATTTTCCATTATAAAATACTTTTGACCCGGCAATCCCAATCTGCCATTTTTTTTCTTTACTTTTTATATAAAGTACACTGACTCCCTCAATCAATTCACTTTTTACTTTTTTATAGCCGGCATTATTAAGGTATGAAATAAACTTTTCTTTGTCCTTATCTGCCATGACTTTATTTCTTACAGAACCAATCTCCATTTCTATCGTCATTTTCTCAGGCTTTGCAAAACCAAAAAGTTTTACTCCCTTTACCTTTTTGTTACTATAGACTGCAAAAATTAAGATAAGGCAAACCACAATGCATATTGCAAAAATTTTTCCTTTTTTCATGAAATCATTCCACTCCTTACTTTTTAGACAATGATGAAACCCATGTAAATACTGGTCCATTTACAGATGACTTAAAAGTTGTTTTTTCTCCTCGCCGTTTCACACTTTTTTAATTATACATTATCTTTCAATGTAATTACTATTAAACATTTACTTTCTATATTTAATATAGCATATGATTTGTTTTTTTTTATTTAATGTAAAAAAACAAAGCGTTTTTGTAAAATTTTAAAGTTTTTCTCTAAAAAAAAGTATAAATATCTGATTAAATCTCATTTTTTATATATTTTGCAAATCATATCAGTAAATTTACCTAAATATCATAAACCGAATTTCTCACCTCACCGTTAAGGAATGACTCAATATTCTTATAAACTTCCTTCACACAGCGTTTTCTCGCTTCTACTGCTGCCCATGCGATATGCGGTGTTATATAAACATTGCTTCTGTCAAGAATTCTGTTTAAAGGATTGTCGTGCTTTATTGGTTCTCCGTTTAAAACATCAAGTCCTACAGCTCCTATCTCGTCATTCTCTATAGCCTCTGCCAATGCTTCATCGTCTATAATACCACCTCTGCCGAGATTTAAAAGTACCGCATCTTTTTTCATCTTCTTAAATGCACTCTCATTCATAAGTTTACTTGTCACATCATTTAGCGGTGCATGAATTGACACTATATCAGATCTTAAAAGCAGTTCATCAAACGAAACCTGTCTGTAATCGCTGTTACTGTTTTTTCCCGAAGTTGAATAATATATAACTTCACACCCAAATGCTTTTGCAATGTCAGCAACACGCCTGCCAATCCTGCCAAGACCGATAATGCCCCATGTCTTACCTGCAAGCTCATGAAACTTCTCTGGAAAACAGCCGAAGCCGACCTGTCTCTCGTACTCACCTCTCTTTACATAATCATCATAAAATCTCGACTTTTCCCACAGATAAAAAAGCAGCGAAAAGGTATGCTGCACCACTGCCTCCGTAGAATAGCCGACAACATTAGAAGCCGCAATTCCACGCTTCTTTATATAAGGAACATCAATTGGGTCAGTTCCTGTAGCCGTGATACAGATAAGTTTAAGATTTTTTGCATCCTTTAAAATAGACTCATCCATCTTAATCTTATTCATAACCGCAATATCCGCGTCCTTGATACGGACTGCATTTTCAGCCGGAGTATCTACATCATATACAGTAACATCACCGAGCTTATCAAAAGCAGACAGATCCATGTCATCACCAAGTGACTGTGCCTCCATAAAAACGATCTTTGGTCTTTTATCTTTATTCATTTTAACCTCATTTCTTTATATGCTTTTACACCATGTGAAAAACATCTGCAATTAACCATTTTCCAATCCCACAATACATCTTCTATTTAATATGAAGTATCTCCTTTGCCCTCTCCACCTGCTCTTTTGTAGGCGGCTCGACATCCTCAAGGCTGTACTTGTAACCGAGTTCTTTCCATTTAAATACACCAAGCGTATGATAAGGAAGTATCTCAACTTTTTTGACTGTCTTTAATTTTGAGATAAATTCATAAAGTCTTTTTAAGTATTTCTCATCATCATTTATCCCTGGAACAAGAACATGTCTTATCCACATATCTTTTCCCTGCTCCGAAAGATACTCAGCCATATCAAGTATATTTTTATTTGTAAATCCCGTAAGTTTTTTATGCTCCTCATCATCTATATGTTTTATGTCGAGCATAAATAAATCTGTGTATTTTAAAAGTTCATTGAACTTGTCGAAAAACTCCGGCTCTCTTGTAAACGGATTTCCGGCGGTATCGAGTGTTGTATGAATTTTGTCCTGCTTTGCAAGCTTAAAAAATTCGATAAGAAAATCTATCTGTAAAAGTGCTTCGCCGCCGCTTACCGTGATACCGCCGGTCTTTCCCCAATAACTTTTGTATCTTTTAGCCTGTTTTAAAAGTTCCTCCGGCGTCTTTAAATTATCATAGTCATCCCCCGGAAGTTTCCATGTATCAGGGTTATGGCAATATTTACAACGCATATTGCAACCCTGTAAAAAGACAAGAAATCTTACTCCTGGTCCGTCTGCCGAGCCAAAACTTTCTATTGAATGAACTCTTGCATATATCTGTTTATTTTCTAACATAATAATCTCCATTTCTGCACACATTTTTATATCAAGTTTGTGCCGAGTGTGCACAGCCACAAACTCCCCGCCAACGCCTTCTCGGCGGAAACGGGGAGTTATTATCTATTATCTGATTATTAATTTCGCTGCTTCTTACATATGGTCATGGCAGGTTCTTGCGATTACATCGAGCTGCTGCTCTCTTGTAAGGTCAATAAACTTAACTGCATATCCTGATACACGGATTGTGAAGTTTGCATACTCCTCTTTCTCAGGATGCTCCATAGCGTCGATAAGCTTTTCTTTACCGAATACATTGACATTGAGGTGATGTGCTCCCTGGTCGAAGTAACCGTCCATTACCTGAACAAGGTTTGTCACACGCTCGCCATCCTCGTTTCCGAGTGCTCCCGGATTGATTGTCTGTGTATTTGAAATTCCATCAAGTGCCCACTCATATGGAAGTTTTGTGAGTGAGTTAAGCGAAGCTAAAAGTCCGCTCTTTTCTGCACCGTAGCTTGGGTTTGCCCCAGGTGATAAAGGCTCTCCGGCTTTTCTTCCGTCAGGCATTGAACCTGTTGCTTTTCCGTAAACTACATTTGATGTGATTGTAAGAATTGATGTTGTAGGCTCTGAGCGTCTGTATGTGTGATGCTTCTTAATCTTATCCATGAATGTTCCAAGAAGCCATACACCAATCTCGTCTGCTCTGTCATCATCATTTCCGTATCTAGGAAAATCTCCCTCTATCTCATAATCTTTTGCAAGTCCGTTCTCATCACGGATAACCTTAACCTTTGCATATTTGATAGCTGAAAGCGAGTCAATTACATGAGAAAATCCTGCGATACCTGTTGCAAATGTTCTCTTTAAGTCTGTATCCATAAGTGCAAGCTCTGCTGCCTCATAATAATATTTATCATGCATATACTGGATGAGGTTAAGCGTATTTACATAAAGGTCTGCAAGCCAGTCCATCATGTCATCATATCTTTCCATTACCTCATCATAGTCAAGGTACTCAGATGTGATAGGTCTGTACTTAGGTCCTACCTGATCGCCTGTCTTTTCATCAATACCGCCGTTGATAGCATAAAGGAGACACTTAGCAAGGTTTGCTCTTGCACCGAAGAACTGCATTTCCTTACCTGTCTGTGTTGCTGATACACAGCAGCAGATAGCGTAATCATCGCCCCATACAGGCTTCATTGCATCATCGTTCTCATACTGGATAGAGCTTGTTGTGATGGAAATCTTAGCTGCATATCTCTTAAAGTTGTCAGGAAGTTTTGATGAATAAAATACCGTAAGGTTTGGCTCAGGAGCAGGTCCCATATTCTCAAGTGTATGAAGGAAACGGTAATCAGTCTTTGTTACCATTGAGCGTCCGTCAACACCTGTTCCCGCAACATCAAGTGTAGCCCATACAGGATCACCTGAGAAAAGTTCATTATATGATGGGATTCTTGCAAATTTAACCATTCTGAACTTCATTGTCATATGATCGATAAGCTCCTGTGCTTCTTTCTCTGTAAGGATGCCTTTCTTCATATCTCTCTCAATATAAATATCAATGAATGTTGACACACGGCCTACTGACATTGCTGCACCGTTCTGTGTCTTGATCGCTGCAAGGTATCCGAAGTAAATCCACTGGATTGCTTCTTTTGCGTTCTTTGCCGGCTCAGAAATATCAAATCCGTAAATCTCAGCCATTTTCTTCATGTTTTCAAGGGCACGAATCTGTTCTGCGATTTCTTCTCTAAGACGGATAACTTCGCCTTTCATGCTTCCGCTTCCACATTTGAGCTTGTCTTTCTTCTTCTCTTCAATAAGGAAGTCGATACCATAAAGCGCAACTCGTCTGTAATCACCTACGATACGACCACGACCGTATGTATCAGGAAGTCCTGTCATTATCTTATTGTGACGCGCCTTAAGCATTTCAGGTGTATATGCATCAAATACAGCAGTATTATGAGTTTTGTGATATACCGTGAAAATCTTTTTAATCTCAGGGTCTACTTCATATCCGTATGTCTCGCAAGCCTGAACTGCCATCTTGATACCGCCATAAGGCATAAATGCACGCTTGAGAGGTTTATCTGTCTGAAGTCCTACTACTTTCTCTAAGTCCTTTAACGACTCATCTATATATCCCGCATCATGTGAAGTAATCGAAGATACGATTTTTGTATCCATATCAAGCACTCCGCCTTTTGCTCTCTCTTCTTTCTGAAGTTTCTGAAGTGCTCCCCAAAGCTTATCTGTAGCCTCAGTAGGTCCCTCAAGGAATGATTCATCACCTTCATATGGTGTATAGTTGTCCTGAATAAACTGTCTGACATTGATTTCCTCTTTCCAGAGTCTTCCTTCAAAGCCATCCCATTCTTTCATCTCTACCACGATAATTTCCTCCTGTATATTGATAAAATGTATAAATTATATTTGTTATGGTATAAAAATAACTTTATACCTGCAACAACTAATTTTTATCATGTATTTAACCTATAGTCAAGTGTTTCTAATTAACAAATTTTCTCATATTATCTTTTTTATTGACAAAAAAAGTTTTTATGTCATTTTTATCAGCAACAAAACACCCGTAAAATAAGCATTACGGGTGTTTTGAGGAATTTTCTTTATTTACTTAATGAATAAATTATTTCAAATATTATATATTTATGATTAGTGTACGGTCAATCAATATTTACTATAACCATTATCTTCTAATGATATAATATTCTCATTTTCACTGTAGCTGCTCTGTCCTGCAAACTCTGAAGCATCAGGTATGCGGTGTGCACTGTTGTTAAATCCTGCACTATTTGAAACTCCAAATGAATCTATTTTTTTTGCCATACCTGTGTTTGTACCTATATTTCCTGACTGACTGCCATAATCTGTGCCTGTCATTCCCGGATTATTTTTAAGTTTATAATTTCCAAGAAGCACCTTAAGGTTCTGAGCCTGATTTGACAACTGTTCACTTGCGGCTGCACACTGTTCGCTTGTAGCAGAATTATTCTGAATGACAGATGAGACCTGTCCGATAGCCTCGTCTATCTGACTGAGTGCTGTTGCCTGCTCAGTTGAGGACTCTGCGATATTGGCAACTATCCTGACTATCTCCTCAACATTTCCTGCTATGGCTGCAAGTTTTGAAGCTGTTTCACTTGCTATAACTGAACCGTTCTGAGTCTTTTCGATAGAATCTTCTATCATTTCTGCTGTCTCACTCGCTGCTGCCGCACTCTTTGCTGCAAGGTTTCTTACTTCCTCAGCTACTACTGCAAATCCCTTGCCATGCTCACCTGCTCTCGCTGCCTCTACCGCTGCATTAAGTGCAAGTATGTTCGTCTGGAATGCAATATCATCAATCGTCTTGATAATCTTTGATATATTTTCTGATGACTCTGTAATATCCTGCATTGCCGACATCATTCTGTTCATCTCATCTGTTCCGGCTGATGCCTCATCCTTTGCCTGATTCACAAGATTTTCAGCTTCTTTTGCTTCCTCTGCATTCTGCTTAGTTCTGGATGTTACTTCTGTAATTGATGCTGTCACCTGCTCAATTGCACTTGCCTGCTGTGTAGAACCCTGTACAAGTGACTGGCTTGCTATTGCCACCTGCTGTGCTCCTGCACCTACCTGATATGCAGATTCTTTAATATTTCCAAGCGTCTTATTATTTGAGTCAACCATCAGTTTAAATGCAAAACCAAGCTGATCTGCTGTTGTCTGTGGATTTATCTGCATTGAGAGATTTCCTCCTGCAACATCATTCGCTACGGCAACCTCTCTCTTCATTCTTTCAACAACTTTATTAAAGCTGTTTATCATTTTTCCAAGTTCATCGTTTGTCGTCGCAACAATCTTATCACCTGAAAGGTCACCTGTTGAAATCTTTTCTGCCAGGTCGGTAAGTGCTTTGATAGGTTTTGTAAGAAATCTTGTATATGTAGTGGCAATAATGATAAAAAATACAAGACATATAAATGTTATAATACTCAAAACAACACTTGACTGCTCATTTCGTTTTTCAACATTTTTTCTTCCTGCATCACTCTTATCACTAAAATACTTTGATACGCTTGAAACTTCCTCGTCAACATCATCTGATACTGCTTTTACGGAATCATTGTATATCTTCATTGCCTGAGTATATTTTTTCTGTGATACAAGTGTCATTATCTGCTTAAATGCTGCAGTTCCGTCATTCAATATTTTTTTAACATTTTCAAGAGAAGTTTTAGCCTGTCCGTTCTCATCCGTCTTTGGAATAGAGTCTATAAGATCATCAAGCTCTTTTGTACAGGTTTCTGACGATTCCGTAATCTCTTTTGAAAGTGAACTCAAATCTATACCGTCATTTGCTGCATATGCATAGTCAGACAAAAGACTTGCAAGTTCTTTATAATTCTTAGTAAAAGTTCCTATATCAATGCATTTTTGTGTATATGTATCATATACCGTATTATATTTATCGGCTATTGTTCTCTGTGCATTTATTCCCATAATACTAAATACTATCAAAATAATTCCTGCGACTCCATATCCAATAAAAGTCCTTTTAGCCAAACTCAAATTCTTCATATGTTTTTTCCTCCATTTATATTGATTTTTATTTATTCTTCCTCTGTTTCATCTTCCGCTTCATCATCCTTTTCAGGCTCCGGGTCATTGATAAGCTTGTCCGGGTCAAGTAAAAGCTTAACCTCGCCGTTTACCCTGCCTATTCCAAACACATATTTTTTCGCCTGCATTGCAAGGTCGCTGACGCTTGGCGGAGGAGTTATCTCATTTTCAGCAAATGCTGCAACTTCATCAATCGCATCTACGATAAGACCTATGACTGTTGACTTGACATCTATAACTATAACGCAAGTTCTGTCATTGTATTCAAGTGGTTCTTTTCCAAACCTTATCCTTACATCTATAACAGGTATAATCTTTCCTCTAAGATTTATAAGCCCTATAAGATAATCCTGCGTTTCAGGTACTTTTGTTATCTGCGATAAGCCGATTATCTCGTTTACATATTTGATTGAAATACCATATATCTCGTCCGAACACTTAAATGTCATATATTGTTCTTTTTGAATTTCGTCCTCAACAATAACATCAGGTATATCCATTTTTCCATCGGTTAAATCCATTCTGCACCTCCATCAATTCATCACAAGTCCGCCTGTGTCAAGTATCAGGCTGATGCTTCCATCACCAAGCTGCGTACATCCCGATATACCCTTTACTTTCTTTACATAGGAAGGTATAGGTTTGACAACTATCTCCTGTTCACCTGCCAGTCTGTCAGCAAATACAGCAAGTTTTCTGTCCTCATGATTAAGTATGATAACTATTCCTTCATCAATTTCTTCAACCGCATTATCAAGATGGTAAAATCTGTTTAATCTGATAAGCGGATAACATTCCTCCCTTATCATGACATATTCTTCACCGTCAGGTTCTACTATAAGTTTATCTTTCTCAATGCGTATAAATTCTGTAACAGAGTTCGTCGGTGTAACAAAATTCGTCTCTCCGACAGAAAAAATTATTCCATCAATTATCGCAAGTGTGAGAGGAATCTTCATCGTCATAGTAGAACCCTGCCCCTCAACACTCTCAATGTCAAGCACACCGCCAACCTGCTGGATATTCTTAACAACAACATCCATTCCTACACCTCTGCCCGAATATTCGGTAACTTTCTTCTTTGTAGAAAAGCCCGGTACCGTTATGAAATTGAATATTTCTTTTTCTGTAAGGTCTTTTTCTGTTCTGTTTCCCAAGAGACCATTTGCCTTTGCCTTTTCAAGGATTTCATCCTTTTTAAGACCCTTACCGTTGTCTGATACCGATATCCATACCTGACCGCCCTCATTTTTGGCTTCGAGCACAACCTTTCCCTTTTCCGTCTTTCCGATGGCTTTTCTGTCCTCGTCACTCTCAATTCCGTGGTCAACAGAATTTCTTATAAGATGCATGAGAGGATCTGAAATATGTTCGATAATATTTTTATCAACCTCAGTGTCCTCACCGATAACCTCAAGTTCTATATCTTTGCCAAGCTTTTTGGATGTATCATAAACTATTCTGTTCATCTTCTGGAATGTATTTTTAAGCGGCATCATACGCATTGCCATTATGGCATCCTGAAGTTCTGATGTTATTTTTGAAAGCTGGCCTGCTGACTTTTGGAAGTTTGTAAGGTCAAGTCCCGGCACTTTAAGGTCAGGATTTTGCAAAACTACTGCTTCTGCGATAACAAGCTCTCCGATAAGATCCATCAAAAGATCCATCTTTTTAATATTTACACTGATAAAACTCTGTGCTTCACCTTTCTTGACCGGAGCACGCTTTGGCTTTTTCTTTGGCTTTGCCTTCTGCTCTGCCTTATCCGTTTCGTTTTCCTTTGTCTGTTTGTCAGCTTCTTCTTTTTCTTCCCGCGAACTGCCCGGCTTCTGGCTGTCTACAAGTATCGTAGGTTTCTCTACCGGAGCTGTGAGAACATCTCCTGCACTCGATGCCGGTTTACTCTCAGCCTCCACACAAAAATCAAGAAATTCATCACTGGTACACTCTTTTATCTCTATGTTTTCTATTCCTGCACTTGAATTTATAAGTTCAGTTATAGTTTGTGGTCCCTCTGTAGTCTGAAGTGCAATCCTAAAACCAAATTCAAGAACAACATCTGCACTGTCAGGATTTGAGATAATGTCAGATGGCGTATAAAGTATATCCTCCGCAATCCCTTTAAGTGAATTGACAGCCATATATGCTCTTATGTTCGCCATCTCAGTCTCTTTATAATATGTAATATATATATTGTAGAACTTGCTGTCATCCGATGCCACAGGTGCAATATAAAAATGTGGTTTTTCACTTTCTTTTGCTTTTTCCTGTTTTTCAGCTATAACCTGTTCTGCGTCTTTATCTGATTTGTTTTGAATTTTCTTTAAAAACTTATCGAGTTTCTCTATCAATGCTGCTGGATCTTCGTCAGGATCAGCGCCATCTTTTATCTTTTCCAGTTCTTCTGTTATAAAATCCGATACTTCAAGTACATCATCGACAAGCTCGTCATGTGGTACATCATCAGGATGACTTTCTCTGATAAAATAAAATACATCTTCTAGTTTATGTGCAAGTGTTGCAACATTCTGAAACATCATAACTGCCGATGATCCCTTTATAGTATGCATGATACGAAATATCTCGTTTACATTGTCCTCGTCAAACTCTCCAATATCCTTACTTTCAAGACATATGTTTTCGAGGTTTTCAAGTCCCTGCTCTGTTTCAAAGATGAACATATCGAGCATACCTTCGGTAATCATATCATCTCCCATAACACCCTCCTATTCTGTCTGTACTATTTATCCGGCCGTTTCATAGCGGCGGTATGTTTTATTTTCCGTGTCCCAATCCCTTTTGCATAACACAAAAATTTATGATAAGTAAACCGGTGCGGTTCTAGTGCACTGTATCAATGACATTTCGCCAAATAACTTGTATAAGTTTTCATCTGCTGCGTTGTCGTCAATCGCCGTAGCCCGCTACGGCTCATTCCTCCGCCTTGCAGAATGAAAATTTACCCTGCGTTATTTAGTTGAAAATCAATGATACAGTACACTAGTCAATAAGTTCAAGTTTGCGAAGCACGCTCTCAAATTTCACCTGGTCGATAGGTTTTCCTGCGTATGCTACACAGCCAAGATCAAATGCTTTGTTTACATTTGCCCCCTCATTGAGTGCCGTTGTCATAATTATCTTTGCTCTCTGATCCTCCGGAATCTTTCTCTCCTGCTCAATATCTCTTATCGCTTTAAGCGCCTGATAACCGTCAAGTGCCGGCATCATAATGTCAAGGCACACAAGATCGTATGGTGTATCAGCGTCAAGTGCCATAAGATATGCATCTACAGCCTCCATACCGTCTACTGTAATATCACATTCACCAAATTTTGATAAAAATTTAAGCATAAACTTTCTGCTTGCAAAATCATCCTCTGCTATTAATATTCTCATAATTTCTTCCTCCTGTTATCTGGAATTTTTATATTTATTTCTATCTGTTTTCTATAAAAAAGTTTTACTATGGAACGATGTTTTGCTTTGACATCGTTACTATGGAATGATGTTTTGCTTTGACATCGTTACTATGGAATGGTATTCAAAATATTATATATTTTTGATGCTATATTCTCAAGCGGTTCCTGATATTGCACAGCCCCTATGTCATATGCAACCTTTGGCATTCCATAAACAACACAGCTTTTCTCATCCTCACCGATAGTATGTGCTCCTCTTTTCCTCATAGCAAGAAGCCCTCTCGCACCATCCGAGCCCATACCGGTAAGTATAACACCGACAGCATCACTCGCCGCCGCTTTTGCAACAGATTTGAACAAAACATCCACTGACGGACAATGACCGTTTACTTTTTCTGCTTCAAAACATTTAACATAATATCTGCCATTCTCACGCATAAGCGTCATATGCTTGTCACCGGGGGCTATAAGTATCTTGCCATCCTCTACAAGATCGCCGTCCTTTGCCTCCCTGACTTTAACACGGCATTCTTTGTCAAGTCTTGCTGCATACATCTCTGTAAATCCCGGCGGCATATGCTGCACTATTACCGTTCCCGGAATATTGGGATAAAAATTTTTGACAACACTGAGTATTGCCTCCGTCCCACCGGTAGATGCCCCTATCGCAACTATTTTATTGTTGTATTTTCTTTTAATATTGTTTGGAGAAACCGCAATCTGCTTTTTCTTCTCCTCGGCAAGCTTATCATGATATGCCGCTTTTACTTTTGCAATAAGTTCTTCGTGCACCCATTTATATATCGCATCACCGTCCATGTCATGCGGCTTCTGAAGATAATCAACTGCCCCGTAGATAGCATAATCCGTCGGTGTCTGCTGCATCGAACTAATCATTATAACTTTCATCGGATGCTGCGGCATAAGTTTTTTCATAAATTCTATACCGTTCATCCTCGGCATCTCTATATCAAGTGTCATAACATCAGGATTAAATCTGATTATCATATCTCTTGCCTGATATGGATCTCCCGCCATGGCAACGACTTCTATCTCAGGATCTTCGTCAAGAAATTCCGACAACATTTTTCTAAACATAATCGAATCATCAACTACAAGAACCTTTACCCTCCTCATATAATCCCTCATTTCCTGTGTCAGTTACTCCCGTATTTTTTGAAAATAACCTTATATTTTTCTGTATATCGACGGCTGTATATACTTAAATCCGGAGCTTATCTTATCTATACTCTCCGTCGTACCAATAAAAAGATACCCGCCGTCTTCCATATGGTCATATATCTTTTTCAAAAGATTAAGCTTTGTCTGATCCTCAAAATATATCATAACATTTCTCAGAAAAACCACTTGAAATCTCCCCTTAAACATTATGTCATCCATAAGATTAAACCTCTTAAAGACAATCTGTTTTCTGAGTTCTCTGCTTACCTGAAACTGCTCATCATTTATTTTTCTGAAATACTGTCTTTTCCATCTGTCGGGAATACTTTCTATCTGTTCTGTAAGATAAATCCCATCACTTGCTTTTTGCAAAACTTCCATTGAAATGTCAGTTGCAAGAAGCTGGGTATCCCAACCGGGCTCCATGCCGAAATAATCATTTAATATCATCGCTATGGTATATGGTTCTTCGCCTGTTGACGCTGCCGCCGACCATATCCTTACATCCTTTGTCCCCGCTTTTTTTTCTCTTATCCAGGGAAGTACATATCTGCTAAGATATTCAAAGTGCATGAATTCACGCATAAAGAATGTATGATTTGTCGTCAGTATATTTATCATGTCGCCTGCCTCTTCACCATCCGGCGATGAAGCTATCCGGTTGATAAACTCACCATAACTCGTATAACCGTTTTTTAAAAGATAATTTTCAAGCCGTCCCTCTATCAATACTCTTTTATGTCCAAGCTCTATACCATAACGGTTATGCATATATTCAACTATCCAATTAAATTCTTTTTCTGTCAGTTTCATTTTTAGAAAATTCCCTATTATTTCCTGTTACGGATTAATGTTTTGTATTATGTTTTTATATTGCTGCCGCATCTCAGATGCAAGTTATAAAATTTTATTTGTATCTTACATCTGCATCACATAGTTACAAGGACAAAATCCGTTCTGCCATCATCCTCTATGTTCATAACCATATAGGTTGGTCTGAATCCATCCTGTCTCGGTCTTGAAATACTTCCCGGATTTATGACTGTCACATCTCCACTCTTTTCAATAACAGGTTTGTGTGAATGCCCAAACATCACTATATCTGCACCGTTTTCCTTTGCAATCTCTCTCATCGTCGGTATTCCAAACTCGCCGCCATAGTGATTTCCATGTGTTATAAATACTTTATGCCCACCTATCTGAATAAGCTTCGCACCCTGAAGTTCATTGCCATAATCACAATTTCCTTTTACCATCTCGACCGGACAGTCAACAAGCTCTCTTATCCTGTCAGGACTGCACTCCATGTCTCCAAGATGTATCATCATATCCATTGTACCAGACATATTTTTGACAGCCTGTATCAGGTTTCTGTTATTTCCATGAGAGTCACTGACAATAAGTATCTTCATCGCCATCTATAACACTCCCTCCAACTTTTTATACATTGCCGTAAGAGCACGACCTCTGTGGCTTATCTCATTTTTATCCTCAGGTGAAAGTTCTGCCGTTGTGCATCCCTTTTCAGGAAGATAAAATATAGGATCATATCCAAATCCGTTTTCACCTTTTTCTTCATATCCTATCTGACCCTCTATCGTACCTCTGGTCGTTATTACATTTCCATCAGGCATAACGCAGGCGATGACGCATACGAACCTTGCACTTCTCTCCCCGCCCCTGGCATCCTTAAGAAGCTCTATGATATGATTGTTTTTTACGGTGTACGGAGTATCTTCACCCATATATCTTGCCGAATATACTCCCGGTGCCTTATCAAGATAATCAACTTCAAGTCCCGAATCATCGGCTATAACAATAGTGCCTGTGATGTCGGCTATCGTTTTTGCCTTAATAATGGCATTTTCCTCAAATGTATCTCCATCCTCAACGATTTCAACATCAGAAAGTCCCTCGTCTTTAAGAGATACAAATTGAATATCATCTCTTTTTATTATCTGTCTTATTTCTTTCATTTTATTTTCATTGCCTGTGGCAACTATAATTTTTGTCATCCTCGTTTCTTCCTCCTGCTCATTTCTTTAAGAGTCTTTATTATACCTTTATAAATTCCATCTGCAATCTCATACTGTCCCTTTTGTGAATTTATGTAACTCATATCCTTTCTGTTCGACATATATCCTGTCTCAACTATAACAGCCGGCATATCCGTATGACGAAGTACAAAAAGATCCTCTCTTCTTATACATTTTCTTGCTTTATTTAAAGAAGAAGCCTCTACGGTATCTAACAAAATATGTGCAAATCTGCGGTTTGTCATAAGCCTGTTATCACCTTTACGCTTTGCATAAAGTGTCTCGATGCCTGATGCCCTTGAATGAATATTGTCTGAAGCATTGCAATGTATGCTTATAAACAGATCTGCTTTTTTCATATTTGCTATGACAGTACGCCTTTTTTTAGTGATATATCTGTCCTCCAGCCTTGTATATATAACATTTATATCTGTCTGGTCTAACATCTGCTTCAGCTTTTTTACCATGGCAAGATTGCAATCTTTCTCTCTGTATCTGCGGTTATTTGACCTCGCCCCCTCGTCTTTTCCGCCATGACCGGCATCCACTACAACCGTAATATTTTTAAATCCTTCCGCTTTATAATCATCCTTATCAAATAAAGCATTTTTTACGGTTTTACTTTGCTTTTTTTCTTCATGCACAACACCGTTTTTATTTTCTTCTTTTAATACATTTCTGCTTTTTGAAAGCTCTGCCGTATAGAGACAACTTACTATTACTAAAGCTATCAGAAGTATGCAGCTTTCAATAACTACCTTTACTCTTCCATTATTACTCATATACATCTAAGTATATCTCATTATAAAATGGCTTGCAATAAAAATACCGATATTACACCATCAAAAGGAGATATTTTCTTTTGCCACTTGCATCATACTGAGTTTTTTAAGGTAATTTGTGTAGGCTTTTTATATTGAAAGCCCTTATATCAGCGTTTATAATAAATAAGATAATGCGAAAACATCATAATTGATACGGAGGACTTAAATGATTAAGAAAATTGATTTATCAGGAATTTGGAATTTTGAACTTGACCCTGACAAAAAGGGAATTGAAGCAAGATTATTTGACAAAGCAAAAAATGACACTATCACGCTTCCGGGAACCACTTCTATTGCTAAAAAAGGAACTTTCAGTGATAAAAAGGAAACGGGATTTCTGACCGACCCTTATCTTTTTGAAGGATATGCATGGTACTCTAAAGATGTACATATTGATGAGAGCGACACAGCTAAAAATATCTTTCTTTTTTTGGAGCGAACAAGACTTACAAAAATATGGATAGACGATATCTTTGCAGGTGAATTTGACAGTCTCACGACACCGCATTATTACGATATTACAAGGTTTGTTAAAAATACTGATTTTAGGATAACTGTGCTTGTGTCTAATGTGGATTACCCTACAAAGGGCGGTCATCTCACTTCACCGGACACACAGACTAACTGGAACGGTATCATAGGTGAAATTTCACTCCGTATATTTGATAAGATATACATTTCAGATGTTAAAACTTATCCTGATGTTGACAAAAAATCTGTAACCGTCAGATTAAAAACAGTTAATGATACGGCAGAGGATACGAAAGTCACTTTAAATGTCAATGCTTTTCTTACGGACATAAATGGAGACACCGGTATAAAAGCACCGGCAGCAGAGATTCAGGTTATATTTGCAAAAGGCGAAAGCACGGCAGAGTTTGAATACTTCCTCGGTGAAGATGCCGCTTTATGGAGCGAATACACACCTGTTATCTACCGTCTTGAGATTTCTTTATGCGGTTCAGACGAAAAGACAGTCACTACTTTTGGTCTTAGAAAGTTTTCAACAATCGAGACTAAATTTCTTATAAACGGTGAGCCGGCATTTCTCCGCGGAAAACATGATGGACTTGTATTTCCACTTACAGGTGCAGTTCCAGCTGATGTGGACGAGTGGGTACGCGTTATGAAAATTTCAAAGTCTTACGGCATAAACCACTACAGATACCATACCTGCTGCCCGCCTGAAGCCGCCTTTATCGCAGCAGACCTGCTCGGTATTTATATGGAACCACAGCTTCCATTCTGGGGAACACTCACAGCACCGGGTGATGAAAACCACAATGAAACCGAGCAGAATTATCTTATCGAAGAAGGTTTCCGTATGTTAAATACTTTTGGAAACCACGCTTCATACTGCATGATGTCACTCGGAAATGAACTCTGGGGCAGCAAAGAGCGTATGGCTGAAATAATCACGGGCTACCGCAATGTAGACAACCGCCACCTATACACACAGGGTTCAAACAACTTCCAGCACACACCGGTTCTTCTGCCTGAAGACGATTTCTTTGTCGGTGTCCGTTTCAGCAAGAACCGTCTTATAAGAGGTTCTTATGGTATGTGTGATGCACCTCTCGGTCATATCCAGTGGGAAGAACCGTCAACAACACACAATTATGATAAGGAAATAGTTCCTGATGATGAAAACTCCGGCAATGGCACCGATGCAGGTGAGGAGATTGAAATCCAGTACGGAACGGGTGTAAAAAAAGTCAAGGCGACAAGTGCAGACGGACCGCTCATACCACACATCCCTGTCGTGACACATGAAATCGGTCAGTATGCCGTATATCCAAACTTTAAGGAAATACCTAAATATACCGGTGTATTGAAAGCAAGAAACTTTGAGGTATTCAGGGATAACCTTGACAAGAAAGGTATGCTCGACCAGGCAGACGACTTCTTCTATGCAAGCGGTATGTTATCAGTACAATGCTACAAAGAAGAACTTGAAGCTGCCGCAAGAAGCAGTCTTGTAGCAGGTTACCAGATACTCGATCTTCAGGACTTTCCGGGACAGGGTACGGCACTTGTTGGAATACTTGATGCATTTATGGACAGCAAGGGTCATATAACACCTGAAGAATGGGCTGGCTTTTGTTCAGATGCAATACTCCTTGCACAGTTTGAAAAATATGTCTACACATCAGGCGAAAACTTTAAAGCTGACCTTGCCATAAGATATTACAATCCTGAAAAACTCACCGGCAAAAAACTTCACTATGAACTTATCCGCCGTGATGTAAGTGCCGCAGAAACCACGGGCTTTGCCGTAAACGGTGAAACAAGCGTGGTAACAAGCGGTGATGTGAAAATTCCTGACGGAGCAAAAGAACTTGTTCAGCTTGGCGGGATTTCCTTTGCAATGCCTGAGACAGACAAAACTGCCGTGTATGACCTTATCCTTACGATTGACGGCACACCATACAAAAATAAATATGAACTTTATTGTTATCCTGTCAATGATGATGTTTTATCACTTGAAAATATCGCAAGCATAGGCGAAGGTGATAATCAGGTATTTATAACAAATGAATTTACTGAAACAAAATCACTCCTTAAGCAGGGCAAAAAGGTTCTCTTTATGCCAAATGAAGTAAAAGAAAGCCTTGAGGGATTTTATTGTACTGACTTCTGGTGTTACCCGATGTTCAGGGATATATGTGAATGGATGAAAAAACCTGTCGCAGTAGGCACAATGGGGCTCCTCATCGACAGCAGTCACCCTGCACTTAACGATTTTGCCACACACAGATACTCAACCCCTCAGTGGTATAAGATAGTATCTCACAGCCGTTGTGCAATACTTGATGATGTGACCGATAAAGATTACAGACCTATAGTACAGATGGCAGATAACTTTGAGCGAAACCATAAACTCGGTATCCTCTTTGAAGGAAAAGCTGGTGACGGAAAACTTATGGTATGCACATCAAAACTTGGAGAAATAGCAGAAAGTACTGAAGTAAAACAGTTTATAAAATCCCTTGTAAACTATCTTACCTCAGATGTATTTGCACCTGAAAAGGAACTTGACTTAGAGAAACTTGAAACTATATTTTAGCACCATCAGGCATTTTCTTTCTGATATGCTGTGATAACAGCTAATAGTATTATAAACAGACAACCGAACATACAACAAATATCTGCCTGACAATCAAAAAACACCACCGGCTGGCAAATGCCAGCCGATGGTATTTTTCTTTACACATCTTAAGATGTGCGTTTATTTAAGAAATATTCACTGCTTTAAGAGCCGGTTATTATTTAACCTTAACTGTTACAACAGCTTTCTTCTTGCCTATAGTTACTGTAATCTTAGAAGTTCCCTTCTTAAGACCCTTAACTGAGACAATAATCTTCTTGCTTGAAACTTTCTTCTTTGTAATCTTAGCAACTTTCTTCTTAGATGTCTTGTAAGTAATCTTATCAGATGTCTTCTTAGCCTTGTTGTAAGATGTTACCTTGAATGTAAGCTTAACTGTCTTTTTCTTCTTAACAGTGGCTTTCTTCTTGGCAGCCTTTACTTTCTTAACAGGGTTGTTGATAGTAACCTTGATAGTTGCTTTCTTAGTTCCGTTTTTAAGAGTAATCTTAGCTGTTGCTGCTCCCTTAGCTTTGCCTGCAGCCTTGATAGTAACCTTTCCTGCTGCAACAGAAACTGTTGCAACTTTCTTGTTAGATGTCTTAGCTGTAACCTTAGTTGTATCACCAAAGTTGTCAAGTGCTCTGTATGTGATTGTTGCACTCTTGCCTGCATTAAGTTTTACACTCTTCTTGCTTACAGAAAGTGTTGAGTAATCAATGTCAGGATTGATTGCCTTTTCAACTGTAAAGCCGTCAGTTCCTGATGTATATTTATCTGAACCTGCACTTGTAAGTTCAAATACACACTTACCACTGTCAAATACATATGTGCGTCCTGCAAGGTCATAACCGTCAAAACGATGAATCTTCTGTGTATCAAGCTCAAATACATATAATGCTGCATTACTGTCATAAAGATTTGAATCTTTGCTGAATGTCATTCTAAGCTTAGATGCACCATCAATACCATAACCAAAGTACTGATTGTAGTTTGTCTCTTCATCAGCATCTTTATTGTATGCTGCAACCTTTCCTGAAGGAAGTGTAGTCATGTCAGATATATTAAATACATCTACATCTGCATATGCATAATAACTAACATATGTCTCATCACTTCCTTTTTCTGCTACTACCTTATATCTGTTATTATCAAGTTTCTTGCTGTCATCACTTGTTGCGATTGCAGAAATTGTAGCTGATGTAGCTTCCGGTACTTTTACATACTCATCACTGACTGCGTCTTTCTTATACCATGTGTACTTCCAGTCACCGGCTTCTTTCATCTTTATACCGATGTCTACAGTATCACCTTTCATGACAAAATCTTTAGTCTGGCTTATAGTTCCCCAGCCTGCAAAGTTGATGGAAATCTCATCTGAAACCTTGTCAATATCTGTTGATACTTCACATTTGTATGTAACAGATTTTTCATCATCTTTAAGTTCATTTAAATCACTAAAGAGTGCTTCTGTTGTATATGTTGCTGCCGTAGCACCATCAATCTTCTTGCCATTCTTGTACCACTGATATGTTGCTGTCTTGTCTCCAAGATTTGTAACCTTTGCAGTAAGAACTGCTGTCTCACCCTTTTCAAGACTTGTCTTGTCAGCCTTAACACTTACCTTAGGCAGGTCTGTACGAACAAGCGTAAAGTAAACATTTACTGTATATCCGCCATTTGTAATCTCAAGCTTATAGCGTTTAAATGCATCTTTAGTCATCTGGTTAAGTGCAAGTGTGTCAGTTGTCTGACCCTGCATAATCTTATATGCACCTTTTTCTACATTATCTTTTGCGTAGAAATTATAGTGTGTATCTTCCAAATTCTCTTCATACCACTGATATGAGATAGCATCACCTGTTGCACTTGTCACAACCGCTGTAAGATTTGTTGAATCTCCAATCTTAGCCTTAACTGTCTTGTTGTAACTTGCACCACCGCCATAAATGTCAAATTCATCATTATTCCAGTCAACTGTGATAGCATCTGCCTCTGATACACTAAATGTAATAAAGTCTATTAATTTACCTGCTTTAGCAACACAAGTATATTTACCAAAGTCAGATTTTCTTAAGTTTGTAAGGTTAAGTGAAGAACCAGTCTCGCCTAATATGGCATCTCCCTTATTATATGTATCATCGTCATCATCATAATATCCGCCCTGATACCACTGATATGTTACGGTATCTGTTGACTCTGTACTGAGTTCTGTCGCAAATGTAACATTTCCACCTACTGAACGATAGTAATCTGTCTGTCCGTTTCCGGCACCGCTTAACTCAAATTTCTTTGCTGCTGCATCTTTCTTTGATACCTCGAAATGGTGAGTGATAACAGGTGCATCATCATCTGCTGCACTTCCCTCGTAAATACGAAGTGTATATGTTCCTAAATTGTCTTCCGTGATATTTGAAAGAGTAAGCTTTTCTGTTGTGCAGTCAAGTGCTCTTGCTCTATCATAATCATAGTATGTATTATCTTTATGAAGTTTTTCAAATGACCATTTGTAAATAAAGTTCTTTGACTCAGGATTTTTAACAACTGCACCAAACTCTTTTGATGAACCGAGTTCAACATAAATATCTGATGTATCTGAGCTGTCATATATTCCGTCAAGGTCAGTAAATGTTATGTCTGTTGTGTAATATTTCTTTACATAGAATGTTACTGTCTTTGTCTCTTTTGTGAGTTCGTTCTTAACTTCACAATAATAATAATTTACATCAAAATCTGCATCCGTAAGAGATGAAATCTCATAAACTGATGTTGTATTTGCAAGTCTCTTCTGCACATAACCGTCACCGATAGTGTACCAATCGTCATCGTCTTCGTTCTTATAAGACCTGTGATTAGAACTACAAGCATACCACTTATAGCTGAATGTAGCTGCTGCATCATCAGAGCCGTTTACGACCTGCATCTTTACGCTTTCGCCGGCTTTCTTAATGAATGTTTTATTATCTGATTTTGTTGCTGCTGCATAAGCATAGAAATTATCATTCTTTAAAACATTAAAGGTAACTTTCTGGCTGTGAGCACCGTTTGAAACAGTACAACGATATGTTGTAAATGCATTTTCATCCGCTATATTTAAAGCATAGTCAGCAGTTGAAACTGCTTTTCCGTCTGATCCCATAACATCAACATATTTGCCATATGAATCACTGTATGAGTCTTTTTCAATCTTCTCCCACTTGTAAGTAAGAGGATATTTTGCAGCATCTGCTGTCTCAGCAGCTACGCTTAATGTTACATTGTCACCTACATTCTTGTGATTGACAACATATGATGACTCTGATTTTACTGTTAAAGTATCATTTTCAGCCTTAACAGCCTGTTTGATATTAAACTCAAATTCTGCTGGCTTAACATCACTTATTACTGCTTTTGTCGTCTTGTCAATAACAGTGATAACGCATTTGTATTTTCCAAAATCATCTGCTGTGATGTTTTCTTTCTTGTAATCCGCTGTTGTGGCATCTTTAATATCTGTATATGCCTTTGTCTTGCTGTCATATTTCTGCCACTGATATGCTATGTCATATTTCTGATTGTTAGCTTCTGTATTTGCAATAGAAGCAATTACACCGAGGTCGATGGTTCCTCCTACTTCAAGAGTATAATTGTCCTCAGTATTCTTTGGAAGTGCTGCCGTAAATCCATTAAACTGCTCAAGATTTACATAGAACTCTCCGGATGCGACTGATTTTGCATTTGTAAGATCAGTCGTTCCTGCCTTGTATGCGTTATACTTAAGTCTGTACTCACCAAAATCTGATTTTTCAGCAGTATCTGTCACACTTGCGATAGCGTATGTATCTGCTGTTGCATCTTTTATGTCAGTCCATTTGTACTCATCTTTATCAATCTTAGTAAATTTCTGCCACTGATAATTGAGCTGGTACTGACTATTCACAGATACCTTAGGTCCTGAAAGTGTTGCAGATGAACCTATTGCTGTTTTAAGTGCATTGTCTTTTGCATTATATCTTGATGTACTTCCATACTTAACATTTGAATAATCCTCATACATTTCAGGATCTCTGTTTTCAATGAAAGTAAAAGATGACTTGTCATATGTAAGAGTACCATTTGTGGCTGTTACCTTACACTTATACTGCTTAGATGTAGTGCTGTCAAAATCTGCTGTCTCAAATTTCTTTGAGTAAACATTAGTCTTGGCATCAGTTATCTCTTCCCACTTTTTATCCTTGTACTCATACCATGTGTATGTAAGTGAATATCCTGTATCTGCTTTTACATCTACAGTCATATTGTCTGTATCACCCGGTACAACATTATTTGATAAGCTGTACTGTGAATAATATTTTCCATCTGCATCATCTTTCTCTGCATTTTTGCCATATCCTGTCTTATTATTAACAGAGTATGGTGGATTTTCTACAAGCTGGATAGTTTTCTCAAATGAAGTATATAAACACTCTCCAACAGAAATCTGTATCTGTGCTCTATAACTTACATAGTCCGCATCTGTGCACTTATCTATTGTAAGTGTTTTGCCTGACTGTCCATCTACTGTCTTGTATGTTTTTTCCTTCTCATCATACTTCTGCCATGTATATTTTGCTGTTGCTCCGTTTATGGCTTCATATCCGCTGTTTAATACGGCTTTTCCATCTTTCTTTGCATATGCCCAGCTATACTCTGAATAATCATCATCCATTGTATATAAAGAATCTGAAGCTACCTTATAAACCGTGTAATCATACTCAATTGACTGAATTTCAATGCCACCATATTTTACTGTAGCAATACATTTTAACTTGTCATCTGTCTTGCTTTCAGGATCAATGACATTTGAATTTTTCAAATTAATTGAATCTGATGTATAATCTAACTTTTTATATTCTCCTGATGCATCGGCCTTATACCACTGATATGTGTATAAACCTATTGAATACGCATTGTCAACAGTTGTTAATCCTGAATATAAATAATCGTCATTTGTGACAACATATGCATTGTCATCATCAGTTTTATATTTATATATTGCATACTGCTCATAATCTTCTGATTTCTTGTAACTGTCACTTAATGTAAATGCAAGTTTTACTTCACCACTCTGCTTGTTATAATCATCATCATAATGATAATATGATAACTTAGCATAGATTTTCTTTCCTGCTTTTACATCTGCTTTCCAGTCATCAGATACCTGTTTATTCAATTTGTCAGAATAATCAAAATCATCTTCATCGACACCGGCTTTCTTAAGTTCTGCCGCTGCCTTCTCTTTATACATATCTTCTATGTCTAATGATGAACTGTCTTCACTTCCAATGGCACTGCTTGTTGTAACTGTTGTAGCATTATAATCAAAATCATAGAATAAAATAGAATCCGTATAAATTCTGTTGCCATCTTCACTTTCAAATTTCATATTGTTATAACTTGAAAGATTAGAATTAAAATACGCCTTATTTGTATAGGTAAGCGTTCCTATCTTTTCTCCGCTCTCATCTTTAAGCGTTTCCTGCGTCTGGTAAGCAGGGTCATAGTAATAGCTCTTTGCACTCATCTTTCCAGATGCCGCAGCCGTTTTTGACACAACTCCGACATTTGACGGTGCAAGCGATACTACCATCGCACCTGCCAGAACGAGAGATAAAATTTTTTTATTTAATCTCATCTGTTTTCCTCCTTTTTGTTTTTTTAATGTCAATTAGTTTCCGGTTGGCTGAATATAGTTCAAAATTATTGCAAAATATCACTGATAATAAGTGTATTTTGTTTTTCATACCTCCTGTTTTCCAAAATTTGCCAACTCTATATTCATTATATCACACTTTGTTCACATTTAAATGGTTAAATCTTACAAATTAGGCGTTATTTGTGATAATTTTCTCTAAATCTTATTTCACAAACCTGTTTATACATCCTGCAATCTCAAATCTTCTCGGTCTGCTCATATCAGGCACACTTCCTCTGCCCGTAAGTGCTTCAACACCTTTTTTCTCCATAAGATTTTCAATATCATCAAGCAATAAATTAAGTGATATTTCCTTACCGCCGTATTTTTTTATAAGATATTCAAGTGCTTTTGATATAGCAAGCATCTGCTCTGCATCAGTTATCTGTTCCAGATACCTCAGATCCACATTCGTCTTGTTATATAAAAATCCGTCAGTGCCCATCACCTTAATCTTTGTCCTGTCATCAGATTTTGGAAGTTTTACTTTTCTTTCTCCGTTTATCTCTATCTCAGGATTTTCATTTATGTTGTCCATATTTTGTGAATTATCCGTGCTTTTAATACACATACCGTCTTTGGAAATCCCGTGCATTTTCAGAGGATAGTCTGCCGCTGCTTCTTTTGCCGCTTTTGTTATCTCCTTTGGCATATATCTGTCCATTTGTATGACCGTGTCAGCCACATGAAAAAAAGCACCACAGCTTCCGGCAACAAGTATCGTTGATATACCGTTCTGCTCATAAAGCTGTCCCACCCTTTTTATAAACGGAACAATAGGTTCTTTATCCGCTGATATGACACGCTCCATAAGTTCATCCCTTATCATAAAGTTTGTCGCACTCGTGTCCTCATCTATAAGAAAAAGCCTGCTCCCAGCTTCAAGTGCCTCAATAGTGTTTGCAGCCTGCGAAGTTGAACCGCTCGCATCGAGTGTCGAGAAGTTTTTTGTATCTTTTCCATTAGGAAGGTTTCTTATAAAAAGACTAATATCTTCATTCTTAACGCTTCGTCCGTCCTCGGCACGAAGTTTCACACCGGTCGCATCGGTCACTATATACTCCCTGCCATCACCCGCTATATGCGGATATACGCTTTTTTCAAGTGTCTGAAGAAGCGTTGACTTGCCGTGATAACCTCCTCCGACAATAAGCGTAACACCTTTTTTTATTCCCATTCCCGTTATTTTTCCCTTATGCGGAAGTTCAAAAGTAACTCTCATCGATTCAGGTGACTTAAACAAAACAGCATTTTTCATCGGTCTTTCTGACACTCCGCTTTCTCTTGGCAAAATCGAACCATCCGCTATAAATGCCGCAAAACCGTTTTCGCCTACCGCCTTTCTCAATGTTTTCTGATCGTCTGAAAGTTCTATCTGCTCTTTTAACTTAACTTTCTCATTTTCCGTAAACAGCTTAAATATCCCTGATTTTTCAACAACACCCGGCAAAAGCCTGAACAATATCTTTTCAAGCTCTCCCGCATCTATCGAACGCCCTCTTGCAGGAAATCCCACAACAAATCTGAGTATTATATCGCCCGTACTCTCATCAACCTTGCACGCACTACGCTCCATAATCTCCTGCCCCGGCCGGCTTGCTGATACCATACCGCTCTTTCCTGAACCTTTTGCCTTAAAGCTGATTCCTGCAGCAAAAAAGCTGAACCGTCTTAAGATAAAATCCTCAAAAGCCGTCTTTCTGTCATACCCGTTATAATATTCCTTTGGAAAACCCGCCGCCTTCCCCTTTATCTTCACACTCAAAGACGATGGAGACGCAAACGGATCCCCCTGAATATGCTCAATATTTAAAATATACTTACCAAAATCATAACTTCCACGCAAATCCTTATATGCCGGATACCCCCTGTGGTCAATTCTTCTCAATTCACTCTGTAATCTGTTCATCTAAAATTCCTCTTTTCTATCTATTGATATTTTTACCTAAACTGATGCCACGGATTGCTCCATTGCTATGCAATTTGTATGTAAACATACATTGCTATCTGCTTTTGACCCTTGCATCATATGTTCTTATAATTCTTAATTATATGATTATACATTGTCCTGACCGCCGGTGCCATAAAATCAGAATTCATCGTCGCTATCCCCACAATTCGATATGCATCAGGCTCTATCTGATAGCAGTCAACCTCGTACGGAATATCTCTCATTACAAGTTCGGGCATAAGACATATTCCAAAGCCGTTTGCGACAAGTGCTATAGTTGAAAGATCATCTACCACATGATAATTTGACTGGACATTCAATGAGTTTTCTTTTAAGAAATTCTGAATATCTGCATCCGTCGACTCTCTCTGTGTAACAAACTGATGATTCCTGAGTTCGCTTATGTGCATTACTTCATCCGTATTTTTGTCAAACAGACCTTTTGGAACAACGCAGACAAGTTTATCTTTGTAAAGGGGTTCTATCGGAATATCGCCTGCACTCGACACCGACAAAAATCCAATATCAACAACACCGTTTTTCAGCCAATAAGAAACATCATCATATGTCCCCTGAAAGACTTCTATCATAATATCCGGATATTTTTTCTTAAATGAATTCATAATGTCAGGCAGCCAGCTTGTGCAAATACTTGAAAAACACCCAACCTTTACCTTTCCTTTTTTTAATCCGTTAAACTCTGCTATTGCCTGCCATAAACTTTCATCACTGTTTAAAACAGCATTTACATATGGGAGAAGATTTTCTCCATAATTAGTGAGAGTAACACCCGATTTACTTCTGTTCAAAACAGAAAAACCAAGTTCATTTTCCATTGATGAAATCGCATGGCTTATTGCCGACGGCGTAAGACCAAGTATGTCTGCCGCCTTTCTGAAACTACCGTGGTCTGCCACTGTCTTAAAAACCTGATATGTTAATAATGTCATATACTACTCCATTTCTGTGCTTTTATTGTAAAACGGACATTCAAAATCCGCTTTCTCTGCCTGCTCATGAACGCAGCCGCTTTTTAACCTGTCAGTATAGAAATATTTATTCTGCGTTCAATTTCTTTTATGATACCATCTAAAAAATCCAAATACAAGAAAAGCCGCATAACTGCGACTGACAACCTGTTTGCTGATTTATAAATATAATAAGCAAACAGCTATTCTACCATAAAAAGATAACGCTTTCCAATCATAACGATTGCCAATTATAATAATTTGTGCTATATTCAATTTAATACCATCAGGCATCCAAAAGGTGCCTGATTTTTTAAAAGGAGGGACATCATGCAGCCTGACAAAAAAGATTTGGAATTATTTAAGAAATGGGTATCTGAAAGCAGTCATATAGTATTTTTCGGTGGTGCCGGAGTTTCTACCGAAAGCGGTATCCCTGATTTCAGAAGTGTTGACGGATTGTACCACCAAAAATATGACTATCCGCCGGAAACAATTTTAAGTCACTCATTTTTCATCAGAAATCCTAAAGAATTTTATAAATTTTACCGGGACAAAATGCTTATTGAAAATGCAAAACCGAATATTACACACTTAAAACTTGCAGAACTCGAAAAATCCGGAAAACTTTCGGCAATCGTCACTCAAAACATCGACGGACTTCACCAGGCAGCCGGAAGTAAGACCGTTTATGAGTTACACGGCTCAACCCTTAGAAACTACTGTGAAAAATGTCATAAATTTTACGATGTAAACTACATAAAAAACAGTCAGGGTGTACCTCTCTGTGACTGCGGCGGAATTATAAAACCTGATGTGGTATTATATGAAGAGGGACTTGATGATTCGACCATAAGCAATTCCATCAAAGCCATAGCAAATGCGGATATGCTTATCGTCGGCGGTACATCGCTTGCCGTATATCCTGCAGCCGGATTATTACAATACTACACCGGAAACCGTCTTGTACTTATAAACAAATCGTCAACTCCACTTGACAACAATGCAGACTTACTGCTACAGTGTGGTCTTGGTGAAGTATTTTCGCAAATTTGAGTTATCACTCATTTTGGCAGACTTATCCTGCGTCAGTATTTGTTATATCTGCAAAATTAACACAACATACAGACAATTTCGCAATTAATAATATGTACTCTTAAAATCTTCTGATTGAAGAATTTCGATATGTTTTTTTGATATACAATGACATTTTCGCAATGAAAATGGAAACAGTATATCGGAAATGCAGCCGAAACGACTCATTTTGAGAAGATACCGAGAGCACATTAACAAATTAAGGAGGAATATCATGGAATATTCATACAAAACAAAAGGAACCTGCTCAACACAAATTGATTTTGAATTAAACGGAGACATTGTCTCAAATGTAAGATTTACCGGAGGATGCAACGGAAACTTACAGGGAATTTCATCACTTACAGACGGACTTACCGTAGAGCAGATTGAAAACAAGCTTAAAGGTATCAGATGTGGTTTTAAACCTACTTCCTGTCCTGACCAGCTTGCTATTGCCGTAAGAGAAGCATATGAAAGTGAAAACAAATAAACATTTTAATTTATGCTTATCTAAAAAAGAGTAAAACCAGCGTTTTGCTCCTGGTGTCACACTACTTTACGGGCATTTTCCTATACAATAAAAACAAAAAGTACCATACCTGCATCAATTAAGATGCAGGTACGGTACTTTTTTAACTAATGACAATTTATTTAATAAGTCCTTTAATCTTTTTCTTGTCCTCAGCAGTAATTGTATCTAATTTAAGCACTGCCTCGACAAAGTCTGCTACAGAATCATTAAACCAGAATTTTTTAGACTGCTTTAAAAGATCTGTTCTGTAATCTTCTTCCTTACGAATAGGTGTATAGTATGTAATTCCTTTTTTCTCTGATGATACAAAGCCTTTATTGATAAGGTTTTTCAAAAAAGTATATACTGTAGTGTCTTTATATGTAAGACCATAATCTTCTTTTAGCTTTTCCATGACCTGTGCACATGTAACCTCACCTGTCTCAGCCTTAAGATCCCAGATACACTTCATTACAGTAAGTTCACACTGTGAAATTTCCGTAGTTCTTCTATTCATAGTAAAATTGCCCTTCCTTTCTTCCACTCTCTTTTAAAATAGTATGCCTTATCTTTGCATTTCATTTACATATTACCATATACATATAAAAAAATAAAGCAAAATTTACGCTAATTAATCAAAAAAAAACAAAAAAAATGTAAAAAAAGGCTGTTTATATGTAAAAAAAGTCAGTTTTCAATTTTTCACAGAATTTTAACAGCATGAGACACTGTCATCAAATTTATGCATTGTGTTTTACCAGCCATTCCCTAAAACTTTTCTTGTATGATTTGCTTATCGGTATCCGAGCTGAATCGCACATTATAACCTTATCACTCTTAAATACATCAACATAAATTGAATTGATAACAAAAGATTTATGCACACGGCAAAATTTATTATCATCAAGTTTATCAATAACTTTAGATAATTTATCATAAAATTCAACATCACCATCAAATGTCTTTGCCACAACTTTCCTGCCAATGCTTTGAAGATAAATAATATTGTCCTGTTTTATAATATGGTCCTGCTTAAGCCATCTATAATGCAGATATTTATTTTTACCCGAAAATATACTGAAATAGGTATCTAACATCTTAAAAAGCTTTTTTTTCTCTACCGGTTTTACAACAAAATCAAATGGTCTTGTCTTAAACAGCTCCATAGCATAACTGGTATCTCCTGATATATAAACTATCTGAATTTTATTATTTTTTAATTCATCGCGTATCTGTTTGCCTATCTCAAAACCTTTCACATCTCCGAGGTCTATATCCAGAAAAAGTATATCATATTCATTCTGTGCTATTTGAAAAGCCGCATTTTCACCACCCTGAAAGATTTCCACATCAATCTCTTTATCATTTTCCTCTGCATATCTATACAATAGTTTTTCAAACAATAATGAAAATTCTATATCATCATCATAAATGCACATTCTCGTCATTTTACCCTCTCCAATCCTAAATAATGTTTATTTCATTACATTGTAATGTTTATCCAATCTGTTATCTTTATCAAAAAGATAATTATACTGAATCATTTCATATTCCTTCAACATCTCTGCATACTTTCCGGTACTTTCCTTATTGTCATGCAATACTCCATTTTTGTCATAAAATCCGGTTGCACTCAACGACGGAATTTCCTTATAAAGTTCCAGCAAATACCTGTTATAATCACTCATCTTAAGACCAGCCTTTTCAAGAAGCAGCGAAGAAAGATAATTTATGGATGTCCTCTCTATATTTTCTTCTCCTATATCATAATTTGCCCATATCATAAAAGGAATCAAGTGTTCTTTCATACTATCCTCCCTGCTAAACTGCACCGGATTTTTTCCAAATAGTTTTTCATAAAATGAATCCGGCAAATGCGGCTGATGATCTCCAAATACTAAAATGATAGCAGGCTCATCCGACTTCTTAAAATAAGTGATAAGCTCCTTTAAGGCATCATCCGACTTTCTCATAAGAGAAAGATATTGTTCCACTTGTGATGAAACTGAAAAATCTGTCACTTTCACATCACCTACATAGTCGAAATTGTATGGATTATGGTTTTGCATTGTAACATTAAATACACACAATGATTTGTCCTTTTTCTTATTCTTATACAAATCTATTATCTTTTCATAGTCTGACTTATCACTTATATAATCTCTTATAAGCAAAGGATTTTTAAAATCATCTATGCTTAAAAATCTGTCGAAATGCAATAACGGATATACTCTGTTTCTGTTATAGCCTGACGGATTGTAAGGATGCACGGCAACCGCCTCACCATAACCTTTCTGGCTTTTTATGTTACTTATAACAGATGGCAGGTAGTCATCAATATATTGCAGATACGGATTTCCAGGCAGAAAAGTTTTTGTACATCCTGTCAGGAACTCAAACTCAGAGTTTGCCGTATATCCTCCATAAACTGATGATTCGGCATAACCCTTTACCACATTTTTATTAAGGCTGTCAAAAAAAGGCATAATTTCTTTATTTGTAGTGTATTTTCCTAAAACCCTTAAATCTGAAAATGATTCATTCATTACCATTATAATATTAGGATGTTTTTCTTGCAAATCCGATGTTTTTTTCTTATCCTCATATTTTGATAATATCTTATCGACTTTTTCTACTGAATAGCCATCAGGTGCATCTACCGTTGACTCTCCTGCATTTGCAACAAAATAAAGAAGATAACCATAGTCATTTATCCCTATACTGTGATCCCATGAAAGCGAACTTACATTATCAAAGAATGTTGCTGAGGTGTTCAGCCATACAACAAACACTGCAGCTATAAACAAGGCAGAAACGGATGCACACATATCTTTTACATTAAAATACATTCTCTTTTTTGACGGCAGGATAAGGCTTATTGCAATTCCCGCTATACAGCTTAAAACTCCTGCAATAAGATAAATATCAACCCCGTATTTATATCCGCCTGCAACAGCTGCCGCCGTCTTTATGGCATAAAAATCCATAAAAACTATACCATACCCTCTAAATGATATGACATAATAATTTGCTATCCCTATGAACATTGTCAACATAAATGATATTAAAAATGCCGGCTTCATTCTGTGAAACAATGCGACAAGCACAATATTGGCAGTGGCAAACAATGCCATATTTTTAATTATAAGTTCCGTATTGAAATTATTGATGGTCTGTTTAAAAAATAATTCCAATGATGAAAACTGCCATAATGTAAGCACCAAAAACAGCAGAATAACACCCAGTCTTTTTATATCATTTATAAATTTTTTCCTGCCTGTTCCCATTTCCGGCTCATAACCAATGACTCCATTTGTTGTTTCCGGTACATTTTTTCGGGCATCATCCTTTTTGTTATCATTTATTTTTTCACCCGCTGTCCCATTTTGCATTATTTTATTCCCCTTATTCGCTTTAATTTTTGTCTCTTATTCCTAAAAACGCCAAATGCCAGCCGTGCATTAATCATCACGGCTGGCTGATGTTATCCACAGTCCAAACACTATATGCTTAAACTGAATTCCACTATTTAATTTCCAAACGGATTAGAGAAGAAATTGCCAAATCCGCTGTCGTCACCACTGTCCGAACCGTTGTCCGAACCGCTGTTTCCATTATTATCATAACCGTTACTTCCGTTTCCACTGTTTCCGTTACCCTGATTATAACCATTGCTTCCGTTATTACTGTCATTATTTGAACTGTCAGAACCGCTGCCATTTGACAAGCCGTCAAGAGACTTTGAACCCTGAAGTTTTACTTTTACTTTCTTCTCTTTATAAGTTCCATTGTCACTTCTCTGTATCGTAAGCTCAACTTCTGTTCCCTTGCGGTAACCGTTTGCTTTTTCCTTAAGACTTTCAATACTTCTGACATCCTGATTGTTGATAGCTGTTATAATATCTCCGACTTTAATGCCGCCTTCTTCTGCGGCACCGCCCTTTGATACTTCTGCGACATATACACCGCTCGGAATATTGTAGCTGCTTGCTTCACTTCCGACTGTTCTTCCTGATATACCAAGATAGCCTTTTTGTGAATCCGACAATTCTTCTTTGTCCTTAAGTTCATCAATGATAGGTGTTGCCTGTGAGATAGGAATCGCATAACCTACACCCTCTACTGACGAATCAGCAATCTTTGCTGAATTTATACCGATAACTTCACCTTTGAGGTTGATAAGCGGTCCTCCACTATTACCCGGATTGATAGCAGCGTCTGTCTGGATTGCCTTGATTGAATTTGTTGAACCATCTGTCTCTGAAGTCTCTGTTATCTCTCTGTTCTTTGCACTGATGTATCCAACTGTAACTGACTGTCCGTAACCAAGTGAATTTCCAATTGCTACAGCCATCTCACCGACCTTAAGTGAATCTGAATCACCTACATCAGCAATCTTTATTTTATTCATTGTTGATTTTTTAATCTTTTTAAGTTTTACGGCTACTACTGCAAGATCATTACTTGAATCCTTACCTTTAACCGATGCTTCATATACCTGCTCATCAATAAACTGAACTGATATTGTCTTTGCTCCGTCAATTACATGATTGTTTGTTGCTATAAGAAGCTCGCTGTTACTCTGACCGATTATAAATCCGGTACCACTGCTCTGCTGTTCCTGCTGCTGACTATTTCCAAACAAACTGTAATAGTTTGTAGCCTCGCTTGTGCAAGTGATAGCAACAACTGCCGGCATTGTCTGCTCAACGATTGAAGACACATCATTTGTACCTCCGGCTATTGCAGCTCCTGTTGCAACCTTTTTGCTGCTTCCCGTTGTCGTTGTTCCTATCTGTTTACTTGTGGTTATTGCCGGTGTGTTTATACCAAGAACTTTACTTGAAAAATAACATACACTTTCAAAACAAACCGCCGCAACAATACCAAATACCAAAGCACACGCAGCACATATCAAAAGCTTTTTTCCTAAAGAAGACTTCTTGTCATCTTTTTTAGAAGATTTATTTTTCTCCTCATTATCATTAAAAGAATAGCTCTGTCCGTTTCCCCCATTGTTTCCATATGGATTTGTATTATTATAATTATTATTCATATTCGTTTCATAAGGATTAGCTTTCTGATACGGATTTTCATTTCTGTATGAAGATTCAAATCCGTTCTGTGTGTCATTGCTGCTTTGGTAACCCTGCTGTCTGCTGTCATTCATTGTACTCTCTGCATTATTGTTTCCTGCATAATAATCACCTGAATGTGTAGACTCTGCATTGTTTGCACCATTTTTATATGAATAACTGTAAACAGAATCAGCAGAACCATCTGTTTCTACAGAATTTCCATACTCTCCGGTATATTCATTCTGTGGCTGACCGCTATCTGTTCCATTTAAATTGTTGTTCTCATCCATCATCGGTACCTCCCTTTACTTTTTGTTACTGTCCACATCTATAGTGAGGCCTGTAACCTCTTTTTCTTATCTGTAAAACAGATTTTAGCAAGTTTTTGTGTTTAACTTGTGAAAAAAATATAATTTTTTCATTTCATATATTATATTAAATTTTATTGTTGCGCAAAATAATTATACCTTATATAATGATGCAAGGGGAAAATTCATATAACAAAGAAGCAATAAAAAGCTTCTGCCCAAACATCTATAATAATTAATGCACATACAAACATTTAACATTTTAGCACATTTTATTTTTAAAAGCCATAGGTTTTAAAAAGTTACAAGAGATTGAGAGGATGAAAAATTGATTAAAGAAAACCAGCGATTACTAAACATTTTACACATTATTGTTGATGCAATAATAATTTATTTATCGTTTAACTTAGCATATATCTTAAGACTTGATGAATTTAACAGCCCGCTTATCAGATGGCATATTATTTCTCCACCGCTCGGATATTACAAGGATATGTCACAGTATCAGAATCTTCTGACTATGATAGTTCCCTGCTATCTCATCATATACGGTTTCTGCGGGATGTATGACCCAAAAAGAACAAGTGGCAGGCGTGCGGAGCTTTTCTGCCTTATCAAGTCAAACTTTTTTGGTATCATATACTGTCTTGCAGCACTTTACTTCTTCAAACAGTGGGATTACGCAAGACTTTTGCTCGGTTTCTTTGCCTGCATAAATATTGTTATCGACTATGCTTTCCGACTTGTTGTTATTTCTATCTTAAGAAAAATGAGAAAAGACGGAAAAAATCTTAAACATGTCCTTATCGTCGGCTACAGCCGAACCGCCGAAAATTATATAAGGCGTTTAAGACTGCATCCTGAATGGGGTTACAAAATACATGGTATTCTCGATGATAACAAAAAAATAGGCGATGAATACCGTACCATCAAAGTTGTAGACAGGCTCGGTGCCCTTGAACATTATCTCTCATCAAATGAATTTGACGAGATAGTCATTACACTTAGCATCGATGAATATTCAAAACTTGAAGGACTTGTAGCAATCTGCGAAAAATCAGGTGTCCATACAAAATTTGCTCCTGATTACAACAACATCATTCCTACAAAACCTTACACTGAGGATTTAGATGGAATACCTGTTATCCATGTGCGCCATGTACCACTCAGTTCTTCATACAATATTGTATTAAAGCGTGCCGTTGACATTTTCGGTGCTACAGTCGCACTTATACTCTTTGCGATTCCTATGCTTATAACAGCAATAATCGTAAAAACAACATCCCCGGGTCCGCTTATATTCAAACAAAAACGAATCGGACTTCACAACAGGGAGTTTGATATGTATAAATTCCGCTCAATGAAAGTTCAGGAAGCAAGTGAAGAAAAGAAAGCATGGACCACTAAAGATGACCCTAGAGTCACCCCTATAGGAAAATTTATGCGTAAGACAAATATTGACGAGCTTCCTCAGATATTTAATGTGTTAAAGGGTGATATGAGTCTTGTCGGTCCAAGACCTGAAAGACCATTCTTTGTAAATAAATTCAAGGAAGAAATACCAAGATATATGATAAAGCACCAGGTTCGTCCGGGCATGACCGGCTGGGCACAGGTAAATGGCTTTAGGGGCGATACTTCCATAACTGGCCGCATCGAGTGTGACCTTTATTATGTTGAAAACTGGACACTTGCACTTGACTTTAAAATACTTTTCCTTACATTTTTTGGACGAAAAGTAAATAAAAATGCTTACTAATATTTTTTTCACAAAGCTATTTGCTCTTAAACGGGCAGATAGCTTTGATTTATGGAGGTTTTTATGAAGATTAGAGGTAAATTGATTATTTCGTTTTTGATTATCGCAATTTTTCCGCTTTGTGCGGGTCTTGTCTGTTTTCACCTGATAGTGCAGAACCAGACGGATATATTATCATCTTATTACAGTACAGAAAGTGAAAATAGCTATGATTATGGTCTTGTCTTAAATCCTGTACAGCTTCTTTATAAACTTACCCTTAATGATTATAATAAACTTGTTAAACTTGCGGACGAATATCCTGACAAATTACTTGACAAAAATTTTTTAAATGACACTTCCCGTTCTATTTCCTCAAAGGATTCTTTTATCGTTGTGTTTAAAGGTGAAAATGAATATTACATAGGCAATAAAGATTTTTATGGCTGTGTTTCCACGCTGCCGTCTTTTGGTGAATATTCCTACGGCAAAAACGATAATATCCTTATTGACCAGAAAAGTTCGACACTTACCCGTGGCAAAGACTTTTATTTTTCTGATGGAACTACGGGACAGCTTTTTCTTATAACAAAACTTTCTAATCTCATACCAAGGTGGGAAAGTTCCGTCAGAGACATAGCCATAGCGTTTACACTTATCCTTTTTATAACTGCAGCTCTCCTTATAATATGGCTATACCACAGTATCATAAAACCTTTGAACATACTTCGTATCGCCACAATGCAGATAGGTGCCGGAAATCTTGACAATCCCGTTCATGTAAATTCCTGCGATGAGATAGGTGTGCTATGCCGTGATTTCGAGGAAATGCGTATAAGACTTAAGTCAATGCTTGAGGAACGAATCCAGTACGAAAATGACACAAGAGAAATGATGAGCAATATATCACATGACCTCAAGACACCGCTCACTGCTATAAAAGGCTACTCTGAGGGACTTATTGACGGTATTGCAAAGACACCTGAGAAACAGCAGAAATATCTTAAAACCATTCATTCAAAAGCAAATGATATGACATATCTCGTAGATGAATTGTCGCTGTTTTCTAAAATAGAGCAGAATTCTATCCCGTACAATTATGTTACATTTGATATTTCAGAATATCTTGAAAATTATATTGATTCAATTTCTTTTGATTATGAGTCAAACAATATGAATGTATCTTATGAAAATAACGCACCACAGGGTATCATGGTATCTGCTGACCCTGAGCAGCTTCGCAGGGTTTTAAATAATATTACCGGAAATGCTCTTAAATATAAGGACAAAGAACATGGCAATATAAGAATTGCTCTTTCCTACAAACCACACAAACCTAAAAAGCCTTTATACCGCCAGATAAACAAGGATGGCACGGATATAAATCCACCGATAAAACCGGATGAATTTGTACGCATAGAAATCTCCGATGACGGTCCGGGAATTTCGGAAAAAGACCTGCCAAACATATTTGACCGATTTTTCAGGGCAGATGCGTCAAGAAATTCTGCCAAACGTGGAAGCGGTCTTGGTCTCGCCATAGTAAAAAAGATAATACTCGACCATGGTGGAAAGATATGGGCAAAGAGTACACCCGGAACAGGGACAAGTATTTATTTTACATTGAAAGTAAAAGACGGGCAAAAATGATAATTGCCCGTCTTGTGGTATCAGACTTTAAATCTGTAACCGACTCCCCAGATAGTCTCAATATACTGCGGTTTTGCCGTGCTTTCCTCAATCTTTTCCCTTATCTTCTTGATATGTACCGTCACGGTAGCTATATCACCGACTGACTCCATCTCCCATATTTCTTTGAACAATTCCTCTTTTGAATATACATGATTTGGATTTGATGCAAGAAATGTGAGAAGGTCAAACTCTTTTGTCGTGAAATTTTTCTCAACACCGTTGATATAAACTCTTCTCGCAGTCTTATCAATCTTAAGGCCTCTTATCTCGATAACATCATTCTCCTGTGTTCCCGATGCCGTAAGTCTTTTGTATCTTGCAAGGTGAGCCTTTACCCTTGCTATAAGTTCACTCGGACTAAACGGCTTAGTGATATAATCATCTGCACCAAGTCCAAGTCCCCTTATCTTGTCAATATCATCTTTTTTTGCCGAAACCATAAGGATAGGCGTGTCCTTTTTCTCCCTGATATACTTACAAATTTCAAAACCATCCATCCCCGGAAGCATAAGGTCTAAAAGGATAAGGTCAAAATCCTCATCAACGGCATGGGCAGCACCCGAACTTCCGTCAGACTCAATGGCAACCTCAAAATCGCTAAGTTCAAGATAATCTTTTTCAAGCTCTGCAATAGCAGCATCATCCTCAATTATTAAAATTTTACTCATATCTATATCACCTTTCATTCTCACAAATTCACAGGAAAATGCAAAACCGCATCTGCTATTATCTTAACAGATGCGGTTTTGTATGTCAAAGCGACTGTCAATCGATGCAATGTAATTTTTATTTGCACTTCACCGAAACAGGCAAACTATAAACCTTGACACCGTTTACTTTTTTATATGCAGTAACATATATCTGCACTGCCCCCTGAAGTTTACTTTTATTAAAGCTGCATGAACTGTTTTTATAACCTGTGATGCTCTTTAATGTAACCTCCGTGTTTACCCCATCTTTCTTCACAAAATAATATACTTTGTAGCCGTCTGCTCCCGCAAGTTTATTCCAGCTCACTTTTATATTGTGACCTGTCTTTTTTGCCGTCAAACCTGTAACCTTTCCGGGTGCTTTTCCAAGACTTTTATATTTGTAACCGTATTTTTTAACATAATCCTCTAACTTTGTCTTGAAATATTCATCATCAGAACTGTAATAAAGTGTTTTATCATATCCGTGTACTGTTGCTCCCCTGCCAGAGCCGCACAGTGAAATATATCTCAAAGTTCCCGGAAGATATATATTATTTATCGCCGTACTGTTTGTTCTGAACAATGATACACTCGTAACACCCTCACTATAAGTAACCTTTTTCAATGCTTTACAACCGTCAAACGAAAGACTTTTCTCATAAGACAATGTAAGTTCCGTAAGTCCTGTTGCATTTGAAAATACACCCATATCCGCTGTTTTTATACCTTTTGGCATTGTATATTTACCTTTTTTAGCCTGAGGATATAATACAAGCTCTGTCATGTCATTATTATATAAAATGCCATCCTTAGATTTAAAATAACTGCTCTTCTCATCCGCTTCAATACTTTCAAGATTGCAGGCACTGCGGCTAAATCTGTCATATCCGTTATCACCATCATCTATATACATACTGCTTGTTATCGTCGATACATCATTCACTGTAGCAGGAAGTTTATATGAAGTTATAACACTTGGAAAAATAACTATTCTTGTCATGCCTTTATCATAAAGGACATTATCATTTACAAAAAAATTTTTATTTGTATCAGGCAGGATAATCTCATTATAATTATTTTTATCAAGACCTATCCTCTCATCTATCTCCTCTACATTTTCATTCAGCTCAAGTTTATCCATAGCATCAGGTATAAAATACAGCTTAGTAAAATCTTTTGAATACAAAGCACCGCCATATGAAGCATAGCAGTCATTTTTTTCAGATACGCTTATCTCCTTTAAACTGTCAAGTTCAAGAGAATATTCTTTTGTGAAATTCATCTTTACCTCTTTAACAGAAGCACCTAAAACAAGTTTTTCAAGAGCCGAGCATCCCTCAAGTTTTCTTATATCAAACTCCGTTACTTTATCATTTAAAATAAGTGCCGTAAGTTTTTTATTTTCCTCAAAACCAGCCGTAAGTTTTATATCAGTTACCGTGTCCGGAAGAATATATTCACCGGCTTTATTTTTCGGATAACACAAAAGTTTTGTACCATCCTTTGAATACCATACACCATCATCAATTTTATACACTTTGTTTTCAGGGTCAACTTCATATGATGCAGCATAATCATCACTGTTTAGACTTATACTTTCAACATTTTTGCCTATCTTAACTTTAAGATTTTTACAACCGTAAAAAACATCCCATTTTATTTTTTTCACACTGTCAGGTATAACAAAATAATTTAATTTCGTACAGTCGTAAAACAAATTTTCCGGTAATTCACTTGTATTAAATTCTCCCTGAACTTTTTCAAGACTCTTGCAATTTTCAAATGCGTTCTTTCCAATTTCACTTACCTTAGAAGAAATCGTGACATTTTTAATATTTGCACCTGCAAAGGCATATTCACCTATCACTTTAACACCCGACGGAACAGTATAAGTTGTATTCTTACGCATATTCGGATATAAAATCAGCTTAGTCTTATCCTTGCTGAAAAGTATGCCGTCTTTAACATAAAAATACTTGTTACCACTCTCAACCTTAATACTTGAAATACTGTGCTTTCCTGAAATTGTTGGGTCAACAGCTATACTCTTAATATTTTTGCCTATTTTCAAAACACCACTTCCACTGTAAGACCTTATTTCATTTTTACTGACTGAAACCTTAACAGCCGCCGAAGCTCCGTGACTATCTGCCGTCACACCAATCCCGACACAAAAAACACCAGCCGCCATCACAAAAAATAACTTTCCTAACTTCATAAACACC
>ERZ839767.156-NODE-156-length-114249-cov-5.112020_pt1 | contig 114249 bp, 88 predicted proteins | sample MGYA00519879_ERZ839767 | MGnify/ENA primary metagenome ERZ839767 (study PRJEB31850, sample SAMEA3708852) | human gut metagenome | biome: human gut; feature: human-associated habitat; material: faeces | place: China | collected 2014 ...
CAGTTTGTTTCATGCTTTGAAACACTTTGTTTCGTACTATTGAAACACTTCTTGTATACAGAGAAAATTGTTTATATAAACAGGTGATTTTAAAGACGCAAAAAGAGTTTTTTTAAGAAACCTGAAGAAATGTCAGGCACCTGACATCTGTCACATCACGAGAAGTGAATGAAGCCATGTAGAAACCTGATATTTAAGCAAATAGAACGACCGTGACAGATGTGACAGATGTCAGTGCCGTTTTTTTTCATTTTTCGAAATTTCCTGTATCTTTGGAGTGTTTTGCACATTTACAGCTTCTATTCAGATACCAAATAAGAAAATAATTGGAGAAGAATAGTGAAACTTAATTATCTTTGCAAGAGCAAACTTAAAAGAAAAAGTAACCTTAAAATAAAAAGCACACAATGAAAAAGATTTCCATGATGATCGTTGCCTTGTTTCTGTTTATCGCAACGGGATTTGCACAACAAGCCAAATACGTTTTCTACTTTATCGGAGACGGTATGGGAGTAAATCAGGTAAACGCTACGGAAATGTACCGAGGCGAATTAGACGGTAAAATAGGCACTACGCCTCTCCTTTTTACTCAGTTCCCCAGCATGACGGTTGCCACCACTTTTGCAGTCAATAATGGAGTAACCGACTCTGCGGCTTCAGGAACAGCTCTTGCAACCGGTCATAAAACCAAGTATGGAACTATCGGTATGCTAGAAGACCAGAAGACTCCGGCCAACAGCATTGCGGTATGGGCCAAGAAAAAAGGAGCGCAAGTAGGCATCAGCACCAGCGTAAGTGTAGACCATGCTACCCCGGCTGCTTTCTACGCACACCAGCCGGATCGAGGCATGTATTACGAAATAGGAAACGACCTGGTTAAATCAAACGTCGACTTTTTTGCGGCTTCGGACTTCCTTTTGCCCCAAGGCAAAGACGGCAAACAACCGAATCTGTACGAATTGGTACAGCAAGCAGGCTACACCATTTATCGTGGATATGACGAATATGTAAAAGGGGGCAAAAAAGACAAAGTGATTCTTTTCCAACCTAAAGGAGGCGCAAACAGGTCAATCCCTTACGCTATCGACCGAAAACCAGGCGATATGAGCCTGCAACAGATTGTAAAGGCCGGCATCGATTTCTTCTCCAAAGATTTATCGAAGGGATTCTTCTTCATGGTAGAAGGTGGTGAAATAGACTGGGCTTGCCATAGTAACGACGCAGCAACCGCTTTCCGTGAAATCATTGACATGGATGAGGCTATTAAGGAAGCCTACGAATTTTATCTGAAACATCCGGATGAAACATTAATTGTTGTCACAGCCGACCATGAAACCGGAGGTATCACCTTAGGCATCAAAGGCAAATCAAAGTTAAACCTCAAGGCCTTGGCATCACAGAAAATGAGCGAGAAAGCTTTTACCGAGCTCGTTAACAACATGAGAAAAGAAACCGGAAACAAAGTTTCCTGGGAAATGATACAGCAAGCTTTAAAAGAGAACTTCGGATTCTGGGACACACTGGAACTCTCAGAGGCTCAGGAAGCACGCCTAAAAAACATTTATAACGAAAGCTTCGGAAACAAAGACGTGGTATTGAAAGAAAGCGAATATCAAAAAGCAGAACCGATTGCCGCCGCTGCCAAAGAGATTATCAGCGAAATAGCATGGATTGGATGGACTACCGGCGGACATACAGCAGGATTTGTTCCGGTTACTGCCATCGGAGCGGGTGCCGAACTATTCCACCAACGCACGGATAATGCGGAAATTCCCCGCAAGATAGCTAAAGCTGCCGGATACGAAGCGGAATAGAGCTGCTCTACAAAAGCCAATAAGCCCGTGACCGGAATAGGGTAGCACAGAGAAAACGGCTACCCTACGGAAGACAAGGCAGACAGTCCTAATCAAAACTGATATAAGGAGATAAACGTTCAAAGTCTTTCTCAGTAAATTCCTCATAGAGGGAAAGCTGGGAAAGACTTTTTAATTTCCCATATTTCTTTCGATGCTCTACAATGACTTTCGACTGATAGAAATTAAGATAGGGGTGACTTCTCAAATGCTCCACACTCCATTTGTTCACCAATATAAACGGATGTTCTTTCTGCTCCACTTTAAACCAAGCATTGAATTCTTTCGATGAAAAGGGCAATTCTTGCAATTGCTCCACGCTATAGAATCCACCCAGACGATTCCGGTAAGCCACTATTTGGCGTGCGTAAGCACTACCTATACCGGGTATCTTCTTCAATTCCGACGTATCGGCCGCATTCAGGTCTATCACTGTCCCTTCCGGATACTTCAATGCTTTCAACGAATCCATCCGCGCCACCCACAATTGGTGCAAGGTGGTATCCCGCTGTACAGGCTGGTATGCCTCTCCGATGCGAATATAAGGTTTTAAAGTTTCATACTGTTCCGTTGTAAGTCCGTACACCTTCGCAAAAGATTCAACGGTGCGAAATACACCCCCTTTCTCCCGATACCGCATAATGTTACGGGCCATAAAAGGAGGCAATCCCAAACGGACAAATTCCGCGGAGTCCGCTTCATTGGGATCGAAAGAAGAGAGAACAACCGGTTCGCGCCGCTTCTTTTTCGGATAAGCAGAAACAATTAGTTCCTCTTTTTCCCGGACAGAAGCCAAAAAGGCCTCTATTTCCTGTTGATTCTCCTGAGGAGCTGCTTCATCCTCTTCTAAAGCGGTATAAATCCAATTTCCTATCCCCATCAAACCAATGAGGCCCACTAATAGCAGGATAGCCCTTTTATCGGCTTTCGAAAAGTAAAAGAAATCTTTCCACATCGCCTTTAGCTTAGCAGCCCCAACTCATTAATAAAGATGATGGCTATCGCTATAGGTGCTATATACCTGAGAATAAATATATATAATTTAAAGAAGCGGACTTTCAATGTACCTTCATTGGTTAACTCATCCTCCACCAGTTTGCGGTCGAGATACCAACCGGTAAATAAAGCGATAAACATTCCTCCCAAAGGCAACATTATCTTCGCCGTGACAAAGTCGAACAAATCGAAGAAGCTTAAATGAAAGACCGTGAGATACTGCAAAACGCCTAATGAAAGAGAACAAAGAATGCCCAATACAATACATCCGCCGGTTACCCAACGGGCGGCCACCGTACGGGATACATGAAACTCTTCATGAATAAAAGCCGTCACCACCTCATGCATGGAAATAGTAGAGGTTAAAGCGGCCAAAGCCAAAAGGATATAGAACATCAACGAGAACACATACGACAGCACCGGCGCCCCACTGAATGCCTGCTGAAAAACATTAGGCAACGTAATAAAGATAAGCGAAGGCCCTGCATCCGGACTGATGCCTACCGAAAAGGCTGCGGGGAAAATAATTAATCCGGCCAAAATGGCGACAACCGTATCGATAACTCCCACACTAAAGGCTGTTTTACTCAAATTGGTGTCTTTACTAAAATAAGAAGCATAGGTACAAAGACAACCCATACCCAAGCTCAATGAGAAAAAGGCTTGCCCCATTGCTCCTAAAAACACATTCGAATCTACTTTCGAAAAATCGGGATATAGAAGGAATTCCAATCCCTTATCCGCATTCGGAAGGGATAACGAACAAAACACCAGCACTAAAATCAGGATAAAAAGCAAAGGCATCATAATTTTAGAGAAACGCTCGATTCCCTTTTTCACCCCTTTTACAATCACGTAATGGGTCATAAGCAAGAAAGCTGTGAGCCATATTAACGGACGTACCGGATTCTGAGAGAAAGCAACGAACGCACTTTTAAATTCTTCGGCCGACTTATTGGCAAAGCCATTCGCTCCGGCTTCCAGCACATATTCCAATGTCCAACCAGCCACGACCGAATAATAGCTCAATATCAGAAAACCGGCCAATACACCCATGAAGCCCACCCAACGCCACGGAGAATGGGGAGCAAGCACCTGATAAGCTCCTGCGGTATTAGCCCGGGAACGTCGCCCTATCAAGAACTCGGAAATCATAATCGGCATGCCCAAAACAAAGACACAAACCAAATAAATCAAGATAAAAGCCGCTCCGCCATGCTGACCGGTTTCGTATGGAAAACGCCAAATATTACCAAGTCCCACGGCCGAACCAGCCGATGCCAGGATTACACCTAACTTACTGCCAAAATTCACTCTATCACTCTTCACGTCTCAAAAATCTTCCTTTTTGTTATTATATTCAAACAATTGAATGCAAATGTATGAAAAATTTATATTTTTGCAGCCAATATAATTAGTATTTATAGAATGATACACTATTTAAAACAATACCCGTTCAGTTTATTAATCATCTGCACCATCTGTTACCTGTCTCTTTGCACGATGCCCGAAACCGAATTGGATGATGTCCCCTTTATAGACAAATGGGTGCACATCTGCATGTATGGAGGACTTAGCGGAGTGTTATGGATAGAATATGTAAGAGCTCATCGCTCCATCAAGTTCATGAAAGCACTCTTGCCTACGGTCATTTTCCCCCTTGCCCTGAGCGGAACCATGGAATTGCTGCAAGCCTACTGCACTACTACACGAAGCGGAGATTGGCTGGATATGGCTGCAAACAGCATAGGGGTAATTTTAGGTATGTTTGTCGGTTATTACATTATACGCCCGTTTATAAAGCGAAAGAAAAGATAAGGGGGTACTCTCTGTTACCAGATTATACCCCTATACCTATGTGAAAACATGTCCTAATTAAAATCCTTTAGCTCGTTTTTCAGTTGTTGGCGAGCAAAGAAGATTCTACTTTTTACCGTACCTAATGGGAGATTTAGTTTATTGCCTATCTCATGATATTTATATCCGGCCACGAACATAAGGAAAGGTTGTCTATATTCATTCGATAATTTATTGATAATATGGTACATCTCCTTTACATCGCAAACCGATTCAATCATATCTACCGCATAGTTTTCCGATTTATTTAAATAATGCTGATTATCCGTTTGGTCAACATAGGTTTGTTCTCTAACGACTTTCCGATAATCGTTTATAAACAGATTACGCATTATTGTAAATGCCCAACCTTTAAAGTTCGTATCAGGTGTAAACTTGTTCTCATTATCTAATACCTTTAAAGATGTCTCCTGCAAGAGGTCTCTTGCGTCATTTTCATTCGCAGTGAGCTTTGCCGCAAAGCGAAATAAGTCATGTTGGATGTTCACCAAATTTTCTGTAAAATTCATACCTTAATACTTTAGTTGTTATTAATTAAGACCTATATCTATTCTCTCAAGTGGTCAATGCGAAGGTAGGGGATAAATTTGAGGGGTAAGACCTGCATTCAGATAAGAAAAGGGAGCAAAAACTGATAAATACCAGTTTTTACTCCCTTTTATACCGAAAATTAACCCATCCAAGGCTTTATTTTAAAGAAAAAAAGCCAAAGGGGGTATTTTTTATCCCCAAATAGAGAAGCAAGCTATAGCCAAAACAGCCAAAATAATCAGCCCTACAAAGATGCCTTTTATCACTTTCTGTGCTTGTTCTTGCTCACGCTGTTCCCGAGCGGCGCTTCTTTTTACTTTCTTTGTGCTCATAGTCTTATTATATTTAAGTTTAACTTTCCGCGTCAGAGAACTCCATCAGATAAGATTTAATGAATTCATCGATTTTTCCGTCCATCACTCCATTCACATCAGATGTCTGATAATTAGTCCGGTGGTCTTTTACGCGACGGTCGTCGAATACATAGCTCCGTATCTGAGAGCCCCATTCTATTTTCTTCTTTCCGGCCTCTATCTTTGCCTGTTCAGCCATCCGGTGCTGCAATTCCTTATTATAAAGAATAGAGCGTAACTGCCTCATGGCATTTTCTTTATTTTTAGGCTGGTCTCTGGTTTCTGTATTTTCAATGAGAATTTCTTCCTCTTCTCCGGTATAGGGGTCTTTGTATTGATAACGCAAACGAACGCCGGACTCCACCTTATTGACATTCTGCCCGCCGGCACCTCCCGAACGGAATGTATCCCAAGAGATACATGCCTGACTGATATTTACTTCAATAGAATCGTCGACCAATGGAGTAACAAAGACAGAAGAAAAAGAGGTCATACGTTTTCCCTGTGCATTAAAGGGAGAAACCCGAACCAAACGGTGTACCCCGTTCTCTCCTTTCAGGTATCCATAAGCCGAATCCCCTTCAATTTCCATGGTTACACTTTTAATTCCGGCTTCATCACCATCCTGCAAATCGGAAATGGTCAATTTATATCCGTGCGTTTCGGCCCAACGCATATACATACGCATTAACATGGAAGCCCAATCCTGACTTTCGGTACCTCCGGCACCTGAATTGATTTTTAACACACAATCCATTTGGTCGGCCTCCTGGCGAAGCATATTCTTCAACTCCAACGCTTCTACAGCAGACGAAGCGTTTTTATAAGCCTCGTCAACCTCTTCTTCTGTCACCAGTTCATCTTTAAAGAAATCAAAAGCCAAAGAGAGCTCATCCGTTAGAGTTTTCACTTCATTATATCCGTCAATCCATGCCTGGAGAGTCTTCACTTTCTTCATCTGCGCTTCGGCGGCTTTGGCATCGTCCCAAAAACCGGGAGCTTGCGTACGCAACTGTTCTTCCTCAACTTGAATCTGCTTCGCGTCGATATCAAGATAACGCTTCAAAGCCTCGGTGCGTCCTTTAATATCTTTAAGTTGTTCTATTGTAATCATTTTAAGGTCCTATTTTAGTTGCAAAGATAATGCAAACCGAAAGCAGAATAAAATGAACTTATCCATTTTTTATGCTGAGGTGCAGTTTCTCTTCGCTTTTTTGGCAAAGATATATGAAAATATTTAAAAAGGAAATAACAACGGCAGCACAAATACCATGATAACACCAAGAATCACCTGCAAAGGCAAACCTACTTTAATGTAATCCATAAAAGTATACTGTCCGGCAGGCATCACCAATGCATTGGGCGGCGTAGAGAACGGCGAAGCAAAGCACATACTCGAACCTACCGCTACGGCAAACAGGAACGGATACGGACTCACTCCCAGCTGGATAGCCGAATGGAGCGCTATAGGCGCCAGCAAGACCGCTGTTGCCGTATTGCTGATGAACATCGTCATTAGAGAAGTGGTAAAATAGATGCCTGCCAACAACGCAACAGGACCGTATGTACCCAGTCCGTTTACCAAACTGTTGGAAATATATTCCGAAGCTCCGGTCTTCTCCAAAGCCAGCGACATGGGCAACATGGCGGCAATCAGTACAATACTTTCCCAATTTATTGTTTTATAAGCGGCTTCCATATTGCGCAAACAACCGGTAAGAATCATCAAAATAGCGGCTATCATTACTGCCGTAACCGGAGCTACAGGAATAAAATCGAAAACCATCATGGCTACCATCAACAACATAATGGCACCGGCCAACGGCGCTTTATAATCCAATGTTACTTTGGCAGCTTCTTCCAGAGGTTGCCCCAATACCACCCATTCCGCATCTTCACGACTTAAACGGGCGATATCGTTCCAAGTGCCTTGCACCAGCAATACATCTCCGCTATGCATCTTTTCGTTAGCCAGATTATGAAGAATGTATTCACGTTTCCTACGGATACCGAGCACATTTACACTGAACTTATCCCGGAAACCGGAATCCTTCACCGCCTGATTAATCAATTTAGAGGAAGGCATCAATACGATTTCCGCAATGCCGATATCATAGAAATCCAAGGTGCCGGATTTGGTATCTTCTGTGGCATGATAATCCACAATTTCAAGCATGTAATCTTCCGCAAAGGTTCTTACTTTAGAAAAATCGCCCATTACATACAGCAAATCATTCTGTTGCAGATGCAAATTCGGGTCTGCCAGATTTTGATTGATAGACTTCAACAATTTAGATTGGGAGGCCGTTTCTCTACGTATTTCAAGAATATTCAGGGCATACCGGTTCCGTATATCTATTTCTGCTACCGTTTTTCCTATCAGACGGGAGGTTGCATTCACTTTCAACCGGAACAGGTTATCCGCCAATTGATACTCCTTTACCAGTTCGTCTAACGATTTACTCCGGTTTCCTTCAGAAGACTCTTTATCTTTCTTCTTCGAAAGAAAGAACTTAGTCAACGGTAACAGCACCAACGTACCCACAGTGACACAAACAACCCCCACAGGAAAGAAGGAAAAGAAAGAGAGAGGTTTGAAACCCGCTCCCACCAGTGCATCCTGAATAACAAGGTTGGGTGGAGTACCAATAAGCGTCATCATACCGCCCATGCTACTGGCAAAGGCCAAAGGCATCAGCAATCGGGAAGGGTTCATCTTGGCTCCTACCGCCAGACTTACCACTATAGGAAGCATCAAAGCGACCGTTCCGGTATTACTGATAAAAGCGCCGATAGCGGAAGTGACAATCATGACTAAAATAAATAGGCGTAATTCGCTGTTCCCGGCTAACTTCAGTATTTTACCGCTTATCATCTTGGCCAAACCGGTTTGAAAGATAGCGCCGCCTACTACAAAAAGCCCTATCATCATGATAACCACATTATTGGAAAAGCCTGAAAGGGCCTCTTCCGGAGTTAAAATGTGGAAAATAAGTAATAAGACCAATGCACAGAGTGCTACCAAATCGGAACGGACCCTACCGCTCACAAAGCATACCGCGGATAAGGCAAGGATAATAAGGGTTACTATCATAGACTATAAGCTAATTACTCTTCATACATTCGTTCAATCTCCGCCGCATAATTTTTATAAAGAACCGGACGCCGTATCTTTAACGTATCGGTTAATTCGCCTTTCTTCATGCTAAACGGTTCCGGCAGCAAAGTAAAGTTCTTTATCTGCTCATAATGGGCAAACTGTTGCTGCAAAGTATCTATTCGTTCTTTAAACAACGCTATAATCGCTTCATTTTGCAACAACTCGGCCATGCTCCCGTACGTAATATGATGTTTCTTTGCATACTCCTCTACCAAATCATAGGTGGGGATAATTAAAGCGGAAACAAATTTGCGCTGGTCTGCAATGATAGCAATCTGGTCGATATAGCGGTCTACCACCAATTGGCTCTCGATAGCTTGCGGCGCGATATACTTTCCGTTGGAAGTCTTGAACAAATCTTTCAGGCGTTCGGTCAAAAAGAGTTCTCCGTCTTTAAGATATCCGGCATCTCCGGTATGAAACCAGCCTTCGGCATCGATAGCCCTATTGGTAATGGATTCCTTTTTATAATACCCTTTTGTGATAGTCTTTCCACGCAAAAGTATTTCACTGTTCTCTCCAATCTTCACTTCCACATCCGGCATTACACGACCAACCGAACCAATGGAGTAATGGGGAAGCACGTCGCACGAAACCGTTGCTGTAGATTCCGTCAAACCATAGCCCGCTACCATATTGATGCCTACCGCATGAATAAATTCTTCTACCGCAGGAGGGATAGCCGCGCCGGCGGTTGGAAAGAAATTACCGTTTTCAATGCCGACGGTTTTCTTTAACAGGCTGAATACCGTTTTCTCATAAAACTTATATTTCAGGCTTAACCACAAAGGAGGTTCTTTTCCTACCCGTTTGTAAGTAAGGTTATATGCACGCCCCACTCTTATAGCATCCAGCATCATCATTCGAGTAACTCCGGTAGCACTGTTTATTTTCTCCTGTACACCGGCATACACTTTCTCCCAAAAACGGGGAACGGCACACATCAATGTAGGCCGGATTTCTTTTATCGTTTTTTGAATCTCCGCAGGACGCAAATTAATACAAATTTCACACCCTACATAAAGGCATAAATAAGTCCATGCCTTCTCAAAAATATGGGTTAATGGCAAGAAATCCATCACTACATCCTTATCGCTCATCGTAGTGAGGCGGATTTTATGAATGCGGAAAGCCTCTATATAGCAAGAATGATGCAACATCACTCCCTTTGAATCGCCCGTTGTACCGGAAGTATACAGGATATTGGCCAAATCATCCTCCTTCGCTTGAGCCATGTGTTCCTCCACTTCGTTCATTCTAGTGGAAGCCTCCCCCATTTTCAAGAATTCATCAAAATAGAGAGAGGTTGTATCTTCCGGATTGCGTTTTACCGAACGGTCAAAAATAACAAGTCCCTGCAACGTAGGGCATAAGCTATATATCCGGGAAGCCACCTCATATTGAAATTGTTCGCCTACAAAAAGGTAGCGGATGGAAGCATCGTTTACAATATATTGCACCTGAGACTCAGAGCTCGTTGCATACAAAGGTATAGAGACTGCACGATTCGCAAAAGCAGCAAAATCGACATACAAACATTCAGGCTTGTTTTGTGAAAAGATACCGATATTCTCCTGTCCTTTTATTCCCAATTCGAGTAAAGCACACGCTGCTGTTTTTACAATGGCAGAGAACTGATTCCAAGAAACCGGAATCCATTGTTCGGTTTCATAATCCCGATATCGCAGGGCGACACGATTACCATACTTTTCGGCTTGCTTATGAATGAGTACGGCTAAATGTGGATTAGTCATGATATTAAAATTTAATTCTGCTACAAAGGTATGTTTTTTAATTGAAAGAATTCCTATATTTGTTTTATGAAAAGACACCACATTGCAGCAAAAACACAAATAAAGTTGCCTTTTGCCTGTAGTTTGCGTTATCTTTGCCGAAAAAGCGAAGAGAAACTGCACGTCAGCATAAAAAATGAATAAGTTCATTTTATTCTGCTTTCGGTTTGCGTTATCTTTGCAGGCAAAAGCGAAAAAGACGGCTTTCAGTATAACATTCCGGACTGCTAGATGTTCTGCCTTTTTTTGCACTATGTTCATACATAAAGCGAAAATAAGCGACACCTGGCGTCACATTCAAAGAAGTTCGATACGTTGCCCTCGTTTACGCTATTTTTTCACCTCTTAAAAATACACAATATGATGAATAAAGAAGAACTTGTTTGGGATGCCATTAATATGCTAAAAGCCTTGATTCGTGTTCCGTCGGTAAGTAGAGAAGAAGAAGGCGCAGCAAACATTTTACAAGATTTCATCGAAGAAACGGGCATTATAGCCAACCGTTCAGGGAATAACATCTGGTGCATAAGTCCGATGTTCGATTTACAGAAACCAACCATTTTACTCAACTCACATATCGATACAGTAAAACCGGTAAACGGTTGGCGCAAGGAACCCTTTACCCCAACCGAAGTGAATGGTAAACTATACGGACTCGGCAGTAATGATGCCGGAGCCAGTGTCGTCACCTTATTCCAGATATTCCACGAGCTTTGCCGGAAAGAACAGTCATACAATCTTATCTACCTGGCCTCCTGCGAAGAGGAAGTGTCCGGTAAAAACGGTATAGAAAGCGTATTGCCCAACCTTCCTCCCATCACATTGGGTATTGTAGGCGAGCCCACCGAGATGCAACCCGCCATAGCCGAAAAAGGATTAATGGTACTGGACGTAACGGCGTATGGGAAATCGGGACATGCCGCACGCGACGAAGGGGAGAACGCCATCTATAAAGCACTGAAAGACATGGAATGGTTCCGCGATTACCGTTTCGAGAAAGTATCTCCACTACTCGGACCGGTAAAAATGAGCGTTACCCAAATCAATGCGGGAACCCAGCACAATGTAGTACCCGACCGCTGTACGTTTGTGGTCGATGTACGAAGCAACGAGCTATATGCTAACGAAGAAATCTTCGAAACGGTCCAGCAGCACATTACCAGTGAAGCGAAAGCCCGTTCGTTCCGCCTCAACTCTTCGCGCATAGACGAAACACATCCGTTTATTTGCCGGGCCGTAGCTTTGGGACGTGTTCCATTCGGTTCGCCCACCCTGTCGGACCAGGCATTGATGCGTTTCCCTTCTGTAAAGATAGGTCCGGGTCGTTCTTCCCGTTCCCACACAGCAGACGAGTACATCATGCTTCGGGAAATTGAAGAAGCCATTGAACTGTATTGGGAGTTGCTGGATGGATTGAAGATTTAGGAAAATAGCCTTTTCATCGCAGATTTTAGTACATTTCAAATTACACTAATACGAACAAAATAGGTTTCTAAGCGGCGGATATCTTCTTCGAATATTCAATATACAACAGAACTTATTCGCCGCAAAGTTATTGCTGTCATTAGCCAAACATATCCTCGGAATATCGTCCGCCGATTAAAATGAACGGCATTTACGCACCTCACACACAATACATCACAACAGCCTCCATAAAAAGACACACCGCCAAGTCTGCAACATTCCACAGTATAAAAACAAGAGAATAAACCGTTAAAAATCAGTCCTTTACCTTATCTTTTTTCGTATTGGAAAGCAAGTTTTCTTTGTCCCACGATTGCGGGCTCTAGAGCCCACAATCGTAGGCTGCACAGCACACGTATGTAAACCGTCGGGCCTACGAACGTGGGACGAAGAAAAGAAACCGTCCGAAGGGAATCTTTCCAGCATCTACCGGAGGTTTTAGCCTAGAGGAAATAAGAAAAAGTAACTGTTTACATCTCGACAGAACGGGCGAAGGTTCAGGAGAAACATGCAAAGACATCTAGGAATAAACGGATTAACGAAAAAAAGGATACGAAACAGACTATCCTATATACGACCAAACGAACAGGCACATACCCAAGCATCAAAGAGAACCTCCCCATAGGGAACGTTATTATCGCTTAAAACCTGTAAATAAAGCAATTAGTTTCAAGAAAACAGGAAAAACGCTCAAAAAAGGTGCTGGCAAAGAGGTTGCCAACACCTTGCCAGCACCCTTTGCCGTCACCCATAAGCAACAATGAAACAATGTATTAGAAAGTTGGTGCTGGAGTGCTGCCAGAAAATGAAAACATCCTATGTAGAGACGCAGAATAATAAATCATACTTAAAACTTTCTACAAAAAGCGGAAAAGTTTTAAGTATACTTCAAACTTTTTGCTATCTTTACAAAAGTTTTAATCATACTTCAAACTTCCAGCCTATGAAATTACCTAAGACTCTAATTAAAAGAGATAGATATATCCAACGGATAATGCCGTTTATGCGTAAAAGCATTATTAAAGTGCTAACAGGTCAACGTCGTGTAGGCAAAAGTTTCCTTTTATATCAACTGATGGAACAAATTATGGGCGAGGAACCGGACGCAAACATTATTTATATCAATCTGGAGGATTTCGCATTCAACTCCATACAAACAGCCGAAGACCTGCATACTTACCTCCAATCGCATTGCAGAGAAAACGAACGCAACTATATTTTTATTGATGAAATTCAGGAAATAAAAGAGTTTGAGAAAGTAATCCGCTCCTTATCTTTAAATGAGGATAATGATATCTACATTACAGGAAGTAACGGGAAAATGCTTTCCGGAGAATTGGCAACATTTCTGAGCGGCCGATATGTGGAATTCAAAATCTACAGCCTCTCTTATACCGAATTCCTGCAATTCCACCGATTGGAAGACAGCGACCGGAGTCTGAACTTGTACAGCCGATATGGAGGATTACCTTATTTAATCAATCTGCCATTAGAAGACGAAACAGTAAACGAATACCTGAAAAGTGTATATTCCACCATTGTATTCCGAGACGTAGTGAGCCGCTACAACTTACGGAACACCCTGTTTTTAGAGAAATTCATCCAATTCCTATCCGAAAACATAGGAAGCTTATTCTCTGCCAAAAACATCAGCGACTATTTGAAATCGCAACATTCCACCATTTCCGTCAATCAAATACAAAACTATACGGAGTATCTCCATAGTGCGTTTTTAATACATCGTGTAGAGAGATACGACATAATAGGAAAACGAATTTTCGAAATCGGAGAGAAATATTATTTCGAGAATCTGGGCATCCGGAATATTGTGGTAGGTTACCGGATAATGGACAAAGGGAAAATTTTGGAGAACTTGGTATACAACCATTTATTGTACAAAGGATACGAAGTAAAGGTAGGCTATTACGGTGACAAAGAAATAGACTTTATCGGAGAACGAAACAATGAAAAGATATACGTACAGGTAGCTCTAAAAATTGACAATGAAAAAACAGTGGAAAGAGAATTCGGCAACTTGCTGAAAGTACCGGATAATTATCCCAAATTAGTTGTAACGGAGGATTCTTTTCACGGGAACAGCTATGAAGGTATTCAATGTTGTTCCGTCAGAGAATTTCTGAAAAGCTAACACTGGTCGGGACGGGTAGTCCCGCCACTTGCGCTGGCCGATTCCCGACCGAATCCCCACATTACCGCCCCAACCAAAGTTCCGGATTGAGTTTGACGGTTTCCTTGCGCAACTGGAAGTGCAGAATGGTATTACCGGAAGAATCCGTACAGACCTTCCCCAGAATATCTTTCGTCTTCACATGCTGCCCCCGCTTGACATTGGCCAAAGAGAGGTTACAATACACAGAGATGTAATTGCCATGCCGTACCAACACGTTTACCATACCGTTATACTGGAAAATGGCAGAGACCTCGCCATCGAATATGGCACGGGCTTGCGCTCCTTTTTTTCCCTTTATATCGATACCTTTATTGTCCAGCTTCACATGTTTCAGACCGGTTACCTCGTATGCTCCATAGTGGCTGACAACCAGATACGGGCCTGTTATAGGAGGAGGAAGAAGTCCCCTGTTCTTTTCAAAATTACCGGATAATTGCCTGTCCGCCGTGTTCAGATTATATTTCTCCATCGGAGCAGCCTTACTGTCTGTTTTCCCCGTGGCAGAGTTGGAAGCATTGCCCTTCGAACCGCTCTTCTTCCGTGCGGCAGCCTCTTTACGAGCTTCTTCTTCGGCACGTTTTTTCGCTGCGGCAATCTCGGCCTCTACCAAACGGTCTATCTGGGCATTTAAGCGTTGTGCCTCACGCCGTTTCCGGGCAATCTCATTCTGCAGACTTTTCTGCTTCTTTTGCAGATTCGTAACCAGGAGGCGCTGTTCTTTCTCCTGCAATTCCAGTTTTTCCCGTTCATGCTCCTTATAGACTAACAGGTTTGTCTTCTCGGAACGCACTTGCTCCAGCTCCTTCTTTTTCGCTTCAACCTGCGCCTGTTTCTTTATCACTTCTTCGCCCTGAATACGCTGATAGGTAGCATATTCCCGCACGTAGCGAAGCCGGCGATAAGTCTGGCTAAGGGATTTCGCCGAGAAAATAAACATCAGTTTCTCCTGAATGGAACGGTTCTTATACATATACTGAACCGAAGCCTCATATTTATTTTTTTTCTCTTTTAACTCCTTCTGTAGTTTGGTAAGTTGTCTTTGCTGCAAAGTAATTTCATTGTCCAACGCTTGCACATCACTTTCTATCTGAGCAATCAGTTTCCTTCTTGCTCCTATCTGATTCGTTATCAGTGACAAATCGCTAAGCTGGCTCTTTACATCCTTCTTAGTAGAACGTAACAGTGTTTCCGATTGGGCAATATCTTCCTGCAAAGCGCCCCGTTTACTCTCCAAATCTTTAATTTTCCGATTCGTTTGAGCACCAAGCGGGCACAGTAAACAAACACCTAACAACAAAACGAGTATACGCTTCATCTTACAGTCTCAGAATACGGTCTAAAATATCTTCCGCCGTTACTTCTTTATATCGTTTAGAGACTTTAGTGCGGGTTTCCCAATCGGTATCCGTGCTAAGACTTCCCAGACGTATGGAAGCGGTTGCCGGTTTTTTCAAACCTTCCAACTGAATATCCATCACGGAAGGGAATGCTTTACCCTTTAACGAAACAAAATCCTGATATCCCCAATTTAAACGATAAGGAGATTTCGCGCTGATTTCTGTTTTCTCCAATGCGCCGGTAGACAAGGATGTAAAGAAACGATAAGAAAGTTTACGGGATGATTTACCTAAAAGAACGGCCTGATTTTCTTCTTTCCTCACTGAGAATGAAGAAGCGTTGGAAGGCGTCACATGATTCTTACCCGGAAGAATGAGTTCATTCCAAAAGAGAGCCTGCAAGGTATAGAAATCGATTTCAGCCTCTTTCAGGAATCCCAATTTAGAATAAGGGATACGTGCATATTGTCTGTTGATGCGGTCGACCACCAATACATTTTCTTTGGTAAACTCAATGCGTCCGCCCTCTACAAAGCCGAAACCTACCAAAGAAAGTTGGATAACATCGTCTTTCTTCATCCGCAGATTTCCTCCTACAGAGATTTTCTGCCCGTTCACATTCAAAGAAAACTTCATTTTGGTACTGAGCGCATCACAGTCGGATGCGTTAGCAAGCACTCCGGCCACAAACTTCTCTCCATCTAATCCATTCAGGTCGTTAGTACCCGTCGTCACTTTAGACGATTTACAGGACACAAGCAATAAGACGGCAACGATTCCCAGCCATCTATAAACTGTTAGGTTCTTCATTCTGCAATGTATTTTTTTAGTTTTATTTTCCGTTCCAGTGTTTTCGATTCATGTTCCATCCCAGCAGCCTGTTTCCAATACTCCAAGGCTTTTTCCGTTTCTCCGTTCATATAATAGATGTCGCCACAATGTTCCAAAACGACCGAGCTGTCCTCTCCGGCTCCATTCTTTATGGCATCATCCATGTAAATCTTAGCTTCTGCATAGCGCCCTTTTTCAAATAATATCCATGCGTAAGTATCTAAATAGGTACCATTCTGAGGTTCGGCCTTCACCGTACGGTAACTCATCTCTTCCGCTTTATCCAAATGTATCTTCTCCAAAGAAAGGTAGTAAGCATAATTGTTCAAGGCGCTGATATTGTTCGGATTATACACTAAAGCCGAATCGTAAGCCGCATACGACTTTTCGCTCATTTTCTTTTGATGATAGAGGTCGCCTACCAATTCGTAGAATTGAGAAATCACCCCTTTATCACTTCCGGCATTTATCTGGTCGAGCCCTTTAAGAAATGTCTCCAACGCCTCCTCTTTCTTTTCCGCCTGATAATACGAAAGTCCCAAGTAATAATAGAACTCTATCACATCCGGATTATATTCTAATGCAGGTTTACAGATAGCAATGGCTTGTTCATAATCATTCTTTTTCACCGCATAACTCAATAACTGCAAACGGGCAGCCGTATTATCCGGCTCGATGGATAAAATATGGTTCAATACGGGCTTGACAGCTTCCTCATCCATATTTTTCGAAATCATATATTGGGCGCAAAGCATGCTTATATCTGCCGTTTCATCTTCTTCGGCCATCATGTGATGGAAAAGAGTCAATACCTTCGTACTATCCTGCTTTTTCTGTTCGGAATCAATAATCAAACGGCGCATCATATTGAGTTTTGTCTCCGTATCCAGTTTCTTATTCAGCAGCACGGTATCCAATTGATTACGATAAAGCGAATCCAAGTTCATCTTTTCGTAATAAGAAGCCATAGACAGCTGAGCTAAAGCATTGTCGGGTTCTTCATCCAACACCGACTGAAATGCGCCGCGAGCCTCTTCAAACTTATTATTATTCAAATAAACATCTCCTAAAATCACCTTATACCGGAAGTCATTCGGATACTCTTTAACAAGGCTCTCTATCTCGCTGAAGGCTTTTTCCTGATTATTCATCGTCAGATACATTCTGAATTTCTCCATACTAATCTGCTCGGACTTCCCTTCCTTTACTTCCAAACGGTCCAACGTATGAATCACATCTTCGTAACGCTTCTCCCGACCATATAAATCGACCAGCACCATCAGCGCCTCGCTTCGTTTCGGAAATTGCGTAGCGATATCTTCATAGACCGCGATAGCCTTTTCCGTCTCACCCTTTTGTTGATAATAAGCGGCGAGCGTCTGTTTATACCATATATTCTCAGGGTCAAGTTCTACGGCTTTCTCCAATTGGGCTTGTGCCTTTCCCGGTTGATTTAAAAACAGACTGAAATGCGCCATTTCATAAAGTACGGAAGCCGATTGCGAATTAATATCCAGACAGTGATTGTACATCTCGTAAGCCGTATCATACTCCCCTTTCAGCTTGTAGCGATTGGCTTCCATAAAGAAATACTCAAATTTCCTTTCTTCCTCCGAAGAGAGCTGTACCTCAGCAGTCAATGCACCCTTTTTGTTTGCTTTTACCCCATTCTTTGTAGACCCACAAGCTCCACAAAGCAATGCAAGGCTCAACAAACAGCCACTTAATACCTTATGTATGATTTGTTTTTTATTCATTTGTCTATTTTTTACCCGTATGGCCAAAGCCACCCGCTCCACGTTCCGTTTCATCCAGTATTTCCACTTCTTCCCATTCCGGCTGTTCATGACGGGCTATCACCATCTGCGCTATTCGCTCCCCATCTTCTATCACGAAATCTTCAGAAGACAAGTTAACAAGAATCACGCAAATCTCGCCTCTATAATCGGCATCAATGGTTCCGGGAGCATTCAAAACTCCGATACCTTTCTTTATAGCCAAGCCGCTACGCGGACGAACCTGTGCTTCAAAACCTTTCGGCAATGCTATATATAACCCGGTTGGGACTAAACAACGCTGTAACGATTTCAACACGATGGGTTGTTCCAAATTAGCACGTAAATCCATACCGGCAGACTGCTCCGTTGCATATTCCGGAAGCGGATGCTTTGATTTATTAATCACTTGTATCTTCATGTCTTACTTCTATATATTTGTGCGAAAATAAGCATTTCAAGAAGAAAGGACGAAAGAATTTCACAATTTTAAGTGCAAAAAGAAATTTTCACTATCAATTCATCTCCTTTATGTAAAGAAAAATAGCTTTACGAAGAGAAATAATGTATTTCTTTTTGCTATTTTCACACTTTATCCATACATTTGCGATGAAGGATTTAAAAAACCAAAAAACATTTAATATGAGCACAATACTTCGCCTTTTTGTCTATTGCGCGATAAGTTGCTTTACACTAAGCCTCTCAGCACAAAAATTTCCCTACAAATTCGGAAAAGTTTCACCTAAAGATTTTGCAGAGTCCAATCATCCGGCCGACACCTCCGCAGTAGCTGTATTCCTTTATAAAACAGGAAACACCAGTTACACGTACGAAAATAACCTGTTCTACACGCACAGCATCTATTCTGCCCGGATAAAAGTCTTAAAAGAAGAAGGCAAACGCTATGCCGATGTGGTGATTCCGTACTACATCTTCGGACAGGCGGACATCATACTGCGCGAGCGGGTGGAGAAACTGAGGGCCTCCTCGTACAACATGGCCAACGGGAAAGTGGAAAAGACAGATTTGGACAAAAGTTACGCGTTCGATGAGAAAGTGTCCGAAAACCTGCATTTGCTAAAGTTCTCCATACCCAACGTGCAAGTGGGTTCCATCATCGAATATGAGTATACCGTTGTCTCCAACTATCCATTTTATTTGCGCGATTTGGAGATACAGGAAGAGGTGCCCGTGAACCTGGTAAAATACGATGTACTGATACCCAAATATTTCCGATTCCGGACAGGCGGAAATGGAAAAGGGATTGAACATCAGAACACACTGGAAGGACAAACCTTTTATATACAAGTAGAGAGCCTTCAAGCCAACGGCCAACGCGGCACCCAAATGGCTGATGTGCAAACCGAGAGTTTTCGCCACCAATACAACGGAAAGAATCTGCCGGCCTTGAAAGAGGAGCCGTTCATCTGGTGCAAAGATGACTACCGCACTACCATCCATTTTGAGTTCCAGAAGACCGATTTCCCTTATGCCATACCGTATGAGCAGGCCAACACTTGGGGTAGCATTATGGGGGCTTTGAAAGGACACGACAGCTTCGGACGCTTTCTACGCATGAAGAATCCGCTAAAGGAGGAGACAAACCGATGGTTATCCGGAAATTCCTCTTTGACTACCATAGAGAAAGCGCGGGAATTATTCAAATTGCTGAAATCGCAGATGCAGTGGAACGGTTCATACAGGCTATTCGGCACCAACCCCACCAAGAGCCTGACAGAATCGAAAAGCGGTAGCAACGCCGACATAAACTTCATTTATATGAGTATGTTACGGGACGCGGGCATTCCCTGTGCCCCGGTATTGATACGTAACCGTAAGGAAGGACAGTTACCTCTTTATTTCGCGTCGGTCAACAAACTTTCGACATTCGTTGTCGCCTTTTTCGATGAAGAAAAAGGGATGCACTGTGTAGACGCTTCCATCGAACAGGGAGATATAGACATCCTGCCTTTGTCAATAATGCCCGAAACAGGAGTCTTATTGGATTACAACGGAGACCCTCCCTCTTTACGATATGTGAATTTGAGTCAGTTAGGCAAACATTACACTACACACCAACTCTCCATTCATTTATCAAGCGAAGGGATTGCTACCGGCAAGTGCATCAGCAGTTACCGGGGACAAGACGCTCTTGCCAGACGGAAAGCCTTCCAAGAAGCAACCGATAGTCTGGATATTCTTGAAAAGCTTCCTAACCCAAACGAAATAAAAGTAGCCGGATACACTTCCGAAAACATGAGAGATATAAGCAATGGATGCGAGGAACAGTTCCAATTCACCTATCAACCGCTTTCCAACGGAGAACACCTATATATTAATCCGTTCATGTTCTTGGAAGAGCAGGACAATCCGTTTAAAAGTCCCACACGCCAATTACCCATAGAACTGCCTTGCAAAGAACGGTTAATGATTATCTCAACATGTAAGATTCCGGATAATTATACCGTAGAAGAGTTACCTAAATCCCTCATTTTACGATTACCGGACAACAGTCTCCATTTGACCTACTCCGTCACACAAGCAGGAAACGAAATCACTGTGAATTATAAATTCAATATTACTAAAACCTATTTCGAAGCGGAACGTTACGAAGAACTGAAAAACTTTATGGCGGGTTTGATAGAGGCGAACCAATTCCAAATCGTATTAAAACGCAAATCGTAAACAACTCTACGCATGAGAAGAAGCATCTGCCTTATCACTTTGCTTGCCCTTTTCCTTACACCGTTAAAAGGCTTGGCGCAAGTATATACTGTATCCGGCATCCCCGATTCGTTAAAGCGGAATACCAACTCAGTTGTACGTCTACAAGAATTACACTTTTATCAAAAGAATGATGAGGACGGAAACGCTACCGGCAAACAGGTGGTCACCATTTTAAACAGCAAAGGAAAAGAAGCGGCTATTTTTATCTATGTAGCCGACCGATTCCGCTCGCTGAGCAACTTCAGCGGTAAGATTTATGATGCCAACGGTAAAATGTTGCGTAAGATAAAGAAATCGGAACTGCAACGAAGTGAGCTTTCCCAGCATCTGGCTTCCGACGACTTGACCTATTTCTACGAATGCCCTTACTCTTCTTATCCGTTTACCATTGAATTTGAATACGAAATACATTATAAAAAGGGGTTACCCGGATATCCGCCATTCGTCCCTATCGAGGCTACCCACCAATCATTGGAACAAGGAGTCTACACGCTGGATGTACCGCAAAAAGTCACATTGCGGGCAAAGACTGAAAACGCCAACTTCCAAACCAAGACGTCAGAGCAGGAAAGTCGTCGTCTGTATACATGGACATTACAATCATATCCGGCCAAAGTTGTCAGAAAACAAGACCTCCCGTTTGTATATGCCTTACCGGAGGAATTCGTATACGATGGTTACAAAGGACGTTACACCTCATGGAAAGAGCTGGGAATGTGGCATCATCGGTTACAAGAAAACCGGACAACGCTTCCGGAAGCGACAGTGAATAAAATACGGGAACTAACCTCCGGCCTCTCTTCCGACCGGGATAAAATTCAGGCACTATACGATTATTTAGGCAAACAGACACGTTATGTCAGCATCCAGTTAGGCATTGGCGGTTTACAACCCATGCCTGCCGCCGAAGTGGCTCAGACACAGTTCGGCGATTGCAAAGCATTAAGCAATTACCTGCAAGCCATGTTACAAGCTATCGGCATTCCTTCGCACTATACCATAATCAGTACCGAGCGAAAACGGCTATATGCTGACTTTCCTAATCTTTTTCAATGCAACCATGTTATTTTATGCGTGCCGCAACCCAAAGACACTTTATGGCTGGAATGTACCAATCCGAGGATTCCTTTCGGCTATACCCATCACTACATTGCCGGACATGACGCCTTGGTTGTAACGGAGGAAGGAGGAAAGTTTGTCTGCCTGCCTCACCTTCCTGATTCTTTGCAAAAACAATCATTACATGCCCGATTACATTATATCGATGGAAAAATGATGCAAGGAGAGGTAACCTACCGCAACGAGAACCGCTTGTATGAGGAAAAATCCAGCCTCCTACAGAAAGACGCCAAAGAACAATATGAGGCAACCTTAAAAGAACTTGGTTCCATGCAAGTACGCCTCAGCAATCTGCACTTTGCGGAAAAAAAGGCAGCAACCCCTTCTCTCACCTGCCAATATCAGATGACAGGGATATGCGGCCGCTCTGCCGGAAGCCGGCTGTTCGTCCCCATCAACCCGTTCAGAAACTTCTCTTCTCCTTTGAGCGAGACTTCACCTGGGAAACCCCTTCTTATAGAAGACGGATACACTTATTGCGACACGTTAGAGGTAGAACTGCCACAAGGATATACAGTGGAATCAATGCCTCGCCCGATACATTACCTATCGCCTTTCGGAAGTTTCCACTCCGAGATAAAGGCGGAAGCAGGTAAATATACGGTTTTTCAACGGATAAGCTTACAGAGTGGCGAATATGCCGAATCCCGGCGCAAACAGCTCGCTGAGTTTTGTCAAACCGTACAAAGCGGTTACAGTGCAACGGTGATTGTTAAAATGAGCGACCAATAGAACGGCTATCAAGATTTATCCTTACTTTTGTTTCGTCAAAAAAGAAGGATACACATGAATTGGAAACAATTGATTTCAAATAAACGTTTCGGACTGGAAGAGTTACACGCCAAACGAAAAGATGACCGCACGGAATTCCAACGCGACTACGACCGCCTCATCTTTTCCGCTCCATTCCGCCGTCTACAAAACAAAACACAAGTATTTCCCTTACCCGGCAGCATCTTTGTGCACAACCGCCTTACCCATAGTTTGGAAGTTTCGTGCGTGGGACGCTCTTTGGGCAATAATGTAGCGAAAGAGTTATTGTTATTACATCCCGAGCTGCAACAAGAGTGCCCTCACTTATCCGAAATCGGTTCCATTATATCGGCTGCCTGTCTGGCTCACGATTTAGGAAATCCCCCGTTCGGCCATTCGGGAGAGAAAGCCATCGGAACGTACTTCTCCGAAGGAAACGGACTAAAACTAAAAGAGAAGTTAACCCCAAACGAATGGGAAGACATCACTCACTTTGAGGGAAACGCCAATGCTTTCCGGCTACTTACCCATCAATTTAACGGACGGAGAAAAGGCGGTTTCGTTATGACCTACTCCACACTGGCATCTATCGTTAAGTATCCGTTTTCCTCCCAATGGGCACACAAGAAAGCCAAGTTCGGATTTTTCCTTAGTGAAGAGGCCGATTTCATTAAAATTGCCGATGAATTGGGGCTTATTCGTTTGAGTAAAGAAAGCGAACCGCTAAAATATGTCCGTCACCCATTGGTTTATCTGGTAGAAGCCGCCGATGACATCTGCTATCAGATTATGGACATAGAAGACGCGCACAAACTGAAGTTACTCACCACACAAGAGACCAAAGAGCTGATGCTTCGTTTCTTCGATGAAACCAAACAAGACCATATTCTCCAAATCTGCGATATGGTAGACGATATCAACGAACAGATTGCCTATTTGCGTTCTTCTGTTATTGGAAAACTCATTGACGAATGTACCAAGACATTTGTCAAAAACGAAGAAGCTATCTTGAACGGAACATTTGAAGGGTCACTTATCAAACATATCTCCCAGCCGGTAAAAGAAGCCTATGATTTCTGTGCCGAACTCTCATTCCGGCGTATCTATCGTTCTAAAGATGTATTGGATATAGAATTAGCAGGATTCCGGGTTATCAGTACCCTACTCGATTTAATGATTGAAGCGGTACTTTCGCCGGACAAAGCTTATTCGCAGCTACTTATTAACCGGGTATCCGACCAATACGACATTCACTCTTCCACTTTTTATGGAAAAGTACAAGCTGTGCTCGACTATATCTCAGGCATGACGGATGTCTATGCTCTGGATTTATACCGCAAAATAAATGGAAACAGCCTTCCGGCCGTATAAAAAGGAATAAGAGATACTTATTCCTCTACCATGTTAATTACCCGGTTTGCTCCTGAAGTAATCTTCAAAGCATCCGGATGTTGCTTTGCAAACGACTCAATATGGCGAATACGCTTTTCCTCCAATATTTCGTTCACAGCAATCAGAATACCCGTTTCTTCCACATCGCCGAAATCATAGTTAATGGCGGTGCCGAACATACGCATGGTAGGAGACAAACTCATATAAGCATTCACCAAAGGCGGAATATTAAATCCTAACTTACGTACCTCGCGGTTCAATATCTTATAATCGTCTTTAAAAGAATCTTTATTGAAAAGTTCCGCCATTTCATTCGGGTCGGCTTCTATAAGCAATGGCTGTATCGGGGTTATCAAGTTATCCTTATCTCCAAAATGCTTGTTCAGGAAATAAAGAATCATATCCCGTCCACGACGGTTAAAAGAAGGATACATGGTCATCTTTCCAAAGAAATATTTCACATTCGGCATCACAACCGTCAATGCGCCCAATCCATCCCACAAGTTATCTAATGCAAACAAACTTTTGGAATCGGTACGCGTACACTGATACTCAAGCGTAACAAACGAACGCCCCAATTCTATCGTTGTAGGAAGATATTCTTTCAAAAAGTTTTCCGAGAAGTTAAACATGTGAGCCGTGGCTAAAAGAGGATGGCCATGCTCATCAAAACGCACATCCGTTCCCAGGATATACCGATAGCCTCCCAAAATCTCTTCTGCTTCCGGATTCCACACCACCAGCTGTTTATATGGATTCTCCATTACATCGAATTCATCTAAATCCATAGACTGACCTGAACCTCCGCCAGCTGCTCTGAAAGCAATTTCACGTAAACGACCGATTTCCTTCAACACATTCGGCGAGTCCTGATAAGTCACAATATAGATTTCATTATGACTCTTGTTGGTAAAACGGAGACGTTTGTCATCAGTCAATTCAGATTTTAGAACTTCTTTGCTTATCGGCGCAATAATCTCTTCCATATATCAGATACATTACTTCTTTACAAATTATAAACTATCTCTTTCACATATTGTGCCCATTGAGTCGGCGTTTTCGACTTATCAAAAGTCTGCCACGGAATAGGCTTTCCTATGGTTACTTTAAAATTCTTATGACGGTTCTTAAACATTTCATCAGCCAAATAAAGCATAGCTACATTAAATTTAATATCCAGCGCCTTGCATACATTAGCTAAATTATAGAAAAAACCAGAGTTCCGTCCCTCGAAATGAATCGGAACAATATTCCGATGTGTCTGCACACTCTTCACGATGAACGTCTTTTTCCACTCTAAATCCCGTATTATTCCGTTGCGTCTACGCGAACATAATCCGGCGGGAAACATAATAATATGACTATCGGATGCAAATCCTTTTTCTACCATTACAGGAAAGTCTTTGGCTTGCGAACCGGTTTTATTAATAGGGATACACAACGGAGCCAAGCCATGGAGGTTCATCAACAAATCATTGACCAGATACTTAATTTTCCCATTATAATGGGAACCCAGTAAATACCCCAAAGCCACACCATCCTGCCCTCCTAGCGGATGGTTACTGACAAAAGTACATAAGCCATCTTCAGGCAAGTTTTCCAGTCCCTCTACTTGCAAGGTGGTATCCAGAAACTTCATGCAATCGGACAGGAAATCCACTCCTACTCGTCCTTGCTCCTTTTTCAGGAATTCATTTAGTTCATCCTGATGAAGAATCTTTTTCAAATATGATATCACGAAACGTGGTATATATTTAATCTTAGCCCCTGCTTTAGAACGTACTATCTTATCTATATCCAATAAAAAAAGCGAATCGTCTGTCATCACATGCTTCTCTATAATCTCTGCAAAAATAACGCAACTTTTTTATTTTTGGCTAATATTCCGAAAAAAATGAAACTATTGAATAGTTTTTAAGGGTTTTTCTACACTGTTTGACGTATTTCCTTCATCTATTCACCCTTTTTCCCTAATTTTGCTCCTCTAAATTATCCAAAACATGACGATTCATATAAAGGTTTCCGAGGAAATTCGCAAAGCTTGTCCTGCATTCAAAGGTATTGCCGTGTACGCTACAGTAAAAAACAGCAAATATCACGCTGAACTTTGGGAAGAGATTGCCCGTTTCACCCAAACTTACCAACAACAATATACCACCGAATCCATCAAACAGATGGAAACGATTCAAGCCACCCGCGAAGCCTACAAACGATGCGGAAAAGACCCAAGCCGTTATCGTCCTTCCGGCGAAGCGCTCTGCCGCCGGATTCTTAAAGGAATGGATTTGTACCAAATCGATACGCTGGTAGACTTAATCAATCTGGTATCTATCGCTACCGGCTACTCCATCGGAGGTTTCGACGCAGACAAAATACAGGGAGACAGCCTTCTACTGGGCATCGGACAAAAGGGCGAACCTTACGAAGGTATTGGCAGAGGCACATTAAATATCGAAGGGATGCCTGTTTACCGGGATGCCATAGGAGGTATCGGCACACCTACCAGCGACCACGAACGCACCAAACTTTCCTTGGAGACTACCCGTCTGCTGGCCATCATCAACGGATACAGCGGAGAAAAAGGATTGCGGGAAGCTGCGGAATATCTACAATCTCTATTAAAGAAGTATGCAGCGTCCGACGGCGGAGAGTTGATTGAATTCTAAGTCGTTACAAGAACTCTTTCGTTTATTCAGCTCTTAATAAAAGTAAAAAAGCTTATCCAAAACCAAAATAGTTTCTTTTTTCTGTCACCCATTTACCCCTTTTTGTTGTCATAGCATAAAAGGACTAATTTCTATTTGCATTCACCAAAGGTATCACACCTTTTCAGAAGGCATAATAGAAAGAGAGAGATAATACTAAAAACACATAACATTATGAAAAGAATCCACTTGTTTTTTCTTTTCCTTATGAGCCTCTTTCCTCTCACGCTGTGTGCCCAGGCAGAATACATTCAAGCCAATCGAGACCTTCCTTGGCTCCGTTGCCACTACTTATATCGATACGCGACTTTGGAACAAGACCTAACCCGCCCAGAAGGATTGCGGTCCGGAGAAAGGGCTTTGGATATAGGGAAACAATCCTCTTTCTTTTATTCTCGGAGCGGATATTTAGCCCAGCTCTATCGCGATAGTTTGCGGAACAAAGGATTCAGCCAGGAAGAAATTACCAGCAAAACGATACAACGTTTTGGAATCAGAGGCGATTACGCCGATAAGGTTTATAAGAATTACCCTCAAAAAGGGGAACTGCGTTATATTGAGTCACTTGGAAAAACATTCTACTATGATGAAGCCCTGGAAAAACCGCAATGGGAAATGCTATCCGGAAAGAAACAAATAGAAGGATACGCTTGCCAACAAGCCATCTGTTCGTTTCGTGGACGAAATTGGACTGCTTGGTACACGACCGCCATACCCATCTCAGACGGTCCGTGGAAACTTTGGGGATTACCCGGATTAATACTGGAAGCCTATGATGCAGACAACTATTACCATTTCACATTCAGAGGTATTGAACAGATAAGCGAAGAAGAACCTATTCAATTAATAAGAAGGGATTGGATTAAAACCACCAGAAAACATTTTAAAGAGTTGCAAGAGCTGGAAAAGAAAGATACTCACGCATTTTTCAGACAAGTATTCGGAACGGACTATATGGCTATTGGAGAAAATGGAAAAGTGATAAAAGATGACGAAATAGATTATAGACCTATTTATATAGAAAAATAGATTGCATTTTTTATTGTTTTACCTTTAATTTAATGCATTATGAGAAAATTAGTAGCATTTGTAGTTCTAATAGGCATAAGTTTATGTCTAGGCTACGCAAGAGTGAATAACGAGCCTGAAGCACCTCCGGGATTTACTGTATTCCTACTTTCATGTGGAATAAAAAAGGTTGTTCCCGGTGATTATACTGATATAAATGGAGAATTATGGTGCCGTTATGATGAAATCTACTGTGATGGAGGGTGTTAACTAAATAGTTAGAAGATAGTGCATACTTAATGCACTATCTTCTATTAAATACAATATGGTAATAAATATGAAAACATATCCTACTCTATTTGTCTATTTGGCTTTATTGATTAGCATACAAACCGTATATGCTCAAAAAGCAGAGGAGTGTCAGTTCCGCTGTCATTACCTTTATCAATACGCATCTTCAGAGAGAGACCTAACCCGTCCGGAAGGATTACGATTCCAGCGAGTAGTATTGGACATCGGAAAACAATCCTCTTTTTATTATTTCCGTACAGGATATTTAGCCCAGCTCTATTGCGATAGTTTACAGAATGAAGGATTAAGTTGGGAAGAAGCTGCCAATAAAGCCGTACTACGTTTTGGATACAAAGGAGAACGCGCCAATCGAATCTATAAAAATTATCCCCAAAAAGGACAATTACGCCATATTGAAACTCTCTGGAAAACATTTTACTATGATGAAAACTTAGAAAAGCCACAATGGAAAATGGAAGCCGGAAGAAAAGAAATAGAAGGATATACTTGCGGACAAGCTATTTGTTCGTTTCGGGGACGCAATTGGACTGCTTGGTACACCACTGCTATTCCCATTTCCGACGGTCCGTGGAAACTTTGGGGACTACCCGGCCTAATATTAGAAGCTTATGATACTGAGAGTTGCTATCATTTCACCTTTCGAGGCATTGAAAAGATTGGTCAAGAAGAACCTATTAACCTAATAAAACGGAACTGGATTAAAACAACAAAAAAATATGTAAAGGAACTGCAAGAATTGGATAAAAAGGATATTCATGCCTCCTTCAGACAAGTATTCGGAACTGATTTCATGTCTATTGGTAAAGATGGAAAGGTGGTAAAAGATGACAAACCAAATTATAAACCAATTTATATAGAAAAATAGATTGCATTTTTATTGCTTTACCTTTAATTTAATGCATTATGAGAAAATTAGTAGCATTTGTAGTTCTAATAAGTATCAGCTTGTGCCTAAGCTACGCAAGAGTAAATGACGAACCTGAAGCTCCTCCGGGATATACCGTATTCCTGCTTTCATGTGGAATAAGAATAACTGTTCCTGGTGATTATACTGACACTAACGGAAAACTTTGGTGTGACCTTGATAAAGAATATTGTAAAGGAGGGTGTCCAGACAACTAAAAACAATTCAAGGATAGCGTATTTCAAATGCGCTATCCTTAAAATACTTTATTATATGGGAACATATTCTACTATACTTATCTATTTCACCATACTGATTAGCATACAAACCGTATATGCTCAAAAAACAGAAGAGTGCCAATACCGTTGTCATTACCTTTATCAATATGCTTCATTAGAGAGTGATTTAACTCGTCCTGAGGGGTTACGATTTCTTCGAGTGGTTTTAGACATCGGAGCACAATCGTCCTTTTATTATTTCCGAACAGGGTATTTAGCCCAACTCTATTGCGACAGTTTACAGAATAAAGGATTTAGTTGGGAAGAAGCTGCAGATAAAGCCGTGCTGCGTTTTGGATACAATGGAGAACACGCTAATCGAATCTATAAAAATTATCCCCGAAAGGGACAACTACGTCAGATTAAAACACTGGGAGAAACATTCTACTATGATGAGCCTTTAGAAAAGCCACAATGGAAAATAATGACTGAAAAAAACAGATAGAAGGATATACCTGCGAACAAGCCACCTGCTCCTTCAGAGGGAGGAATTGGACCGCTTGGTACACAACTGCCATTCCTATTTCTGATGGTCCGTGGAAACTGTGGGGACTGCCCGGATTGATATTAGAAGCCTATGAAACAGAAAATTGCTTTCACTTTACATTCAGAGGAATTGAAAAAATAAATAAAGAGAGTCCGCTACAATTAACAAAACGAGATTGGATTAGAACAAACCAAAAACAGATAAAAGAATTAGAAGCACTCAGACAATCAGACTTTCGCGCATACATACGGCAAGTATTCGGTACAGAATTCACCGTCATTGGAAAGGACGGTAAACTAGAAAAAGAAAATAGAAACAAACCTAAATATATTCTTATAGAGAAATAAGTACACCCTCAGCAAACAAATAAAAAAACGAACTATGTGGAAAATAAGAAGCCTCATCTTACTCGGTTGTTTAGTCAGCTTATCGGTTACAGCCCAAATTTATCAGGGGCACGTAACGGATAAGACGAATAATAAAGCATTGGAAATAGTCATCGTCTGTCTGCTACGGACTGATAGCACAAACCTTGATTTTACTTATACGGACGCGAACGGACATTTCACCATTCAGGCGCCGGAAGGGAAAGAAGTACCATCTTATATTTCGTTCAACCTGTTAGGATATGAGCATCAAATTATCCCTATAAAAGAGGAACAAACCACATTCAACATTGCCTTAGCACAAAAAGAATTCAAACTACGCGAGGTAAAAGTAACTCCCGAACGCATCATTCGCCGGGGAGATACATTGACTTACAAGGTAAGTGGATTCAAAATGCCACAGGATAAACAAATTATCGATGTTATCAAACGCTTGCCGGGTATTGAGGTGTCCGCCGAAGGTGCTATTTCCTACGAAGGAAAGAGTATCAACGCATTTTATATTGAAGGAATGGATTTACTGGGAGGGCAATATACCATCGCAAGCAATAATCTGGGAGCAAAAAAGGTAAAAGAGGTACAAGTTCTTACCAATCACCAAAAAGTAAAAGCATTGAAAGGTCTGAAATTCAGCGACCAGGCGGCTTTGAACCTCGTACTGGAAGAGGATGCCAAATCTCATTTTATGGTGACTATGGATATAGAGGGTGGCTATGGAGACGGCAAAAGAAGCAAACTTTTGTGGAACAACCGATTGCTGGGCATGTTGTTCGGACGCAAACAACAGAATCTTTCCATGTACAAAAACACGAATATGGGAACACAAATAGAACTGGAATTTCTAGACCATATTGAGCGTAGTAATACCCGGAATAACGAAGAAAAAGGAATTCTTTCCATCGGTGGAAAAGCTTCGGATTTGCAAGAGAACCGTACGCTTTTCAATAATGCCCATGTACTGACCTTTAACCAGCTATGGAAACCGGACAAAGCGACCGACTGGCGCATGAAGCTCAACTACCTGCACGATGAACAGAAACAGTCGTCGGCCTCTTCCATCACCTATTTCCTGCCGGAAGAGGAACGGGTAGTAACGGAAGTGGAGCAATTAAACAACAAACAAGATAAAGTGAGTGCCGAACTGACTTATACGAAAAACGATTCTCATAATTATCTAAAAAACACGTTCAAAGGGAATATGGTCTTTGCCAACGGAAATCGAGCGTTAACCACCAATCAAAGTCCCCTATCCCAAAATACCGATTTAAAAGAGCAACGTTTACATGACACCTTCGAATGGGTATCCCGAAAAGAGAGAAGTGTGTTCTCCCTGTATAGCGAAAACCTTTACGACAAGCTACCTCAACGAATGTGGGTTACCTCCGGCCTCTATTCCGATATCCTCAACGAAGGCAAACCTTATGAAGGATGGGTGCAACAAGTGAATCTTCAATCATTCCGTTCGCACACTTACACTTATTTCCAACATCGCTTATGGCGTATACTGATACGTTACAAAGCAGGCATCGAGTGGCACAACCAGTGGCTGGATTCAGACCTGAATCTAAATCAGGAGGAAGGATGGAATGTGGCAGACAAACGTTTCAGCAACCACCTTCGCATTTCAGACTGCGATTTATATGTAGAACCTTCATTGAGTTTTATACAAGACGCATGGAAAATAGAACTTTTGTACCGGATAGCTTATAGGCGTTTACAAATACACACTTCCCTACCAACTCAAAGTAACGAAAGCGAGAGCCATCTCTTGCCTGAACCGCGGTTAACTATTTCCTGGCAACCGAACGGACTTTGGACATTAAGCACTACAGCCTCCTATAACAACCGGTTTGGAGATATTCACGAACTTTATGGAGGATACATATTCACTTCATACCGCTCGGCTTCCCTTTATGGAAAGCAAATTAGCCGGCAACGCACCGGAAGTCTCAGAGGGAATATTTCTTATGCGAACCCCGTTACGGGATGGTTTTTCACCGGGACTGGAAGCCATTCGTTTAATCTTCGTAACCTGCTCTACGAGCGTTCCATGAATTCCATTTTAGAAGAACGCAAAGCTATCTACCAGCCCACGCGAGGCACACAGTGGAATCTTAGTCTACGAAACACCAAAACCTTTGCGTTCTGGAAAAGCAGTATCACGTTTACCCCCTCTTACCTGTCGTCCACTTCAGCACAGAAGATACAGGGAGAATTGCTTTCCGTCCGCTCCGATATGGGATTGATGGACTTCTCATTGAGCACGCAACCCATCCGTTACCTTTCTTTCGACTGGAATTCCAATTACCAGTACATGCGGATGCGTTCGTCCCTCCCTTCGGCCTCAACCAACCAATGGCGCCACCGGCTGCAATGCAATATCCTGCCTTCGGACAAATGGAGGATAACGTGGAGCAACGAATTCTATCACAACAACGACCAGGCCACACGAAATACACTCTTTTCCGATTTATCCGTCGAACATAGCAGCCCTACTTTCGACATTGCTCTTACAGCCCGCAACTTATTTAATCGGAACACTTATCAACGCATTTATATGTCTGATATGACCGAAAGTTTCTACAGCTATGATTTACGTCCCCGAGAAATCACGCTCCTCATCTCTTTTGCTTTTTAGTAAGGAAAGGGAGAAAAATGTTATCCGTGTCCATCATTGCAGTATTAAAGTCAAAATTCAATTTCAAAGGAAGACCTCTTTGAGGTAATAAACCCGACTATTTTTTCAAAAAACCCTGTCATTACTCTAAAACAGAGCTTGACAGGGTTCTTTTTACTGATTTATAAAATCTATAATCTTTTGGAGTGAGTCCTTTAGCTTCGACACCTATTCCTATTCTCCTTATTTGGGTAATCTATAATACTTTCAGAACGTCTGTTATTACATCGCCGCTCCCATGCTCATCACAGTACCACCACCAATTGCTTTCGGAGCTTCAGCCTTTTTGCCACTCAACACCTCATTTACAGCATCCCGAACAGCTTCGCCACGTAAGCGTTTTTTGTAGATTTTGCCTTCTTTATCCAATACGATAATAAAAGGAATCCCGCTGAATTGATAACTTTCCAACACTTCTTTTCCACTGTTAGGAGCCAGTAATTGCAGCCAAGGCATGTTTTCTTCTTTCATAGCCTTCTCCCAATCCGGCCGCTTTGTATCAATTGACACACTTAAAAAAGCGACCTCTTTATTATTCTTAAATTCCTCGTAATATTGCTTCAAATGAGGAATCTCCGCACGGCATGGACCACACCAGCTCGCCCAGAAATCAATCACCAACACTTTTCCTTTAAAATCCTGCGGACCATACATCTTTCCCTTTGCATCGGGGAAAGAGAATTCCGGAGCCGGATTTCCTTCTTTCATCCGTTCTCGTTTCTCCCTATCCGCCTTCGCTTTAGCACGGTAATCATTTGCCAGCGTCGTTCCCGGATTACTTTTCTCCATCACAGCAATCGTTTCTTCTATCAACGACGCATCTTTCTCCGGATTCAACGACGCAACGGCAGCCATTACACTGGTGCGGTCGGCATAATGTTCTGCAATATAACATAAATGCGCCGCATAATTCTCCTGATTCATCTGATAGAGTTTCATAGCAAAATCCTGTTTCTGCTTTTCCTCTTCAATAGGAGCTTTGTATACAGCTTGTGATATCGCAATCATATTCTGATAGTTACGATAAGCTTCATAATTAATGATGTTCATCACTTCATTCTTCTTGCCGGCCTTAATGTAGACATAAGGAGGATTTTTTATCTTGACTTTAGCGGTATCCATACCACGGAAATCGATTTCCATGTTTTCATCCTCCACCCATACGTTTACACTCTGCCAATGACCACAATCTATCATTACACTTCCCGGTTTCTCTACGCTCACAGTCAGTCTATAAGTATTGTCCTCGGAATTTACAGTAGTTTCTGCCAGGTTCTTCTTATCGAAGCCATCACGCTGAAATGCGGAGATTTTAAAATCGCCTTCTATAAACTTCACTTTTCCTTTAATTTCTACTGTGTGTTGAGCCAAGGCAGAACCGGAACAAGCTAGACAGAGGAACATACTCAGAGTCAGATTTTTCATACAACTATATTTATTGGTTAAAATTATTAAGATAAAAAAAGAGGTTCTGATTCCGCTTCATTTAGAGTTAGAATCAAAACCTCTTTAATAACTATTTATTCTGCACTTTTCGGGTCATAGTACCCTTCCCACTCGGTTAATCCCCATTGTGGATTATAGCGGATATAGGTATTCTTGATTTTCATAGTGAAATGCGCATCATCTATCGGAGCTGAATACGTTTTATCACCCACCTTATGAGTAATAGTTGTTTTACTCCAAGGTTTACCACTATCCAAGACATAGCGTCTCAAATCGAATACTCTTTGGAAAGAACCTAATGGCAGTTCACGACGACGTTCTTTCAGAATTTCTTCCAATAACTGGTCTTCATTTAATGACGATCCATTCGGCAAATCCGTATTCGTTCCCGCATAGCGGTATTTACGCAATGTATTCAAATCGGATAAAGCACCTCCTAATTGGTGGTTACGCGCTTGCGCTTCCGCACGCATAAGCAATAGCTCAGGATAAGTAAGACCTTGATTATCCAGCATTTTATATCCACGTAAATAATACAGACGAACTCCATCCTCATGCGTTACACCGCCATCTGTAGAGCTATAGCCTACCCGGTTCAACATAAAGAGTTTGTAGCGCAAATCTGTATCTTTATCGAATAAGGCAACAAAATCATCCGACGGATAAGTAGCACTAGCACTTGCACAAGTCCGATAAAGAAGATGTTCGCGGCTATAAGATTTATTGAAGTCCGTGTCCCCGTCTTTATACTTTAATTGTAAATAGTACTCTACATCTTCACCCGGACGAGGCGAAGCACTTGCATCCTCCTGATAATAAAAATCATTATAGTTGTAGAATAACTTATCCTCGCTACCCCCATTCGCAATAGAAAGTTTCCAAGCCTCATCGGCATCATTATACATTTCGGTCCAGTTACGCATATACATCCAATAAAGAGCCCTTAAAGCATAAGCTGCCGCTTTGTTGGCACGAACAGGATTTCCTACATTCTTCGGTGCATTGATGACAGCATAATCCAAGTCTGTTTTCAACTGTTCAAACAGTTCGGCTGTAGTAGATAAAGAAGGATTCGCCACAGAAGGTTCCGCTGCAGTACGGTAAGGAATGGTTTTGGCATCATTCGTACCGTTCGGATTATACATCGGACCATGTCCCAAGCCTCCAACTAAATACGACCAGGCACGTCCGGCCTTCGCTTGAGCTATCACACCTTTTGCATACTCATTTTCCTGCATTCCTAAATCTACAATGCCATCCACCACATTATTGAACAATCCGGTAGCTCTATAAATACCCCATTCCCAGGTATACGACATTTTAGACAGGTCTTCAAACGGTTCATAAAAGATATAAGCCGCATATCGGTCAATGTTAGGATGGGTACTCACATAGCTATATTTAGCCTGATTTTCACTAATGGATAAATTATCACCAAAATAGGCCATACCACAGCCGTTATTATTATCCAAATAGTGATAATTAATCGTATTAACATTATTCAACAGATTCTCAAACTGCGTTACTTCTGTCGGTATAAGTTTTCCTACAGGCTTCACATCCAGAAAATCATTACAAGATGTAAAAGCGACAGCACTTATCAGTATAGGTATATATTTTATTTTCATATTTCTTCAATTAAAAAGGTTAGAATGAGAAAGATAAACCTAAATAAAACTCAGTAGGCAACGGCAAGGATAGATATCCCTGGTCCGTATAAGCACCAGTGCCACCACTTGTATTCAATTCAGCGGTTTCCGGGTCTATATCACAACCGCTTGCCGTTATCCGGAACAAGTTACGTGCCTGGAAATAGACTTTTGCATCACTCATTCCAATCACTTTTGTCCAACGAGCGGGAACATTATAAGTAAGGGTTACATCACGTAGTTTCATATAACTTGCATTACCTATCAACTTATCAATATAGGGATAATAGAACATATCCATATTCCAACCCTTTAAAGCCGGATAGATAGTTGTATTCTCATCACCTGGTTTTTGCCAACGTTCGGCTACATGGCGATTTTGAATATTCGAGCCACTGAAACAATCCTTACGATACTTATTTCCAAATTTAGCAATAAGCATGAAAGAAAGGTCCCAATCTTTATAACTAAAACGATTGGTTAAAGACATATCAGTCTTTGGGCGAGTTGTTCCTAAATAAACTACATCTTCGGTAGAGGCATTACCTGGTTGAATAATATTGTTATCAGCATCATAAATCTGCGTCTCTCCCTTGTCATTCAATCCAGCAAACCGATATCCCCATAATCCATTGGCCGGATATCCCGCTACGTGAATGCCATTAGCCGTTGCATAACTGGAAGCATAATTACGGGTTACATTGTACGAATTAACCTTATTATGGTTCAATGCTAAATTATAAACCAAATTCCAGGAGAAATCTTTGTTACGAATAGGGGTTGCATCCACTGTAATCTCTACACCGTCATTTGTTATAGCGCCTACGTTTCTTGTTAACGAAGTAAATCCCATTGTAGGGTCAATGGCATCATTAGCTAACAAATCGGTACTTTTCTTTCTATAATAGTCTAAACTTAAATTAATACGACTATTCAAGAATGAAACATCCACTCCTACATTAGTAGTTGCCGTTTTTTCCCAACGCAACTGATTATTAGGAGGAGATGATACACCATAAGAAACTCCGCCAGTTGTATCATTGTACGAACCGGCCGAAAGAATCAAGAACGGGCCTTGGCTTAAAGAAATGTTACCATTAATTCCGTATGAAGCGCGGACATGTAAGCGGTTTATCCAAGACACATCGAAAAATTTCTCATTACTCAACTTGTATGTTCCACCGACAGACCATAATGGCTTATACCGATATTTCGAATCGGTTCCGAAGAAGTTGGTCAAGTCTAGACGAATACTTCCACTGGCAATAAAGCGGTTATCGTATTCATAAGAGCCATTGCCATACCACGATACAAAGCGATTATCTCGATAGGAATAACTACCGTTCGACAAAGAACTGATAGAACGCGTTCCTTGCAACAACATATCCGAATTGTATTTACCGGCATTATAATCCTTGATATTAACCGGTACAAACGAACCGGCAATCGAATTGTATCCGGCACGGGAGGCCATCGTATTGTTATCATACGTCTGACGACGCACTTCATTACCGACCAATGCCGTTACACGGTGTTTCTCATTATCAAAATCTTTCCGGAAATTAATTTGAGTACGTACTGTCCAACTTTGATTGATATCACGGCTTTCGTTAATCAACGCTCCATCAGGAAAATAATGGTCTGCCGGATTAGATGCAGAAGTAGCATCATTAAAAGTAGTCCGCACTGCATACGAATTTTCACCTCGAATCTGTTTATATTGCGAGCTTCCTCTTTGCCAGTTACCACCCACTTCCAGATTTAAACCTTGCCAGATATCAAAACGCATCATACCACTAAAACGTACATTGAATACCGTTGTACGAGAAGCATCTTCTTTCAAATCTTCTATCGGATTATAGTTCCAGTCTTTCATTCCGGGAGTCGACTCATACTTATCAATTTTATAATCGGGAACACCCCATATATTTGCCGGCTTTCCATATTCGTCTACAATGCTTGTATAAGGTTGAATAAAGGAAGAGCTTGTATATTGCCAGAATGTTTCTTGAGAAGCAGTCGGTTGTTTGCTTTTGTTATAATTAACGTTGGCCGAAGTATTAATCGTCAAGAATTTATAAGGTTTCCATTCATTTTTCAAATCAAGCAACAAACGGTTCTCGGCTGTATTCAAAAAATGTTCGCGTGCATCGTATAAGTTCAAAGCGAGGTTGTAGCGGTTTGTTTCCGTACCTCCCGACAAAGCTACATTGTGCTGTGTACTGAGTTTATCACGAAACATATATTTTTCTATTTGCTTTAACCCATTTATATTACGCAATTGATTAATTTCAGACATTGCCTGGTCTTGCGTAATCACGCCATCACGCGCTTTCATCAACAGATAAGTTACTCTACCCATAGGATACTTACTCATCGGATCCGGATCGCTTGGATCTTGGTTAAACAATTCAATCTCCGCATCAATATAATCGGAAGTAGTTACTTTATGCAAGTCGTTCAAATTGGGTTTCGGCACCACACTGAATATCCCTTTGTAAGAGATACGTGGCCGACCTACATTTCCACCTTTATTAACAACAACAATCACGCCATTTGCCGCACGCGACCCATAAATAGAAGCAGCCACACCATCTTTCAACACGGTAATACTTTCTATGTTATCAGGATTCAAATCTTCCAGTTTTACCTCTGTCGGGAAACCATCTACTACAATCAACGGCGTTTTTTCCGCAGAGAAGGTAGAGACACCACGAATTTCGATGTTACCGTCTTTATCCAAAACCACACCGGCAGCCTGACCTTCCAATACAGACTTTAAATCCGGTTGAAGTTTGCTTTCCAACTTCGTAGAATTTATCACACCGAATGCTCCGGTAGCTCTTTCTTTCGAAATGGTTTGATATCCGGTTACAATGACTTCGGACATCTGCATTCTATCCTCATGAAGAACGATTCTTAAAGGAGTTTTACCTCCTAACTTTACGGTTTCGTTTCTCATACCCACAAAAGAGACTTCTAAAGACGATGCGTTGCCGGGAACCTTTATGGAGAAGTTTCCATCGATGTCGGCAATGGTTCCTTGTGTTGTTCCACTCACTTTAATGCTTGCGCCCGTCAAAGGGGTTCCACTCTCATCTACCACTTTTCCCGTTATAAGCACAGGGTCTCTGCGCTGTTGGGTAGTACGGGTAGCATTGGCACGGGTTATCAGTACATGGTCTTTCGAAACCTCGTATTTCAACCCCGCCTTCGAACAAATAACGTTCATCGCTTCCTGAAAAGAAGCCCTTTGCAAATTCAGATTCAAACGTAGCTTTTTATCTATTATATCCTCCTGATACAACAGATACACACCACTCTGCTCCCTCACCTGTTCCAAAGCTTCCTTTACACTGATACTCGGATTTTGAATAGACACCGGTTTGGCATCATTCAAATTCAAAGCCACAGTTTGAATCACTGAAAGGAAAAAGAACGTAAAAAGGAATGTTAAACTTCTAATTTTCGGACAATTTGCCCGAAAAAGTTTTCTCTCTCGCTGTTTTTTCATAACTTTGATGATGTAAATAATTAAACATATGCCCCCCGCGGAGCGTTAACTAAATTATTTCAAAAGGGGGAAGCCGCTACTCTTTCCCCTTTCTACTTTTTTCTACTCTAATAGAATCGCCTTCTTTCACAAACTCTACCTCTGAAACCTTTTGGATTATCTCTAAGGCATACCCCAAAGATTCTTTACGTAAAATGGTTCCTGAGAAACGAATTCTACGTATATCAGGCGATGCGAATTCAACTGTCACATTATACCAACGTGATAATTGAGTCATAATCTCTTCAAGAGATGTATTGTCAAAATCAAAGACTCCGGTTACCCAAGCCGTATACATGCTCACATTTACTTTCCGTACTTCAATAGGAGAATTCTCCGACAAGATTTCAGCCTGTTGTCCCGGCGACAACACTACTTTTCCTTGTGCGTTTTCCACTTCCACACCTCCTCTTACCAATGTAGTTTGGGTAGGTTCCGACTGATAAGCAGAGATGTTAAACTGAGTACCCAGAACACGTACGGTTACATTCGAGGTACGAACTTCAAACGGCAGTCCGGTTTTTGCCACATCAAAATAGGCTTCACCTTGCAATTCAACAATTCGGATTCCGGAAAAATGGGACGGAAAGTTCAGGGAAGATTCCGAGTTTATCCATACTTTTGTTCCATCCGGTAGAACGAAGGAAAAGTCACCGCCTCGCGGCACGGTCACATTATTCAGCTTTTCTTTCTTGGTCTCAGCTTTTTTAGGCGCTATATTTTCAGTAGAGTGGTTAGAAGAAAGAAGTTCTTCATTGAGTACCATGATACTATCGTTTACTTCTATTTTTTCTCCACTTACCAACGTAAGAACAGCCTTTCGGGAACCATGTTTCAATAAAACGGTTGAGATTTCGGAAGATTTCGACTCCTGATGCATCGCACTATAGGAGAAATAAGCAGCCATCCAAACCAATCCGGAAAAGCAGGCTGCCGCCATCACTCTATATCCGACAATACGCCATTTCCTGTTCCGCCGACGCCTGCAGAAAGTAATCCAGGCTTTGGATACATCAATAAGTCGGACCGCTTTATATTGCGTTTCCAACTTATACATCTTCACGAAATTTTTTACAAGGAGTTTATTTTCGGGCGACTCGTCGACCCAAGCGCGTAAACGGAAATGTTCGTCTGCAGACAAACAATTTTCTTTGTATTTTCGTAATAACAAAAACAGTTCTTCGTTACTCATAAACTACCTCTTTTTACCTAAGTCAACAAAAGAGGTGTTTTGGGTGACAAAAAAAGAAAGAAAAATTAATAGGCAACCTGAAATAATATCGAGAGCAGGGATTTGGAACGTAAAAATTTAAAGGCACGAGAGAGGTACGTTTTCACCGAATTCACCGAGATTCCAAGCTCTTCGGCCACCTCTTTGTATTTCTTATTTTCAAACACTATGGCATACAGCACTTTATATTCCTGAGGAGACAATTCTTTTAAAGCACTATAAAGTTTTTGTCTTCGCTCATTAATTTTGGCTTCCGTATATTCCTCTTCTTCTTCCTCATCGGACAGAGATAGGAAGTCCTCTATATCCTGCAACGCATAAGGACGCTCCTTTTTTAAATAATTAAGAGACAAATTACGGACACCATTAAACAAATAAGCATGCAAATTGATACCGACTATTGAATAAGCCTTTCGCTCCCAAAAAGAGATAAAGAGCTCTTGCACCAAATCCTCTGAGACTTCCAGAGAATCTGTGAATTGTACGGAATAGACACAAAGCGGCATATAATAATAATCAAAAAGAGATTTCAGAGCAGATTCATCACCTCCTCTTAACCTCTCTAATATTATTTTATCAAACGCTCTATCCTTCTCCATCATTCAATTCTATAAATCACAATGTCATCTTGAAACTCCCGAAGTAACAAAAAGAGACCTCCGTCATCATTCCGTCTCGCTTTTATCACCATGCTCACCTGATAGGTCACCACATCCTGATGATTTTGTTGCTCCATTTGATAAGAAACTACAATATAATCTTTCGAATTCAAACGATTTCTTATTTCATCCAATACTTCTTTATTATTAGTAGAAAATTCCACCAAAGAACTTTTCATCCCGACACTTTTAAAAATATAGCTTAAAGCTTCCAACCCTATAAGTGTTAGAATGGCGGCAGACACTCCTAATATATACATGCCGGCACCAATGGCCAATCCAATGCCCGAAGTAGCCCAGATTCCGGCAGCAGTAGTCAGTCCTCTCACTATCTGTTTCTGAAAAATAATGGTACCGGCACCAATGAAACCAATGCCGCTTACCACTTGAGCCGCAACACGGGACGAATCATAGGCAACCCCCTCTGTACGAAGAAGTTCTAAAAATCCATATTGGGAAACAATCATTATCAACGCGCTTCCCAAAGAGACTAAAAAATGCGTTCGATACCCCGCTTCTTTCGCACGATATTCTCTATCCAGGCCTATCAGGGCTCCCAAAACTCCCGCAACAAACAGCCTCACTACCAGTTCCCAAGTCATACGTTTTTTCTTTTTATTAGCGACAAAGTTACAAATGAAAAGGATTTATGCAAGCTTACGGACTAATTAAAATTCGCACCCGTAAGTTCCGTTTCTCCAAATGAATTTTTTTTCTTTTCTCTTTCCACTGCTTTATGACCAAATAGGCCGACTATTGAAAGAGGGCCAGAAGGGTTGAAAATTTATCTATAGTTTGCAATAACAATACCCAAGGAGAGACAATTACCTATGCTATTTGGCATACGGATTTGCTCCCATACGTATGGCAGCTCTTTTTCTTTACTTTTTTATTCGCTGAAATATAATGAGCAAAAACCATGCCAGAATATTTATAAAAAACCAAACATTTTTATTTTATCCCGAACACTGTTTTCTCATTTCTTGAAGAAAGAAGACTATTTGTAATACTTGATTTCTTGAAGCAAAAAGAAAATAGTACTTATTTTACTGTATTACAATTTATTATATTCATTTTTACAGTTCTATAGAAAATGTTTCATAGTTAGAAACATTTTGTTTCATGCTTTGAAACACTTTGTTTTGTACTATTGAAACACTTTTCGTAAACAAAGAAAACAATTTATAAAACACGGTATATAAGAAGACGAAAAAAGACCTTTTTAACAAACTTGCAGAAATGTCAGGTACCTGACATCTGTCACATCAAGAGAAGACAACAACACAATGTAAAGATTTGAATACTAAATAAATAGAATGCGGGTGACAGATGTGACAGATGTCAGTACCGTTTTTTTGTTTTTTTGAAATTAATGAAATTCAGTATGGCTTCTCTTCCGATAAGGCAAAGTCTCCAATGCTTAACAATTCGCTTCTCTGTATTAAGTTTTGCCTTTTCGGTTGTGTCGTCCCTAAGGCATTCCTAAGAAAAGCCCGGAGACAATTCATCCCCCCACTTTTACACACAAACATTATACATCTATAAATCAGATAATTAACAACGTTAAGAAGAAAGCAAAATGTTAATAATAATATTTTCTTCAAAAATTGTGGGGAATTGTGGGGAAATTATGTAATTTTACCGCTCAAAGCTATAATAAGGTGTAAAATGCGTTTTTTAGGCAACATAGAAGCAAAAACAGATGTAAAAGGACGAGCCTTTTTCCCTGCCACTTTTCGGAAAGAACTGCAAGCCAATTCCGAAGAACGCCTCATTATGCGCAAAGATGTATTCCAAAACTGCCTCGTTTTATATCCCGAAAGCATTTGGAACCTACAACTGGACTTATTGCGTAGCCGTTTGAACCGTTGGAATGCTTCTCAACAAATGCTGTTCAGGCAATTCATATCGGATGTGGAAATCATTACATTAGACTCAAACGGACGTATCCTGATTCCAAAAAGATTTCAGAAAGCCATCTGCATGCAACAAAGTATCCGCTTTGTAGGAATGGATGATACCATTGAAATCTGGACACAAGAAGATACCGAAAAGCCTTTTATGGACGCACAACTGTTTAGTGCCGAACTGGAAAAAATAATGGGAAACGAGGAACAGAAAGGAGGTGACCTCCTATGACAGAAGAAATAATCTATCACACTCCGGTATTGCTGGAAGAGAGCGTAAACGGAATGAATATCCGTCCTGACGGTACGTACGTAGACGTGACCTTCGGAGGAGGCGGACACTCGAAATATATTCTATCCAAATTGGGAAAGAATGGCAGACTTCTCAGCTTCGACCAGGACGAGGATGCCGAAAAGAACATTGTAAACGACAAGCGTTTCACATTCGTCCGGAGTAACTTCCGCTATCTGCATAACTTTTTACGTTACTATCAGGTAGAAAAGGTCGATGCCATTTTAGCCGACTTGGGCGTCTCGTCCCACCATTTTGATGATTCCGAAAGAGGTTTCTCCTTCCGCTTCGACGGGAAGCTGGATATGCGAATGAACAAACGGGCCGGAATGACGGCTGCCGACATTGTCAACACATACGAAGAAGAAAAACTAGCGTCTGTTTTCTATTTATACGGAGAATTAAAAAATAGCCGTAAACTGGCTTCCGTCATTGCGAAAGCACGCAACAACCAAAAAATAGAGACTATTGAAGATTTCCTTTCCGTTATCAAACCCCTATTCGGCAGAGAACGGGAAAAGAAAGAACTCGCCAAAGTGTTCCAAGCCCTCCGTATCGAGGTGAACCAAGAGATGGAAGCACTCAAAGAAATGCTATATGCCACCATAGAAGCTTTGAAACCGGGCGGACGATTGGTAGTTATCACTTACCATTCGTTAGAAGACCGAATGGTGAAGAATATCATGAAGACCGGAAATGTAGAAGGAAAAGTAGAGCAGGATTTCTTCGGCAACATCCAGTCCCCCTTTGCGCTAGTCAACAACAGGGTGATTGTTCCCGACGAAGCCGAATTGCAAAGGAATCCCCGCTCCCGAAGCGCCAAATTACGAATAGCAGAAAAGAAATAGCCCCATGATGACCGACGAGACAAACATATTACCCGAACTAAACGAACTCACACAAGAGCCCTCCGTAAAAGAAAATCCGTCATCCAGAACAACAAGCGAGCCGACGGAAACACCAGTAGGGACACCCTCCGGTAAAGGGAGCGGTACGGGCAACGGCATGTCTTTAAAGAACATTTTGGGAGGAGACATTCTGACCAACGATTTCTTTCGGCGGCAAATCAAACTATTGGTGCTACTGGTTATTTTCGCAATCATCTATATCAGTAACCGGTATTCTTGTCAACAAGAGATGATAGAAATAGACCAATTGAAAAAAGAATTAATCGATATAAAATATGATGCCCTGACCCGTTCATCCGAACTAACGGAAAAGAGCCGGCAGTCGCATATCGAAGAGTATGTTTCACAAGAGGGAAGCGCGTTGCAAACGTCGACCAACCCGCCTTACCTCATCAAATAGCAGCGCCATGCCTAAGAACAAAAATATAACGCACCGCTATTTTCTCGTTATTGTAATAATGGGACTGACTTGCATTGCCATCATTGTCAAAGCAGGCATCATTATGTTCGGCGAACGGCAATATTGGAAAGAGGTTTCCGACCGCTTTGTAAAAGACAGCGTTATTGTGAAACCCAACCGTGGAAACATTCTTTCTTCCGACGGACAGCTTATGGCAAGTAGCCTGCCGGAATACAAGATTTATATGGATTTCATGGTGGCAAAGAAAAAAGACGAAACGGATGAAGAAAAGAAAAGACGGCAAAAGCTTCAACACCAAAAGGATTCTATCCTAACGGCCAATCTTGACTCCATCTGCCGGGGTATGCACAAGATATTCCCGGATAAAAGCGTTGCCGAATTCAAATCGCACATCTTAAAGGGACGGAAAAAAGAGAGCCGCAGCTACCTGCTCTACCCCAATAGAATTTCCTACATCCAATATAAAGAGGTGAAACGACTACCGGTATTCAATTTGAATAAATATAAAGGAGGATTCCACGAGCAGCCATTCAACCAGCGCAAAAAGCCGTTCGGTTCTTTGGCTAAACATACGTTGGGAGATATGTATCCGGCTAAAGATTCGGCAAAGAATGGTATGGAACTGGCTTTCGACTCCATCCTGCGGGGAACTGTGGGCATTACCCACCGGCAAAAAGTGATGAATAAATACCTTAATATCGTTGATATTCCCCCTGTTGACGGATGCGACATCGTGAGCACCATCGATGTAGACATGCAGGATATAGCCGAAAAAGCATTAATCGACGAATTAAAAGAAATCAATGCCACAGTCGGTGTGGCCGTTTTAATGGAAGTTGCCACAGGCGATGTGAAAGCCATTGTAAACATGACCAAATGTCCCGACGGTGAGTACCGCGAGGTACACAGCAACGCCATTTCAGATATGATGGAACCGGGGTCTGTATTTAAAACGGCCTCTATTATGGTAGCATTGGAAGATGGAGTGATTGATTTAGACGACGGTGTAGATACGGGTAAAGGTATTTACATGATGCACGGCCGTGCCATGAAAGACCACAACTGGTATAAGGGAGGATATGGTTATCTTACCGTACCGCAGGTTTTGATGGTTTCGTCCAATATCGGTGTATCCCGCATCATCGACGACCATTACCATGATAATCCGCAGAAATTTGTAGACGGCATATACCGCACCGGACTGCCCACCAAACTGAACTTGCAAATTGGCGGAGAAGGTACGCCGTTCATCCGCAAGCCCAATGGTAGAGGTTGGTCGAGAACAGCTTTGGCATGGATGTCCATCGGATATGAAACACTGATACCTCCTATCAATACCCTTACTTTTTACAATGCGATAGCCAACAACGGAGTGATGGTGAAACCCCGCTTTGTAAAAGAGGCCGTTAGAGACGGGCAGGTTATTGAAGAGTATCCGGTAGAGGTTCTCAAAGAGCAGATTTGCTCGGAAAGCACACTCAAAAAGATACAATATATACTCGAAAAAGTAGTGAGTGAAGGATTGGGAAAAAGAGCCGGTTCCAAACAATTCCATGTATCCGGAAAAACAGGAACCGCACAGGTTGCCTCCGGCGGAAGATACCAAACCGGAGCGAAATATCTGGTTAGTTTCTGCGGATACTTCCCCTCGGAAGCTCCTAAATACAGTTGTATAGTAGCCATTCAGAAATCGGGACTTCCTGCTTCGGGAGGATTAATGGCCGGAAGCGTATTCAGTAAAATTGCCGAGAGAGTTTACGCAAAGAATCTGGCAGCAAGACTGGAGAATGCAATAGACTCCACTTCCGTTGTGATTCCGGACACAAAGAGCGGAAATCTGATAGCCGCCAATTATGTATTAAAAGGATTAAACATCCCTACACGATGGGAAGACGGTCAGCCGGCAAAAGGAGATATTGCATGGGGATATGCGCAATCGAATGCCCAGAACATCAGCCTTACTCCTAAAAATAACGACAGCGAGTATGTACCCAATGTGATAGGAATGGGAGCGAAAGACGCGGTCTACCTGTTAGAGGAAAGAGGATTAAAAGTAACTTTTTCCGGAATCGGAAAGGTCAGTTCGCAAAGTATACCTCACGGCTCCCGGATAAAGAAAGGACAAACCATAAAACTTCAACTTAAACATTAATAAATAGGAAAGATGAAACTGGAAGATATTATCAAAAATATTCAGATAAAGCAACAGATAGGTGATGTAACAAAAGACATCTCCGGAATCCAGATAGACTCACGTCTGGTAAAAGAAAACCATCTTTTTGTAGCCACACGGGGAACACAAACCGATGGTCACTCCTATATCGCTAAAGCCATAGAAAACGGAGCAAGCGCCATTGTTTGTGAAACGTTGCCGGAGAGTTTATCCGAAAACGTAACCTACATTCAAGTAGCCGACACTGAAGCCATTGTAGGCGAACTGGCCACCACGTTTTACGGCAATCCTACATCGAAACTTGAATTGGTGGGTGTAACCGGTACCAACGGTAAAACGACCATCGCCACCTTATTATATAATATGTTCCGGAAGTTCGGATACAAAGTGGGACTTCTCTCTACCGTATGCAACTACATCGACGACGAAGCTATACCAACCGAACATACCACCCCAGACCCGATTACTTTAAATGCTTTGCTGGGACGAATGGCCGACGAAGGCTGCAAATACGTATTCATGGAAGTCAGTTCCCACTCTATCGCCCAAAAACGAATCGGAGGACTCAAGTTTGCCGGAGGTATTTTCACCAACCTGACACGGGACCATTTGGATTACCATAAGACAGTGGAGAATTATTTGAAAGCTAAAAAGGCTTTCTTCGACCATTTACCTAAAACGGCTTTCGCCCTTACTAACATAGATGACAAGAACGGATTGGTAATGGTGCAAAATACCAAAGCGAAAGTATATACCTATTCCCTTCGCAATATGAGTGATTTTAAGGGTAAGATAATAGAAGACCACTTTGAAGGGATGGAACTGGAATTCAACAGACGGGAAGTGAACGTACAATTTATCGGTAAATTCAACGCATCTAATCTGTTAGCCGTATTCGGAGCCACCTGTTTATTAGGGAAAAAGGAAGAAGACGCTCTGCTTATATTAAGCATGTTGCGCCCCGTTGCGGGTCGTTTCGATTCCTTACGTTCACCGGAAGGCTACACCGCCATTGTGGATTATGCCCATACGCCGGATGCATTGATTAATGTATTGAGTGCCATTCATGAAGTGATTGAAGGAAAAGGCAAGGTAAAAGTGATTACAGTTGTAGGTGCCGGAGGAAATCGCGACAAAGGCAAACGTCCGATAATGGCGCAAGAGGCGGTAAAAAGGAGCGATAAAGTAATTATAACCTCCGACAATCCCCGTTTCGAAGAACCACAGGATATCATTAACGATATGCTGGCCGGATTAACAGCTTCCGAAATGAAAAAAGTGCTCTCTATTGTAGACCGCAAAGAAGCCATCCGCACGGCTTGCGCCCTGGCACAACCGGGAGATGTGATTCTGATAGCCGGCAAAGGGCACGAAGATTATCAGGAGATTAAAGGAGTGAAACATCACTTCGACGACAAAGAAATAGTAAAAGAAATCTTTAAAAACTAATGGAGTAAAAAGAAGAGTATGCTATATCATTTATTTCAATATTTAGAGCAGTATGATATTCCGGGAGCCAGAATGTTCGGATACGTATCCTTCCGTTCATTAATGGCCATCATCCTGGCATTGCTGATTTCTGCTATCTTCGGAGAATATTTTATCAACCTTCTGCGAAAGAAACAAATATCCGAAACACAGAGAGATGCCAGCATCGACCCCTTCAATGTCAATAAAGTAGGAGTGCCGACTATGGGTGGCGTGATTATCATTATTGCCATTATCATTCCGTGTTTATTACTCGGTAAGCTAACCAACGTATACATGATACTCATGCTTATCACCACTGTATGGTTAGGCACACTGGGTTTTCTGGACGACTACATTAAAGTATTCAAAAAGGATAAGGAAGGATTGCACGGCAAATTCAAAATCATCGGTCAGGTAGGTTTAGGACTCATTGTGGGACTTACGCTTTATTTAAGTCCGGATGTGGTGATACGAGAGAATATTGAAATACAGCGCAGCAATCAGGCGGTTGAAGTAATCCATAAAAGTCAGGCTGAGAAATCGACCCAAACCACCATTCCATTCTTTAAAAACAACAACCTGGATTATGCCAATCTGGTTGCCTTTATGGGTAAACACGCCGAAACAGCCGGATGGGTTCTGTTTGTAATCATTACTATCTTTGTCGTAACAGCCGTATCGAACGGTGCAAACCTGAATGACGGTATGGATGGTATGGCCGCCGGCAATTCGGCCATTATAGGCGTCACACTGGGTATTCTGGCCTACGTATCGAGCCATATACAATATGCCGGTTACCTGAATATCATGTACATTCCCGGAAGTGAGGAGCTGGTTATCTTCATCTGTGCTTTTATCGGAGCACTCATCGGATTCCTGTGGTACAACGCTTTTCCGGCACAGATATTTATGGGCGATACCGGAAGCTTAACTATCGGAGGTATTATTGCCGTATTTGCTATCATTATACATAAGGAGTTGCTTATCCCGATTCTTTGCGGAGTCTTTTTGGTAGAGAATTTATCCGTCATCCTGCAAGTCAGGTATTATAAAGACGGAAAGAAAAAAGGTATAAAGCAACGCATATTCAAACGTACTCCCATTCACGATCATTTCCGTACCACTATGGCACAACTTGATCCGAATTGCCGTTACGTTATTACCAAGCCAAACAGTGCTTTCCATGAATCTAAAATTACGGTACGATTCTGGATTATTACCATATTGTTGGCTGCCATAACTATTATAACATTAAAAATCAGATAAAGATGGGTCAGAGAATTGTTGTTTTAGGAGCAGGTGAAAGCGGTGCGGGAGCTGCCGTATTAGCCTTGAAGAAAGGTTTCGACGTATTTGTTTCGGATATGTCGAAAATAAAAGAACAATATAAAGAGATGTTAGACTCCAGAGGCATTCAATGGGAGGAAGGACAACATACGGAAGAACTGATTCTGAATGCGGACGAGGTTATCAAAAGTCCGGGCATCCCGAATGACGCTCCTATGATATTAAAAATAAAAGAGAAGAATATTCCTGTGATTTCCGAAATAGAGTTTGCAGGACGCTACACCAATGCAAAGATGATTTGCATTACGGGAAGTAACGGAAAGACAACCACCACTTCTCTTATTTACCATATATTTAAAAGTGCAGGATTGAATGTCGGTCTGGCCGGAAACATCGGGCAGAGCCTGGCTCTGCAGGTGGCCGAAAGAGATTACGACTATTATGTTATCGAACTGAGCAGTTTCCAACTGGACAATATGTATAAGTTCCATGCAAACATCGCCATCTTAATGAACATTACTCCGGACCATCTGGACCGATACGACCATAACATGCAAAACTATGTGGACGCCAAATTCCGGATTATACAGAATCAGACGGAAGAAGACGCTTTCATCTTTTGGAACGACGACCCTATCATACAGCGGGAGCTCAAAAAATACGGTATTCATGCCAAACTGTATCCGTTCTCTGCCGTAAAAGAAAAGGGAGCCATCGCTTATGCCGAAGACCATAAAGTGGTGATTACCGAGCCCATTGCTTTTAATATGGAACAGGAAGAATTGGCTCTGACCGGAACGCATAATCTCTACAACTCTTTAGCTGCCGGAATTTCCGCGAACTTGGCCGGCATACGCAAAGAGGCTATCCGAGAGGCTTTGAGCGACTTCAAAGGAGTAGAGCACCGTTTGGAAAAAGTAGCGCGCGTACGAGGAGTAGACTATATCAACGATTCCAAAGCAACGAATGTCAATTCCTGCTGGTACGCTTTACAAAGTATGACGACTAAAACCGTATTGATATTAGGAGGAAAAGATAAGGGAAACGACTACAGCGAGATTGCCGGACTGGTAAAAGAGAAGTGTAGCGGACTGATTTATCTGGGACTCCACAACGAGAAATTGCATGCCTTCTTCGACCCTATGGGATTGCCTGTAGCCGATGTGCAGAGTATGAAGGATGCAGTAGATGCTGCTTACAAAATGGCACAAAAAGGAGAAACCGTATTATTGAGCCCTTGCTGTGCCAGTTTCGACCTATTTAAAAGTTACGAAGATAGAGGCGACCAGTTTAAAGCTTGTGTCAGAGCTCTATAACAACGATTTCATGATTTATTAAACGGAGAACAAAAGATGGATTTGGTTAAAAATTTATTCAAAGGAGATAAGGTGATTTGGGTCATCTTCATGTTCCTTTGCCTTATTTCAATCATCGAAGTTTTCAGTGCGGCCAGTACCTTGACGTATAAATCGGGCGACCACTGGGGACCGATAACGAATCACTGTACTTTGCTGATGTTTGGCTTTGTCATTACATGGATAGTACATAACATTTCATGTAAATGGTTCAAGGTCTTGCCTATTTTACTCTTACCTTTATCTGCAGCTCTCCTCTTATACCTAACCGCATACGGAGTACTGACAAACGATGCAGCCCGCTGGATTCCGATTTTAGGTTTCCAGTTTCAACCCTCAGAAATAGGAAAAATGGGAGTAATTATAGGCGTAGCCCTTATCTTGTCAAAAATGCAGGAAGAAAATACCGCGAATAAAAAAGCATTCAGATATGTGCTGATTATCAGCTTACCTATCTGCGCCCTTATATTCCGAGAGAACGGCTCTACGGCCCTTTTATTATTCGGAGTAACCATGATTATGATGTTCATCGGGCGGATACCTTGGAAACAAATGGCTAAATTAATAGGCGCGCTATGCCTGATTGCCATCGTGGGATTCCTCTCAATCCGATATATACCGGCGGACACCTTAGCGCATGTCTCCCGACGATTACCGACAATGCAAAGCCGTATCATCAATCACTTCGAAGACAAAAAAGCTATCACGCCGGCAGAATTCGATATAGACAAAGACGCACAGGTTGCGCACGCCAACATTGCCATAGCCAGCAGCAATGTGATAGGAAAAATGCCCGGAAACTCTGTGGAACGAGATTTCCTGTCTCAAGCATTCTCCGACTTTATTTTTGCCATCGTTATTGAAGAATTGGGATTACTGGGAGGAATCTTTGTCGTCTTCCTATACATTGTATTACTAATTCGTGCCGGACGAATAGCCAATAAATGTCCAAGCAATTTCCCGGCGTTATTGGTGATGGGTATTACCCTATTGCTTGTCTCACAAGCCATCCTAAACATGATGGTAGCTGTAGGATTGTTCCCTGTAACCGGTCAGCCTCTTCCACTTATAAGTAAAGGAGGTACGTCGACTTTTATCAATTGCGCCTACATCGGCATGATTCTAAGCGTAAGCCGCTATGCAAAGAAACAAGAAGAGCAGAAACAGGCCATGCTGGCGGGAATTCCGCAAGAAGAGACGATAAACGACCCGGAAGAAGAAAATATGGATTAAAGCGTTCATTTTAAAAGTTTTATTTATACTTTTGCTGATTTACTCAGCAATACCGATATGAAAGAAGATTTAAAGATAATCATTAGTGGAGGAGGAACCGGGGGACATATTTTCCCGGCTATTTCCATTGCTAACGCCATCAAAGCCAAACGGCCCGATGCACAAATTCTTTTTGTAGGCGCCGAAGGACGGATGGAGATGCAACGGGTTCCTGCCGCAGGATACGAGATACAAGGATTGCCTGTATGCGGATTCGACAGAAGTAACCTGCTCAAAAACGTCCGTGTGCTGTGTAAATTAATGCAAAGCCAATTGAAAGCACGTAAAATAATAAAAACATTCAAACCGAATGTTGCAGTAGGTGTAGGCGGATATGCCAGCGGACCGACATTGAACATGGCGGGCAAGATGGGTATTCCGACACTGATACAGGAACAAAACTCGTATGCGGGAGTGACCAATAAACTGCTGGCTAAAAGAGCAAAAAAGATATGTGTAGCCTACGAAGGCATGGAACGTTTTTTCGATGCGGGGAAGATTATACTTACCGGCAATCCGGTTCGTCAGGGTTTGTTAAACCATACGGTGACCAAAGAAGAAGCCATACGTTCATTCGGACTGAATCCGGAGAAGAAAACCATTCTGGTTATCGGCGGAAGTTTAGGAGCACGTACTCTTAACGAAAGCATGTTGGCACATTTAGACGAAATAGCCGAATCGGGTGTACAGTTCATTTGGCAGACGGGAAAATATTATTTTGAAAAGGATGAAAAACGGCTGCACGAAAAAGGTGATTACCCAATGATTCACATCACAGACTTCATTTCGAGTATGGAATGCGCTTACAGCGCAGCCGACTTAATTATCTCCCGTGCAGGGGCAGGTTCTATATCGGAATTCTGTTTATTGGAAAAGCCGGTGATTCTGGTTCCTTCACCCAATGTTGCCGAAGACCACCAAACTAAAAATGCATTGGCTTTGGTAAATAAGGGAGCCGCTCTTTATGTAAAAGACAGCGAAGCTACCGAAACATTGATTGAGACGGCAATCAATACGGTAAAAGATACCGAGAAACTTACGGATTTAAGCAAAAATATATCCAAACTGGCCTTTGCTCATTCGGCAGATACCATTGCCGACGAAGTGATTAAGCTAGCGGAACAATATAAAAAGGAACATGGATGTTAATACAATAAAGTCGGTCTATTTTATTGGTGCCGGAGGCATTGGCATGAGCGCTCTGGTTCGCTATTTTCTTTCAAAGGGAAAGAAAGTGGCTGGTTACGACCGTACCCCCAGCGAACTGACGGAAAAACTTATTCAAGAAGGAGCTGACATTCATTATCAAGAGGATATCAATGAGATTCCAGCCGAATGTAAAGACAAGGAACATACATTGGTTGTATATACACCCGCCATACCTTCAACACACCAAGAATTTCAGTTTTTTGAAAAGAATGGCTTTACAATGGAGAAACGCGCTCAGGTGTTAGGCACGATTACCCGTTCGAGCAAAGGATTGTGTGTAGCCGGCACACATGGAAAGACCACCACCTCTACTATGGCTGCCCATCTTCTACACCAATCGCATGTAGAGTGTAATGCTTTCTTAGGGGGGATTTCCAAAAACTACGGGACGAACTTATTGCTATCGGATAAAAGTGAACGGGTGGTGATTGAGGCCGACGAGTTCGACCGCTCTTTCCATTGGCTCTCTCCTTATATGGCTGTCGTGACGGCAACCGACCCCGACCATCTGGATATTTACGGAACCAAAGAAGCCTACCTGGAGAGTTTTACCCAATTCACTTCCCTGATTCAACCGGGAGGTGTCTTAATTCTCCATGAAGGATTAGAAATGAAACCGAATGTGCAAGATGGAGTAACCACCTATACTTATTCAAGAGAAAAGGGGGATTTCCACGCCGAGAACATACGCATCGGTAATGGGGAGATTTACATAGATTTTGTTTCTCCGAAAGGAGCTATTCGGGACATACGTTTGGGAGTTCCCGTCAGCATTAATATAGAAAACGGTATTGCCGCCATGGCTTTAGCCCAGTTAAACGGCATGACGGACGAAGAGATAAAAGCCGGCATGGACAGTTTCCGGGGAGTTGTCCGTCGTTTCGATTTCCAGATTAAGAACGATAAAGTCGTATTCCTTACCGATTACGCACATCATCCTTCGGAAATCAAACAAAGCGCGCTTTCTATCCGCGAACTATACCGGAACAAAAAGATAACGGCGCTTTTCCAGCCACATCTTTATACCCGCACACGTGATTTTTATAAAGATTTCGCCGAGAGTCTATCTTTATTCGACAAAGTGATTCTTACGGAAATCTATCCGGCACGCGAGAAGCCTATACCGGGCGTTACAAGCGAACTGATTTATGAAAACCTAAAGTCGGGTGTAGAAAAAAGATTGTGCCGCAAAGAAGAGGTTCCTGAAGTCATAAAAGACGAATCTATCGAAGTGCTCATTCTTCTGGGAGCCGGAGATTTGGACAAGTATGTGCCACAAATTTGTGAAATATTGAACGAACAATGATAAGAAAGATACTGATATTACTCACTCTGCTACTAATCTGTGCCTACTTAATTGCGGCACTGACCGTACTGAACAGCAAACCGCAAGGGGCCGTTTGCCAAGGGGTGGAGTGCATTATCAAAGACAGTATCCAATCCGCTTTCATCAATTCGCAGGAGGTAGAAAACATTCTTAAAAGCAACAAGCTTTATCCGAAAGGAAAAGAGATAGACTCTGTTGTATGCAGGAAGATAGAAACATGCTTGCAGGAAGACCCCCGCATTGAAAATGCAGAATGCTATAAAAGTCCAACGAACCGTATCTGCATTGAAATTGTTCAAAGATTACCCATACTCCGGATTATGAGCAGCAACGGGGAACGTTATTACGTGGACAGCAAAGGGAAAGTAATGCCTGAAACCCGCTGCCCTGCTTATCTGCCTATAGCCACCGGAAACATTGACAAAAACATGGCATGTAAAGAGCTGTATGAGCTCGGCCTGTTTTTACAAAAAGATAAATTCTGGAATGCACAGATTCAGCAAATCAATGTAACACCGGAAAAAGAGTTGGAACTCGTTCCCCGTGTGGGGAACCACATTGTGTTTTTAGGAAAGCCGGAACAGACTGAGCAGAAGTTGTCCAGACTGAAAGCCTTCTATGAAAAAGCGCTGAATAAAGTGGGATGGAACAAATATTCCCGCATCAGCCTGGAATTTAATAATCAAATAATTTGCACCAAAAAGGAGAAGTAAGATATGACAGCAAAAGATTTTATTGTAGCTATCGAATTAGGCTCGTCCAAAGTGACAGGAATAGCCGGAAAAAAGAACAGTGATGGGAGCATACAGATTTTTGCTTATGCCCGGGAAGAGGCCTCTTCATTTATCCGAAAAGGCGTTGTATGCAATATCGACAAAATGGCGCTGAGCCTTACTTCTATTATCAATAAGCTGGAAGCTGAGTTAGAGGCTTCCATTGCGAAAGTATATGTAGGCATCGGCGGACAGTCGTTACGCTCGAAAAAGAACTTTATTGTCCGCCAACTGGAAGAAGAGACAAAAATCCAGAAAGAATTAATAGACTCCATTATGGAGAGTAACCGGCATACTCCCTATGCAGAACTGGAAATTCTGGAAGTCATTCCTCAAGAATATAAAGTAAAGAATAGCTATATCACCGACCCTATCGGTATGGTTAGCAATCAGATTGAAGGACACTTCCTGAATATTGTGGCCCGTTCGTCTATCAAACAAAACATTATTTCCTCTTTCGAACAGGCGAATATCGAGATTGCCGGTTTCCTGATTTCCCCCATGAGTATGGCCGATGCGGTACTAACAGATGTGGAAAAGCGTTCGGGATGCGTATTAGTGGATTTCGGAGCAGACACCACAACTGTTTCTGTCTACAAGAATGACATACTGCGCCACCTGGCTGTATTGCCCTTAGGAGGAAACAATCTGACGAAAGATATCAGCAGCCTGCAAATAGAAGAACCGGATGCAGAAATACTGAAGATTAAATATGGATGCGCTTACACCGATACGGAAGATAAGGAACTGGAAAACAAAACTTATTCCATTGACGAGAAGCGAACCATCTCGGCCAAAACACTGAATGACATTGTAGAAGCCCGTACGGAAGAGATTATCGCTAACGTCATTAACCAGATTGATTTATCAGGTTGCCGTGATAAACTGACAGCGGGAGTGGTCCTCACCGGTGGAGGCGCGAACCTAAAGAAACTGACCGAAGCTTTCACCATCCGCCACAAAGCAAACAAGGTGCGCATTGCCAACTTTGTACAATGGGAAATCAAAGCGACCAGACCGGAATTGTTAATCAAAAACGGAATGCTTAATACGCTTTTCGGCCTGCTTGCCGACGGAAAAGAGAACTGCTGCGAAGTAGAAGCACCTAAAGTTCCGGAAAACCTATTCGATACCATTACGGAAGAAGCGGATGAACAGGCGGAAGCTTTGAGACAGATAGAGAAAGAACGGATAGAAAAAGAAAAGGAAGCAGAGCTTATTGCCAAAGACGATGATTTCTGGAAGACCTGTCAGGATGATGAAGATTGGGAGAAATACCTGAAACAATATCCGGCAGGGCGTCATGCAAGGGAAGCAGAAGAAGCTATCCGCATCGCCGAACAGGAACAACAGAAAAAAGAAGACGACGATTTCTGGGAAATGTGCCAAAGCAACAAGCAATGGAAACGATATCTGAAAGCTTATCCGGAGGGTCTTCATGCTGATGAAGCCGAAAAAATGCTGGAGAAGCAAAAAGAAGAAAAGAAAGAAAATAGTTTCTTCGGAAGATTCGGCAAGAATTTCAAAGACACCGTTTCTAAAGTTTCCAAAAATATATTAGACGAAGAATAAAATACATCACCCTATAAATAACAGACCATTATGACAGACGAAATAATGCCTTTCGATTTACCGACAAGCTCACCCAGCATTATCAAAGTAATAGGTGTTGGCGGCGGTGGCAGTAATGCCGTAAAGAACATGTATAAGGAAGGGATACATGATGTAACGTTTGTGTTATGCAATACCGACAAACAGGCACTGATTAATTCGGACATTCCGGTTAAAATACAATTAGGGCGTGAAACCACCAAAGGACTTGGAGCCGGAAACGACCCGGAAGTGGCACGCACGGCAGCGGAAGAAAGTATTGAAGACATCAAAGACTTGTTCCGCGATGAAACGCAAATGGTGTTTATCACAGCCGGCATGGGAGGAGGAACCGGAACGGGGGCAGCTCCTGTCGTTGCACGCACAGCCAAAGAGATGGGTATCCTTACCATTGGTATTGTAACCATCCCTTTCAAATTCGAGAAAAAGAAGAAAATCATCCAGGCTCTGAAAGGAGTAGAAGAGATAGCCAAGAATGTAGACGCATTGCTGGTCATCAATAACGAACGTTTGCTGGAGATTTACCCGAACCTTCCGGTAAAAGAGGGATTCCGGGTAGTGGACGAAACCTTGACCACTGCCACCAAAAGTATTGCGGAAATCATCACCATGGAAGGTATCATCAACCTCGACTTCCGCGATGTAAGCAAGATATTGAAAGACGGCGGTGTAGCCATCATGAGCTATGGTATCGGTTCCGGTGAGAAACGATTGGAAAATGCCATAGAGAACGCTTTGCACTCTCCGTTACTGAACGATAACGATATCTACAATTCCAAAAAGATTCTTTTCAATATCTATCAGAGTGTTGAAAAGCCCCTTATTGTAGAAGAACTGGAAGAGCTCGACAAATTTATGGATAAATTCGAGACCAGCGATATCGAAGTTATCTGGGGACTGGCCGAAGACGAGAACCTGAAAGACGAAGTGAAGATTACAGTGTTGGCTACCGGCTTTGGCATGGGTAATATTCCGGGTATGGAAGAAGCCATTGAAGCCCGCAACGTGCAAGAGAGAATCATTTCAGAACGGGAACGGCAGGAAAGAGAAGAAGAAGAACAAGCTATATTGGAGAAGTTCTACGGTAAAAGCAAACTGGCTCCCAAACGGACGGTACGCTCTTTCATTATGCAAGAAGCGGATATGGACAACGACACGTTGATTTACAGTATCGAGAATTCACCCACGTACTTACGTACTTCCAAGGAGCTAAGCGAATTGGAAAATAAACGTCAGGAGCAGGAATCTCCGAAAAGTGCTACGGAAGGCGATGCTGAAATTACAACCATCGTCTTTTAATAGAAAAGAATTATTCATTTAATAAATAGAACTATGGACTTATTTGAGCAAATCAGTAATGACATTAAAGAGGCAATGAAAGCCAAAGACAAGGTAAAACTGGAAACCTTGCGTAACATAAAAAAATTCTTTCTCGAAGCCAAAACAGCTCCGGGTGCAAACGATACACTGACCGATGACGCTGCATTGAAAATTATGCAGAAGTTAGTGAAACAAGGCAAAGACTCTGCCGAAATATACAAAGGACAAGGACGTGAAGACCTTGCACAAGGCGAACTGGAACAGGTAGCCGTTATCGAAGCTTATCTTCCTAAACAAATGACAGCTAAAGAGTTAGAGGCCGCATTGAAGGAGATTATTGCCGAGGTAGGTGCTACCAGCGGAAAAGATATGGGTAAAGTAATGGGAGTCGCTTCTAAGAAATTAGCCGGAAAAGCAGAAGGACGCGCTATTTCTGCAGCAGTAAAACAATTATTAGGATAATATCCTCTTTACTTCACATTCTAAGAAAGGACTGTCTCATGGGATGAGGCAGTCCTTTTTTTGCTCTATTTACCCCTCTTATGAGGCCAAGCCATTACCGTTATGAGGTTGATAGCGCAACCTCACGACGTTGATAGTGCAACCTCGCAACGTTGATAGTGCAACCTCGCAACGTTGATAGTGCAACCTCGCAACGTTCTTCTATCAACGTCAAAAGCCATTTAGGAAGATTATAACACACAGGCTATTAAGCACTTATCAATTTTCCTACATCCGATTAAAGAAAGAGTAGCAATCCCCTCTTTTATCCTCCTACGGAAAAGAAACAGACTTATTTCCTGACCAACGCATTTTAGCACTATTCTATGAGACAGCAGGCACTACACAACTCCCACGACAAGTATAGCACAACGTCGGCACATATAAAGATACCGCTTTGAAAAACTCTTTTATTAGATTATTAAACAATGCATTTCAGTGCCAAATATAACATAGTTAGTTATCACTTCCCACATTAAGAGTTATTTGAATAACATACTTAGTTACGCAAGCTCACATTATATGTTATTTTCACTACCTGTAAAGCTCCCCGGTTAACCCTACTCCAGCGCATTCCCAACGGTTCTATTTCCCCGGGAAACTCCATCACAGCATCATCAACGCATTCACTGAAAAACAAGCTATCCGAAAAGCTCTTTCAACACATCGAGGGATTTCAAAAGAGGGAAGTCGGGCAAATGCAGGCGATAGTAATCATTGATAACTTCCAGACAACGTACGCGCTCCTTTCTACTCATCTCGAAAAGATGCATCGTATCATAATTCATTCGCATCAACATCACTAAACGGGACGCTTCTTCGGGCAATATATAATCGGAGTGCAAAGGAATCCGGCCTGTAAAACAAGCATTCCGCATATCGAAACAAGCGCCGGGATGGTAATCTTCGAGATTGGGATAAAGTCCGAGAAAACGAGAAAGCCTCATCAGAAAAACCAAATGAAAGTTTGCACAACTCTGCTCACACGTATCCAACCACTGAATGGAATGCATCAAATAAGCAAATAAAGGAGTGTTTTCACCCTCCTCACGCAAAGCCCTATATAGAAATTCCGACAAGAAAAGAGCGATGGCCGACTTATAAGGGTCGTAAGGCAGAGAATGGAAAACATACAAAGATTTCGTGTCCTTCATCCGATGAATCGAAACATTCACCCTGTAATCCGAATCAAACTCTATCAAGGCAAGAGGCAAGTAAAGCGCATTCCGCGCACCCGTTTTCCTGGAACGGGAAGCTGGTACCATATACGAAACACGGCCATGTTGCTCTGTATAGATATCCACAATATTGGAACTATCATTATACTTCAATAAACGCAATACAACCCCTCTTATCTTTTGAAGCATCTTATTTTTAATCTGTTTTTACGACACAAATCTACAAAAAAAGCAATGCGTACACAATCTCTTTCAAAAGAATTCTTCAACAGAAGAAATTTTTATATCTTCATATCACACTGATAAACAATGCAATAAATACATCCTATAAAGAAATCACAGAAAAAGATATAAAAATTTTCAGTAGAATACTTGCCCAATTAAAAAATAGTCCCTACATTTGCATCCGCAAACGAGGAAAGCTCTCTTCGAATGTAAAAGCGAAAGCTAAAGGATGGCCCGTTCGTCTATCGGTTAGGACGCAAGATTTTCATTCTTGAAAGGGGGGTTCGATTCCCCCACGGGCTACAATAAAAACGAATTAAAAAACAAATAAAAGATTAGTCGAGATGGCAAATCATAAATCATCAGTAAAAAGAATTAGACAAGAAGAGAAAAGAAGACTTCATAACAGATATTATGCTAAAACCATGAGAAACGCTGTTAGAAAACTTCGTGCAACTACTGACAAAGCTGAAGCTACAGTAATGTACCCAAGCGTGCAGAAGATGTTGGATAAATTGGCTAAAACAAACATTATCCATAAGAACAAAGCTGCAAACTTGAAATCTAAATTGTCTGCATACATTAGCAAACTAGCTTAATTCTGTAGATTTTTATCCTCAATTAAGATATGGAAGGCTGGATTATTTAATCCGGCCTTTGTTCGTTTCTCCTCTCCTAAGAGCTCCCCTCTAACGAATAAAGAAAGACACCTTTAAAACTATCATCCAAAGCAAAAATAATAAGTTTTTTTGCACATTTTAAGTAGCTAATTCGAGGGATTTTTTGTATTTTTGTTCGTTATTTATTTGAATATAAATTCTATGACAGAAGAACAAATTACGAACAACGGGGGCAACTATTCCGCAGAGAACATTCAGGTACTTGAAGGGTTGGAAGCGGTTCGCAAACGCCCAGCCATGTATATTGGCGATATCAGCGAAAAAGGGTTACATCATTTGGTTTATGAAGTTGTAGATAACTCTATAGACGAAGCGTTAGCAGGTTATTGTACGCATATAGAAGTCACCATTAACGAAGATAACTCCATTACCGTACAAGATGACGGACGTGGTATTCCGGTAGATATGCACGAAAAAGAGCACAAATCGGCCTTGGAAGTGGTGATGACCGTGCTGCATGCAGGAGGTAAGTTCGACAAAGGTTCTTACAAGGTCTCCGGAGGTTTACACGGCGTAGGTGTATCTTGTGTGAACGCACTCTCTATCAAAATGATTTCTCAGGTATTCCGTAACGGAAAAATATACCAACAAGAATATTCATGTGGTAAGCCGGTTTATCAGGTTAAAGAAGTGGGAACCTGCGACATTACAGGTACCAAACAGACTTTCTGGCCGGATAAATCCATCTTCATCACTACGGAATACAAGTATAGCATTCTGGAAGCCCGCATGCGCGAACTGGCTTACCTGAATGCCGGTATTACCATTACCTTGACCGACCGCCGCGAAAAAGAAGAAGACGGAAGCTTCAAAAAGGAGGTTTTCTATTCGGAAGAGGGATTGAAAGAATTCGTCCGTTTCATTGATTCGTCACGCGAACATCTGTTCAACGACGTCATTTACTTGAATACGGAAAAACAGGGAATTCCTATCGAAGTGGCCATCATGTACAACACATCGTACAATGAGAACATCCACTCATACGTAAACAATATCAATACCATAGAAGGTGGTACGCACCTGGCCGGTTTCCGTATGGCACTGACCCGTACGCTCAAGAAGTATGCCGAAGACAGCAAAGCTTTGGAAAAAGCCAAAGTGGAAATTGCCGGCGAGGACTTCCGCGAAGGCTTAACCGCAGTTATCTCCATTAAAGTGGCCGAACCTCAGTTTGAAGGTCAGACCAAAACAAAGTTGGGTAACAACGAAGTGATGGGAGCTGTACAACAAGCGGTCGGCGAAGCGCTTTCCTACTATTTGGAAGAGCATCCGAAAGAAGCGAAAATGATTGTCGATAAGGTGGTATTGGCCGCAACGGCACGTATTGCCGCACGTAAAGCACGCGAATCGGTTCAACGCAAGAGTCCGATGACCGGTGGCGGATTGCCGGGTAAATTAGCCGACTGTTCGGACAAAGACCCGGAAAAGTGCGAACTATTCCTAGTCGAGGGAGACTCGGCAGGCGGTTCTGCCAAACAGGGACGTAGCCGTGCTTTCCAAGCTATTTTACCATTGAGAGGTAAGATTCTGAACGTAGAAAAAGCCATGTGGCACAAGGCATTCGAAAGCGACGAAGTTAACAATATCATTCAAGCATTGGGTGTACGTTACGGCGTAGACAGCGAAGACAGTAAAGCGGCTAACATCGATAAGTTGCGTTACCACAAGGTAATTCTGATGACCGATGCCGACGTCGATGGTTCGCACATCGACACACTGATTCTGACTCTGTTCTACCGTTACATGCCGGAATTGATTCAGCAAGGACATGTGTACATTGCCACGCCACCCTTGTACCTATGCAATAAAGGCAAGGTAAAAGAGTATTGCTATACCGAAGAAGACCGTTTACGCTTTATCGAAAAGTACGGAGGTGGTAGCGAGAGCGGTATTCATACACAGCGCTATAAAGGTTTGGGTGAAATGAATCCGGAACAACTTTGGGAAACCACCATGAATCCGGAAACACGTATTCTGAAACAAGTTACCATTGACAATGCAGCCGAGGTAGATTATATCTTCTCTATGCTGATGGGCGATGATGTAGGTCCGCGCCGTGAGTTTATCGAACGCAATGCGACCTATGCGAATATAGACGCATAATTTTTCATTTAGATAGAAGCAAGAACGCTGATTAAAGTCGGAGAACGATTTTAATCAGCGTTTTTTGTATTTCTAATCAGCGTTTTTTGTATTCATTCAAAAAGGAATTTAACCTTTTTGAGGGAGCAGGCGGACTACAATCGCAAGTGATGAGTCGATTAGCCCTGCCGTTTTCCATAACGTACTTTCACCAGTCCCGCTTTATTCATATGTTTCTTCTGAAATTAACCCAATCGTTTCCCATAGCATACTCTTACCGTATAGCAAATAAATATCCAAAATTTCAAGACAAAACTTAAACTTATTTTCAACTAAAGACAAAAGAATCAAAAAAAGTTCTTATGTTTGAACTCGAAAAAGACAGATAGCCTATTTAGCATCCACTACAAACGATATAGTTAATCTTGCTATAGAATAAGGTACGAATGAACAACTTAAAATTCAAAGAAAGATGAAACAACGGATTCTCGACCTAAAGAATGGTATCGGACAATGCCTAAAGAACTTCCCGGTAGAAACGGCTCTGGGAGTTATCTTTTTCATTCTCTATATTATCGACGACACAAACAAGAGCTATTACCACCAAATCTACGAGCAGGAGATACAAGGAGGGAGTTCTGCGTTGGCGGAATACAATAACCACATTAAAAATGTGCTCTTTCTCTTTCCCGTATTATTTGTATTAGTCTATTGGTGTCGAACCTTCTTTAAAAAGAAATACCTGTATTATCTTTCATCTTTTGTATTCATCCCTCTTTTGTTTGCATCCCTCGATTCTTTCCTATTTTCCATTGGATACGGATTCACTCTGTTATTGAGTTTCTTCTTACTGCTGATAGACCGGCAGAGCAAAGAGAATCTTCCTTTTTCCAGAAATGTATTTCAAACACTCTGGCATTTGGGCCTGTCGGTACTCTTCGGTTTGCTTTTCTATTTTGCTTGCGTTCTTATCTATATATCGGTTATTTTCATTTTCGGACTTCATGACACGTGGGAAGCAATACAATATGCGGGAATATTTGACTGTTTCCTTATCTCTCCTCTCCTGTTTTGCTACCTGCAAGAGAAGAAACAGGAAAACTGGCAACCCGGCAAATTCATAGAAATCGTTCTGAACTTTATCCTTTCACCGGCCGTCATCATCTACACAGGTATTCTTTACCTCTATTTCATCACCATTGCCTGGCACGGGGAATTGCCTAAAGGAGGAATAGCCTACATGGTATTGGCATTCGTTATCACGGCTTTAGGCGGACGCATGGCACAGCTTATCGTGTCCAGGAGATACTACGACTGGTTCTATAATCATTTCAGCTTCATCGCCCTCCCTCCGTTAATTATCTTCTGGATAGGAACCATTGAACGTATCTGTACTTACAGTTGGACCGAATCGCGTGTTTACCTGTTCGCTGCCGGCATATTGATGACCCTGTACATGTTGTTTCTCCTGTTCAAACGGTTAGGAAATTACAGGTTGATGTTGCTTATCAGTTCCGCCTGCATTTTCCTGCTCACGTTTATTCCTTATATCTCGGCAAAAGATTTAGGCGTGCTGGCACAAAGAAATCGTTTGGAACATCTGGCAAAAGCACTAAATCTTTGGGATGATAAAGAGCATAAAGTGAAAGAAATGGAAGACATTTTTAAAGCAGACTACTCCGAAGATATTAAAAATTGCGAGCAACTTGCCGAATGTTTTAACTATCTGCGAATAACATTGGGAAAAGAAGAAGTGACCCGGCTGTATGGCAGTTCGAACTTTACATTTGCAACCCCGGAGCTAAAAAAGAAAGAAACCTCTGTCCGGATAACAAATACCAGCCCGATAGCCATTCCCGAAGGATATCGCTTCTGCTCAGAGCTTTCGAACAACACCTCCTATGTACTCTCCACCTCTAACGACAGCATTGTTTACGTGAAGAATCGGGATACAAAGGAAATTGTGCTTTCGTTCAATATGGAAAAACAATTCGGGCCGCATTTGAAAGAGATTCTTTCGTGGGAAAAAGATTCCGTACATGACTTAACCCCCTTCTTTGTAAAGAACGACTCATGCATGTTGGTTCTTCGCTCCATCAAGTATGATATAGAGAATAAACAGTTCAGCTGTAGGGAACATACAGGACTCTTATTTTTAAAGTAAGATAGCTCCTCATGCTATGCCTTAGAAATATCCTCTTCGCTATAAGTAGCCGAAAGAATTAAAATCGTCCCAACAGAAGATTAGTAATCTATAGCGGAGAAGAACAGTAATCTTACCCGCCGAAGATTACTAATCTATGGCAAGCATGAATAGTTACTGCACGTAAAAGATTGCTTCTGTTTAGCAAGAAAGAATAAGTATCCTGTTTGCAGAAGGAGGGGGCTTCCTTACAGTAAGCCATAGATTCAAGAGGCGGCCTCAGTCATCTTCTACTCACTTTTCACTTCCGTAATGCGGAGTAACAGGTAAGGAACATACGGCAAACGTATTTTCCGATATTTCACATCGTACAAACGGTAATCCGTAACGGGACCTGTCTCTATGATTTCGGGATAGGTCTGCACGGTCATATTCCAAGTATCAATTACCTCTACTTTGAATTTCTTACCGGGCTCCAGCTTCTTATAGTTCGCGTTTTTTGCAGGAAGATTGAAAGTCCAGGCATCTTGCATCGACTTGCCCAAATAAACCAGATAACACCCATCACCTGCTGTAGCTGTTTGAGGGTCGCGGCTTATATCGGCCATCTGCAAGGCATTCGGAAGACTTTCGAGAATCGTTCTTGTAAACGGAATACGCTTCCAAGACTCACCCCGCCATTTTCCACCTTTAGCCCAAAAGATAGTGTCTGTCGCCCCCTGATACATATAACATTCGCCGTGTGTTACATAAATGCCGTTTATCAGCCCCTGCCAAATACGATGCAACATCTCCTGCCCACTCAGACGTCCCCAGCGACTCGACAGATTACCTTCGTAACAAACCTCATCCATCACAACCGGTTTGCGGTAAACACTATATAGAATGGAAGCACGTCCGGCTTCTTCTACCGGAGCCTCATCCTGAATGCTGGCATGAGTAAGCTCGTCTGTCCAGCAAGGGAAATAGGTGGCGGTACTGCCATGAATAGAACAAAGATGGCCGTAAGGGTCGGCCGCACGCACCGCTTTTATCAGAGTATTCCAGTCGGCTTCAGTCTTTGCCTTTACATAATCGTACTCATTGGCGAGCGACCACCATACATTACTGAAAGAAGACAAACGGGCACAAACATACCGGATATAAGCCAGATTGACCTCCTCCGGCATACTGTCGAACCCCCATTGTCCTTTATCGTACGGATGAAAAAGTATCAAATCGGCTTCCACCCCTATCGCGTTCAATTCATCTATCCGTTTCTCCAGATGACGGAAGAATGCCGGATTGAAGCGAGAGAAATCAAACTCATTTCCTGAAGCCGAAACCTCTCCACCAAGTGGCTTACCAGACGTTTCTCCGGAAAGAACAACATGCCTCTTCACAAGAAAAGGATACATTTCCGGCTCTTCTTTACAGAGGTCATAGTATTTGGGGAAGACGCACATGCGTACCTTATTGAATTTCGCCGCCGCCAAGGAAGCCAACGTTTGCTCTTGTATACCCTCCGGCATGTGTATCCAGGCATAAGCGGTGGTACCCAAAGGATAATAGGCCTCCCCGTTAGCATACTGAAAATCATGCAGATTCTTTACCTTTACCGGACCGGTATTCTTTACCGAAGGAGTGCACTGCAAAGAGCCCGACTTACCGGAAAGAACCGGAACGTTACTTACCGTCCGATACATCCATGTCCCCGCAACGGCAGGCATAAAGCGAATTATATAACGTCCGTCTCCATCATAAAAACCGCTTACCCGCAACGTATCCGCCGCTCCGGGCTGCCAGAAGTCAACTTTTAAATCAACATCCACAAAAGGGTTTCCGGAAGAAGGTCCTTTCAAAGTTGTTTCAAACCGGCTCCATTGCTCCACCTTTGTTTGAGCAAAGCTGATGGAAGAGGAAAGAAAAAGTATTCCTGTAAGAGAAGCTAAAAAGAGTTTTTTCGAGTTCATTATCGTGTGTTTTAGTATTAGCAATCAGGTTCTTTGCAAAAATACTTAAATCTGTCTGAATGTTGCCATCATTTGCGGAACTATTCAAGAAAGCAAAGTGAGATTCATTAATTTGCCCGCAACCATGCGATGTCAACAAGGTTTAAAGTGTTCAAAGAAGAAAAACCTTTCGTATAAAGCACTCGGACTTAAATCATCCCTCTCCGCTCCAACTCTTCCGTTACTTCGGCCAATTCGGCGTACCACTCTTCTCCGAATTTACGAATCAAGGGCTCTTTCAGGAACTTATATACAGGAAGATTCTCTTTCTGCCCCAACAATACGGCTGCCTTACAGACATCCCACCGATTGTAGTTTACCGCCTTATAAGGCCCGTAATCGCCCACACGAATCGGGTAAAGGTGACAGGATACCGGTTTGTAAAAATCCGTTTTCCCCTCCCGATAAGCCTTCTCTATGGCACAGTAACAGCAGCCCCGCTCATCATAACAGGTAAATACGCAATCTTTGTTATGTACGATAGAAGTCACCAAATCACCTTCCTGGTCGGTGTACACCACCCCCTGTTTGTCGATGACTTCACGCGCTTCGGGAGCCAGCTCTTCCCAGATAATAGGAAGCACCTCTTCCAATTTCTCTATTTCATCCAGCTCCACGGGTGCTCCGGCATCGCCTTCTATACAGCATGCGCCCTTGCAGGCATCCAGATTACAGAGGAACTTTTCCTTTAATACATCTAATGAAACAACTACATCGCCTATCTGAATCATTTCTTTCTTCGCTTTTTGCATCACACTGATAAAAGAAAAAAGGACGTTCCCCTTACTTTAGATGATAGAGAACATCCTTTTTTCGCCTTATTCTAAGAATCTATATACTTACTTAATCAAATCTTTTCCGGTCATTTCCGCAGGTTGAGCCAAGCCCATAATATGCAGAATAGAAGGAGCTACATCCGCCAACACACCGTTTTCCACTTTTGCTTCTTTGTTTTCCGTTACATAAACAAAAGGTACCGGGTTCAACGAGTGAGCCGTATTCGGCGTACCATCCGTATTTACGGCATTATCCGCATTTCCATGGTCGGCAATAATAATAGCCTCGTAACCGTTTGCCTTTGCAGCTTCAATGGTATCTTTCACGCATGCGTCTACAGCTACTACCGCTTTTTCAATCGCATCGTAGATTCCGGTATGCCCTACCATATCGCCGTTAGCAAAGTTTACGACAATAAAATCATATTTGTCTTCGTTGATGGCTGCCACCAATTTATCTTTCACTTCGTAAGCACTCATCTCCGGTTTCAAGTCATACGTAGCTACTTTGGGAGACGGTACAAGGATGCGCTCTTCATTGTCGAACGGCGCTTCACGACCACCGTTGAAGAAGAACGTAACATGCGCATACTTCTCGGTTTCAGCAATATGAAGCTGAGTTTTACCTTCTTTAGAAAGATACTCGCCCAATGTATTCTGCACATTCTCTTTATCGAACAAAATGTGTACGCCTTTGAATGAAGCATCATACGGAGTCATACAGTAATATTGCAATCCCGGAATGGTATGCATGCCGGCTTCCGGCATATCCTGCTGAGTCAGTACCACAGTCAGTTCTTTTGCGCGGTCGTTACGGTAATTGAAGAAGATAACCACATCACCTTCCTTGATGGTACCGTCTACCTTGGCATTGACAATCGGTTTGATAAACTCATCGGTCACCCCTTCGTCGTAAGATTCCTGCATGGCCTTTACCATATCGTCGGTTTTCTTGCCCACGCCGTTTACCAACAAATCATACGCCTCTTTTACGCGTTCCCAACGTTTATCACGGTCCATTGCATAGTAACGTCCGATGATGGAAGCCACCTTACCTTCTGATTTCGCACAATGCGCTTCCAGTTCTTCGATGAATCCCTTACCGCTTCTCGGGTCGGTATCACGACCGTCCATAAAGCAATGAATGAAGGTATTTTCCAATCCGTATTCTTTGGAGATATCGCAAAGTTTGAACAAGTGGTCTAACGAGCTGTGTACCCCACCGTTGGAAGTCAATCCCATAAAGTGAATACTCTTTCCGTTTTCTTTTGCGTAAGAAAAAGCCGAAACAATTTCTTTATTCTTTAAAATGCTGTTGTCGGCACAAGCACGGTTAATCTTTACCAAATCCTGATAAACAATACGTCCGGCACCAATATTGAGGTGTCCCACTTCCGAGTTACCCATCTGTCCATCAGGCAAACCCACGTTCTCGCCACTGGCTTGAAGCTGTGAATGAGGATAATTTGCCACCAAGCTGTCCCAATAAGGAGTAGGAGTATTAAAAATCACGTCAGCTTTACCGTGTTTGCCGAGTCCCCAACCATCGAGGATCATTAAAAGAGCCTTTTTACCCATAATATATTCTATTTAAAAGTTATCTCTTAAGAGTGTGCAAAATTAAAGAAAAAAACAGTTCATCCGGCTCTTTTTTAGTAAAATTACTCATCTCCAAGTGTGTAGTCTTTCTGTTTTCGGGTTTCCGCTCCCAAACCGACTCTTTTAATCTATAGGAAAGATTGCACGATGAAAGTTTTGCACGGTGCTTTGTATATTGTATAAACTAGCCGAAACCTGTATAAACGCTTTTTACAACAGGTTTCTTTATACAAGTAGTCTCATCGCCCTACACTAGTAGTCTCACAAGCCAACGCCAGTAGTCTCGCAGGGTGATGAGACTACTAACGTAAAAAGCACCTCACACTCTTCTCATCTACCCTACACTTGCATCAGGATACCGACATGAAAAATAGCTGTTTAATCATACCCTTTCAGAGACAGAATAGTCCATGTTGAAAGAAAAACAGCCCTCTTTATCATTTTATACAGGTTCGGAATAAGGATGCTCGAACCAGAACTCAGAGCCTTGTCCCTCTACTGAACTAACTCCTACTCTTCCGTTCACACACTCCGCAATCATCTTGCAAATGGCAAGTCCCAAGCCTGTGCCCTGTTTGAAACGGTCCAACTTGACAAAACGGTCGAACACCGATGATAGTTTATCCGCCGGTATTCCTTCGCCCGTATCCCGCACATAGAAACGGATGTATCCTCCCGACGGAGGATAGTATCCTACGGTAATGCTCCCTTTTTGGGTATATTTCACCGCATTGGAAATATAATTGCCCATCACTTGCAACAAGCGTATTTCATCCGTGCACAAAATACAACTATCCCACACAGGACTAAATAGAATCGTTACTTCAGGAGGTATCCGCATTTTCCACGAAGAAACCAAATCGGTAAGAGAAGCATTTATATTGACATCGCTATATGTAAACTCAAGTGCACCCGATTCTATTTTCGACATATCCAACACATCATTGACTAACTGCAACAAGATGCGGCTGTTGTTTTCTATAATATGAATGTATTCCTCATTTTCAGGCGTATTATTGCTTGCGGCCAACAACGCAGAAAAACCGGTAATAGCGCTCAGCGGCGTACGTATTTCGTGTGTCATATTAGCCAGGAAGGCTGACTTCATCTTATTGGCTTCTTCTGCCTGTTCCTTTGAATGGAGTAACTCCTCTTCCATATTTTTCCGTTCATCTATCACCGTTGTGGCACCCACCAATTCTGTCGGTTCTCCGGCAGCATTCCTTTCTCCTACCACCACAAAGCTTTCCACCCATAACGGCTTTTCATGTCCGGGATAATGAATTTGATACTCTTCATTCACCAAGTTTATCTCACCGGAATATAAACGCTGTAGCCCAACGCTGAAATCTTTCCGGAATTGCGGTAGAATCTGATGATAATGGTCTTCCTCCGTTTTTTGAACAAGCCCATTAATAACCCTATATTTTTTAGAAATATAAGTCCGGTTACATTCCAAACTTTTTGCCTGCAAATCCCAAGTCCACGGAATGACACCCATAGCCCGCAACACCAAATCATACTGTTGATTCAATCTTTCAAGCTCTGCTTTACGCTTTTCCAGTTCCGTAATATCTATGGCAGAACCTACCAGCCAGCTTTTCTCTTCCCGATAGGAAATTAATGAGTAATGTACCGACAGCACTTTCTTACTGCCATCCTCGCAATCCAATTTCTGTAACAGAGATACCGGACTGCTATCCGAAGGGATACTTACGGAATCTTCCAAATCCGTAATCCGCCTGATATGTTCGGGAAGATTCTCAGAAGTCTCTCCTTTTACACTGGAAGACGGAATTCCAAGTTCCTCTGATAAGCGTTTATTCCAAATTGTAAAACGACCACCATTTTTCATATCCCTTACAAATACAGGAATCGGCAGGTTCTCCAAAACAGTTTTCAAGAAAAAGTGATACTCCTCGCTTTGTCGTCTGGCTTTCTCTTTCTCCGAGATATCAGAAATCAGAACCAATACCCTTTCCTCCTCACAAGGTACAATACGTGTAAACAGATAACGAATACCACCCGAACCGTCTTTCAACCGGATTTTCTTCTCTCTTACTTTTCCGGTCCATATTACAAAATTAATTAACCGTACATAGCGGACAAACTCTTTTTCATCCACAAACTGTTTTTCAAAGGAAATATTACCGTTGGAATTTTGCTTCAACACATCAAACGACCGGTGCAAACGGCTATTTAATTCACTCAATATCGTTCCTTTCTTATCCATCATATATACGGGAGAATCCAACATTTTAAGGAGATGCCGATTGAGTAGATTTCGCTTCTTATTGCGTTGCTCGGAACTATATTTCACAATGAAAAGTAAGCACAAAAAAACCAGCGATACACAGACCAACAAACGGTTTCGCTCAAAGAAGCCCAACGGTTGATTATAATAAACCGCATCCGAAGGATACAAATCCGAATCAACATCATACCACTGCAAAGTAGCATAATTCAAATAGGTATGGGGCACACCTCCCCAACTATTTGGTATGGAAGAGGCACTCGCTCCTGCCAGAATCTTATCCAAAACAGTCATGCACGATTCTGTAAAGTCCTCTACTGAAATATAATATCCACCGGCAAAACCGGAAAGAGCCGGGTCTACGTCATTTATCGTATAAATAGGAGAATGAGCCGAAACAAAAAGAGTACGATTAAAATAGCGGTCTATATAAGAACGATGCCTCTCTGCGTCCGGTTTAATCCACGAATAATAGATAAGCCCTACGGTAGGACCATACGAACTGAGTGTATCCATCAATTGCTCCGTACTTAGCTCATTCTCTGTCAGAATATCCAATTCTAAATCCGAATAACGCTTCCGCATCAAGTCTGCAAGTTCCGCACGCGTACAGACACTGATATACCGATTGTCTGATATAAAGGCAAGTTTCTTCATTTGCGGCTGCATCCTTCTTATCAAATCAATGTTTTCTTCCAGAAACACAGGATTTTCCAACACGGTTATATTATAAGGTTTGTTGAACTCTTCAAGAGGAATACTATTTTCCTCCGTAAGCGGGACTTTATCCAATAATGTTCGCAACGAAGAGGGTATACGAGGACGGGAATAACACAAAACAATAGGAATATCCTTCCATTCCTTATCAAACAACGGAGCACACACCATCCAGCAGGGGTCACCTACTATCACTACAGCCAAAGGAGGAGTTGTATATCGTTCCAGAATCTTTTTTTGTAGCCCCGAAACTTCACTCTCATCTTTCATAAAAGGAACCGAAAGGGCATAAGTCTCCAGCTTCAAGTCTCCCCTCTGATTAAAAATCTTCTTCAAATCCAGATTAAAATAGTCGCTCCAAATACCTTCCGCCCCAATTGAGTTAAGTATCAAAATATAATCTTTAGACTGCCCACACAAAGAAGTTGTGATAAGAAAGAAACAGAGCATCCCTATTATTCGGCCTCTCTTTACAATCATGTTTTTATCTATAAAAATTTTACAATAGATGCAAAGATAATAATATAAAGTTAACTTTAAACGAAATAAAGAACAAAAATAATCCATCGTTTATTCATAGCATTCTATGCTTATTTTCAAGTATTTACACATCAAGAAAGGGTAAGAAACAAAACAAAAAGGAGAGCAGAAAACCAACCAACTCTTTACATTTTTTTACTTTCAAAATCAAAGGAGTTTACTTCTCATTTTTCACTTCTCCGAATGCCTTCACGGATATTATCCTAAAGAGATAGACAGATTCTATTTTAGCGGTTAACGACTTCTATCGAAAAAGAATCTCATGAACCGAGACAAAAAAATTAAATTCTTTCATTCTTTTACAGCTGCTCTATACAGGGCATTTGTAAAGCTCCTCTGCAAAAATAATCTGCCGAAAATATGCTACGTGAATGAGATTCAAAACAAACAAAAAAACGTTTGTTTCATATAAGGCATCAAATGGAAGAAGAAAGAATATCCCCATAACTCGACAAGATTCACTTATAAAGCTCTCTATTCTAAATTGTATATGATTTGGCAAGTACATTGACAAAGATGATGCAGACATTCTCCTGGAAAAAGAAGAATGAAAACCTTCTACATACAGACGGCTATTTATCAGCCTGTTACAACAAATAGAAAAGAGGAAGAAACAAGTAGAAAAAAGAAATATCCTTTACTATACAATTTATTATGTAACAAACAGAAATATCAGTTTATATAAATAGATAGAGCCTTATACGAAAAAAGGACAATCTCAAAAAGATTATCCTTTTTTCGTAAGTTACTTATGTAACAGAACTTTTCTACATCACGCAGAACGTTTATTTCCACTCATCACATTGTTCTGCTTCTCTTTCTTCTCCACTTCCATTAATTCGAAGGCCATTCCAAAAGCCTCTCTGGCTTCCTGCTCCCGGCATAAGGAGAGATAAAAGCGTCCCAGCTTTTTCAGTTCCGCGGCTTTTCGCTGGTAAGTGGAGCATTTGGCTATTTCACTCCAATACATCAACTCGGCATCCAAGCATGCCACTTTTTCGAAGAATCTCACTTCTCCATTCTCAACTCGGGCAACTCGTTCGGCCCGTTTCATTCGTTTTCTCATGATTCAATACAATAAACGGTTTGACAATAGAGAGTCACGAATCAACAACGAAACGAAATGAAAGGACACAAAAAAAGACAATCCTCCCATCTTCGTCCGCGTTAACGGACTCCCGGAAAATCGTCTTACGTTTATTAACTGATGCAAAGATATATCGATATATCCAAATTTCCAAAGAATAGGGGCAAAATCTTATTTCATTCCATGTGTTTACACTGCTATTGAGAAGGAGATAAGCAAATGCAGGCTGAACAAAAACAAACAATGAAGGGTGCTTCCTGTATGTTTAGCACAAACCTATATATCCAAGGGGTATAAAGAGAGTAGCTCGTTTGTAACAACAGACGTTACCACCTCAATTTTAATGTGAAACCATCCCTCTTCAACCGTTTTAGCTCTTCAGTTGAAAAGGAACCTCAAACCAAAACTCCGAGCCTTTCCCTACTTCCGACTCCAATCCCACATGTCCTTTCATGCATTCAGCAATCATCCGGCATATAGAAAGACCTAAACCTGTACCCTGTTTAAAACTATCCAATTTTACAAAGCGCTCGAATACCAATGATTGCTTATCCAAAGGTATTCCGGCACCGGTATCTTTTACATAAAAACGTATCATTCCGTCCGCCGGAGGATAATACCCCACTCTAATGGAACCCGATTCGGTATGCTTCGCTGCATTCGATACATAATTGCCTAGTACTTGTATCAAACGGTTCTCTTCCGTATGCATGGTACAGTTTTCAAGCGACGGTTCAAAATAGATTTTCACTCCATCGGGCATACGCATCTCCCACGAAGAGACCATACAGGAAAGCGCAGCGTTCACATCCACATCGCTATAGACAAACTCCATCTTGCCCGACTCTACTTTGGAAAGGTCTAACACATCATTAATCAATTGCAACAATATCCTGTTATTATTTTCTATAATCTGAAAAAATTGTTCACTTTCCGGAGATTGATTCATTTCGGCTAGTATAGAAGAGAAGCCCACAATGGCATTCAAAGGAGTTCGAATTTCATGACTCATATTAGCCAGGAAAGCCGACTTCAATTTGTTAGATTCTTCTGCCTTCTCTTTTGCCTGGAACAGTTCGGTTTCCAATTGTTTCCGCTCATCAATAATAATGGTAGCTCCTACATACATCGATGGTTTACCTGAAGAGTCCCTCTGTCCAACTACCACGAAACTCTCCACCCATAAATAAGAATCATATTCCGAATAATACACCGGATATTCTTCATTTACAATGTTTTTTTCTCCGGTATACAACTTTCTAAACTCCGCACGTATCCTATCCCGATGCTCCGGAGCTATTTGTTCGTAGTGTTCCTTTTCCGTTTTCCCTATTAAATTCTTAGTAATACCATATTTCTCGGACACATATGTACGGTCGCACTCCAAGTACCCGGTCTTTACATCCCAAGTCCAAGGCATGGCTCCAATCGTTCTCAATATCAAATCGTACCGCTGATTCAATATTTCCAATTCTTTTTTATGCATTTCCAATTCCGTCACATCAATGGCCAAACCTACCAGCCAACATTTACTATCTTTATAAGAAATCAGGGTATCATGTATAGACAGCACCTTTTTATTCCCATCCCCGCAATCCATCTCTTTCAGAAAAGAGACCGGTTTATTTATCGGAAGCCTCTGTTCCACATCATCAAAATCAATCAGTTTGCGGATATGTTCAGGAAGCTCCGCATACCTTTTTCCTTTTATTTCAGAAGCCGGAATTCCAAAAGTCTTTGCTAATTGTTTATTCCAGATAATAAATCGTTTATCATCCTTCATATCTTTCACTACAGCCGAAATAGGAAGATTCTCCAATATCATCTCCAAAAAGAAACGGTATTCTTCACTTTCACGTTTTTCTTTCTCCTCATCGGACACATCGGACACAAATATTAAAGCTTTTGCACTGTCATAATAGACTATGCGAATAAATAAGTATCGGATTTGTTGCTTGAGGTCTCTCATGCGGACAACCAGCTTTTGTGTTTTCTTAGTCCGCATCACCAGATTTATCAAATCAACATATTCGTTATACTCATTTTCATTGAGGAACATATCACGGACAGAAAAGTTCTGAACGATTGGCGAATTTAAAATTAGATAAGAATCCTTCGGGTCATTCAATCTTTTTAAAAGTATGCCATTCTTATCCACCCAATATACCGGAAAATTCAATGCATTAATAATCTGCCTGTTTAAATGTTTACCTTTCCCGTTGCGCCAATCATACCAGCTTTTTAGAAGAATTAGCAGGCACAAGAACAGGATGCACATATAAATCAGCCATTGATTCTTTTCAAAAAAGGTCTTCGGACGATTATAATAAAAAGCATCCGAAGGATACAAAGACGGGGTGACACGAAACCTCTGTAACTCCGGATAGGACAGATAAGCCCGGGGTACGCCTCCGGTACTTCTTGGGATGGAAGAAGCCTGTTCTCCGGATAAAACCCGTTCTATAACAGCCATGCAGCTTTTTGCGAAGTCTTGTACGGAAATGTAACAACCACCCACAAACGTGCCATTTTCGGCATTCAAATCATCTACCGTATAAATAGGCGAATGAGCCACCGCGGAAAGGCAACGATTAAAATGGTTTGCCCAATAATAGTTTTCATATTCCTGTTCCGATTTAATCCAAGAATAAAAAAGGATACCCACCTCCGGACCATACGAATCGAGTTTATCCAGCAATTGTTTTACATCCAATTCCTGTTCCGTTAATATCTCTAATTTCATATCAGGGAATCGCCTTTCCATCAGTTCTATAAGCTCCGTACAGGTATAAACACTTATATATCGGTTATCCGAAATAAAAGCCAGCTTCTGCATTTGTGGTTGCAGCTTTCTCATCAAGTCAACCGTTCCCTCCAAATACGAAGGATTTTCCAATACTGTAATATTATATTTCTTATTCAGTTCGTCAATGGATAGGCTATTTTCTTTTGTGAGGGGAGATTTATCAAGTAATACGCGCAAAGAGGAAGGTATCCGTGAACGGGAATAACAAAGAATAATGGGAATATCTTTCCATTGCTTATCAAACAACGGAGTGCAAACGAGCCATGCCGGGTCTCCTACAATAATCACAGCTAGCGGAGGAGTTGGATAGGTTGTTAAAATATCCTGTTGCATCCGTACGGCTTCCTCCTCTTCTCCAAGAAGCGGAACGGAAAGAGTATAAGTTTTCAGCTCCAAATGGCCATCCTGCTTAAAAGCCTTATCCAATTCCAAATTAAAATACTCCGTCCATGTACCCTCTACATGAATAGAATTTAAAAGAAGAACATAATCTTTGTTTTGTGCAAATAGAGAAAATAGAACAGAAAAAGAGCACAAAAAGGTCGTCAACAGACGCTTTTTATTGATGTTTTTCATTGTTTCAATTTGTTAGTTCCCGGCAAAGATAGCAATAAATTTGACTAATTGTATATTTATAAATAAGAAAAAATAAATCTAAAATTACCCCCCCCCACAAGTCTAGTTATCAACATCTTACAAAACATAAAAAGAGAGAAAAAACAACCACCTATGTAAACCAAACAAACCATACAAAGTGAAAGCATTTCAGAAACACCACCAACTTATTTACTTTATACCGGTACGAATATTTTAAAGTAAAAAGCGACCTTGTCCGTTTAACTTCAAGGTCGCTTTTTATTGTCAATCCCACCATACAAAGGCTAATCGGACATTTCCCAACCCGCACCAATATAGTTGGTAAACGTAGCCGTCTTTTTAAAACGGTCCCCTTCCCTTACATCACTTAAGATGCGCCCGAATGGGGTTACATTCTTGTATTTATAGATATATACACATCCGGCTTGTCCCTTTTTCATCATCTCCTCAGGACAATAAATCTTTTGTATTTTTACTATTTTATTCAAGTGAGACAACAACCTATATACCTGTGTAGAAGTCCGTGCTTTCGCTTTCTCATATTCGCTGACTTCCGAGGACGAATTTCCACCGGTCGGAAGGTTATAAGGAATGAAACCGACCTAGCATTAACCCAATTGGACCAAATTGCGACCATTTTAATTCGTCATCCTGCGAACTATTTTCAAAAAATAGAAAACTGTTATTTCAACGGTAACAAAGATTGCAGCTTTGTAGACATCGCACGAGATGGAGGTACTATACCCGTAGAAGATTCCCGCTATTTAGCGGGAGTCTCTTACTTTCAGACGTACAGTTGCTCTTTTCTTGATATTTTTGCCTCCCAAAATAGAATGAGCAAAAACCATGCCACAATATTAGTAAAAAACCAAACACTTATATTCTTACCGGAATGCTATTTTTCCATTTTTTGAAGATAGATAACAATCTGTAGTGCCTTATTTATTGAGTTGAAAAGAGAACAGTACATAACATATTGTATATAAGTTTATTATGTCTATTTTTATACTTATCAGAAAAGTGTTTCATAGTTAGAAACATTTTGTTTCATGCTTTGAAACACTTTGTTTTATACTATTGAAACACTCTGTTTCTAACTATGAAACACTTTTTGCTTATAAGGAAAATTGTTGATAGAATAAGACGAATTGGAAGATAAAAAAAGAGTTTTTTAAGAAGCCTGCAGAAATGGCAGACACCTGACATCTGTCACATCTGTCACATCACGAGAAAAGGATAGCGTAGCGTAAGAGTGTGAATACTAAATAAATAGGATGGCTTGTGACGGTGTGACAGATGTCAGTACCGTTTTTTTTGTTTTTTTGAAATTCATGGAATTCAGTATCGTTTCTGACTCCCTATCAGGAACAAAGTTCTAATGTAGAATTCTCCGTTCCGAGGAAGTCAGAAAATAAGATTGGTCCGGGCAAAACGCCCGGCTTTTGTATTTCTATTTTAGTCCGGCACGTTTGCATTGCCATAGGGAAAGAACAAACCAGCTAAGCATCAACAGGCGTACAAGGAGTGGAACGCAAACAGAAAACACCAAGATGGTAAAAGAAAAGAGGGCTTGAAGAATACAAAGAGACTGAAAGGGAGAGATTTCTTCTTCAACCAGAGCCGAGAGGAACTTGGCAAAATGTTCCACGTAATGCATTACCACACTTTTTGCATAGTCTATACGAGAGCGACGGAGGGAGATTTCTTTTTTCATAATAGGTATTTCTTTAAGTTGATGAGGCAAAGAAACACCCTGTTTGTGACAGAATACGTCACAACTTCATTTTTAGTGTTAAATCTTTCGTCTTATTTTGAAGATAGAGAATGAATTCAGGCGAGCCCAGCACTTCAATATCCTCGAACAATCCGAGCACAAAGCGCCCTACTCCTTCGTAACGGCAAACCTCTGTTTGCAAAAGCCAATGGTTCTCGTCTTCTTGTGTGAGGTCGGATTCGGCTAACGGGTATTCTTCGAGCAATAGACTGGCTGCCACCATCCCTAACCGAAGGGTAACCGGCAGACGACAGTCGCTACTGATATGAAATACATCCGTCCAGATTTCAGCATGCTTCTCTGTATAAATCCAAGTCGTGTCCATCACAGCAACCGATTGTATACGAGAAAGTTTAAAGAGTTTATTCTGTCCGCTTTTAAGTTCGTAGCACCACACTTCGGAGTTGTTGGCTGTAAAGGCAAAGGCCTCGACTACCCGGTCGGACACCTGCTGACTATGTGCCGAACGATATCCTTTGAGTATTACCTGCCGACAGGTTTTAATGGCTTCGTACAAGCGGTGCACATTTTGCCCGATACTGCTCTGTACCACAATCTTCGACAGGATATCGTAATCGTACACATGGTAAAGTTTCTTTTTCAGGTTTTGCTTGATAACACTGGTTCCATCCATGCTCTCTACGGCTTGTTTCAGCAAGAGCGCTTCTTCTTCCGTAAAATGAATCAGCTCGGAGATGCTTTTAAAGTAGGGTGAAGATTTATCCAGCCGGTAACAGTTTCCTTTCTTCTCCACTACAAAACCAGCCATCTTAAAGGCATCCAGGTAACGGTAAATGCTGCGTGTTGTCATCTCCAGCTGTTCCGCCAGGTCTTGTACGGAATAGCGGGTGTTTTGAGTTAACAACATCATGAGGCGAAGCTGACGCTCGAACTTTTGTAAATCCACTTGTCTAATCGATAATTAAGAGTTAAAAATCAGGGAAAGAGTTCTAACTGGGCGTCACCCAACAGATTGAAAGTCATGCGATGGTAGGGCGTCGTGCCGTGTTCCCGTATGGCATCCCGATGTTTCTTTGTGGGGTAACCTTTATTATGGTTCCAGTCGTAATAAGGGTACTCCTCGTGTAGGCGGTTCATATAATCGTCCCGATAGGTCTTAGCCAAGATGGAGGCCGCGGCAATGGAGAGGTACTTCCCGTCTCCTTTCACTACGGTGGTATGGGGAACTCCTGCATATTTGGTAAAACGGTTTCCATCGATAAGCAGATGCTGCGGACGGACTTTCAATCCGTCGATAGCCCGGTGCATAGCCAGAAAAGAGGCTTTCAGGATATTTATTTTATCGATTTCCTCCGGTGTAACGATTCCTACCGCCCAAGCCAACGCCTCCCGCTCTATCACTTCGCGCAAAGCATAACGCTGTTTCTCTGTCAATTGCTTGGAATCGTTCAGCATCTCGTTTCTAAAATCTTTCGGCAACACTACGGCTGCCGCATAAACCGAACCGGCGAGACATCCGCGACCGGCTTCATCGCAACCGGCCTCTACCAAATCTTCATGTAAATAAGGTAATAACATAACGCATTGTTTTGATTTCTCCCTCCCCAACAAACCGGCTCTGAACGCACGAAATCCGATACGACGGAAATGTTTCGGAGAGAATTCTTTGCCAACAAAAATACTACTTTCATTTCAAAATCCGCAACGGACGGTTCATAAACTTCCTTTCCTTACAGATTAAGGGGAGGCACAAAGTCTGGTCCACTCTCGCCGCAAGCATTTCCTTTCAGACAGATTGTGAGTCATTGTTCAATAAAAAAGAGCGCAAATCCGGTCTATAAATAGTACCTTTGCGCCCACAAACAAATAGAGAAGCATGTTTACCGTTATAGGATGTATGATAGCAGGTATCTTTATCGGATACGCTGCGCGCCGTATAAGATTTTCGTGGATTTCCCTCCTCATTACCGGATTGATATGGATACTATTATTTCTGTTAGGCTGGGAAGTGGGGCACAACAAAGGGGTTATCTCCGCCCTCCCTACATTAGGATTAGATGCTTTATTGCTGACTTTGGCTGCCTTATTAGGTAGCTCTCTGGCTGCTTGGGGATTGTGGAAAGTGGTCTGTGTTACTTATAAAGGAAAGGATACCATCCAGAAAGATAGAGAGTTTGCTTGTAAAGGAGGGAATATTGCTTGTGAAGAAAAAAACATAACCAATGAAAAAGGAGGTACTGCTTACAAAAAAGGAGGTGCAACCAGTGAAGAGATATCTGCGGCTTCTGAAGGAGAAAGCACTATTCGCAAAGAAGAGAAGGAGGAAAAACGATGAAAGGAAGTCTGTATATTATTGGATTTTTCATTGTAGGCATTTTATGCGGCCTCAATAATTGGCTTCCGTTAGAAAGCCATTGCAGCGATATTAGTTTTTATGCTTTATGCGCTTTGATGTTCAGTGTGGGAATAAGCATCGGTAACAATCCGGAAACAATTCGCAACTTCAAAGCGCTGAATCCCGGATTGGCATTATTGCCTTTAGCCACTATATTGGGTACATGGGGCGGATGTCTGGCTATTAGTCTGCTATTGCATTACTCCACCGCCGACTGCTTGGCGGTAGGTTCGGGATTTGGTTACTACTCGCTTTCCAGCATTCTGATTACCGAGAGTAAAGGAGCAGAACTGGGCACTATTGCCTTGCTCTCGAACATTATCCGCGAAATCATTACCCTGTTGTTCGCACCGTTACTGGTTCGGTTCTTCGGCAATCTGGCTCCCATTTCGGCCGGAGGTGCTACTACTGCCGACACAACCTTACCTATTATTACGCGTTACAGTGGACAGAAGTATGCCATGCTTTCCATTTACCACGGCTTTGTGGTAGATTTTAGCGTGCCGTTTCTGGTTACGTTGTTTTGTTCGGAGATTTTTTCATAAGCTAATCATATCTTTGCAACCTACCCCTGTCTTATATACGTCTAATTAAAATATACACTCAAAACAAATAGAATGATGTTACTAACAACCACTCCTACTATTGAAGGAAAAAAGATTTCCACTTATTATGGGGTCGTAACCGGTGAAACGATTATCGGCGCCAATGTTTTCAGAGATTTTATGGCAAGTATACGCGACTTCTTCGGCGGACGTTCCGGAGCTTACGAGGATGTTTTGCGCCAAGCAAAGAATACAGCTTTGGCCGAAATGGAGAGGGAAGCGGAACGCATGGGTGCCAATGCGGTGGTAGGCATCGATTTGGATTATGAAACGGTTGGCCAATCAGGTAGTATGCTGATGGTTACCTGTAGCGGAACGGCTGTAAGATTTGAATAAAAGAGGACGGGTCTATAAATTCCGAGCCACTTTTACAACCTGCCTCAATCAAATATTTGAGGTTAATTGAACCGGCTTTTAAGGTTGACTACGCAACGTCGTGAGGTTGCGTAGTCAATGTCGTGACGTACAGCAAACAACGTCAGCACGTTGCGAAGCCAACATCAACACTTTGACAATAAACGGTTAATTCACTGTCGAGCCCTCTCCTTCCACTCTATCTTAGAAAGAGTAAACTAAAAGGATTATTCCAAATACTGAACAATCTTACCGCTAATCTGCAACAGAGAGATTTCGCACAGTTTGGTATCATATTCCACCGAAAGCATCCGCTCTTCGGCATCTAACAAACTCTTTTGCGCTTCACGCATCTCTATACCGGAAAGGGTTCCAAGCATGTAGCGTTCCATAGCAATCTCATGGTTATCTCTAGCCGTCACTAGGTTCTGCCGTTCCAGATTCAGCATTTCCAGATTATTCTTGTAAGCTTGCCACAAATTGCTTAAATCGGCACGCAGACTCAGCTCTACTTGATTGCGCTGTAAGCGAGCGTTCTCTATGGCAATCTCGGCATTATGCCTTTCGCGGCGGCGGTTTCCGTCGAAGATATTAAATCCCAAAGTCAGTCCGGCATTGAAGCCCAGATTACCACGACTTTTCGTAGAAGAAACATCGTATCTGTTCAGGGTATATCCATATCCTGTGTTCAACCTCAAATAAGGGTAGTTACGAGAGTTTACCTTTTTATAATCCATTTGCGACAAGGTAGTATTCTGCTCCGCCTTCAATAAAGATGCATTGTTCGATAAAGTGGCTTCCCATAGTTCATTCAGCATCAAGCTGGCTGTTACGTCAATCAAGGTATCGGCAATCTCCACTACCTGGTCAACATTGGTATTACCCATCAACTCGTTCAGGCGGATACGCGAAGTGTGCAGCAACTCTTGCTGTTTCATATACTGGGCACTATCCGCATTAAAATCGACTTTCGCCTGTTGATAATCCAAACGGGAGAAATTTCCAATGTGGTGACGGTTTTCCGCAATACGCATGCGCTCTTTAGACAGCGACATGGCATAACGGAAATTCTTCAACCGAATCTTCTGCTGGATAAAATTATAATATTCGGCACTCAAATTGGCTATAAAGTCTTCTACGGCAATGCGTGTATTGGTTTCGCCTTGTCGCTTCAGTTCCTTTAGCTGTTGATAGGTAGTGCTGATATTGAATCCGTCGAACAAAGTCCAGTTCAAGTTCAAGCCTACATTCACGGTTTGGTCGAATACGCCATTCTCCTTAGTGGTTTCACCCGTCTCCCTCAACTTACTTTCGGTATTGTTCACGGTTCCGGTATAGCCTGCTGTAAAATCGAGCGTAGGAAGATATCCGGCATTTCCCAACGTGGCATTGTTATCGCTCACCTTCTGTTCGTTACGGGTTATTTGCAAAGAATAATTATTGAGCAACGCATTCTCTAAACACGATTTCAACGTATAAACAGACTCTGTCTGAGCCCCTACCGAATGCCCTGCACAAAGAAAAGCACAAGTCAAGCCCGCTGTCCGCATAACGGACTTCCACGGCATTAGCCTCATCCGCCCTTTTACCTTATTATATATCTTACTTCTCATTACAATATCTCTTCTATATCTAGTTTCACTTTCTTTTTTCAATCGCTACAAACACAATACTAAAATCGCTTCGATATGGTGTTAACTTTCAGTTTTACCCCTTTTTCTTTTAAAGAACGATTTGGAAATGCCACTACCCTGTTTGCTTCTATCCGTAGAGATGTAAGTATAGATAGCCGGTACAATGTACATGGTCAACAAGGTAGAAACCAACATTCCGCCTACTACGGCCACACCCATCGCGATACGCTGGTTACATCCCTCACCACTGGCAAAGGCCAAAGGTATCAAACCCAAAATGGTGGAGGCGCTGGTCATCAGAATAGGACGTAGACGTTGGAGCGCCGCATCCTGAATAGCTTGCAGCTTATGTTCGCCGGCTTCCTGCTTTTGGTTGGCAAACTCCACAATCAGGATACCATTCTTTGCCACCAAACCAATCAACATGATAATACCAATCTGACTGAAAATGTTCATGGTGATGCCATTGAAGTACATAAAGATTAATGCACCGGAGATAGCCAACGGCACGGTAAGCATAATGACAAACGGGTCTTTAAAGCTCTCGAATTGTGCAGCCAGAATCAGGTATATCAGGATAATAGCCAACACAAAGGCAAACATCAAGCTGGAAGAACTCTCACGATACTCCTTCGAGTCGCCCGAGAGTGCCGTACGGAACGTATCATCCAGAGTTTCGGCCGCTATCTTATCCATCTCTTCCAAACCCTGACCTATCGTTTTACCCTTTGCCAATCCGGCCGAAACGGTTGCCGACACGAAACGATTGTAACGGTACAACTTCGGAGGGGCCGTACCTCCTTCCAATTCTATCAAGTTATCAAGCTGAATCATATCACCTTTGCCATTACGGATATAAATAGAGGTCAAATCGGCCGGTTTGTTCCGTTGCTGACGATTAATCTCACCCAATATTTCGTATTGTTTTCCGTTCATATAGAAATAGCCCATACGCTGGCCGCTCAATCCATATTGCAGTGTTTGCGCAATATTTCGTGTACTCACTCCCATTATGCTGGCCTTATCGCGGTTGATATTGATACGAGCCTCCGGCTTGCTGAACTTCAGGTCCACATCGGACATCTGGAACATCGGGTTCTCAGATACTTTAGCCATGAATACAGGCAACACTTCCTGAAGTTTCTCAATGCTGGTAGCTTGCAGTACATACTGTACAGGCATACCGCCACGGCGTCCTCCAAACGAAGAAGATTGCTGGACAAAAGCTCTGGCTTTGGTCTTTGTCTGTATCGCTCTGGAAAGTTCCTCAGCCACTTCCATCTGAGTATAGTCGCGGTCTTTCATATCCTTCAACTGGATACGCACACTTCCGCTACCGCTGGACACACGCGCCGTTATAGCCGGTGCATCCGGTACAATGGAATCGACCAGATGATTAATATCTTCTGTATAATCACGAATGTATTCATAGGTAATACCCTCTGCTCCGCGCGTATTGATATTAATCTGCGAACGGTCTTCCAACGGAGCCATTTCGGCAGGAATCGTATTCCACAAAAAGGCAATCAGGAATATCGTAAACACGGTAAAAGGAATCGCTATCCAACGTTTGCGCAAAAACAGAGTCAGCGAACGGCTGTAGAAGCGGTTCATCCCTTCGAAGAACGGTTCCGTCTTACGATAAAGCCAATTCTTCTTCTCCTGCTTTACCAGCAATTTAGTAGCAAGCATCGGCGTAAAGGTCAATGCCGCAAAAGAAGAGATAATTACCGAACCGGAAATCACAATGCTGAATTCACGGAACAAGCGCCCCGTAGTTCCCTGCATAAAGACGATAGGGAAGAATACCGCTACCAGTGTGATGGTAGTGGAAATGACCGCAAAGAAGATTTCTTTCGCCCCTTCAATTCCGGCTTCCTTCGGGTTCATTCCTCGCTCTATACGTATATAAATATTCTCCGTCATCACAATGGCATCGTCCACCACCAAACCCACGGCGAGCACCACGGCAAGCATGGAGAGCACATTGATAGAGAACCCTGCCAGATACATCACGAAGAATGAACCAATCAAAGAGACGGGAATCACAATGCAGGGAATCAGCGTTACACGCCAATCGCGCAAGAAAAGGAAAATGATAATGATAACCAAAATAAATGCGACGTATACCGTTTCCTTTACCTCGTTGATGGAAGCACGAATAAACTTCGTATTGTCGAAACCATAGGTGTAATGCACATCATCCGGCAAATCCTTCTGCATCTGCTCCATGCGTTTGTATACAGCATCCGCAATTTCTATATGGTTGGCACCCGGCTGCGGAACCACTACTACACCCACCATCGGCACACCGTTCATCTTCATGTAACTGCGTATATCTGCCGGACCGAGTTCTGCCCGCCCGATATCACTAAAGCGGATTATCTGGTTGTTATCTTCTTTTATAATTAAGTTGTTGAACTCTTCCGCCGTATGCATCAAACCCAGCGTACGGATAGTCAACTCTGTGGTATTTCCTTCTATACTACCCGAGGGAAGTTCCACATTCTCATTATCCACCGCACTTTTCACATCCATCGGAGTCAGACCGTAACCGGCCATCTTGATGGGGTCGAGCCAAAGACGCATGGAGTACTTCTTCTCTCCCCAGATGGAAACACTACTCACATCGGGAATAGTTTGAAGCTGCTCTTTCACCGTTAAATCGGCAATTTCGCTCAACTCCAACAATGAGCGCTTATCGCTCTGCAGAGCTACCATCAAAATAGGTACGGCATCTGCATCCGCCTTCGATACGGTAGGCGGGTCACAATCTCGTGGCAAAAAGCGCTGCGCGCGCGATACCTTATCACGCACATCGTTAGCTGCCGTTTCCAAATCGACTGAGAGTTCAAATTCCACCGTTATACGGCTCTGCCCCTGCTGACTGACACTGGACAGCGAACGGATACCGGGGATACCATTAATGTTCTGCTCCAACGGTTCGGTTATCTGATTGTCAATCACATCGGCATTTGCTCCGGGATAGGAACACGACACCGATATAATAGGATTATCCACCGAGGGATACTCCCGGACACCCAGATAGGTATATCCAATAAAACCGAAGAGTAAGATTATAGTAGTTAAAACAGTCGCCAATACCGGACGACGAATACTTAATTCGGATATATTCATAAGGTCAGATATTAGTCAATTTCATCAAGTACAACCGGTAAATCGGTACGCAACTGTAAAGTTCCCGATACAATAATCGTATCGCCTATCTCCAAGCCTCTTACCACCTGCACTTCCGCTTCCGTACGCAAGCCGGTCGTAATCTCTACAGGTTGTGCTTTACCCGATTTGTATACAAACACTTTGTCCTTACCCATTTCCGGCACAATGGCTTCGGAAGGTATGGCTATGGCATTCTGAATTTCCTGTTTCTTCAGACGGATACTTGCATAACGTCCTGGCAACAGCGTATGTCCGGTATTGGGATATAACGCTCTCACCATAAAATTGTGCATCGTCGGGTCTATGGTCGACTCCACTGCATACACTTCAGCCGGAAACGAATCCAATCTGCCTTCTATATTGAATGTGAGTTTTGTTCCCCTTTTTATCTGGCTGGCATACCGTTCGGGAACAGAGAACTGAACTTTCAGGGGAGCAATCTTGGTGAGCTTGGCTACAAGCGTGGTAGGCGAAGCATAAGAGCCCACACTTATTTGGCGCAAACCAATCACTCCGTCGAAAGGAGCGCGCAATTCAGTCAGTTCGATATTTGCTTTCACAATATCGATGTCTGCTTTCAGAGTAGCTAAATCGGTTTTTACCTGTTCGTAAGCTTCTTTACTTACCGCATCTCTTTCGAGCAAAGCATTTTGACGGAATACACGGTCTTCCGCCAACTTCAATTGGGCTAACAAACGCTGTAACTGAGCTTGTAATTGTCGGTCGTTTACCTTGGCCAGCAATTGTCCTTTCTTCACGGTACTGCCCTCTTCGAAATTTATTTCCACCACCTTTCCGGAAGTTTCAAAAGATAAATCCACCTCTTCGTCAGGCAACAGCACACCTGTTATCGGAAATTCATCGACCAATAATTGCGGTTTCAGCACTCTGGCGTTTACATTTAAAACCCGTTTTCCGCCTTTTTTATCTTTCATCACTTTATCCGCAGCGGCTAACTCTTCATTTGTTTTAGGCAATTGCGAATAAATGCCCCATCCTATTAATCCTAAACCTATCACACCGATAAGTCCCCATTTCAGTTTTTTATTCATAGTGTAGTATCCATGTAATCCATAATATTCTTACGATTTTGATAACTCCTCTTGCAAAAAGTTTAACGAGCTTCGGATTAAAAAACATTAAAGATTCACTTCTATTTGAAAGAAAACCTTCATTTATCCTGTCAAAAAGAGAATTCCCCTAACCCGCTTCAGCTATCGTTAATAAAGTGGCTGTTTTATAACGAACGTTCATTCGGGACGAAACGAACGTTCTCTTAAGAAGAAACGAACGTTCATTTCCCTTCAAACGAACGGGGACAAAAACACACACAGCAAATCAGTCTCTTTTTACAGGGCATAATTAATGTATACACAAATAACAGATTGTCAGAATGAATATAACCCATTTATATATGTAACACGGAACAAAAAACAAACCTGTTATATGACTAATCCAATCATTTTATACTTCCTTCAAAGAAAACGATACAAGGATAGTTAGGTTTGGCTAGAATTCCAACTATTTCAATCCTTTTCTGCAAGATTCTCCTTAAAAAGAACTTTTCGCTTTTCAATTACTACAGTTTACCTTATAAAAGCTCTCATTCTTCTTTAGCTTGTCGATATAATCATATCAGACAATTCAAGAAAGTAAGGCTTTCATCCCAAGCACATTCGAGCAATCAATATCATTAAAAAAGGCAAAAAGAAAACAAGGGATAAACCTTAAATTATTAGCTTTACAATCAATAAGATAAAAAGGTAGAGAATAAAGAAAAAGCAAAGGAGTTTTTCTTTTATTGAAAACAGGACAATGAAATAAAGAATGAGGAACAAAAGAAACTCTCAACTCTCCATTCTCAACTCTCAACTTAATAACGCTCTCAACTTAATAATAACAACATATAAACGAACAGTAAAGATGAAAGCATTTGAACAGTTATTACCTACACAGATTATATTTGGTGCAGGTGAAATCAACCGATTAGCCACCTTGGAACTCCCGGGTAAAAAAGCTTTATTAGTAATCTCCAGCGGAAATTCCATGCGCAAATATGGATACGTAGATAAAGTAGTAAAGGGATTGGCAGAAAACGGAGCAGAAACCGTCATTTACGATAAAATACAGGCTAATCCGATAAAAGAGCATGTGATGGAAGCAGCTGCCATTTGTCGCCAAGAGAAATGTGATTTCGTCATCGGACTTGGTGGCGGAAGCTCGATTGATTCAGCCAAATCTATTGCATTAATGGCTTGCAACGAAGGTGATTACTGGGATTATGTAAGTGGAGGAACAGGAAAAGGACTGACTCCGAAGAATAAGGCTCTGCCTATCATCGCTATTCCTACAACAGCAGGAACCGGAACGGAAGTAGACCCATGGACCGTTATCACATACAACAATGAAAAAATAGGATACGGTCTACCCGATACCATGCCTAAGATAGCCATTGTAGACCCGGCTTTAATGCTTTCCGTTCCACCCAAATTGACTGCTTATCAGGGTTTCGACGCTTTCTTCCATGCAGCCGAAGGTTACCTTGCAACCATCGCAACTCCTATCAGCGATGTATTTGCACTTAAAAGTATCGAATTAATCGGTCGTTCCCTGGCTAAAGCAGTGAAGAACGGAGATGATTTGGAGGCACGCAGCGAAGTAGCTTTGGCCAGCACTCTATCGGGATTGGTAGAGTCTACCTCCAGCTGTATATCTGAACACTCTATCGCGCACGCAATAAGCGCCCTCTTTCCAAACATTGAGCACGGTGCGGCATTGACTTGTATCTCGTTGGCATGGTTTGCTTCATTTATCGATGTGGTACCCGAACGTTATATGCGCATGGCAGAGGCTATGACAGGAAGAAAGAGTACCTCACCCCACGATTTCTTCACTGCATTAGCAGACTTGCAGGTAGCTTGCGGTGTCGACCAAATAGCTCTTTCGCTTTACGGAGTAAGAGAGACAGACCTCAGTAATCTCGTACAGAATGCACGCGAAACAATGGGAGGACTTTTCACCATGGACCCGCGTCCGTTGCGTGATGAAGAAGTTCTGGAAATACTTAAAAGGTCATATAAATAAAAATCGGAACTTCATCAGAAGACAAATAGTTTTGCATAAGAGAAGCTCTTCAAAAGAAGATAACTAGATAAAAACGGTGCAGACAAGGTGGTGAATCACTGCATTCTCTGCACCGTTTGAGAATATAAATGGTATAATTTCATACTCACCGAAACAGGTTCCAGCTTTTTCCGCAAGGCGCTTCCCAACCGATGAGTTATTCCTTTTCCACCTTCATCTAAATACTCAAATTGTCGGAAACGAGTGCCTTTTACTCCGGATTAAACCCATACCGCCAATCATTCAACAATCCGCCCGAGCTCTCTAATCCAACGATATCCATCAATTCCTCAATACAGAAACAGAGTTGGTCTCTATCTTCCGAATCTAAATAAACAGGAGACAAAGCAGACAATGATGAAGCTATAATATCTCTGTATTTCCACGAAGCAGGTTCATGATGAGCCACTTCCCGAAAATCATCCGCAATCAGATTCAGGATTTCATTCAACGGAGTTCTTAACTCCTCCACTTCTAATCCCGGATAGTACTCCCCGTTTTTCAGTTCGCCCTCCACAAACTTATCACGAGCCATATATGCCTCAATAGCCTTATCCAACTGTTCCAAGTCAGGATTCTCCAAGTCCACTTTATACATTGTATTCTCTGTTATATTCTCATTATCATCCGATTGTTTCTTTTGACCAATTCCACCACAAGCCCCCAACAGACTTACAACAAGAATGCACCATACAAACCTTATCCACATTCCCTTATCATGCAAAACGGATGTTCCCATATTTATTCATTACTTTTTCTCATAAAAACATTTCAGGAAGAAGGAAAGGAAGAGAACTTATCAACTACTATTGCATTTATCGTACATTCATTCTATTCTCCAAACAATGTATATCTCTTTTAGGATGACTTTCGGCTCCGCCTTCACTTGCTTTTTAGAATATCCACCAAGGGTTGCGACAAATTCCTGATTCCACAAAGAAAAAAGCTCCAAGAGTAATACCTCTCAGAGCCTAATTCTTTTGGTTGGACTACCAGGACTCGAACCTGGTCAAACAGAACCAAAACCTGTTGTGCTACCATTACACCATAGTCCAATCATTATGTACTTTCTGTTAAAAAGCGGTGCAAAGATAGTTGTGTTTAGCTAAACTACCAAATATTTCAATCATTTTTTGCAGAAATCTTTTAATAAAAAGCCTTTTTATTTATGCACTGCTTACACTCATCCGACTTTAAACTGCGATTTAATAGACCTACCGATTTTCAAAGGATTTAACAGGACATATACTCGTCATCCAACACAAACAGACCCTTTAGGGAACAACAATGCAGACTTTTAGCAATTTACACGCACCCGATAGCTGTCCGACATAAACACATATAAGTATGGTAAGGAAAAGGAGGCTTTTCAAGAAGACATAAAACTATCCTAAAACAATCATGGCACATGTCGACGGGAGAAATCCCGTTTGTTGACACATGCCATGATTTATTTTAATTCGCATTTACCCCATCACTGAGAATGGAATATTGCACGTTTATTTCCGAGCCAGCTGCAACAAATTTAATGACGAGCCAGTATCAAACACTGAGATGCGTTCGTAGTTCCAGTTCTGAACAGGGTCTACTGCAATAACAGAAGGAACAGTTCCCGGCTCTGCCCATGTGATGGACCATGAAACTGACGGGTCTGGTTTTTGAACTTGACCACTACCGGAGTCAGCATTGTTGTCGTCCACTACAATCTTAATGTTGTTGCCGTCAGCGTTCCACGGACACCAAGGAGTACCGTTTTTAGTCGACAAGTCTATCGTTTCAATCGCATTAGTTTCGCTGTCATAATTAGTGTTTTCAGACGTATTCAACATATCGGTAATGCTGTAAGCATCGTGTCCCGATTTGGAGTAGACACATTCGTCACCCACATACAGATGAATATTCTTTGTACCTCCCAAAGCACGGATTACGGCAGTCTGAATATCTTCTGTTTCGAAAGATGTTGTCAAACCATTCACACGGTGCTCTATCTTCTTTGTAAGCTGATAAAAGTCTACAACTACATCGTTGAAGTCTATATCACTTGACTGGGACGCACCCAAATCTTCTACCATATATCGTTTGCTAGGGCCGGTAATGATTTGCGTTAGGTCTTCAGTAACTTCAGGAGCTTCAACGCCTTTACGGGTAGCGATAAATACAATCAGGTCATCGAAATCCTTATTGTTGTCCGGGTCGTCCAATAAGAATACGTCTGTGTAATATGGGTCTGATGAAGTTGCATGAAGTACATTCTCGTCATACAAATCCTCGTTTTCATTCACTTTAATGGTAGTTCCTTTCTCCTCGCCTCTCATCAAATAGAAGTTGACCAACGTTCCGTTCGGGAAAGGAAACACCCATCCTTTCGGCTTCTTCTGGCCACCGGCCGCCCCTATTGGTTTCGTATTGGCTCCCCATTCACCGTAGCCGAGCAATCCTTTAATCTCGCTTGTAGTGAAAGTGTATCTGGTGATAAGGCCGGTTTGCGGATTGGTTCCTTCCACCACAAAGATGCAATCATCCGTGCAGTAGCCATGCCATGCGGGAGCGATGATGACTTCGCCCTTAGATATGATTGTGTATTTCGGGCTTCCGTATATCGAGTTGTCTTTACCATATTTATTTTTGAAATATTTATCGCAAGCCTGTACCGGAGAGCCTGGAAGTTCCACACTTTCCGTCACTTTAGACTTATCTCCTTCTACAACGAAAACATAATCAGAATTCTGGATACCTTCATTCTCTACCGCACGCACTCCTTTTTTCTTGCCCGCAATAGAGAAATCCCAACTCTGATTCGAATCAATCTCACCAAAAGCAGCCTTGAAAGCTGCGTCATAATCAGCCTTTATTTTCTGAACATAATATTCTCTGTAAGCCCCGCCCTCCTGCGTATTATAATAATCGGTAGTAGAACACGAAGCCATTAGACCTGCACACAAAATGGCAGACACGTAGATGTACTTTTTCATATTTCTAGTTTTTGTATCTATTATTTATCAATATATTAGTTAAGTCTTAGTCCAAGCAGGACTTTTCAAAAAAGAAGTTTTTTCACTTCTATTATTCAGGAAGCATTGTACTTTTATCCTATTTTAGGCAAATATATAAAAAGTTCATAGTTTATATTGCTTTCATCTATGCCATTTTTATTTTCTTAACGCAACCACCTTATTCTCAGGACTTAAATTTCTTATTAAATTTCAAAAACAAACTATATATTACTCTTCCATCCTAGCAGAACATAAGTATACAAATATGATTCCAACAACCATAGTAAGTCCTGTCCAATATTACCAAATGAAGAAAGTGATAAAATAAAAATTATAAAAATGGAAAATTGGAAAAAACAGAATGTATAAGGATAATTCCCCTGCTACTGCATATTTCTTCTTAAAAGAGAATTTAAGGATTATTATAGAAAAAGACTCTAATACAGTTTATGAAAATAGTCGGAAACGTAGTACACATATACTCTCCTCAAGAAAGATTATAAATTAGAAAGCACTTGACATGGCACAGATATTGAAAATCTCTCAAACTATAAGATATTTTCAATTATATATCCACAATAGAACCGGAGCTTTTTCTTTTTTCAACATTATATCAGCCTGACGCATCGCCTCATTGCATATAACAGGGCATCCTTGGCTCATCCCTAATGGAAGATGTGACGGATAAATATTTTCACAGGGGACAGGACCATAAGAATGTAGAACAATCATACGTTTAAAAGCATTACTATTACTCGATTCTAAACCATGTAGTTTATAATGAACATGAATTCCCCAATTACTATATGAACGAGCTCCTACCTTATAATGCCCCAAAGATGAGCAATAACTTCCCTCAACATTACTGAATACCGGATTTCCCCGCGTACTATTTTTGCCATAGCCATGCGCACACAGACTGGAGCATATCACAGAATCGCCTTCAAAATCCCATATAAAGAAACGTTTCTTACCTGAATGAATACTAAAATCCACCAAAAAACAAAACTTTATACTTAATCCGTTTTTCTTGCAATACACTATGGCTGAATCAGCCCTTGCCTTCAAACCAAAACTATCTGACACCTCAACGTTCTTATTATAAGGAGAAGAGGTTAATCCAAACCCAAAGGAAAAGCCATAACATACACACCCTATGACAAGAAAAAGTAAGAATTTTGGCAATTGAATCATCACTATAAGAAATAAAAGTCCAACATTTGCATAAATAAAGACGAAGATAGCCTATAAAAGTCTATTTTACAAATGAAATCCTTTCCGGTTTTCCAACTCCTGCAAATTATATCAGTACCAATTAACCAGCAACTATCGTCATATAATAAATAGACATTCCAAAACCCAATAAAAAAGGAAGCTCTGTCAATCAAAGCTTCCCTTTTTTCTATCTAAAATCAATAATAGACTATTTATCGTCATGACGTTCAAAACGCGGTTTACGTTCACCGCGGTCGGGACGCTCACCACGCTCTTGACGAGCAGGACGCTCCGGACGTTCAACATATCCTTCCGGTTTTGGAAGAAGCACCTTATGAGAAAGTTTGAACTTACCTGTTTTCGGATCTATCTCCATCAATTTCACCTGTATTTCATCACCTTCTTTTAAACCTGTTTCTTCTACAGTTTCAAGACGTTTCCAATCTATTTCTGAAATATGAAGTAAACCATCTTTGCCCGGCAAGAATTCTACAAAGGCACCATAAGGCATAATAGAACGGATTTTTCCAGTATAAACCTCACCTACTTCAGGAATAGCAACAATGCCTTTAATCATATCCTTTGCCGATTCAATACATTCCTTATTGGTTCCAGCAATCTCAATACGACCCATACCGTCAATTTCTTCAATAGAAATCACAGCACCGGTTTCTTCCTGCATTCCTTGGATAATCTTTCCACCCGGGCCTATTACAGCACCGATAAATTCTTTAGGAATCATAAGTGTTTCAATGCGAGGAGCATGAGGTTTCAAATCTTCACGAGGCTCGGCAAGACATTCGGTAATTTTACCTAAGATATATTCACGTCCCTGCTTAGCTTGCAATAATGCCTTCTCCAAAATTTCGTAACTTAAACCATCACATTTGATATCCATTTGTGTAGCAGTTATACCATTTTCGGTTCCGGTTACCTTAAAGTCCATATCTCCCAAATGGTCTTCATCACCTAAAATATCAGAAAGTACGGCATATTTATCTTCACCCGGATTCTTAATCAATCCCATAGCTATACCTGATACGGGTCTCTTTATTTTCACACCGGCATCCATCAAAGCCAAAGTTCCGGCACAAACAGTAGCCATAGAAGAAGAACCATTTGACTCCAAGATATCAGACATCACGCGCACACAATACGGATAATCTGCAGGAATCATTCCTTTCAATGCACGCCAAGCCAAATGACCATGACCGATTTCGCGACGTCCTACACCACGTTGGGCTTTAGCCTCACCAGTAGAGAACGGAGGGAAATTATAATGCAACAAGAAGCGTTCTTTACGTTGATCCAAAACATCGTCAACAAGCTTCTCATCAGATTTAGTTCCTAATGTAACAGAACTCAGAGACTGAGTTTCACCACGTGTAAAGATGGCCGAACCATGAGGACCAGGCAACGGACCAGCCTCACACCAAATCGGACGAATTTCATCCGTCTTACGTCCATCAAGACGTTTGCCTTCATCTAAAAGGCAACGACGCATTGCTTCTTTCTCCACATCGTGATAATAACGGTCAATCATTGCAGCTTTCTCTGCCAATTCTTCTTCTGAGAACTGAGCTTTAAACTCATCACAAACAGCAGCAAAAGCATCTTCGCGTTCGTGTTTATTACGGTTTCCGCTGGCGGCAATAGCATAAGCCTTGTCGTAACAAGCTTCCCGAACAGCCTTGCGAAGCTCTTCATCATTTTCTTCGTGACAATATTCACGTTTTACTGTTTTTCCGGCTTCTTCCATTAGTTCCATCTGCGCCTTGCAGTGTACTTTAATAGCTTCGTGAGCCACTTTCATCGCATCTAACAAATCCTTTTCAGACACTTCGCTCATCTCACCTTCTACCATCATGATGTTTTCATAGGTAGCGGCAACCATAAGGTCCATATCAGCGTGTTCCAGCTGCTGGAATGTAGGATTGATAACGTATTCACCATTGATGCGGGCTACGCGTACTTCTGATATCGGTCCTCCGAATGGAATATCCGAAACAGCCAACGCTGCTGAGGCAGCCAAACCAGCTAATGCATCAGGCATATCCACACCATCTGCGGAGAAAAGAATTATATTGACATATACTTCTGCGTGATAGTTATCAGGGAAAAGAGGGCGTAATGCACGGTCAACTAAACGACAAGTGAGAATTTCATAATCAGACGCTTTACCTTCTCTTTTAGTAAAGCCACCGGGGAAACGGCCAAATGCTGAATATTTTTCTTTATACTCTACCTGAAGAGGCATAAAATCTGTACCGGGAACTGCATCCTTGGCGGCACAAACAGTAGCTAACAACATCGTATTTCCCATGCGCAACATTACTGCGCCGTCAGCCTGTTTTGCCAACTTTCCCGTCTCGAGGGTGATTACTCTTCCGTCACCAAGCTCGATAGTCTTAACAATTGGGTTAATCATAAAAAGTTTTTTAATCTATAAATCTTCTAAAATTCGGACAAAGATACATAATAATGTAATAACGAGCCCTAATTAAGGAATGAAATCTTTCTAATATTTATGTTTTTTATAAAAAGAATATCTATTCAAACTCTTTAAAACTCCGACAAAACTGTATATTTGCCCATCAATTTTAAACAGATAACCGGAAATGCTTAAATAATTTGGCATTCCGATTGCCTTACACTAACTTTGCCACCAAAACGAATTTATTAACGCTATGAAAAAAAAATCAATCATTGCAATAAGTTGCTTACTTATTGGCTTTAGCGCCTGCAACAACGAGCCACATTTTACAGTAAAAGGAAATATTTCTGAAGCTAAAGGTAAAATGCTCTATTTTGAAGCATCGGGCATCGATGAAATAGAAATTCTTGATTCGACCAAACTAGGGTCTTCTGGCTCTTACAAATTCACCTACAAGCAACCGGAATCACCGGAATATTATCGGTTACGAGTTGAAAATCAAATTATTAATTTCTCCATCGATTCAACAGAAACAGTTACAATCAATGCGCCTTTGGCCGATATGCCTACAAATTACACAGTGGAAGGCTCAGATGAATCGGTAATAATAAAGGAACTCTCTTTAAAGCAAATTGAATTGCAGAAGAAAGTAGACAATCTTTTTAAGAGTACATCAAACCTCGCTCCAAATGTTATACAGGACAGTCTTTTTAATATGGTAAACCATTATAAGCAGGACATTAAGTTGAACTATATATTCAAAGACCCAACTAAAGCATCTGCCTATTTTGCACTTTTTCAAAAATTAGGCAACTTCCTAATATTCGACCCACTGAACAGCAAAGAGGATATTAAATGCTTTGCAGCTGTAGCAACCAGCCTCAACAATAACTATCCACATGCTATTCGCACCAAAAACATCTATAATATTGTAATGAAAGGCATGCGAAACACCCGTGCCCCTCAACAAAAAGTACTGGAAATTCCTCAAGATAAAATAAAAGAGGCAAACATTATCGATATCGAATTAAAAGACATGAAAGGAAATGTGCGTAAACTAACCGACTTAAAAGGAAAGGTAGTCATGCTCGATTTCACCGTATACCAAAATGCCGTATCACCAGCACGCAATTTGGCTCTCCGCGAATTATACGACAAATATTCAAAAGAAGGTTTTGAGATTTACCAAATCTCTTTAGACGCTAACGAGCATTTCTGGAAAACTTCAGCCGACAACCTTCCATGGATATGTGTACGCGATGTCAATGGTATTTATTCGAACTATTTGAGCATTTATAACGTTACTAACTTACCTGCATTTTTCCTGATTAACAGGAATAACGAATTGAAGGTACGGGGTGAAGTAGTTAAGGACCTCGAAGGAGAAATTAAAAAACTATTGTAAAACCTACTATATGTTACATAGCATAGTTTAAAAGTTGACGCATAACAAATAAACTGCTATCTTTGCAAAAGTGAACTAATCGAAGGGTTCCGGCATCAGCAATCTAATGTCGGAATTCTTTTTGTTATATAGAAACCTATAGGTTTAATAAAAAAGGAGGAAAAAAGTATGGCTTACATGTCAGAAGAAGGTTACAAAAAACTTGTAGCTGAGTTAAAAGAATTAGAAACTGTGCAACGCCCGAAGATTTCGGCAGCTATTGCAGAGGCTCGTGATAAAGGAGACTTATCAGAGAATGCAGAATATGATGCCGCAAAAGAGGCACAAGGAATGCTTGAAATGAAGATAAACCAATTGAAAGCGGTTATCAGCGATGCTAAAATCATCGACACGTCCAAATTAAGCACCGACACTGTACAGATTCTTACTAAAGTAGAATTGAAGAATGTAAAGAACGGTATGAAAATGGCCTATACAATCGTATCTGAAAGTGAGGCCAACCTAAAAGAAGGAAAGATTTCGGTAAACACCCCCATCGCTCAAGGTTTACTTGGGAAAAAAATAGGAGATGTTGCAGAAATCACCATTCCACAAGGAAAAATCAGTTTGGAAATCATTAACATTTCATTTTAAAAGGAAAGAGTCAGAAGTTAGCTAACCGCTATCAACTGGCTCTTTTCTTTAAGATGAGTCAAATATAAATTATTATGGCAACTATTTTCAGTAAGATTGTAGCAGGAGAAATCCCTAGTTATAAAATAGCAGAAAACGACAAGTTCTATGCCTTTTTAGACATTAATCCACTTGTTAAAGGACATACATTAGTTATTCCAAAACGAGAAGTTGACTATCTTTTTGATTTAGACGATACCGAGTTAGCCGAGATTCACATATTTGCTAAATCCGTAGCGCGTGCTATTGAAAAAGTATTGCCTTGCATAAAAGTGGGTGAAGCTGTAATAGGCTTAGAGGTTCCTCATGCCCATATTCACCTTATTCCTATAAACAAAGAATCAGATATGCTTTTTTCTAACCCTAAACTAAAGCTCAGCAACGAAGAGTTCACAAGTATTGCAGAGTCTATAAATAAAGTTTGGGAAAACGGCAAGTAACCAATTTTCATCCTCAAATTTAATTATTCCATCATTATAGAAAAAGCCAACTCAATCGAGTTGGCTTCTTTATGTATTATCAATTCTTTTTTTGCCTTTTGAAACAAAAAAACTCATAGTCCTCAACGCTATACTTTATAGATAATCCTCACCTAATTTCACCTGTACATCATTTACAAATTGGCGAATACCTGCGGCATCTTCCTTTTTACAGATGACCAACACATTATCTTCTTCTGCAATTAAGCAATCATCTAAATCCTTAATTACAACCAGCTTATCCGAAGGAAGCGTCACGACATTATTATGGCAATTATAGAGTAAAGCCTTAGAGTTAATCACTACATTCTGTTCTTTATCTCTTGGTGATACTTCATAAAAGGTATTCCAGTTACCCAAATCGCTCCAACCAAAATTACCTGTTAAAACATATACATTATCCGATTTCTCCAAAATACCATAATCAATAGAGATGTTAGGACAAGAAGGGAAATAGGTTTCTACAAATTTACGTTCATTTTCTCTCGTAAAATGGTCCATCCGGGCTAGTTCCATAAAAGACGTTATCTCCGGAAGCAACTTATTCATGGCTTCAAGAATGGCATTCACATTCCATATAAATAATCCAGAATTCCAGTAGAACTCCCCGCTTTCCAAAAAAAGTTTAGCGAAATCCAATTCCGGCTTTTCCGTAAAACTTTTCACCTTATATACATTTCCTTCATGTTCTTCGTCCACTTGTATATAGCCAAAAGCCGTTTCCGGGCGGCTGGGAGTGATGCCTACCGTTAAAAGCTTATCCGATTGAGACACAAATTCCAGTCCTTGTAACATAGCGTCCCTAAATTCATCTTCCTTCAGAATCAATTGGTCGGCAGGAGTTACAATCATATTTGCCTCGGGATTCATCATACGAATATGAAATGCAGCCCAGGCAACACATGGAGCCGTATTACGTCGTGTGGGTTCAAGCAAAAGATTATCTTCCGAGATTTGGGGAAGCTGCTTTTTTACAATATCAGCATAAGCAACATTGGTTACAACAATAATATTTTCTTTTGGAATAATTTTTTCAAAACGATAAAAAGTTTGCTGTAATAGGGAATATCCCGTTCCAAAGAAATCAATAAACTGTTTAGGAAACTTTTTCCGGCTATACGGCCAAAAACGGCTGCCGGTGCCACCTGCCATGATCACACAATAGTTGTTACCGTTTGACATGATATCATAGATTTTTAAGTTTTTGCTAAGATAGGACTAAAATTAATAAGCGTCAAACCTTACCAAAAGATTAAGTGATTTTTATATCATCTTTACGCCGTTTGACACTAAGACAAAATTAAAAACAAACTTCTTGAAAAAATATAGCCCATTATATTTGTAAATTAAGAAAAATGCCCTATCTTTGCACCGCATTTAACGAAATGCCCAGATGGCGGAATCGGTAGACGCGCTGGTCTCAAACACCAGTGGATTCACTTCCATCCCGGTTCGACCCCGGGTCTGGGTACAAGAATAAAAGCTAAGTATTGGGCAATCAATTACTTAGCTTTTTTCTTTTCCCTAAATGTTCTCCACATCTACATTATATGAGTTATTCTAAAATTCCTGCTAAAGTAGAAGAACGTTGTTCTACATTACAGAAAAAGTAAAATTCCACAAGAACACTTCAGAACAATACGAATTAAGCTTTAATGCACATCTTAATTTAGCAACTATTCATCCGTGGGTGGACGGAAACGAAAGGACAGCTCGTTTATTGATGAACTATATTCAGTTCTACTATCGTCTTTTTCCAATGAAAACCTTTAAAGAAGATAGAGCCGACTAAATTCTTTCTTTGCAGCAATCACAAGATGATGAACTAAATCAACCCTTCTTGGATTTTATGGTTGTACAACTAAAGAAATCTCTTACATTAGAGATTGAGAAGTATAACGCCGCCCATAAGGAAGGCCTTAAATTCATGTTTTAATGTGTGAATACAAAAAGCTCCCAATTTTTCTATTGGGAGCTTTTTATTATTATTTACTTATCACTTCATATATAATATAGATGTGTGCTACTTTTGGATAAACTGACTTATATTGTTCCGTTAAATCCTTTATATAGCAATATTGTGGTCTTAAATAATCAGACTTTGTTTCTATTAGAGGGAAGAAATCTTTCGTCACATAAAGAATTTCGCTATAATTTTCTCCTTGAATGGTAACCTTATTATATTCACGAAGTTTATACTCCCCTGCAATCAGAATTACATTTTCTTCCGACAGCTTTATAAGCTCATTCGTAAAATCATACTCTTTTGCTTTATTGTCTTTATTCCATATACATACTGAGCCTATGCTGTTTTCAGCATCTTTATAAGTAAACAGATACTTATCCGTTAAATCAGTTGCCTTTATTTCATTTTCTAATTTATTCTTATCTCCAACAGTCAACTCATCTCCTGTTATTATATATTTTCTTTGGATAATAGCATTTGATAGTTCTTTGTATTTGATAGCGACAGAAAGCGTATATGAATTATTTGCGGTGTCTTCAATTTTAACAAAGGCGTTCCCTAAACTTTTTGCTTGCAGGCTTATTTTCGTGCCGTCAAAATTCACATGAACAACACTTTTGTCGCTATTAGTTATTTTGTAGTTTCCATCACCTCCCTTTATATATAATGGAGTCGTTTCTCCACTGAACGGAGTGAGGTTGAAAGTACGTTTTTCATTGTCAAAAATCACATTGGAATTTTCGTATTCAAGTGTAATAGGGCTTAATTCATCGTCATCGCTACAGCTTACAAAATTGATTGCTGAGAGGAATAACAGTACTATTCCGAGTAGTTCTTTTGTTTTCATATATTTTTAATCATAATAGTTTCATTAATAAACGTATCTATAGTGCTTTTACTGCATGGCATTGAATAAAAAAAGCGGAAGCCACATTGCCATGATGGCACAAATTTAGAAAGAATATTTCTAAATCTACGCAAAGGATTATATTTTCAGTCCTCTATTCAATCTGTTCGTCATTTTTCACTCAATATTAACCTTCGTTTAATCTTTTGGAATCTCATTCTGAACCATTCGAGAATTGCCATTCCTTGATACATAGCCTGAATTTTTCTTTTCCCTGCGTATTCCTTTCTATAGTTGCTGTGAGTGTTCCGTCCTGAACTCTTATCTGTGTCTTGGTGCCAACTTTAGGTTTTTAAAAAGCAATCTAGGGCTATTCCTCTAAGATTTAGTATCTTTGCAGATATAAGCCTTTGAAGCCTCAGGCGCTGGCGTGTTTGATTGGACATTGTGTAAAAACCAACAGCACTTCGTAAAAGCTGTGCTTAGTTGCAAAAATCATCATGAAATTAGATGTGGCAATAGTGCAAATACCCATAGTTAGAGGTTACACCTTGCTACAAGCATCCTTTAAATAAGAGGTTTATAAAGTTAAAACGTCAATCCGGCGTAACCCGTATTTCGGTTAGGTATAAATGGGAAATAGCGCTGCGGAAAAAAGGACATGGATGAAAGGCTTTGATTATAATGAAGGCAAAGGCTATAAAAGAGTTCGTTTAAATGACTTGTTATGTCTATAGAAATAAAATATTTTGAGAACAGAGAAGATTGGCGGGAGTGGTTGACCGACAACTTTGAGACTGCTAATGAAATTTGGTTTGTATTCCCTAATAAATCTTCGGGCAAAAAGAGTATCCTATACAACGATGCCGTTGAAGAAGCCCTTTGTTTCGAGTGGATTGACAGTACAATAAAGTCGCTTGACAAAGAACACAAGATTCAGCATTTCACGCCTAGAAACCCTAAAAGCACCTACTCGCAAGCCAACAAAGAAAGACTGAAGTGGTTATTGGATAATAAAAGGATACATCCTAAATTCGAGGATAAAATACGAACTATTTTGTCCGTTCCTTTCATTTTCCCCAATGATATAATTGACAGATTAAAAGAAGACAGCATAACATGGGAAAATTATCAGCATTTCTCCGATGCCTACAAACGTATCCGAGTTGCATACATTGAAGCTGCAAGGAAACGGCCAGAAGAATTTGAAAAACGATTAAACAACTTTATCAATAAAACAAAGGAGAATAAAATAATAACAGGGTTTGGCGGAATTGAAAAATACTATTAATTCCATCCATATCTCTTTGTCAAGCCTATATTACTCAGATATTATTTATTTTAGAGTTTTTCCACCCACTAACATAATACTGGAAGTATAGCATACTACTAAAGATTAACCTTCAATTCAACTATGATAAACTAGCTTCTACAACACTTCCATCATTAACACAGATAAGAAAGAAAAAGCACTTGCCAACTATCTATCACCCTTCGAATATATCTATGAATCATTAATTGTGAGCGTTCAAAGCCAGATGTTCCGGAAAATCCACCATACAATGAGTAATAACAGATAGATATTCACAAGTACCGGATGGTGGCACACACGTTTTAGACGGTCTAGTTTTCCGTCAATATTAAACCATTGGCACAGTACCAACAGACTTAAATAAGGCATCGAAATGACCAAAAAAGGATTATATGCAAAACCTTCACGAAGGTGAAGATGTAGTAATTGATGAAGGGCACGCTGTGTTCCGCAAGCGGGACAGTCCCAGCCGGTAAGAGAGTGGAATAAGCAACGAGGCATGAATGAAACAGACTCAGGATTCACTCCAAAAAGAATCCCGAGTCCCAATAATATGACGAGCAAAACAAGGGCTTTCCGCATTTACATAGCATTTAAAAAACCTGCGAAAAAACCGATGATGCCACTTACAATACCTAATCCTAATGAAATAAGACAAAACATCTTGGCATTATCAGCCGCTTTCCTAGCCTCTTCATAACGACCTTCACTCCAAAGTGAATCAACTTTATTAGAGTTGATGATAGCCACAATACCTAATGGCAGACAACATAAAACTGTAGCCAAGATAGACCATACCAACAGGTTATCAGGCTTCCGCCTATTGTTTAGAGAAAAATGAGGAGGAGGTGGTGGTGGAGGCACAGTCTGGTCTTTTTTCTCAAACAAGAAAGCAAGTTCTGCAACTTCACCAGCGGCCTGCCACTGGGGCATGCCAGATTTCCAGACTTTCGTGTTGCTGGTTACGCCATAGGCTGTCAGCTGGTCGGGCGGAACAGGACCTTGTTGCTCATTGTGAGCATTTAAATAATAGTACTTTTCCATATTTTTTACATTAGTTTATCACCTAATAGATATTTAAAGCATTGCCTTTATGGTTATAGATGTATGTTCCACTACCAAGAGTATAGTCAATCGCATTGGAAAGTCCACTCACGTAACATCGTTTTTCAATGATAAGAAAGGGTATGAACAGCACATTTATATTTTGAAAATATTCTTTACCGGAGATGAGTTTAGCAATCATTGACAAATATCCCCACAAAGATAACCCCTTGCGCCACACTTGGATATTGCCAGACAAATGCAGTTCCTGAGAATCTTCCCGCAAGAGAGAACTCATCATTTTGCCATTTTCATCCAAATAGTAGTATTGTTCCATAGCTGTCAATGTTAAAGTGAAAACATCACAAAAATAATTTAATTCTTCAAAGAAGACAAACTTTAATTACTATTTTTTTATTTATCTTGCATGATTATTTATTAAAGCTTTTGATAAAAAAGTAATCACAAATAATCCCTTATTAAACGTTGTATAACTATTAAACATGATAGAAAATGTAAGTATGCTAAAGATGCAGGACAGAAATCCTGTTCCAGTGCAAATCATTGGCAGTACACTCTATAGTATTTCATCATTGCCGTTATTAAAAAGGCTACAATTCAATCTTATTTTTCAAAGCACAAACCTAAAGAATTAAAGACTGGAATATAAATAGATGTGGAAGTCCGGCCGTATAAGCTTATGTAAAATGTATATTCTTATAAAAAGAAAAAGAACTTAACAACTGCGCACACCACAATAAAAGAAGGCGTTAAGGATGCCGCTTTCTTTGGAAGCTAAAAATAAAAATGCAATTCACTAAGAAAAGTTTTGTTTCGTGTTTTCAACCGAAAGGGCAAATGGCTCATTAATATAAAAATCTTATTAAAGTATAAACAGGAAATCTCCCCGTAAGGCATACAGAATGCTTTACTTATATGGATATAGTAACTAACAAGACTCTATTAAATGACCATTTAACCGATATACAAATTCAACTCAAGATACAGATATTCCTCCCCTTCTTCCACATGTGTATCAACCTGTATCTTATTCTCGCAAAACAGCCAACCAATAGCCGCATTCAAATCACGATCCGACATGCCTGTGCATTTCTTAACCTCCCGATATTCCATACGTCTGTTATCATCCAACAAACGCCAAACGATACCGGCATTAGTTCCAACTGTATACTTGTCCATACTACATATGTTTTAGAGTTTAACAAATTCTTATAGACTTCACCTCACTTATATTATTTAAACACCTTTACCCACGTGCATAGGGTAACAATAAATAATTTAGTGTTACGAATATAATCATTTTTCAAACAAAAGCCAATATCTATTCGAATTTTTTAAAGAAAAAAACAAAGATTCAACTTCGTATGATTACTTAAAGAATAATAATTCATTATTCTCCCATTTTATGACTCTCCTGCAAAACAACAGTATGCCCGGGTAGTCCAAAGGTTTGCATAGTTTTTTTGTTGTTTGCAAAATCAAACAGGCATTTTACAAACCTGTTACAGCCATAGGCTGGGGGGGAAAGATTTACAATCTTAAACGGCAAAGAGTACCTTGAAATCGTTGAAACAGAATCAGTGACAGAGATTCCCTAAGCAGACAACTCAAATCTATAGAATTTCTGTTTTTTAGTTATTCCTTATGGCTGATTCCTTTATAAGCTGACTATAAAGTATTGAGTCTTAACCCATAGCCGAGGCATGTCATTCTCTTTAATTTAAAGGGACAAAAACAAGAATACACAGTACTCTAAAATTCATTTATTCCGGCTAAATGGCAATTACAACAACCTTTTCTAATAAACAAACTTATTTTATTCAACGAAATAGAAGTGTTTTTGATTGGCAAACATTATCTTTGGCCCGAAAGAGTATTAGATAACTCACTTAAAATAACATACGTCTATGAATAGAATTTGTTCTCTCTTTGGAATTCAATACCCCATCATTCAGGGTGGCATGGTATGGTGTAGCGGCTGGCGTTTAGCCGCGGCCGTCAGTAACGCCGGCGGACTGGGACTGCTGGGCGCAGGTTCCATGCATCCGGAAACATTAAAAGAACATATCCGTAAATGCAAGGCTGCAACAGACAAACCTTTCGGGGTAAACATTCCGCTCTTATACCCTCAGATAGAAGAGATTATGCATCTGGTGGCGGAAGAAGGCATAAAGATTGTCTTCACCTCTGCCGGCAATCCCAAAACCTGGACAGGCTGGTTAAAAGAGCGGGGTATCACTGTAGTTCACGTTGTTTCATCGTCCAAATTCGCCAAGAAGTGCGAAGAAGCCGGCGTGGATGCTGTAGTTGCCGAAGGGTTCGAAGCGGGAGGACATAACGGACGGGAAGAAACAACCACTCTTTGCCTGATTCCGGCTGTAAGAAAAGCAACCCAACTGCCGCTTATCGCTGCGGGAGGCATTGGTACAGGAGAAGCCATGCTGGCCGTTATGGCATTAGGAGCAGAGGGCGTACAGATAGGCACCCGATTTGCACTCACGGAAGAAAGCTCCGCACACGAGGCTTTTAAAAACCGTTGTTTACAATTGAATGAGGGAGATACAAAGTTATTGTTAAAAAAGCTTGCTCCTACCCGCCTTGTTACAAACGCATTTCAAAAAGCGGTGGAAACAGCTGAAAGTAACGGAGCCTCTGCCGAAGAACTGAAAGAGCTTCTTGGTAAAGGACGTGCGAAACGGGGCATCTTCGAAGGTGATATGGAAGAAGGAGAACTGGAGATAGGGCAAGTTGCCGCTTTATTCCATAACCGCCAGACGGTAGAAGAAGTAATGAACGAATTGGTGAACGGATTCGAAAACGCAAAAGAACAGATTGCCCAACTGCATTTTTAAAGATACAAAGAACGAAGATTAGGGAATTAAAGACCGGGGGTGTTCGAAACCTGGTCAAAACGATGGATTGCTCCGTGGGGAGATTGGCTTCCTTTGGTAAGAACAATCTCATTTTTAAGCTACATCAAATAGCTATTTTTAGATTATCAATATCTGATGATGCAAAGGTAAAGTCATTGCGAATGAAACCTGTCTCTACCTCCCCAATCTTCATTCTTCTGAATTTCTACGGAAAGGCGGAGCAACGCAATGCAGACAACCCGATACTCCGGTTTACTAATTATTCGATTTGCATAATACCAATTAAATAATTATATTTGCAGAAATACATAACGTCTATGGCAAGAGTAAAGAATCCGTTCATTGTAACCGGTAAAATTGAACCAACCTATTTTTGCGACCGTATAGAGGAATCCGCAAGGCTCGTCAAATCCATCACTAACGGAAATAATATGGTTATTATTTCACCACGCCGTATGGGTAAGACCGGTTTAATTCAGTTTTGCTATGAAAAGCCGGAAATCAAAAACGAATTCTATACTTTCTTCATCGACATTCTCCACACATCGAGTCTTCGGGAATTCACCTATCTGCTGGGGCGGGAAATATACGAAACCTTGTTGCCTCGAAGCAAGAAAATGACCAAACTATTTCTTCAAACCATTAAATCTATCAGCGGAAAGTTCGGATTCGACCCGATGACCAATTTGCCGACATTCAATATAGAACTGGGCGATATCGACCGCCCCGAATATACTTTAGACGAGATATTCCGTTATCTGGCCGCTGCGGACAGGCCTTGCATAGTGGCTATCGACGAGTTTCAGCAGGTTGCCAAATATCCGGAGAAGAATATCGAGGCACTGCTACGCACGCATATCCAGAAAATACGCAATAGCAACTTCATCTTCGCAGGCAGCGAACGCCACATGATGCAAGAGATGTTTCTTTCCGCATCCCGCCCGTTCTACCATAGTGCGGACATGCTGGAGCTAAAGGCTATCGCACCGGAAATCTATATCCCGTTTATTGTTCAACATTTCGAAAGCCGGGAACGCCATATTGAAGCTGCGAATGTGGAAAAGGTTTATCATCTGTTCAAAGGGCATACCTACTATATTCAGAAAACTTTTAATGAGGCCTTTGCCGACACGCCGGAGGAAGGTGAATGTACACTCGAAACAATCAAAACTGCCATCGACAACATGATAGCAGCAAACGATACGATTTTCCGCGAAATTCTGTCGAACATTCCCGAAAAGCAGAAAGAACTGCTCTACGCCATCGCCAAAGACGGAGAGGCGGAACGCATCACTTCGGCCGAATTTATCAAACGCCATAGTCTAGCCTCAGCCAGCTCGGTGCAGTCCGCAGTAAAGAAACTTCTCGAAAAAGATATCATTACGGAAATCAACAAGGAATTCTCCCTTACCGACAAGCTTTTTGCCATGTGGATAAGTAACCTGTACGGGAAAAGCTACGTCCTCTAATCCAGGGATAATAGAGATGGACTCCTAGCTGACAAGTTTTTTCTATATGGATAAGTAAATTTGTATAGGAAAAGCAACGTCTTCTAATCAGTTAAAATAGAAATCATTGTAAAAAACAGATACATTTTTATCTATCCTAAAGAACTATTCAATGCTTATTCCCACACCTATTTATATGAAGGAACAGGAATAACGCCAACAATCTATAGTCAGAAAGAAGAAAATGACTCCTTATTTCTCCAATTTCAACATTAATCTCTATTTTCAGCCTCTTTATTTGAAAACATTTCATACATTTGCTCATCTAAAAAACTGAATATAATGAAATTTTACAAACTACTCCTGTACAGTTTCCTGTTGCTCTTCTTTGCAACAGCCTGCCACGATGATGATAACGAACCTGTAGATGGACCGGAAACTCCGGAAATAGCCGATGCGTATACCCAAAGAGTAAACGATTATATCTATCAAGCAATGAAGAGTGTATATCTTTGGACTGACCAGATTCCGGAACTCGACCGGCAATACGAAACAGACCCGAAGGCTTACTTCCGTAAATTGTTAGTAGAAGAGGACATTTATTCAGGAATCACAGACGACCTTCAAGCCCTATTGAATAGCTCCGAAGGCATTGAAAAGGCTTTTGGATATTCACTCGCTTACACATGGGCCGACGAAAGTCAGTCCAAAGTATGGGGAGTGGTTGAATATGTTTATCCCAATACTCCCGCATCAAAAGCCGGAATCAAAAGGGGGGGGGGACCTGATTGTTTCACTGAACGGCAAAGACATCACCCCTTCCAATCTAAATGAGCTCATTACATCTCAAAACATTACGATAGGAGTAAGTACATACCAAAACGGAAGTTCCACTGCACCGAGAACAGTATCTTTAACCCTGGCCGTTATCGAACAGAATCCGGTACATACCCATAAAATCATTGATGCGGGTACAAAAAAAGTAGGTTACCTATTCTATACCAGCTACATTGAGAACTTTAACAGTTCCCTTGATTTAGTGTTTGCCGAATTCAAAAATGCGGGAGTTTCGGAGCTAATACTCGACTTACGCTACAATTTAGGAGGTTATGAGAATGCTATTGTCAACTTATGCAGCCACATTGCCCCTGTTACAGCATGCCAAAATAGAGAACTAATTATTAAAAAAGAATATAACGCCCTGCAAACAGAATACTATGAAGCCAATCATATAGACGACAATGTATACTTTACCGATACGTTGTTGAATGATAATTTAAACCTCAACCGGGTATTTATCTTAACTTCCGACCAGACCTATTCAGCCTCCGAAGTAACACTTGTCGGACTTTCTCCGTATATGAACGTTATCCGCATAGGTGAACGTACAGGAGGTAAATATACTGGAATGCAAATCATCCCCGCTGTTATTTATGTAGACGGTGTTCCTTACTTAGACCCCGTTATCGGAAATTGGGCCGTCAACCCTATCGTATTAGAGTATAAAAACAAAAATGGAGAGAACCCTAAGGGAGGACTTGCACCACACTACGAAGTAAGTAGTTTCTACTTACCTCTGGAACCGCTAGGCAGTGAAAACGACCCGCTGATAGCTCAGGCTCTTCAGCTTATCACAGGTTCCCGGTCTGTAAAAGCTCAAGTTTCCAACCAATTGAATGCGATGCGGCCATTCCGCCATGCGTCCTCGCCACTCGACCCGGTAAAAAAGAACTTCTTCGTAAAGTAGGAGGATTTTGTTTGCCTTCACCTATAAATAACTAAGGAAGAAGGCATTAGAACATAGGATTAAGAACAGGTCAACTTAGTTTAGGACGATACAGGTGCTGGCAAACGGATTGCCAACACCCTGCCAGCACCCTTTGCCGTCACCCATAAGGGGCAATGAGCCAATGCCTTAGAAAAAAGGTACTGGAGTGCTGGCAAAAAGTGAGAACACCACATGAGGGGCGAATGAATTGAGTTATTCAATTCCGGTTTTGACAGTTCGGAAAAGGCATTCCATACCGCTGTAAGGTTGATAGTTCAACGTCTCAACGTTGCGCTATCGACGTCGTGAGGTTGCGCTATCAACGTCACAACGTTGCGCTATCAAACTCACGAGGTTGCGCTATCAAACTCAACACCTATATAAAACGACCTTTACAAGCTATATATCAGACATATACAATTCCTTTTCAGTGCCTCGAATATAAAGACCAACAAAGTTCATTTTATCACACTAAGAGTTAGCACTCACCACATTAAGAGTTATTTTCATAGCATTAGGAGTTAACACTCATCACATTAAGAGTTATTTCCGTAACATTAGGAGTTATTGAATCGGAGTAACAAACGGCATTCCGAGAGGTTGCAAGTACAAACATTGCTTCACCGTACATCTCCATTTAATGATACGAAGAAGGTGAATCTGAAATAGCTCGGTTCAACATACAGCAGAAGTATATAAAACACAAAAAAAGAAATCTCTTTATCCCATACCCCCTTTTTAAACAAGAAGCATCTGGAATAAAGAGATTTATAACTAAAAAGCGAGACCAAAAAACGGCTTTAATTACTTCGCCATGCGGTAGATATTTTCCATATCGCCCCTATGCAGCACTTTAAAACTGCCCACGGTTTCGGTTCCTTTATTACTACACTTCTCGGCCATTTCTACAATCTCCTCCTCTGTCAATTCGCGTCCTATTAACTCACGGATATTGGTGGGCATACCTATAGCCCGATAGAAACGTTCCATCGCCTCAATACCTTGCAATGCCGTACGTTCCGCAGAAGTAAAATCGTTCGTCACGCCCATTACGTTTACGGCAAAGCGAACAAACCGACTCACGTTTTCCTTATAAACATACCGAGCCCAACTGCCCCACAATGCGGCCAACCCTGCTCCATGAGCTACATCGAACATGCCACTCAGTTCATGTTCCAACTGATGAGTAGCCCAATCGCCGGTCGTACCACAACCCGTCAAGTCGTTATGCGCCAAGCTACCTGCCCACATAATTTGCGCACGGTGCCGATAGTTATCGGGAGTTTTTAACACTTCAAACGCACTATCTTTCACTGTACGCATCAGGCTTTCGGCCAACGCGTCGGTCACCGTCATGTCATCATCATGCGAGAAATAGCGCTCCATTGTATGCATCATGATATCCGTTACACCACACGCCGTTTGATAGGCCGGAAGTGTATAAGTGCGCACGGGATTCATAATGGCGAATTTACAACGCATCATTTCATGTGCATAAGACTTCTTAAAACCTCCATTCTCATTCGTAATAACGCTGCTATCACTCATTTCGCTACCGGCGGCCGGAATGGTAAGCACGGCTGCTACAGGAAGACAAGCAACCGCCTCGGCTTTGCCCGAATAGAAATCCCACACATCGCCGTCGTAAGGTACGCCCCAGGCTATCGCTTTAGAGGAGTCTATCACACTGCCTCCCCCTACAGCCAGAATAAAGTCTATCTTTTCCCGACGGCACAAATCAATGCCTTCATGCACTTTAGAAAGACGCGGGTTAGGCTTCACACCGCCCAGTTTCACGTAAGGTAATCCCGCCGCTTGCAACAAATTGCAAACTTTGTCCAGTAAGCCCGACCGTTCGGCACTCCGCCCGCCATAATGCACCAGCACCTTTGTGCCGCCAAATTGCTTCACCAATGTTCCCGTTTGCTCTTCAGCCTCCGCTCCAAACACCACTTTAGTAGGAGCGTAATAGATAAAGTCTTTCATGATTTATTCCTTTCATAATACGTTTTCCGTACAAAGTTACAAATCCATTTCAGACTAACCTCCTCAGAACGGGGAAAATCACTTAAATTTTCCCAACCAAATCGATACTTGGTTTCAAGGTAGCCTCTCCCCGCTTCCACTTGGCCGGACAAACCTCTCCATCGTGCTCCGCCACAAACTGGGCCGCTTCCACTTTACGAAGCAGTTCGTCCGCATTACGCCCAATATTGTTGTCCTGAATCTCAACTATCTTTATCTTCCCTTCAGGATTCACCAGGAAAGTACCCCGATAAGCCATGCCATCCTCCTCTATCATCACTCCCAACGCACGAGTCAAAGCGCCCGTAGGGTCGGCCAGCATAGGATAAGTTATCTGACGGATGGTGGGCGATGCATCGTGCCATGCCTTATGCACAAAATGCGAATCGGTACTTACTGAGAACACCTCTACTCCCATCGCTTTCAGCTGCTCGTACTTCTCGGCCAAATCGACCAGCTCTGTAGGACAAACAAAAGTAAAATCGGCCGGATAAAAGAAGAAGAGAGCCCATTTGTTTTCAATATCCTTGTTGGTTACCGTTTTAAACTCACCGTTGTGAAATGCCTGAAGTTTGAACTCAGGAAAGACTGAATTAATGATTGTTTCCATAATATACTATTTTTAAATTTGTAATGATTACATTTGCAAAGATAAGCGGGAGAATCCTCCCCGGCAATACCTAATATCTGGATTTTGCGACAGGCAAATAGCAAGAAATAGGTATTGAGAAACCTAAATAACGTGAGTTCGACGAATTATAAGTCGTTATAAATTTGGTGAATAGCGAGATTT
>ERZ839767.157-NODE-157-length-114070-cov-7.266623_pt1 | contig 114070 bp, 93 predicted proteins | sample MGYA00519879_ERZ839767 | MGnify/ENA primary metagenome ERZ839767 (study PRJEB31850, sample SAMEA3708852) | human gut metagenome | biome: human gut; feature: human-associated habitat; material: faeces | place: China | collected 2014 ...
GGATGAATCCTTGAGAAAGGTTCTCAGAAGTGAACTCTCCAAAGAAAGGGCCACCCGACTTGAAGGCAGCTTCGGCACACAGAAGCAGCATTACTCACTCTCAAGGATAAAGGCACGGAACAGGAAGACGGAAATCCTATGGATTTTCTTTGGAATACATACGGCAAATGCCATACTGATGATAGATAAAATCAGGAACCGGGCGGATAAAGCGGCATGACATAAATTTACCGACAGAACCAGAAGGGGTCATCAGACCTCTTCCGAAGCGTCGTGTCTAACAAGATAGGATTATGTGAAAAAACACAGAAAAAGGGCAATAATAATGGCATATAAAGTGATTATACTCTATCAACTTTATATGCCATCTTACTTTTTAGGGACATTTACTGAATATCCCTAATTAGCTTCCGTCATATCGATTTTCAACGGACAATCCTGGAAAGTTTTATAAGCATGCCGTTTGTAATAATACCACAACTGACCTTCTGCATAAAATTCTTTCCGATACTCTTTCATGATATTATATTCCCGGTCATCTTTACTTTTATAGACGACATCGTCACAACCTCTGGCGGCTCTTACCTGCGACAACCAGTTGGCAGAAACCTTATCATCGCTTTCACACTCGGCCAGGATATAATACATCTCCGACAAACGTATTAAAGGTAGCGTATTCTGTACAGCACTCGAGAAAGCCCCTTTCTGCTGATATTTCAGAGAAACAGCCGATTTGGCTTCAAACGAAAATCCCTGTCCTTCGCGGTAACGCATATCATTGGCTCCATCTACACTTACATCGAACATTTTGTCCACCCGTGATCTATCCTGCAAATAATAGAAAGTACTGGAAGGAGAAACCTTAAAATCGACCTCTACCTGGTCATCGAAATCAGGTACACTGATCGAAAAGAGCAATTCGGTAGAAAAAATCCGGTCGGTAGAATTATCCATCACCAAAGCGAAATAATTATTTCCTTCTCTGTCCTTCCCATCGATCACCGCCTTGGCCATACGTGCAGCATTCTCTTTATCGCCCTTCCACAAATATACCCGGGCGGCCAAAGCCTTCACAGCGTACTGATTCATCCGCTTGAAACGGTATCTCAGGAAATCGTCCAATCCCAAAGTTTCGGTCGTAAAGCCGGAAGGGAATTCGATATACATGGGGTCTTTAACCAATAAAGCTTCAGCAGCTTCGATATCTCTGAGTATAAATCCGATCACTTCTTCTGCGGTACTGAACGACTTTTCTTCCCGGTTAAATTCCGTACGATAGGGCAGAGACAACGACGAAGGACCTGCCTGGGTATCGTAGATCGGCCCGTAAAGTCGCAACAGATCGAAATAAACAAAAGCCCGTAATCCCAAAGCTTCCCCCTTTCATGATTTCATAATAATCGGGAGTAGTGAGTACCTCTTTATTCTTATCGATCCACGTCAGGAAATTATTGATATTGGCAATGACTTTATACATATTTTTCCAGATCGAATTGACATATCCTTCGGTCTTTACCGAGGGGAATTTATACCAGTCATTATCGGCAAATTTCAATTCGGGGATATCGGAACCTCCTCCCGGCTCATAGCGCTGCGCCAGAATATCCGTAATCCCGTAAGATAACTCTCTGCCATAAAGATCTTTACTGGCCAGAAGTAAATAAATACCTGTCAGATTTTCTTTGAATCCTTGTTCCGTACTGAAGAGGACATCCTCTTCAACCGCCGTCTTGGGTTTAACATCCAACCAATCCTTACAAGCCACTTGCAGCGAAGCAAGTATAAGCAAGAAACCGTATATTGCTATTTTCTTCATAATCGTTTATATTAAAATACCAGACTTAATGACATAGATACCTGACGGGAGAAAGGATAATCGATACCTCTTTCCATTTTAATCGTAGACAAGCGGACTAAATCTTCCAGATACAGGGCAACCGAAGCACTGCTCAAGCCTACTTTCCGGATAAAATCATGGTACCGCCTTTCAAACCGGTAGGAAACATTCAATGTTGAAAGGGTAAATTCATTGTTGTCCATCACGAAACGGGAACTGGCTTTGGTACTTTGTCCGTTGACATCTGTCGTCACCCCTTTGAAGAAAGTTTTATCACCCGGTTTTTTCCAGCGGTCGGTAAAAGCACGTTCGTCCACATTCATCCGCAAATTGGCATTCTCGACTTTCTCGATCAACGTGTAGTTGTACATCTGTCCACCGAATTTATAGCCACCGATCAAACTCACACTCAATCCCTTCCAGTTGAAGTTGGCTGAAAGTGTTCCTTGCAGTGTAGGTTCGGTATCTCCCAGAGGTACCTGATCGAGGGCATTCCAGTCGAAAGTACGTTTTCCATCGCGGGTCAGCAGAATTTCCCTACCCGAGGTCGGATCGATCCCGAGCGAACGTACCCCCCAGATGATCGACTGAGAATATCCCTCTACATATTTAGGCAACGGCCGGGAAGTCACTTTCTCGGCAGCTTCGGTATTCCGAACCTTCAAAGCATTGGAAATCCGGGCAATCCGGTTATCGTTGTGGCTACCGTTCAACACGATATTAAAGTTCATCTGTTTTTTCAGATTATTGTAAGGCATAATCCGAAGGGTCAGCTCATACCCTTTATTATCGATGTCTCCCAGATTATCCTTGATCGTCTCGAATCCGATAGAAGGAGCTAAAGTGAAATCGAGCAGGGTATTTTTAGTAAACTTCTTATAATATTCCACCCGTCCACTGACAAATCCCCGGAAGAAATTAAAATCCAAGCCCACGTTCCAGTTACGGGTCTGTTGCCATTTCAAATCGGGATTTCCCATAGACATCAATACCGAACCGGCGACATCCGAACTATGATACAGTTTCATCATACCGTCGTAAGAATACATCTGTAAAGACTGGTAAGGCGAAAAGCCCTGTGATCCCGTGATCCCGTAAGTTCCGCGCAATACAAACTCATCGACGAAACCGAGGCTCTTGATGAAATTTTCTTTATCCATATTCCAACGTACACCGGCCGACCAGAAAGGAGCGAAACGGTTGTTACGTCCGAATTCCGACGAACCGTCGATACGGATACTACCGTCGACTGCATACCGTTGTTTATAAGAGTAGTTTACCGTACTCACAAAACCGATCGAACGGTTCGTTCCTTCGTCTCCCGAGGTTGTCGTCGGTTCGTTCCCCAGGAACACTTCATCCATCTTATCGTTGGGAAAACCCTTGACATTTACACCGGCAGCATGGGTGTAACGCTCGTCGATATCATAACGGGCAAAAACAGACACCAGATGATCACTATTGAATACCTTATTATAACTGGCTGTCAAGCTGACATTATAATTGGTACCTTTGTTATGTGTCCAGTTATAGCTACCCCGGTCTTCCACAGCTAAACCTTCGAAATCGGTATGGCTGGACGGTTTGAACTGTTCCAGATCTTCTTCGGTTTTCGTCAAGGTGATATCGGCAGAAATACGCAGACTCTCGATCGGAGTATATTCGGCCCGGAAAGAGTTTCTCACCTGAAACTGTTTGTTCTGATCTTTCTGATGAAACTGAATATTATACATCGGATTCATCGTCGGAGTACTATAACCTCCGATATAACTGACGTACCCATCTGTAGAATAAACATGATTATCCAGCACTTTCGAAATAGCCCCGTTCTCGTCGTAAATCCGGTAATAAGGGTTCAGCATGGTATAAGTCTGAAAAGTTCCATACGGAGAGGTCCGGTCACCTACTGTAAAATCGATACTCAATTGATTGGATACCAATAATTTGTTAGTACGATAACGCAGGTCTATACTACCGCTCTTCGTATCTACCCCTGTCCCCTTCATCACTCCGGGAGCTTGATTTATACCGAAATACAATTTATAACGCAGGGTATTATCACCACCTTCCAGGTTAAAACTATGCCGGTGATTAAAAGCCGTCCGCACCGGTTGAGCGATCCAGTCGGTATTTACCCCCCGTTGTACATCGAGATACTTAGCCAGATAGAAATTCTGCAAATTACTGGCATTAGAAGCCGTATAGCGTTCGTCGTAATATCCGGCCTGACGTTCGAGTTCGAGCTTATCTGTCGCATTCAGCAGATGATAAACACTTAAATCAGGAGTCTGATATTTATAATTGCCGGAATAAGAGAACCGTAATTTTCCTTTTTCAGGAGCTTTGGTTTCTACCACAACCACTCCGTTGGAAGCCCTGGAACCATAGACAACCATGGCGGCAGCATCTTTCAGGATCGTAATACTTTCGATCCGGTCAGGGTCCAAATCGATGATCGTACTGATACCCACTCCGATAATACCGTCCAATACAAATAGAGGCTGGTTGGGACGGGTGTCGATATCTCCACGCATGATCACCACGTCCTCTCCGTCATAATTGCCCATATTAGCCTGTCCACGCATTTCGAAATCGGGTAAAGCATTGGGGTTGGATCCGGCAACGTTACTGACATTCATGCGGAATCCCGGATCGATCATACTCAAAGCACGTAAAACATTGTTGGAGGTCAGTTTTTTGATTTCTTCACCCGTAACCGTAGTGGCCGACCCGGTAAAACCTTCGTTTCTTTTGGCTGGAATCCGCTACAAGAAAATGGACAAATGAAAATTGAAAACGGACAATGATTGGAAGCCCCTGCTTCCATTAAAAAACGAATAAAGAAAGTGGAATGAAAAATAAAAACAAGAACATAGTCACTGATTATCAGAAGAATATAATAAATATTCCAAGTACTGTATTACCTTGCCACTTAACCAAGCGTTCCGCAAGGGCTAACGACTTTATAAACTTTATGAACTTTACAAACTTTCAACTAATTTAATCGAACGTTTTTATTTTCGTAAAGAGAAACAGATTTTAAGAAAAAAAGGGTGAAAGAAAGCAGAACTTTTTTTCTTTTTTTTAAGAATAATTGAATTAACGCCGCAAACTGATCTTTTTCTCCTTTCTGCACACCGTACCATCATTCAATACTCCTTCCAGGATAAAAGTACAGTGGTCACAGGCATCATCCATAAAAAAGCGGACATGAGTAGGTTCGGAAGTTTTCAGCTTAATATTGGGATTCCAGTAAACGGTGGGACGTATATCCGTCGAATCGGCCATGGCCAGACGGACCGAGTCGACATCGTAACGGGGAATATAAAAATCTACCGGTTTCTGATACCCTAGCGGTCTGAATACAGATAAGCCTCTCTGTTTTAGCCGTTCCGGCCGGTAATCGAAATTTTCTGTAAATATCAACGCTCCATCCGGGGCTTCCTGCCCAAAATAAAAATAAGACATTCTTTCATCCAACAGGCTGATACTTAAAAACTGTTCCGGATTCATCATCATAATCCGGTCGAATTCTTCTGGAAAATCATTCAATACCAAATATAGTTTTTTGCCCCGGTAAGTGATTTCTTCCCCGATCACCATAACACCGGGAATTTCCATAAGGGCCGTACGCATATCTTTCTGTTTCATAGCAGCCAACCGGGCAGAATCCAGCATATACCGGGCCGAAGCATCATAGAAAGAATAATTTTTTTTCGGAGGAGTCCTCCTGACCAAAGCTTCGTCGAGCACATATACTTTCACGCCATGGTCGTAATAAAAATCACGGCCGAATTGCTTATAAAACTCATCTTCTCCGTTCGCTTGCCGACGTTCATACGGAATTTGAATCTCAGGCGCCAGATATACTTCCGAATCGATAATCACTTCTACCCCTTTTCTCCCTTTACTATTTCTGGCCTGTACAATGAAACCGGTATTCTCAGGGAAAGAAATTCTTTCCACCAAAAAATGCCCTGTGCTATCCGCCTGCAATACATCGAACTGCATATTTGTCGACAGCAAAGTCAATTGTGCATCTTTTGCCTCTTTTCCCCAGAAGTTTTTTACTCTCCCCGAAATAGTCTGTCCGCGTTCCATATAATAATCGAGTTGTTCAAACTCTCCGGCAGTGACAGCACCGACATCGAAACGAGTCCATCCTTGTGTCAGCAGCAAAAGATCCAGACAACGGTCCGTAGCCCGGTTTACCTCCCGGAAATAAAAGCCCGGATCTTCGATATACCCTTTCAGATCGGAATTCAGCAGCAGTTCAGAAACAATATTGTCCTGCAGGGAATCGCGCAACACGGCAGCATCGTCCGTCACAGACAGCGAAAAACGCCCCTCCCTCAGCGAATCACTGCTTAAAATAAGTTCAACATCGACCGCTTCCCGGCTCATATATCCGTCCCGATCCGTTCCGATACGAAGATCCGTTTTTTCCGGATGACGGATAAAACATAACCTTTGGCTATAGATCCGGCAACGATAATCCATAAGACACAAATGCAATATTCCCTCCTCAAATCTAACATGTACTGATAATCAGTGATTTACGAAAGTATTGGTACAAAATTGGAACACCATAAGCATCTTGGATGTTGTCCCTCAATAACTATCGATAAGCATCCGTGCGATGCTCTTCCTATTCTTCTTTGTCCTTATCTCTGTATTTCTTTCTTTTGTTGGTGCAAAGGTACAAAAAATTCTTTATCCAAGAGTATTTTTATTGGATTAATGTGGATTTATAGAAAAAAGACATCCAATACTAACTCTTATTAGGTCTAATACAGAATCTTTTCAATCCTCGCATCACACGTGTAAAAAACATACGTATCTTATATTGGGGGGTATCTGTTTTGATGAACATTTTCTTCATCTGTTCGCCTCCTTCTGGACTGACAGCAGTAATTCTCAATGGGAAATCGGCTAATGAAAATTCACGTCTATCATTGAAAACATTTGCGAATGAATTTCTTCCAAGAATGCGTTTTTGATAATAACACCTGAGAATATATGTCGTCCACTCACGTATATTACTTACGTTGAATGAAAGAATTTTGCCATCTACCTTTATAGCAACATTACCAAACTCTTTGACCCCTGTTTCTGAAAATTCACTTAGTAGTGGAATGGTTCTTACAATATTTGCATCTGACGCCATTCTTCCAGTATGTAGGAACTTTGATCTATATGAATATAGTTTATGAAACACCTTACCAAGATCGTCACCCAAAAATTCCGCAGACAAATTGCGGACTCTATTTGCAATTTTATAAATAACAGCACCACATTCTTTACATGTTTCATGATGCCCCTCTGTTGCTGTAGCACATTCTACTGCTGATAAATACGACATCAGTGCTGAAGTCATATATTCCACCTTATTCCGTTGGTCTCTTTTAGTTAATCCTATAGTTCCAAATGGAATACCAGCAATAGCTACATCTCCCATTCTTAATTCGGTTTCAATACCAATTTGAACATGCTTGCATGAAGAGATAAAAAATTTTTCAATCTCGCTTCTCTTTTCGAAACGTCCTATTGACAATAATCTCTTACCTATAAAATTATATGCATAGCTTGAAATGCAAATTTTCCAGTTATCTATCGCTGGATAATAATCTACATAGTCATCTATAAATGGGCTTGATGATTTACTTTCTGGTAATAGTTCATTTTCTCTCACAGAGAACTCTTCAAACGAACAGTAGATATTTGTTTCAACAGTAAGAAATGCACATAATTCATACAATCTTTCAAGTGCTTGCTGCTCTGCTTCAAATTTATCTATAGCATCCACATAAAAGAAGAAATCAAAACCGCCATCACGGGGAATGATACTAAAATTGCTTGCATGATACTCTGCGAAACGAATTCTTTTTAATTTCGCAAATACATTAGCTTTACATAAAAAAAGCTTAGTTTTATCAATACAGGCTCTAGCATCATTGATTAAAAGTGTTAATCTCTTTATTTCTTCATGTTTGAGTTTTGATGTAGGACGCATTACTAACAAAGAGTCAATATCTCCTTTCTTATGGTACTCCAAAGCGAAGTATAATTCACCTATGCTCGTCTGACAAAACCCCAAAACTGAGACCGAAGTTTTTTTCCCAACGTACTTCCCTGGAAAATAAGCCCAAGGAGCTCTATCTACACAATGTTTGGGGCAAATATGTGTATTCACTTGGTTCCACAATGAAACCAAAAATTTATTTGACTCAATATAGCCAGATGATTTTACTGGTATTTTTTCAAAATCTTTCTCTGTATCAGCAAACATTGGAGTTTGTGTCAACTCGTAAGGATGTGTATATGAAATAATCATTATAGTTGCCTATGTTCTCTTTTAGTAATAATGGGGAACCGTTAGTTCTTTCAATCATTCTTTGTAACTATATTCTTCAGAACCACTAAATCAGCTTCCACGCCCTCCTTTGACACCAATGAATCCTTGGGCAGCACGGAGTAGTTTTTGGCAATATTCTCCTTCTTTCCACTGAACCATTCGCAGAATGCTGTTTGGAGGAAAGAGTCACCATCAAGGTTGTCTTTCCCGTTATACTTTATTATATTGGTGACGAACTGCTTCAACTCGGCATTGCGCAGTTTCTTGTTCAATGGGATGTATAAATCCTTATTGGCTACCACCTGTCCTGTCTCAATAAATAGTTTCACACTGTCACATACTTTCTCTACATTTTCTACAGAAGTGCCAGCCAAGGAGAATACCAGCATGGTATATTCTTCTGTTTTAGCCAGTCGCCTCTTTTGCTCTTCTTCCTGACATCGCTTGATTTCAGCTTCAAGGTTGAGCAGATGCTCCCGTCTTTCCAGCACATCAGAAACATTTGCAGACAGGACATTGATTTCTTGAATACGTTCTTCGTTTTCCTTGGCAATATTCTGCTTAATTTCTGCCACTCGTTGATCCACCAACTTTTGAACAACTTCTGGAAGACGGTCTTGAATCTCTCTAATGACTGCATCTGTGTTGCCTTCTGGCAAACGCTTCACATTTTCTATGAAAGGAGTTAATTCTTGTTCCAGCATATCCTCTTGCTTAGTAGAAGCCTCTTCTGCTCTTTGTAGAGCGAGAATCACATCAAGATAATCCTTTCGTTTCTCTATCTTAATTTGATAGAAGCTAGTAAAGACGAGAACTACAATTTTATAAAGAAGTACAATTGTGGCACAAATATAGAAATAAGGCATGTACGACAGCAATTCTTTCTCAACCTTATCAAGATTGACAAAAGCACCAATAATCATCATAGCCAGGGCTGCAACTATTGCCAGTGCTGCAATTCCATATACTATCTTTTCTATTATTTTGAAAAACTTTACCATATCTCTGCTTTCTATTATCACCTATATAGAAACCATTTGCCATATTATTCCTTCTTGTTAAGGATTACCCATTTGCCTTCCTTACGACCACCTTCACGTATTATGATTCCAGCAGCTTGTAGCTGAGAGACATACCGTTGCAAAGTCCTGAACTTAATACCAGTTTTTTGCGCCAGTTCGCTCGTTGTGATATATGGGTCAAATAACATTTCTTTTACGATAACCTCTTGAACTTCAGTTAGTTCTTTTACGCCATCTTTTACGCCATCTTTGGTAACTTTGCCATCATTAGTTACGCCTAAATCCATCGTTGTTTCCTTACTGGTAAAGTAAGGATGGCAAGGAATGTCAATAAGAAAATAGGTTCTCTCTTCATCCGTTTCAATCTTTGCAGCTGGAGATCCATTACCCTGTAGTTCGTCCTGAATAGTAGGGATGCCAGTAGCTCGGCCTTCTGTGAGGTCTAATTCTTTCAGGAACTCTCCCAATCTGCGGTTGCGATAACGACGTGAACGTAGCGATATACCTTTTTGGACTGCCTCCATCGGAATTGTATGGTTTGGGCCAGAAAAACTCAGAATCGAAATACGTTCAGGTTCCACAGTTATCTCAACTGGTTCCCGAATCGTCCAGTCTCTATGATACAAACTATTGACAACAGCTTCTTCCAGAGCCTGATAGGGATAGTTGAAGAATGTTATGGATTGTGCCCTGTCCTTGGGCTTGATAATCTGTTTCTTGATGATGTTGATGTTCAGATAGCTTAACGTTTTCTCTATCATCTGCGGTACACTGCCCCTGATGGGTTCCACCTCTATCAAGTTATTGGGATTCTTTTCTCTACCTTCAGGGAAAAGAACTATATCTATCTGCGCTTGACGGAAGAAGCGGTCTGGGCGTTCTGAGAACATCATTGCTGCTACATTCTTGATACGCCATCCTTCTGGCACAGCCTCTAATAAGTCCATCTGCTCCAGCACATCCTCCATGTGGTCTGTCAACGAAATGTCTGCAAGACTACTCTTGACCTTTACAAGATAATCATGCAAAAGCAATGGCGATAAATCCGTCAGCTTGATGTCATCGTTTCCACGGTCATCAAAGGGCATACGATTTGCAAGGTTTATCAATTCACGCTCGTATTCGTCTTTTGGAATGATACTGCTACTATTGTAGCGGATGTAGTAGTTATACGTCTTCTGCTTAGCAGTTATCTGGTCAGGCACCTTGTATGGTCTGCGCTCACCTGGAGAGACCTTGATTACAAGAATCGTCTTTCCGTCAGCTACCTCTATATACAATCGGGGCTGATAGTATGGGCGTATCAGGTTATTGAACCCGACCATATCTTTCTCGATAGGTTCTATCTGGTTAGGGTCAATGCCTGTAACGGGCCTTATGGCATGGCCGTTCTCTTCTTTTACTCCCACCACGATATAGCCGCCACCTGTTTCGTCAAAGTCATTGGCGAAAGCACAGATAGTACGGTATATAGCATCAGGGTTCCAACCTGTCTTGTATTCTATACGGTCACCTTCTACTGCTCGTCCGCTCAGAAGTTCTTCTATGTTGATTGGTAGTCTCATATTTCCTGTTGTCTATTTATCGTTCTTTCGTTGACCAAAGCAAATCCTTCACATCAACATTGAGGCTTCTGGCGATTTCCACCAAAGTCTCCAAGCTGGGTTGTGATGCATTGGTACACCATTTGCTCACCGAAGCAGGATCTTTTCCTAACTGCTCAGCCAGCCACTTATTTGTTCTCTTTTGTTCGGCTAAAACCACCTTTAGCCGATTGATGTCCTGTGCCATTATGCCTATTTATCGTTGTTTATGATGCAAAGGTACTGGTTTTCTCTGAAATAACCACATATTTTTATGGTTTTCTGCTTCTTTATTTGCGTTTTAGGTAGATTTAAGAGCGTATTACTCATATTACTTGTATTATTCATATTATTTAAGCCATCCATATTTGTTCTTGTTATGTTGGCAACGCTCTCCACTTGTACACAACTGGAGAGAGATAGCATCACCTACCGCCTACAGTCAGGCAGTAAGCAGTATATCACTTAATGTGACAAGCTGGGACGCAAGCCCGGCTCAAAGAAATCAGCCGACCAAAAGAAAGAAGAATACAGGGAAGCCATTTCCCTTTTGAAGAAAGACTATGCCATCAGGGACGTGGGAAAGTCGTCAGAAAAAGGCATCAGCACTATTCAACGTGTGAAAAAGGAGTGTTGCTGAATACATTAACCAATAGTTCCAATGTTCATGTGTCGCCAGACAAATAGTTATAGCACAAATAAGCCAAAAAGGTAAGGAAAAGATAAGGTCAAGGTGGTATTTTGACGCAAAAAAGGGGGCAAAAACGCTATCTTCACCTTATTTAATAAGTAAACCTTCACTTTTTTGAGGGAATTTGAGTACCTTTGTGCCATATTCCCATAATATACTCTTATCGGAAGTTGCATATGGATAATATACTGGCACTGTCTGAAGAAGACATAAAACTACGGTACATCACTCCATCCATACTACAAAAGGGATGGTCGGTAGAAGACATAACTATGGAGACTAAGGTTAAACTAACAGATGGTAAGATTAACCTTAGAGGAAATTTAGTGGCTCGTGGTAAAGCTAAGTTTGCTGACTATATGCTTTATTACAACCGTGCCACCCCCATTGCCATTGTTGAAGCCAAGGACGCAAATCATACAGTCTCTTTTGGAATGCAACAAGCAAAGGAATATGCTCAAATGATGGATATTCCTTTTGCGTTCAGCTCCAACGGTCAGGGTTATCAAGAATATGACTTCCTAACAGGAAAGGAACGCTCATTCTCAATGGATGCCTTTCCAACGAAAGAAGAATTATATGCTCGCTTCCTCGCTGAGAGCAATGGCGGTAAAGGCTTCTCTGACGAAGAAAAGAAAATCATCAATCAGCCCTACTGTACTGGACAAGACATTTTCCCTCCTCGATACTACCAACGCAATGCAGTTAACCGCACTGTCAATGCAGTAGCACAAGGGAAAAATCGTCTGCTGCTCGTTATGGCAACTGGAACGGGTAAGACATATACGGCATTCCAAATAGTCTATCGTCTTCTTAAAGCTGGTTTAGTGAAGAAAGTCTTGTATCTGGCAGACCGAAATCTTCTGGTTGACCAATCTATCCAACAAGACTTTAAGCCTTTATCAAGCACTATACACAAAGTGGATTATCAGAAAGATATTGAAACAAATGGTGGGCATTTGGCATACGAAGTCTATTTCTCACTTTACCAACAGTTGATTGGGAAAGAAGGGAAACAGAACTATAAGGAACTGTTTAAGCCGGGGTTCTTTGATATGGTTATCGTTGACGAGTGCCATCGTGGAAGTGCCAAAGATGATAGCAACTGGCGTGAAATTCTGGAATACTTTGATGGTGCAATTCAACTGGGTATGACTGCCACGCCAAAGGAAACAAAGTACCAGTCCAGCATCAGTTATTTTGGTGAGCCGATTTACACATATAGCTTGAAGGAAGGTATTGAAGATGGTTTCCTTGCGCCTTTTAAGGTTGTAAACATTACAACTAATATTGGTGATGAATGGCGGCCTGTTAAAGGACAGAGAGACATAAACGGCAATCTCATTGAAGACCGTATCTATAACAACTACGACTATGATTACAACATTATCATTGAAGACAGAATTAGAGAGGTGGCACATGAGATAACCCAATATTTGAAGAGCACAGATAGGATGTCAAAGACCATCGTTTTCTGTGCCGACGAAGACCATGCAGACCGTATGCGCACTGCACTTGTCAATGAAAATTCCGACATGTGCAAGAAAAATCCTGATTATGTAGTGCGCATTACTGGAAGTGACCCATACGGGCAGTCAAAACTTGACTACTTTATTTCCGTCGCTTCAAAGTACCCCGTCATCGCCACTACAAGTAAGTTGCTCTCTACGGGAGTGGACTGCAAAATGGTTAAACTCATTGTACTTGACCAGCGCATAGGTTCTATGACAGAGTTTAAGCAAATTGTGGGCCGTGGAACCAGAATCCGTGAAAAAGAAGGTAAGACCCATTTCACAATCATGGATTTTCGTAATGTGACACGTCTGTTTGCCGACCCAGACTGGGATGGTCCAATTGAAGTTAACGACAATTATGTAAAGGGCACACCAAAGCCTTATCCAGAGATTGAGGAAGAGCCAATGGGAGTGAGTGAACCTGAGCCGGAACGTCCACCTAAGCCAATTGTTGATAAAGATGGCTGCACAGTTGAAGTTATCAACAAAGTTGTGTCGGTATATGATGCCAACGGCAAACTTCTTCGTACAGAGAGCATAACGGACTATACCCGCAAGAACATCAACGATACTTATGCCAATCTTGATGACTTTATTCGCAGATGGAATGAGGCTGATAAGAAGGCTGAGATTACAGACTTGCTCTGTGAGAGTGGAATTGACCTGCAAGCGTTGAAACATGACAGAGGCATGGATGATGTTGATGATTTCGATTTCATCTGTCATATCGCTTATGGCAAGAAGCCGTTGACTCGACGTGAACGTGCTGAGAATGTAAAGAAGCGCGACATCTTCAATAAGTACGGTGCAGAAGCACGTAAAGTACTTGAAGCATTGCTCGATAAGTATGCCAATGATGGTATAACCCAGTTAGAAAACAGAACGGTTCTACGTCTTGATCCGTTCCGCCAAATGGGTTCACCTGCCAATATCGCTAAATTCTTTGGCGGCAATCAGCAGTATTTTTCAGCAGTGAAGGAACTTGAAAGTTTAATTTATAGCAGTATAGCATAACCAGATATGGCACTTAACAATTTTGTAAAGAGCATTAGAAACATCATGCGCAACGATGCGGGTATCAATGGCGATGCCCAGCGTATCGAGCAAATTGCGTGGATGTTGTTTTTGAAAGTATATGACGAGAAAGAAAACGACTGGGAGTTTAATGAAGATGATTACAAGTCCTTCATTCCAGAGAATTGCCGATGGCGCAACTGGGCGAAAGACAATGGGGATGGTGAAGCGATAACTGCCGATGCCTTATTGGATTTCGTTAATAATACGCTATTCCCAACGTTAAAAGGATTAGAGGTTAATCCTTCAACACCAATGCGTAGTGCCATTGTTCGTACTACTTTTGAGGATGCAAACCAGTATATGAAGGATGGCGTGTTGCTCCGTCAGGTTATCAATGTCATTGACCAACTCGACCTTGGCGACTATGAGGAAAGCCATGCCTTTGGTGAGATATACGAATCTATATTGAAGGAAATGCAATCGGCAGGTTCGGCTGGTGAGTTCTATACACCACGAGCCTTGACGGATTTCATGGCAGAAATCATCAATCCGAAGGTTGGTGAGAAGATGGCAGACTTTGCTTGTGGTACTGGCGGCTTCATAACAAGCTGGCTAAAAGCCCTTGACAAGAAGGTGCAGACAGCAGAAGACAAAGAGGAATATGCAAAGTCAATCTATGGCATTGAGAAAAAGCAATTCCCGTACATGCTGTGCGTCACCAATATGCTCCTGCATGACATTGATTCTCCAAAGGTGATGCACGACAACTCCCTGACAAAGGATGTACTTAATTACACGGATGAAGACAAGTTTGATGTGGTCTTGATGAATCCGCCATACGGAGGCAGTGAGAAAAACGACATCAAGCAACACTTCCCATCGGATTTGAGTTCAAGCGAGACTGCCGACCTCTTTATGGTGCTTATTATGTATCGTCTTGCTGAAAAAGGTCGTGCAGCGGTCATTCTGCCTGACGGTTTCCTGTTTGGTACAGACAATGCAAAACTGGCTATCAAGGAGAAGCTGCTTCGTGAGTTCAACCTTCACACCATTATCCGACTGCCTGGCAGCATTTTCTCACCATATACAAGCATCGCTACTAACGTCCTTTTCTTCAACAATGAAAAGGCAGATGGTGCAGAAGAAGGATTCAGTACGAAAGAGACATGGTTCTATCGCCTTGACATGCCAGAAGGCTACAAGCATTTCTCTAAGACAAAGCCCATGCGAGCCGAACACTGTCAGCCAATCATTGACTGGTGGACTAATCGGCAGGAGATTGTGGATGCAGAGAACAACGATGAGAAATCACGCTGCTTTACTGCACAACAGCTTCTTGACATGGATTGCAACTTCGACCAGTGTAAGTTTCCGAAAGACGAGGAAGAAATACTCCCTCCTGCTGAATTGTTGGCCGACTATTACAAGAAACGTGCTGCTCTCGACCACGAGATTGATAAGACTTTATCAGAGATTCAAAAGATTTTAGGCATCACCATAGAGAAATGAGAAAAGCTTTGTTCATATATATACTGGTATTTGTTCTTTGTCTGGTTTCATCAAATCTGACAGCCCAGACGGTTGGTTACACCTACAAGGCACTTGCAGCCGAAGGGTGCAACATGAAATATAGTGTGGCAAAACAAGATACGGCATACTACATCATCGCAACTGTACGCTCTGACAGGATGACTTTTTTAAGTGAGCCGACAATGAAAATGCGCACGTTCAATGACGAAGTTATCACCCTTTCAGGTGTGGTTATTGGCAATGGCAGTCAGTCTGCTGGTATTGTGTCTGGAAACATCGTGATACCTGTAACTGAAATCAGCTCAACGGCACAATTCAAAGTGACCCCTGAACAATTTGAGAGTATAAAGAGTGGCATTGCTAAAGTTCGTTTGGATATGACACCAATGAACCATGAGCGCACATTCAAGAAAGATAAGATTGGAAAGAAGCTCTACCAGTTCTATCTGAAAGCAAAATCTCAGGATGACAACTTCTAAATTGCATCACTATGACAGGAAAGCAACTTAAAAACAGCATATTGCAGTGGGCTATACAGGGTAAACTTGTTCCCCAAGACCCTAACGACGAGCCTGCATCTGTCCTGCTTGAAAAGATCAGGGCAGAAAAGGCGCGACTCATAAAGGAATGGAAAATAAAAAAGGACAAGAAGGAATCTATCATTTACCGTGGTGAGGACAATTCCTATTATGAGAAGTTCGCCGACGGGCTAATCGTTTGTATAGACGATGAAGTTCCGTTTGAGATACCTTCAACATGGGAGTGGCGCAGACTCTCATCGCTTTTTCAGATCAATCCCAAAAACACAGTAGAAGATAATGCGGATGCTGCATTTATTCCTATGGAAAAGATTGATGCTACATACCAGTCTAATTTCTCGTACTCTGTTCGTAAATGGCATGAAATCAAATCTGGATTTACGCATTTTGCTGATGGTGATGTGGCATTTGCGAAGATTACACCATGTTTCCAAAATCGCAAATCCATGATTTTGAAAGGGCTTCCAAATGGGATTGGTGCTGGTACGACAGAGCTAAAGGTGCTTCGTACATACGGAAACACTATTTCGACGGAGTATTTGCTGTTTTTTCTTGAGAGTCCCTATTTTGTTGAGGAAGCAATTTTCAAAGGGACTGCAAACCAACAGCGTATTATTTCAGGCTATCTTGAAAACAAGCTTTTCCCAATACCCCCACAAAAAGAGCAGCAACGTATAGTTGATATAATAAATGCATCTTTTACTGTTGCAGAAACATATAGTAAGGCACAGGAAAAGTTGGATTCCTTGAATAATAGCCTTGCCGCTTCGCTAAGGAAGTCTATCCTGCAAGAAGCTATACAGGGGAAGCTTGTACCACAAGACCCTAACGATGAGCCTGCATCCTTTCTTCTTCAACGCATCAAAGATGAGAAACTACGACTTATCAAAGAAGGCAAGTTGAAGAAGATGGATATTATCGACAGCACCATCTTCCGTGGTGACGATAACAAGTATTATGAGCAGATAGGGCAAGAAACCATAGAGATAACAGAGGATATACCTTTTGAAATTCCTTCAAATTGGGAGTGGCGCAGACTCCGTGACATCTGCTCAATCTTTACTGGTGCTACATTTAAGAAGGATGAAGCAAAAACTGATTGTAAAGGTGTTCGTATATTACGTGGTGGTAATATCCTTCCCTTTGAGATAATTCAAAAAACGGATGACATATTCCTTTCACCAGAACAAATAAAGGAAAGTATTCTGTTGAAACAGAATGACATTATTACGCCAGCTGTAACCAGCCTGGAGAATATAGGAAAAATGGCAAGAGTTGAGCAGAATATGCCCAATATTACAGTCGGTGGCTTCGTTTTTGTACTTCGCCCACATTATTCTGACGAATGGCTATCTAAATTCTTGTTGTTCTTCATGAGTTCACCTTCGGCAATTGAATTCATGAAGTCAATTACAAATAAGTCTGGTCAAGCCTTTTACAACATTGGTAAGGAACGACTGGCAATGACACTTGTTCCAATACCGCCAAAGGATGAAGAACGGCGTATAGTTGTAAAGATAGAAGAGTTATTAGATAGGATAAAGGGCAATTAACCCTTTATCCTGTTTGTGATTTCTTCAATACGTTTTGCTATGCGTTTCTGCTCTTGATATGGTGGAATACCTACCACCAAAGAATAGAAAATGTCTTTGTTTAAGTGAGGTATTGCTGCACCTTTCTTTGAATTACGCAACAAGTCTTTGTAGAACTGTATATTAAACAACACATAAGGTAAGTGCATATTACTGCTTACCCATAATTGTTTGAACGTACTACCCATGTAACCATCATGTGGGACTGCAAACACTTCTCCAGAGTTTTCTCCATCTACAAGAATGATATTGTCACCTGTTGAAACAAATTTGCCTTTTGTCAGAATATCCCCTGATGACTTACCGCGCAAATACTTGGCATCAAGACAGATGTGTTTGCCCTCTTTCTTTTCACCATCCATAAGCCTACAAATATGAGACAGTTTTACAACTTCCCACGTATCAGGGAATGTATAATCAGCCTCTATTTGAAGGATATTACCATCTATCTGCTCATAATACTTGCTACAGTTCTATTCGCTTATATGATTTCTTTATTTTCTCAGAGATTCTACGCTGTTCGGATAAAGGAGGGAGAGGAAACAACTTGTTTTCCATATATCCTGATATAATACGCTGTTGATTGGCCGTACCCTTGAATGTTGCTTCTTCTACAAAGTACGAGCTTTCAAGAAAAAATAGTAGATATTCTCGGTCAATGGTTTCTGCGTAGGGACGTAGTACTTTTAGCTCGGTTGTTCCTGCTCCTATACCATTGGGAAGTCCTTTCAAAATCATGGATTTGCGATTTTGAAAACATGGCGTAATCTTGGCAAACGCCACATCACCATCTGCGAAATGTGTGAAACCAGCTTTTATATCTCCCCATTTCCTTTCTGTATAGGTAAAGCTTGATAAATATGTTGCATCTATTCGCTCCATAGGGATGAATGCTGATAAAGTGTTGTCTGGGACATCATTCTTTGGATTAACTTGTACAACATCTGATAATCGTACCCATTCCCATGTTGCTGGTATTTCAAAAGGTATTTCTTCGTCAATGCAAACGGTATCTTTGCCTTTCTTCTCGAAGTACTTGTTATCGTCACCTTTGAAGATGTCGGAATCAACCACGTCTTTCTTCTTCAATTTGCCCTTTGCAACAAGGCGCTGCTTCTCCTCTCGGATTTGTTGAAGAAGAACAGTTGCAGGTTCTTCAGAAGCATTCTGCGGAACGAGTTTACCTTGGATTGCTTCTTGAAGAATACTTTTCTTTAGACAGACTCGAATTTGCGAATTAAGTCGTGAAAGAACATCTTCTGTTTCGTTATATCGTTCAACATAAGGAATGACCTCTTTTAATTTGGAAACTATACGACATTGTTCCTGATAAGGAGGTAAGGGTAATAATAGACCTTTTAGACGATTTGCAGATAATCCAGGCATCGCCGTTCCGACAGAAGTAAGTTGATTACTCTCCTTCAAAAGATATATAAAATGGTAAACATATTCGCATATACCATCAATTAAAGGGCGTAGTCTGTGGACATGATTTTGAAGACAAATGTCATATTCTTTATCCCATATTGCAGAGCGTCCATATCCAGCTCCTCCTTCACATACAAGTAAATCTCCTTTGGTGGCAGAACAATTTTTTATTTCTTCTTCCGTAAAATTCATAACCTTTACATTGTCAAGCACAAATCTTCCCCAGTAAAGATTTGATGTGGTTATAAATTTCTGAGGAGTCCCATATCCTTTATTACTGCTACTTTGTTGTTTTCCACTTGCATGAAGGAAAAGGTGGCTTATGCGACACCACTCCCAAGTCGCAGGAATCTCAAAAGGTATTTCCTCATCTATGCAGACCACCTTACCGTCGGCGAACTTCTCATAATAGGAACTAAACCACTATTTCTACAATGATATATTGTTAAGGGGCTATTCCCTAATAAAAACAATAATATCAGTTATCATGGTTGAAAAATTTAAAGAGTATCTGACCCATTCCAACATGGCGAAGAACACCGTTTCAGCGTACATCTATGCTGTAAACGACTTCAATTCCAGACACAAAGAATTGACGAAGAAGAACTTGTTGCTCTACAAGACGTATCTCATCGAGACGTTCAAGCCTAAGACCGTAAACCTACGTATCCAGGCATTGAACAAGTATCTGGAGTATTTGCGCAAGCCACGTCTGCGTCTAAAATCGGTGAAGGTGCAACAACGCACCTATTTGGAGAATGTCATCAGCAATGCTGACTACATCTTCTTGAAGAACAAATTGAAGAAGGAAGACAATCAGGAATGGTACTTTGTTGTTCGTTTTCTCGCAGCCACAGGAGCAAGAGTCAGCGAATTAGTGCAGCTGAAAGTGGAGCATGTAAATGTGGGGTATTACGACATTTACACCAAAGGCGGCAAGATTCGTCGCCTGTTTATTCCCAAGAAACTACGTGATGAAGCACAGGTATGGCTCTCAACTAACAAAAGAGAAAGTGGTTATTTGTTCCTCAATCGATTTGGGGAGCGGATAACCACACGTGGCATAGCGCAGCAGTTGAAGAACTTTGCAGTGAAGTACGGCTTAAATCCGAAAGTGGTTTATCCACATTCATTCCGGCATCGATACGCCAAGAACTTCCTCGAAAAGTTCAACGACATATCCCTGCTTGCAGACCTGATGGGGCATGAGAGCATCGAAACAACACGCATCTACCTACGACGTACAGCCAGCGAACAACAGGCAATAGTTGACAAGGTCATTACATGGTAACTAAAAGCATTAGGAGCTGACATACATATTAAGTCGGCTCCTAATATTCTAAATGGTAGCGTTTATTTATGATGCGCTAAACAACTTCACTAAGCCATAGACAATCTCTAAGAGGACGATGCCAAAGAAGGTGCAAAAGGCGATGTACAGTCGCATGAAGGTTTTCCTCCCGAAATAGACACCATCGCCCTTGTTGATAATCTCATAGCACCTGTCTTTGTTACGTTCAAGCATCTGAGAGATGTCTCTGCCATGCTTCTTGTACAGTGTCTCTTCCTGCTGGTAATATGTATTGTACTTAGTCTGCAACTGTTTGAGTGACTCATCATCCAGCTTATTCGTAAAGACAACATTCCGGCTATCAAGAATAGCATTTGTGATGGCTGTTACGGCATTGTCGGTACTTTGGCCAGCTGCTTTTACGGCTAACACGATTTTCTTCAAATCCTCAATGGCCGCTTCGAGTTTGTCAACGATTTCTTTCACATCGCTCACATTCTTAGTGACTTGGCTTAACTGTTCGGTTAGACTGTCTTTCTGCTCGGCAATCTCTTCCTTTTTGTTGATTTCCTCAACAAGACTACTATACTTATTTGACATAATGGTTTTGTTTTAACGGTGTATTCCTTTGGGTTTTCTTACAGACCTGCTCATGGGCTTACATAGCCAGTTGGCATGTTGGGCGCAGCGTCGTGCCCACTCACGTTCATCCTCGTCCTTGTCCTTGCCCCAATTTGAGGGTGTGCTTCCACCTCCACCACAAGATTCTGAAACGGTGGTGGCGGCATCGACGTAGTTCATGAACAGCAGCATAGCCACGTTCAAGACATTCTCAAATGGTACGTCATCGTCAGGAACTTCGATGGATTCCTTCATTGCCGTGAATGCTTCCATCGGCATTGCGATGGAATAATGCTTATCGTCAACGGGTAGTATTTTCCTGAAGAAAGATGGTGCTTCCGTCTTGGTCTGGGCAACGCTCTGACGCTCTGAATTGCGTTCAGTAATGGGCCTTCTTTCAGTAGTCTGGGAGGTGCCCACGGTAGAACTGGGTTTCACAACACTTGGAGCGACTGGATGAAGTTTCTTCCATGTGGCTTCAAGTTTAGGGGCGGTCAAGTTGCGACCTTTACCCAACGTGGATGACTTGAAACGGGAGTTGCCACGAAGTACGGTGTACCCATGCAGGACACCTTGCTTGTTACGTTGCTCATGGACTTTGTAACCACGGCTTTCAAGACCGTGCTTATAACTGTCCCAATCATAACTTGACATTCCACGAAGGATGTCGTAACAGGCTTCGGTTATCTCCTTCTCGTGAGCCTCGTGAATATCCTCGGGCAGCTCCCATCCACGTTCAATGTTAATGTCGTGGGCAGCCTTGACAGCACTGTCACCGATGAAGGAGTCATTCATCAGATTCCCATCAAGGTCAATGCGGTTGATGAGGATGTGAAGGTGCGGGATGCCAGACTTCGCATCAAAGTGAAGACAGGCGAATATCTGTGCCCTATCCAGATTGAACTTGCCTTTTCCGTTCTTCTTGCCTTCCTTGGCTTGGACATCCTTTTGGAGCTTTTCAAGGAACCGTAGCGCATACTTGTACCAGTCATTGAGCGTCCATCCCTTTGTCTCTTCAAGGGATGGGGAAACCTCCAGTCGAAGGGTCGGGTTCTTAACTGGCTTACGCCTGAATTTCGGTTCATACTTTTGGTGAATGGTTTCCATCGCTCCCCACATGGCGAGAGGAGTAAGCCCCTCGTCAAAGTTGCGTGTCAGCACAATGTCTGCACGATTATGCTTTGTGGCATAATTCGTCATGGCTGAGCCATGCGATATAGACCTTGCTTTTGCTATCATACCTTTTATCTTTTGAACATTCCTTCTATTTCTACTAATCTGCGGATAAGGCTGTTTACGCCTTCTATCCATTGTCGCATAAACTGCTCGTTGCGGAAGTACTTCTTACGCTGTTCTTGGGTCGTGCCATGAAGAGCATTCTTAATCAGAACCAGTTCACCTCGGGCAGCTTTCAGCGACATTAAGGCATCAGCTTCCTTGTCGCTCATCATTACCTTTGGCTCTTGCCCAAGGGAAGTGTCATGGATATACTGGCTTTTCTTCAGTCCACATGCTGTCGCCAGCTTTATAATCTTTTCGTTCTCGTCGGGCGTATAGCACACGGTGATGCGTGGATTGCGCCCTTTGCGTTCTATGTTCTGTCTCATTTTTTACTGTTTTATCTGTTAGTTGATAGCTGGGCTTGGTCAACCCAATGCGAGCCTGCGAGTATTGCAAGAGGTCAAATAGTCGGGCAAGCAGTGGAGCGGATTGTCAGACATTGACACTTCTTGTTTAGAGAGAACGAAAATTCAAGTTCCCTTCGGGTCGTCCCAAGCCCATAATGGGATTAAATAGCATTGTCGGGAAGCGTTTCGATTGGTGACGTGGTGGTAGCATCCGTATTACTCTTGTCGGGCAGTCCAGAGGAGGGTTGCAGTTCTTCCTCTGGGCTGTTACTGTCAGAGGTTACATCTGTCAAGGTGATGGACGAGGAAAGGGGTTCTTCAATCTGGATGTTCGGCTCAACATCATCATTGAATAGTTCCTTTTCCCTGCCGTTACCCTCATTAGAATTGTCACAACTAATAGGGGCCTTATGCTTGGAAGTGTACTCATCCCTTTGTTCGATGGTTTGCCCATCTGATTGATGAGCGATATTCGACTTATCAATCTCAGTTGAAGAAAGGGATAAGGAATTGTCCTTCATGCTGTCTTCTGTAAAAGCTCTATTGTTAGTGACTCCATCGGTAGCACTACCATTAGCAGAAGTTCCATTGGCTACTGTTTCGTTGTCAGTGATTCCATTGGCAGCATTCTGGCATTTGTGGTTAGCCTTGATGCGCTGCTCGACCTGAGGATGGCGTGAGTAATGCGTGTTGCGGAAAACTTCATTGCCGATATACCAACTGGCAACACAATGGACTGTGAAGACAGTGGTACGACAATTCGGAACAGATGATACCAGTCCCACCTCATGGAACATGTCAACCATCTTGGATGCAGTCTTGCGATTACACTTCCAGAGCTTGGCAAGTTCCACTTCCGAAATAGCAAACTGGCCTGGGGTTAGGTCAACTGAATACTCTTTCTTCTCATAGCGCGTCGGCTCTTTTACTGCCATTTGTAAGAATGTGGCAAAGCACTTCATACGGTCAAATCCCTGCGGATAGTTAGACAGGAAATCCAATTGTCGGTCTGATAGAAACAGACCATAAGATAAGTCTTCTAGATACATATTCTTTTACTTTATTTGTTATAGGCATGGACACCCTTCATGTTTATTTCTCATTCATGGGCTTACTCATCTGTCAGTCCAAAGCGTGTAGATATTTGTTCCTTTTTGTAAGAACTCTTTTCATAGAGATACCATATTGATTATTACCATTGTAGATATTGTAGAAGATGTATGTGGACATTACGAATTGTGAATCAAGTCAAATGCCATGTAATCAGAATAAAGACTGATTCCATAGGCAGCTTCTACTGCTTCAAAGTCAAGGCAGAATGCCTGTACTGGCTTCTCACTGAGACGCGGTTGGCATTGGAAACACTTAGCTTCAAACTGCCGTGGCCAGTCCTTCACATTCTCTACCGAGGCAAACCTTACGCTATTCACCTTACCTATATACTCTGGAGAGTTTTCAAGATAGTACTTCAGCGTATTCTCGGGAATGACCTTTTCACGGGTCTTTTGAAGGTGGAGCGCATAGAGGGCAAACATACGGCTGTTGGTTGGAATCATGAGGATCTTCTTGGCATTGCCATATTCTCGTGTGACAGTCTGCCGTCTGCCATCCATCTTGATGTCAACCTTTAGGCTAGTGTATTCGTGGATGCGATAATCACAGAGACCGTATATCTGATTGTCGTGTTTAAGATAGTCAACGGTTTTCCAGAAAATGCTCAGTTCGTTGCTATGCAAACATTCTTCATTCTGGTATTCCACGCCATTCAGTACTGTCTTGAAGACTTCCTCAAATGTAAAAGGAAACTGAATATGATGCTGCACTGCCATATAGGAAGCCAACACTACAGACCAGTTATGAAGGATTCGCTCATCAATACAGAACGTTAAGGATGTGCAGATGCTCTTGACAGCCTGCTCATAGCAGTCTTTATAGGACTGTTCAAACTGAGCCCTGACCTGTAACAGTTCAAGAACAACATAAGAAGTTCCTTCATACTCCCAATCTTTCAGGACGCGGAAATTCTCTTTCTCTTCAGTAGTATGCGTATCCTTGTGGAAGGGCAACACACATTGACGAGAATATAAGGCAATATCAACAGTTGGCTTCTCCTGTCCACTGACAATCACGCCACTGAGGACTTTCGACTGTTCTCGCTTGCGAGTCTCAATGTCGAGCTTACTGCGTCCTTGGCAATCCCAGAGTCCTTTCAGGAGTTCAATCTTCTCTACATCGATGTCGTTCTTGTATTCGTCAAGATGCATGATGGCATCCTCGGCCTGTGACAAGACGGTGGCAAGGCTCGGCATGGTAGATGTACGAAGATTAGGATGATCACCATTATAGACGAACACACTTTGCAACAGTTCCCCGAAGGCAGTCTTTCCTGTTCCTTTTGGGCCAAACAGAAAGAGTGTGGGGAACTCTCGACGATGACAAATGATAATGTCACGAAAGAGGCATACCACTATGAAGCAGATGCCGATGATGGCATTGTCGCCATAGACCAAGCGCATTTGCGTGGCAAACTGGAAGAAACGCACTTTGCTCTCTGGCAGATGAATGAACTTCTGTTCAAAGAGGAACTTCTCGCTATTATCTTCATTCATCTTGGAGAATGCAGGGAGATAGAATGAGCCTAACGGACTTCCTAAGCGCACAATGCCTTCTTCGTTTACAGGGTGCCATTCACCATTGAGAATGATCCCGTTTCCAAAAGCGAAGAAGCCTATCTTCTGCCATCCGAGAGTGGAAATCTTAGTGATGACCTCCATACTGGAGTAGAGGATGCCTCGCAACTTGTTGAACTTGGCCGACGTGCCGTACCACATGAAGTTTACTTCACGTTCAATACGGTTGCGGAATTTCTGCAACACTGTCATTTCCTCTATGCTGAACTCTATACGAACTTCAAAGCCCATGACATTCCGCAAGATGAATACACGAGAAGCAGATGCACCGTCACGAATCAGGTAGAGTGGAATCATGATGAAGTTGGAGATTTCCTTCTCGCCCTCCTTGGTATAACCATAATAGCAGTTGTTGCCAACCTTAATCTCAGTGCCTTTGAAAAGGGCAGCATATTCTTCATCACTTATGGCAGAACTGACAACTGGGGCAGGCATGGTTTGAATGCCCATGATTTCACGCTTCCACATTTCTTCACGGCCATAGACATTGACAAGGCTATCTGCATACGACTCCTGAAGGACTTTATCGGGAATTGTCTTCACCAGATCAATAACCTCATGGATGCTTTTTGCCTGTTGTTGGATGTTTTCTCCATCGGCATTTATGACCTTCGAGGCATACCACATCACAAAATCCAGTTTAGGCAAGTTGTCCAATTTGTCTTTTGTCGTCAAGTAAGAATCTGGATCACACTTTACGTCAGAAGCTGGTATTTCCTGAATGGAAACGGCAAAGCCAAGAGATAAGGCAAGTTTTCCTGTGCGCATGGCACTAGTGAATCCAACTCCGATGTATTCTCCTTCTTTAGGGACATCGCAATCAGGAATAATGTTGAGGTTACTTGTTATGCGTTTCAAAACAGACAATTGAGCCTCAGTCCATGAAGAACAGAGAGGTGCAACAGTATTAGTAGCTCCAATAACCTGCAAACGCATCACATCCGGTGCACCTTCTACCAAGTTCATAACTCCATTTTTTGATGCGGCACTCCAGGCCACATCAATGCCGAATAGGCTATTGCTCTTATCATATATAAGAGATGTGGATGAGTTGATATATTTGGGCGCATTAGTGTCATTGGCCAGAATATCAGGAAGAATCCTTGCTGTAAAAGCAATGATCCGACGTTGCTTGTCCCGAATAGGAATCATTATGCGACCACGAAAAGTGTCATATATATCATCGCTCATCCTTTTTGTCTTGACAAGTCCTAATTCAAGAAGAAGGTCTTTATCAAGCCCTTTTCCCTTAGCCCACAGAGAAAAAGCGTTCCAACTATTACTGGCATAGCCGATACCAACCATACGGATATACTCCTTTGGCCAACGACTGCTGGCATAAGCCAAAGCTTTGTTTGACTCCTCTGTTTCGTTAAAAAGGTTCTCAGCAAAGTACTTGGCTGCATAGTCATTGATAATCAACCTCGATTCTCGCTTGCGTTGGTCTGCGTCATCGGCCATAGAACAAGAATCATCAGGAATCTCAATGCCATATTTATTTGCCAACATTTTAACGGCTTCAACAAAAGAGATTTTAAGATGTTCCTGCAAGAAGTTGATTACATCGCCAGAGGCATCACAGGCGAAACACTTGTAGATGCCCTTAGATGGACTGACAGTTAATGAGGGGGTACTATCACTATGAAATGGGCATAGTCCTATATAGTTCTGTCCCTTTGGGGTCAAGTGAACATATTCACTGATGACCTCAACGATACCGGCTTTGGCCTTTATCGAATCAATGATGTTAGAAGCGATTCTCATAGCTCATTACAATGTAGGTTGTTTTCTTCGATTGTTCACATATTCCTCTGCTTCTTTACGTAAGTCCTCCTGAGACTTATGCTGCTCCTTTGAGAGCCAAGCGTCAAGTTCTGACTTGACGAAATAGATGCGCTTTCCAACTTTATGATAAGGTATCATGTTGTTGGAGGTCCAACCATAGATGGTTTGAACAGCTGGATGACCAGGTATGTATTTCTGTGCCTCGGTTACATCCATGCGCTGGTCATCATCCTTACTATTACCTACAGATGCCGAAATCTTTCTGTTGATGGCATCAAGTTTTGCTGACAGAATCTTGTTGTCTTCGAGAAGATTCGCCATCAGCATGGGAATCATGTCAAAGGTGGGAACGCCATTCGACGTATGTTTTCTTTCGTCCATTTTAAATGAAGTTTGATGTTAATACTTTGCGACTGCGCAGTCAGCATTTGTTTGAATTCGGTTGCAAAGTTAGTGTGAGAAAAAGCCCTTTACAAGGGCAGAAAATGGGCCAAAATCTTCCCGTATGCAGTTCCGTATTAACAAGTATCAATAAAAAACCGAAACTGCTTGAAATCAGGCGGTTTCAGAAACATCATTTAACAATAAAAATCGAAAATAATTGAGATACGGAATGACCCACGTAGAGCTTCCGTAGGCTATTCCGTATGAATGGAAGTTAAAAACAAGCCAAACTACCTAAGTGGCAATATAGGTAGCTTGGCTAACAAATAACGAAAGGTTTATATTACATCGCTTTTCAAATCGAGCTTGATGGCATCGGCGGCTTGTTCTTTCTTCGGATCTACAACCTTGGTATAGATTTGAGTGGTGCGGATATCTGTATGTCCCATCATCTTTGAGATTATGTAGAGATCTGTTCCTTCTGTAAGTTGATTGGTGGCAAACGAATGGCGGGAGACATGGAACGTGATGTGTTTCTTGATGCCAGCAGCTTCAACCCATACCTTGACAGGTCGATTGATGTAAGACGAGTCTTGCAGGCCTTCGAATACCAGCCTGTCAGGTTCCTGTGGTTCACCACAGATGAGATAGGCTTGCTCTGATATAGGCATATACTCAACGCCTCCTGTCTTCTTTTGAGTGAAGTTGATGCGGTAGTGGTCTCCTTCTTTTGACAACTCCTGCCATGTCATCTTTCGGATGTCGCAATGGCGAAGTCCAGTCAACGCACTGAAAAAGGCTGCTTTCTTAAGCATAGGATAGTTACATGGTGTAGCAGCAAGAAGATTTAGTTCTTCAATAGTCAAATATTCTCGACGACTTTCTTCTTCTGGTACACCCTTCACTTTTGCAGCAAGGTCAACATCAAGATAGCCGTCAATAAACGCTTGATGTACTGCCGCCTTGAAAATGGAGAAATAGGTGGATGCCGTGTTTTGAGAAATGATACCAGACTTACCTCCTCCTTGTGGTGCTGTTAGCAAGAACGTCTTGAAGCTATCTATAAGTCGTAGGTCAATCTTGGAGAATGGAAGCGGTTTGCCTTCCGTGTAGATCTTCATGAGTTCCTGCACTCTATTCCAATTGACGATGATAGACTTAGAACTTTTCTTGTGTCTGGTTTCAGTGACTTTTGCAAAATAATCGATGAAGTTTACCTGTCCTTTGGCCTTCTTCTCAACCATTTCTTGGTCTGTGTCGGTGTAGAGTTCTGCACTATCATATTCATGTTGACGGAGATTACGCACATTATCAGCAAAGATACATGTTTCTCGGTCTGTCTTTGAGCGGCAGATGATGATGCCATTCATATCCCGTTTGGGTTTATAGGTCTGGACACCATCCTTATCTATACGGGCAGGACGAGTCTTATCCCACATAGGAGTGGTGATAATACGGTTTAGGTACTCGCGTTCGCGACAAGGCTTGTCATGGCCTGGTTTGAATACAGGATAGGCTTCTAGGTAAAGATACCATTCGTCGCGTAACTCTGATTTGCGGAGCTTGACGGAAACCTTGGTGTGGAGCATTGCTTTCTTCATTTTATGTCTGATTTATAGAGGTTATCAATTTCTTCTTTGGGTATATAGACAAAGTTGCCTATCTGTCTTGATGGGATAGAGTATTTACGAACATGGGCCCATACGGAACTATCGTTGATGTGATACTTCTTGCAGATCTCTCCAACTGTATAGCAATTCTCAGGTTCGAGATTGTATAGCCTGGGTATGGGTTTGGCCTTTTCTGCTTTAATAGCATCGCGCGTGGGAATAAGCTTCTCCAAATCCTCACGTTTGATTCTTGTAAGACGAGTTCCAAGGTTTATAGCTGGGATTCTTCCTTTCCTAATAAGCCTGTAGATGGTGTCTCGTTCAACTCCAAAGATAGCAACAGCTTCCTTGACCGAGATGTATTCTCTGGCATCTGGAATTTGAAGGATGATACGAGACAAAGTTTCTTCTCTTTTCTTTGCGTCGAGTTGGCGTTTACGGAATACGTCACCACAACGCTTGCAGCAAAATTGCGAGTCAAGTGTCTTAGCAATGAAGACTTTCCCACACACTTTGCATTTCCGTCTGATTTCTAATGCAATACCTGGCATAATTCTGAACTAATTTAATGTTTGTTATTTATAAGTATATTTTAGTCGCTTGTTTACGACTTTTCTGTCGCGGTACAAATATGGAACATGTCTTGGATAGAAATCGATAGGAATTGATAACAAACTCCAAACCCCTTAAAATGACAAATCCGTGTAACTCGTTGAGCTACACGGATTTGGTTTCCGATAATTATTGTTGATTATCTAAGTCTACTTCACCTCCGGGAAATTAACGGCCGACAGTTTTCCATGCAACTTTCCCTCCAGGGGAGTACATACTAGTAATTGCCCCCGGGTATGGGCTATCAGATACAGACTATCCGGCAATACCGCCTGTTCTCCTCCGATCACCCGATAAGACAGTTCACGGCCATTTTGCCGGATACTCAAAGCTATACCGGACCGGTTCTCTTCGGGCAGAAAAAATTTTTTTTCCAGTCCCTGAGCAGACTTCACCTTCACGTAATACGTTTTTCCACTTTCCAACGGACTGTTCAACCATCCCATACCATGATGAATACTCCGGACAATATCCACGATACTATCCCGTTCGTCATACAGATAGCCTTCCACATCGACAGATAACCCATCTTTACCGATCGCTTTAAAAGCGACGGTTTGCCTTGTCCCCGGAATAAACTCCCCGCCTTCAGGAAAAAACGACACAGCATAATCGAGCGTATCGGCAGGCAAATGAATAGTCCGGCTGAATTCATAAGGGATATCGTTCGAAAAACGAATCCGGACATCCGAAGGATCTGCCAACTCCCCTATATTAATCCTGACCTTTCCGGATTCATCCGTTCGCCGGCGGTGTACTTTGCCCTCTTTGTCCTTACCGATCGACTGATAATCGACAGCCAGCTTCCGGTAAGGTTCCTTCCGGGAATTCGACAACCGGACAACCGCATATTTTTCTCCTTGTTCTTCCTGGTAAGTGACTCCGGTCAACACCTTCGAATCCGACGGATTGATTAAATGGATTCTCTTTTTATAAATATAGTCTTCCCCCAGATTCTGCATCCAGTAAGAATAACTCCGCAAAAAATATTCCCCCTGACGAATATCCTCCGGTACCTTTAAATAGCCGGCAAAAACAGAATCGATCAAGGCCAGCTTCACCTTTTTAAGCACCGAATCCCGGCGGTTGACCAGATCGACATACACGAAACGGCTATAAGGAGAAGGCCGGTGGGTAGCCGCATCAACCAGAAAAGCCCGGAACCGGATCGTATCTCCGGCATGATAAGATGGACGGTCGGTATGCAACCAAACCTTTTCCTGCATTCTGGCCTGTCGTAAAACCATAAAGTTGTGAACGACCCGGGTAAAAAAATCCGGATTGTCCGAAGCTGTGAATCCGACGATACAACAACTTACCACCAGCCAGAATAAAAAACGTTTCATGTCATAGAAATATTTCCGGTTCCCGTCGGGTACTGAAATTCTTAAACAACAGATCGGTATAAGGAGTCTCGAACAAACGCGCCTCATTAGGACATTGCTTTACACACGCACAACACTTTATACAACGCCCGGCATCGCTGACGATCTCTTCTTCCAAACGAATAGCCTGCACCGGACAAATCCCGATACAAAATCCGCATTGCGTGCATAATTCAGCTACCGTCTCAGGAGTCTGAGGGGTTTTGGGACCTTTTACTTTATAGGGGAAATTTCCTTTTACCACGATAGGGGCCACTTCATCCAAAGTCTGAAAACGGTTCAATAACCGCCCTACTTGCTCACCGAAAGCCCGCGCTTTCTGTAAATCCGGATTATCCGGCCTTCCTCCGGCTATCGGCCGGTCGGGTCTGCTATAAGAATGTTCACCGATAAAAGCAGCGCCGGCAACAGGCACAAACCCGTGAGCCACACACCAATCCCTCAATTCCAGCAAAGCATCGTCGTAATCCCGGTTACCATAAACGACCACCGCAACGGCAGGTGAATCCTGTCCGTAAATGCCTTCCATCCGCTCCAAAGCTGTTTCTGCGATACGTCCCCCATATACCGGAACGACAATTACCGTGATTCCGGAATGAATCGTGAGGTTTTCCTCCGGTTTTTCATAAGTCAGATCGGTTTCCGAAACGTGCCCGGTTCCCAGACCTTGCAAAACGGTCTCACCAATCATATGAGAAGAATGAGTCGGAGAAAAACAAATGAGATGTGCGTAATCGTAAGTCATAGAATAAAGTGTTGATTTTTCTTTTGCAAAAATAACATTAGTTACCATTTCTCCAAACGGAACCGATGAAAACCTGACATTTTTTCCAAAGGCTCAAGGACTTGCAGAGAGAATAATCAGTTTGTAGATAAATGTATGACATTTTATGGAATTTACACTACTTTTGTGGACTTAATCATACGAAATCTATCTTGGCAGATCTGTTTCCCAATTATACCGAAGAAAAACAAAGCATCCGCAAGTTCTTCAGGAGCTATGTTTACCCGGCTATGTTCAACATGGTGGTCATGGCCTTGTACAACATAGTCGACCGGATATTCATCGGGCAGGGAGCCGGCGCTTTGGCTATCTGCGGACTGGCCCTGACGCTTCCTTGTGTTTCTTTGTTGAGTACCGTCGGCACCCTGACCGGAGTCGGAGCTGCTGCCCGCATTTCCACTTCGATTTCTTTAGGCAACCGTTCCCTGGCCTGCCGTATCCTGGGAAATGCCACTGTATTGAATATCCTGTTATCTACGATTCTGATCGTTTACTCCCTGTATCATCTGGACTTTATCCTGGATATCTTCGGAGGAAGCGGGCAAACTATCCCCTATGCCCGTAAATACATGTCTATTCTGATCCCGGCCAGCTTGCTGACGAATCTGAATTTCACCTATTGCCATGCCATCCGTGCCTCCGGTTTTTCCCGCAAATCGATGACCATCGTCTTCGCAGGAGTGATTGCCAATATTATCCTGGACCCGATCTTCATTTTCGGTTTCGGCCTGGGCATTGAAGGAGCAGCCATTGCAACAGCCCTATCTATGTGCATCAGCTCAGTATTGGTGATCCGTCATTTCAGAAGTCCGTCCAATATCCTGAAACTCCAAAGTAAATGTTTCTCTCCCCGGTTTCCGATCTTAGTTTCCATCGTCGGAATCGGTATGGCCGCTTTTATCATGAACATCACCACAGGTATGGTGAATATCATTATGAACCGTTATCTGGAAAACAACGGAGGAGATTACGCTATCGGAGCCTTCGGGATCATCAGTAGTTATTCCATCCAGGTCTCTATGTTGCTCATGGGAATATGCCAGGGCATGCAGTCTGTCATCGGTTATTTTTATGCAGCGGGCCATCGGCAGATGACGCTCCATATCCTGCAGAAAGCCATCCGTACGGGAAGTCTGATCGCCTGTTGCGGCTTTATAATCGGCGAAGCATTCGCTCCCTGGTTGGTCAAAGCCTTTACTTCCGATCCGACGCTGCTACAACTCAGCGAAGAGGGGCTGCGGTATACTTTTCTCGCCATGCCCCTGTTAGGGTTTCAACTGATCGTCACCAGTTATTTCCAGTCGATCCGGCAGGCACCTAAAGCCATCACCATGAATATTTCCCGTCAATTCTTATTTCTGATCCCGGCCCTGGGACTGTTTTCACACTGGTGGGGACTGACAGGCATCTGGCTGGCCATCCCCTTCGCCGACCTGATGGCCACACTGATCGCCCTCTTTTTCTTATGGCGGACCGACCGGAAAGCGGATTAATGGATCAGTTCGTATACATTCATTTCCTCCCCCACTACCCAAACCAGATCGCCGGCTTCGAACACCGTATCGGCATCCGGATTTCTTAACGAGGCCGCTCCCCGTTCCACACCGACTACGACACATTTGTGTTTGTCCCGGATTCCGGAATCCCGGATACTCTTCCCGTTAAAAGGAGAATCTTCGGTGACCACAAACTGTTTCAGGCATACTTCGCTCTGTGTCAGGTCTGAATCCATCGGTGGCAAGGTCATGGACTGCAGTTTATTCCCAAAACGTTCCAGCTGCTCGTCACTACCGATCACCTGCACCCGGTCTTGTGGAAACAAGCGTTCTTTACCACCCGGAATATTGATACAACTCTGTCCCCTGAAAACAGCGACGACCATCACCCCGAAGCGACTTCCCAAAGCCAGATCGGCCAACGTATATCCGGCCCACAACGATTCGGACGGAATTATAAAATCGGCCATATGTAAATCCCGTGACAGCAGATGCCCGGCAAATTTCGGAGGCACCTGTGTTCCGGCATGCCGGGCATACACCTCTCTTACCCGGAAATTCCGCAAAAAATGCCGTTCGATCTGGATAGACTGCTTTTTCAGGTAACGGGAATAAAACATCCCGGCCACCAACACGCAAGCCACTCCCAGTAACAAAGCGATAGAAGCTTTAAAAAGCGACACGATCACTACCATGACATACAATATCGCTATCACGAAACGGAATATGACCAGCGACACCAAATAAGCCCGGCTGAAATAACCATCGTTCCACAAAGACTGAAATTCGGCCGAATGGTTTTTCTTGGCTACGATAGCCCGCAAAAAAGGGGCGATCAATAACAAAATCAGAACGGCACACAACAACCCTCCCCAAAAACCGGGCAGCGATCCCCGGATCAAGGGCACCAGAAATTGAAACGAGAGAATCAGAATAGCGATGATGATCACCGAATAAATTACCATTATCCGGATCAGCGAGGTCAGTAAACGCTTCCAGTTACTTTCATGATTGACCACCCGGGTACCGGAAGTATAATGCTCGATAAAACGCTTCCATTTCCGTGGCAAATGTTTTTCGACATAAGGATAAGCCGGCTCGGCAGCCCGGATCATATAAGGAGTCAGAAATGTCGTTATGACGGCTACAGCGATCACAATCGGATATAAAAAGTTACTGGTCACCTGCATCGTCATACCCAGACCGGCAATAATAAAAGCGAACTCCCCGATCTGGGTCAGACAAAATCCCGACTGCAAAGCCGTCTTCAGCGGTTGACCGGCCAATACCACTCCCAGGGTACCGAATACCGACTGTCCGATCAAAACGGTAAGCGTAATAATCACAATCGGCCAGATATATTGGGCGATCATCCCCGGATCGACCATCATCCCCACTGAAACAAAAAATATCGCGGCAAACAAATCTTTCACCGGTTTCACCAAACGTTCTATTTTTTCCGCTTCGATCGTCTCGGCCAGAATAGACCCCATCACGAAAGCCCCCAAAGCAGAAGAGAAACCGACGGCTGTAGCGAACACTACCATCAGGAAACACAAACCGAGAGAGACGATCAGCAAGGTCTCGTCACCCATCAGCAAACGGGTACGCCGGAAAAAAGTAGGAATAATATAAATCCCGGTCAGGAACCACAACAGCAAAAAGAACAAGAGTTTCCCGATACTATACACCATTTCCATCCCTTCGAAATTCTTACTGACAGCCATCGTAGAAAGCATCACCATCAAGACGATAGCGACCAGGTCCTCGATGACTAAAATTCCGAACACCAGCCCTGTAAAACGTTGTGTCCGTAATCCCAAATCCTCGAAAGCCTTATAGATAATCGAAGTCGACGACATGGCCAGCATACCTCCCAGAAAGATACTGTCCATCTGTTTCCACCCCATCGCTACCCCGACGATAAAACCCAAAACCACCATACCCACAATGATAGTCAGGGCAGCGATGATAGCAGGACCTCCTACCTTCATTAACTTTTTAAAACTGAATTCCAATCCCAAAGCAAACAACAGGAATACCACCCCGATATCTGCCCAGGTCTGAATATTTCCGCTGTCGATAACCGTCGGGGTTAACGTGATATGCGGTCCGGCAAGAATACCGGCCACGATATACCCTAATACCGACGGTTGTTTCAGACGCTTGAATATCAGGGTCATCAATCCGGCTGAAGCCAGTATAAGAGCCAGATCCGTAATTAATGTAGGTAAGTGTGACATAAACCACGTAATTTGGCCACAAAATTAGCATTTAAACCCTAATTCCGTTCACTTGATCGTCCGCTTATTGAGGAATTCCATAAATTTATCTTTCGAGGAATCTGCTATCGGAATATAAGTCTTTCCGAAAACGATCCGGTTTCGCTCGATGACAGTGATCCGATTCAGATTGACGATAAAAGAACGGTGTACCCGGCAAAAAGAAGCCGGCAACATCTCTTCGAGGGATTTCATACTGATAAGAGAAACGATAGGCGAAGTCACCCCTTCGAGGTATATTTTTACATAATCTTTCAAACCCTCGATATAACAAATTTTAGCCAGTTCGACCTTGACCAGTTTATAGTCCGATTTCACAAAAATACAATCCTCTTCCAAACAGGCTCCCTGCATTTCACGGTTTTTCTCAAACCAATTCAACGCCTTGTTAGCAGCCTTTAAAAATTCAGGATAGCTGACCGGCTTCAATAAATAGTCCAGCGCATCCACCCGGAAACCTTCCAAAGCATACTGTTCGAAGGCGGTTGTAAAAATCACTTTGATCTGTTTATCCAAAACCCGGGACAATTCCAACCCATTCAGTTCAGGCATCTGGATATCGAGGAAGATCAGATCCACCGCCTCTTCGCGTAACACCTGCAACACCTCCAAAGCATTCGAGCAACGGGCAACCAATTTCAAAAAAGGTGTCCGCTTGACGTAACTCTCCATCAAATCCAAAGCCAATGGCTCATCATCGACTATCAAACAATTCAGTTCCATCCGTTTCAACTTCCGATCTTTAATTGAGCGACAAATTTGTTTCCCTCCCGTTCCGTCCGCAAATCATATTTTCCGGGATACAATAAATCCAGCCGTTTTTTTAAATTTTCCAGGCCGATCCCCGATCCGCTCCGGTCGGTTTCTTTCTTAGGGAAATAACTGTTTTCAATGTAACAGCAGATTCCCGAATTTTCCAACCAACTGAAACGGATATGAATAAAAGAAGGCTCCGTGGGGCTCACTCCGTGTTTAAAAGCGTTTTCGATCAAAGTGATAAACAACAACGGAGCGACCAGCACACCTTTCCCATCGTCCGGCAAATCGACCTTCAACTCTACATTTCCCGACAACCTCAGACTCATCAACTCGATATAACTCTTCATGAAATTCAATTCATGATCGAGCGATACGAATTTCTGATTGTCTTCATACAGCACATGCCGCAACAGCCGGCTCAGATCATGGACGGCAAACTGGGCCCGGTCAGGATCGATAGCGATCAGGGAATAAATATTATTGAGGGTATTGAACAGGAAATGAGGGTTCAGCTGGCTTTTCAGATTCTGCAATTCCGCTTCGGAACGGGCATTTTCCAATTCTTTTTTTTCTTGCTCGAGGATATACCAGTTTTCGGTCATCCGGATAGCGACACTCAGAGCCGCCACCAAAGCCATCATCACTCCATCCCGGATAATAAAAACACTCCGGGGAGGAAAAGGTCTCGAATGCCTCGGTCCCTCATTGACAAAATGAATAAAATAATACTCCTGCCATCCATGTAAACATAAGCTCAGCAACACAAAAAGGAATAAATTGACAATAATAAATACCAATAACCTTTTCCGGAACAACAAGCGATCGATAAAAATAAAATAATTGGCATAAAATACAGTAATAAAAGCGATGGGAACACCGACATACCCCAGAAATTTAACCCAGGTCATCGAATTACCCTCTTTCCACGTAAAGAAAAGGGGAAAACCGAACACCAATCCCCAACCGATCACCTGAATCAGAAACTTTAAAATTTTATTCTTGTCACTCATATTACAAAGATAAAGATTTATTTGTTTATTTACCGGATCAACCGGTAAATAAACTACTCATACCGGATCGCTTCGATCGGATCGAGATTAGAAGCTTTCTGTGCCGGATACCAACCGAAGAAGATTCCCGTCACCGTACAGACCACAAACGACAGTACAACAGAATACAGCTGCACATATACCGGCCATCCCGCAACCAACTTGACCACCCACGAGGCTCCGATACCGAACACCACACCGATCAATCCACCGGTCACACTGATCAGAATCGCCTCGATCAGGAACTGGGCCAGAATATCCCGCCCCTTCGCTCCGATAGACATTCTCAGTCCGATTTCCCGGGTACGTTCGGTTACCGACACATACATGATGTTCATAATCCCGATACCGCCGACCAGTAAAGAGATCCCCGCAATACAAGCCAACAACATCGTCATCATGTCCGTTGTGGAATTCATCATCGAGCTCAGTTCTTGTTGGGAACGGATGTTAAAATCATCGTCATCCGATTCTTTCAGCCTGTGATTCCTGCGCAGGATACTCGCAATCTCCTCTTCTGCCAGTTCGGTCTGATCTTCAGAAAGCGCCGAACAGAATATACTTTGTAAATGGGTGATGGCCAGGATACGTTTCTGGACGGTTGTATAAGGTGCTAAGATAAGATCATCCTGGTCCATCCCCATTGTATTATAACCTTTCGATGTCAGGACTCCGATAATACGGAAAGGTATTTTTCCGAAGCGGATAATTTGCCCCACCGGATTTTCCCCATTGGTAAACAGATTATCCACGATCGTTTTCCCGACGACACAGACTTTCGCCGATCCGAGAATATCCTCCTCCGTAAACATATCCCCTTCCGCCAGGGTATATTTACGAATTTCAAGATAATCCGGATTTATCCCATAGATACTGGTCGGATAATTATTGGATCCGTAGATCGCTTGTCCACTGCTACTCACCGATGGCGAACAAGCCGAAACATAACGGGTTTCATCGACAATCGCCTGATAATCGTCCAGTTTCAGACTTTGCATGGCAGCCGGATCTTGCCGTACCCCTCCCCGCATATCCGCACCCGGATGAATCATGATCATATTAGAACCCATCTCCGCGATCTGAGCACGGATACTCCGCTTAGATCCCTGACCGATAGCCAGCATGGTAATCACCGAAGCGACACCGATAATGATCCCCAACATCGTCAGAAATCCCCGCATCTTATTATTCCCCAGGGCCCGCAAAGCGATCCTGAATAAATTCGCAAAATTCATTGTATTTCGATTTAATTAATCCTCATTCTTCGGTAAAGCCGCCAGCGTCTCTTTAGCCGAAGCAATCTTTTCATTCCGGGTATCCTGAATCACCCGCCCATCCTTCAACACGATAGTCCGGCTGCTATACGCCGATAATTCGGGATTATGGGTGACAAAAACAATAGTCCTCCCCCGGGCATACAATTCCTGAAACAACGTCAGAATCTCGAAAGAAGTACGGGTATCCAGGTTTCCCGTAGCCTCATCGGCCAAAATCAATACCGGATCGTTCACCAATGCCCGGGCTATAGCCACCCGTTGCTGCTGTCCTCCGGACATCTGATTCGACTTATGATACAACCGGTCATGTAACCCTACCGAGTCGAGCGCTTCTATCGCCCGTCTTTCCCGTTCCTTAGCCGAAACCGCCGGATTATACATCAACGGAAGCTCGACATTCTCGATCGAAGTAGTCTTCGGAAGCAGGTTATAAGACTGGAATACAAAACCGATCTTATGATTCCTCAGCTCCGCCCGCTCATTCTTTCCCATCTGCCGGACCGAATACCCGTCCAGCCAATACTCCCCGGCTGTCGGCGTATCCAGACACCCCAGCACATTCAGTAAAGTAGATTTCCCCGATCCGCTGGTCCCCATGATCGTCACGAATTCTCCCGGCTGAATAGCAAAGGATACCCCCCGCAAAGCATGTACCGTCTCATTTCCTACCAGAAAATCACGCTTGATATCTTTTAATTCAATTATAGCATTCATTGTGTGTGAGTTATTGAGTTGCTGAGTTGCTGAGTTATTGAGTTACTGAGTTGCTGAGTTATTGAGTTGCTGAGTTATTGAGTTACTAAGTTACTAAGTTGCTGAGTTAATGAGTTACTAAGTTCCTCTACTTTCTAAATCATCGATTTACCTTCTCCACCAATTTCCCGCAACTCCCCCTTATCTCCTCCTCCCCATCTTTTAGCCTATAGCTTCCAGCCTATAGCCTTTTACATTTTACTTCTTACTCTTCTTATCTTGTCCCGGTGGTTTCGGCATAAAGGGACTGGATTCTGTTTCTCCGGGTTGCGGAGTTCCCATCGCTTTTTTACCGGATTGTTCCATCGCCACGACAATCTCGTCTCCCTCAGCGAGACCACCGGTGATCTCCAGGAGTGAAGTCGTCGCAGTAGCCGTCTGTACTTCTTTTTCTTCCAACGTTTGTCCATTCTTCACCCACACTGTTTTCTGTAAGGCAGAATTATCCACATGGATCGGTTTCAGTACGATTCCATTAGCTTCGGCCAAAGCCTGATCGGGCATAAATTTCAATGCTTTGGGAGGAATAGTCAATACGTTATTCTTCTCCAGTGTATAAATCGACACGGTAGCCGTCAATCCCGGTTTCAGTTTCAGATCCGGATTAGGTGCACTGATCACCACTTCGTAGGTCACCACATTCGATTCCACGGTAGCCTCCAGCCGTACCTGAGTCACAACCCCTTCGAACGCATCGTTCCGGTAGGCATCTACGGTAAAGGTAACCCGCTGTCCTTCGCGTATTTCGCCGATATCGGCCTCATCCACGTCTGCAATCACCTGCATCTCCGTCAAATCTTTAGCAATGGTAAACAAAGTCGGAGTTTCGAATCCGGCAGCCACCGTCTGTCCTTCTTCCACTTCCCTACTGATAACGACACCATCTATCGGACTGGTAATCACGGCATATCCCAAATTTCTTCTCACCTTTACAATATCGGCTTTCGACTTTTCGTAGGTACTTTTAGCCTTTTCATAATTATACGTCGCCTCTTCATAATCGCTGTCGCTGATCAGTTGCTTTTCGAACAGCACTTTACTGCGGGCATAATTTTTTTGCTGATACTCGTATTCTGCTTTGGCATTCGCCAGCTGAGCCTCCTGCGATTCCAGTTCTGCCTGTAAGGTCACCTTATCCATCTCGGCAATCAGCTGCCCTTTTTTCACAACACTATTGTAGTCGACATAGATACGGTCGATGATACCCGAAACCTGCGTACCGACATCCACCTTGGTCACCGGCTCTACCGTCCCTGTCGCCACTACGACATCCGTCATCGAATTACGGGTCACTTTTTCAGTCTGAAAACTGATTTTCCCTTTTGAAGAAGTACCCATAAAGAAATATCCGCACAAGGCCAGAACTACGATAGCTCCCCCGATCGTTATTAATTTCCCTTTTTTCATATATTCTTTTTTATATTGTCATACAATCACTTGGTTCTCACATACCTCTATCATTGGATACTGATCTCTATACCCTGATAGAAATTCAACAATTGCTGATTCAGGATTGCCATATATTTGGCTTGTATCAACTCGAGCCGGGCAGCCAGCAAGTTGTTTTTCTCCGTCATCAATTCTACCGTATTTTTTGCTTTCAGGAAAAACTGTTCCTGAGTAAGCTCGAAAGACAATTCTGTAGCGGTCAGATTCTCCCGGGCCGAACGGAAACGGTTCTGCGCCGATACCGCATCCTGATAAACCGTCTCTACCGATTTCAGTAATTCTTTCTGTACGTTCTCATAATTGAGTTGGGCATTCTCGATATTCAGTTTAGCCAGATTGACCGCCGTCTTGGTCGAACGTTTATTAAAAATCGGTATATTCAGCGTCAAACCGATATTTTCACTCCAATTGTGTTTCGTCTGTGTCCCGAACCCCGTGCCGATACCCGAAACATGACTGGTTCCTAAACCGGCAGACAAGGTAACGTCAGGTAAATATCCCGCCCACGCTTTCTCCTTCTCCAGATTCGCTACCCGGATATTCAATTGGTTGTATTTCACTTCCGGCATGATTCCCAGCGAAGTCAGGTAAACACTCTCTTTAGACGGTAAAACGACCAACACGCTTTCATCTGTCAATTGCGGAATAGCCAGTTCCATCTGGTCGTTCACCCCTAATTCGAGCAATTGTTTCAATTCCAGCTGAGCGTTTGCGAGCGTTGTCCGGGCTACAACCAACTGATATTTATCGGTGGCATACTGAGCTTCCAGCTGAGCGAGATCGGCTTTCGATAATGCTCCAGCCTCCAATAAAGCTTTGCCACGATCCCGCTGGGCTTTGGAAACTTCTACCGTCCCTTCGTTAATTTTCACCGCTTCGTCAGCATACAATACCTGGACAAATGCTTGGGTAATCGCCAGTTCGATGTTATTTTCAGATTCCTTGATCGTCAACCCCTGCACCTCATTTTGCAGGTCCATCTGTTGTACGTTCTTCCGGATTTTTCCTCCTTCGAACAGAGATACGGAAGAATTCAGGTTATAACTTCCGGAATACGAATTTTTATCACCGGCTTCGGGACGGGGACGGTTCACATAATTGTGAGCCGTTGTAAAAGAAAGAGAAGGCAGCCGGTCCGCTTTAGCCTGCTTCGTATTTTCTAAACTTTCTTCCCATGCGATCCGACTTTGCCGAATCTGAATATTATGTGCCCGGGCATAATTAATGCAGGATTTCAAATCCCACACAGCCGGTTTTTCCTGAGCCATCACCGGGGCGGACAACACGACCAGTCCCAGGACTATCCCTTTCCAATATGCATTCATAATGTATCTTTTAAGTTCATTTTCACGTTACAAATGTATTTTCTGTTCTCCCCCCCTACAATTTAAATATATACATTCCCCCTTTTTCACGACGAATCCCCCGATTCACCCGATAATTATTTTAGCATTTACATATTTTCACATTAATATTGGCATCTTTTTTGTTAGCAAAGGGGCAATACATCTATTTCAATTAAAATCTGTTACTATGAAACCGATATACAGCCTGTTTATTATGCTATCCTTTGCCGGACAGTTGCGTGCACAAAACGATACCACCGAATTATTTCCTTACGGAGATATGAATCAGTGGATGGTACGGGTAGTCGACGAATCCCTTGTTATCGGAGGAAATACAAAATATCTGTATGAGATCACACCGGGCGATACGCTGAAAAACAACACCCCTTATAAGAATAGTATATCTCCGTGGGCTACGTCGACCGTCATGGCTAAAGTCAGCGGAGTGGTGAAAGCCAGTGTAACCGTATTCCCGGAGAAAAGGGATTCCGGTTATTGTGCCCGGCTCGAAACCCGTATGGAACGCGTCAAAGTGCTTGGATTGATCAATATATCGGTATTAGCCACCGGAACGATATTTGTCGGTGAAGTGATGGAACCCGTGCGGGACACTAAAAATCCGCAAAGCAAACTCAATAACAATATTCCTTTCACGAAACGACCGAAAGCCCTGGAATTCGATTATAAAGTAGAGCCGGGCGGGAAACAGATCAAAGCGACAGGTTTCAGCCGTATCGTCGATATCCCGGAACAGAATAATGCCGAAGCCAGCCTATTGCTGCAATACCGCTGGGAAGACGAAAAAGGGAATCTGTTTGCCAAACGCGTCGGCACAGCCTACGAACGTTATGACCAGGAAGTAAAAGAATGGCAAAACGGCCATCGGATAGAAATCCATTACGGAGATATTACCGGAAAGGATTTTTACCAGCCTTATATGGACCTGGTAAAAGGTGAATCGACACAATATGCCGCCAATAGCCAGGGGAAGATCGTCCCCATCCAGGAGATCGGCTGGGCCTCTCCCGACACTACTCCCACCCACATTATCCTCCGTTTCTCCTCCGGCCATGGCGGAGCCTACATCGGTGCCCCGGACGCCAAATTCTGGATCGATAATGTAAAACTGGTTTACTAAAATATCAAAAGCACATAATAACTACAAAGTTATATTAAAACCCGGCTTTAACCGATTAAATTCTTAGCATCCCGTACCATCATTTTAGCAAACCGGGCCGAAGCTCCGGGTTGCCCTAAACGGCGGATCACCTCATCGTAATTCCGGAGCATTTTCTCCCGGTCACGTTCGCTGTACAGGATACGGGAGAGCTCGTTGAGGATATTTCTTTCGGTCAGCCGGTGCATCATCAGCTCTTTGACGACTTCCCCACCGAAAATCAGGTTGACTAACGAAATATAGTCTACTTTAACGAAGGTCTTGAACAAATAATAACTCAACCTACCTCCTTCGCCATTGTAACAAACCACTTGGGGAATACGCAGTAAAGCCGTTTCCAGGGTCGCCGTACCCGAGGTAACCAGAGCCGCTTTCGCCTGACTCAACAAACGATAAGTCTGCCCATACAAAATACGGACCTCCCGTCCCTTCAGGTAAGGAGCATAATCGGCATCCGACATCGAAGGAGCCCCGGCGATCACAAACTGATAATCGGGGAAATGATCCACCATCCGAAGCATTGCCGGCAGCACATAACGCAGCTCCTGGCTCCGGCTGCCGGCCAGTAAAGCGATGATCGGTTTATCCGGTAAATCGTTCGCTTTTATAAACCCGGCAAAAGTCTCCTCCCGGTAAGGCCGGGCATCGATCGCATCCACCAGCGGATTACCTCCGTATTCCACCGTATAATGATAGCGCCCGTAAAAATCCGTTTCAAAAGGAAAAATCGTATACATCCGGTCGACATACCGCTTGATCTTTTTCACGCGCCCGGTATTCCAGGCCCACAACTTCGGCGAAATGTAATAAAATACTTTCAAACCGATCCCTTTGGCAAACCGGGCAATACGCAGGTTGAAACCGGCATAATCCACCAGGATCACCACGTCCGGCTTCCAACTCCGGATATCCTCACAACACAAGCGGATATTGGCCTTGATCTTACCGAGATTCTTCAATACGGTCAGAAATCCCATGATAGCCGTATCTTTGTAATGCCGGACGATCTCCGCTCCTGCCTCACGCATCAGGTCCCCGCCCCAACCCCGGATGTCGGCTTCCGGATCTTCAGCCCGTAACCCCCGGATTAAATTCGACGCATGCAAATCGCCCGATGCTTCCCCTGCTATAATATAATAACGCATAAAAGGTAAAGGTTAAAAGTAAAAAATAAAAACTCAACAGTACTGTACAAAGATAGCAAATTACAAGCCAAATCATTACTTTTGCAAGCGATTATAGAAATTTAATAGCAGTCGGTACAAATATGAATATTGCAGGGAAGAAAGTCGCTTATATCACCTTGGGTTGTAAACTGAACTTTTCAGAAACGTCTACCATCAGGCACAGCCTTGAAAAAGAAGGCACTGAAACCGTAGCCGATAAAGAAGGCGCCGATATCTTTGTGATCAATACCTGTAGCGTGACCGATATGGCCGAAAAAAAAGGCCGGCAGTTGATCCGTAAAATTATTCACCACAACCCGGGCGCCTATATCGTAGTTGTCGGATGTTATGCCCAGCTCAGAGCGAAAGAAATCATGGCTATCGACGGAGTGAGCCTGGTATTGGGGGCCGGAGAAAAATTCAATGTCGCCCACTACCTGCAACACCTCGAAGAACAGGAAAAGCAAGAACCTCACTCGTGTGATATTTTCAAAATCAGCAATTTCGACCTGGCCTACTCTTTCGGCGACCGTACCCGTTGTTTCCTGAAAATCCAGGACGGTTGCGACTATTTCTGTACTTATTGCACCATTCCTTTTGCCCGCGGAAGAAGCCGGAGTGCCAGTCTGCCGCGGATCCTCGACGCTCTCCGCGAGGTGGCCGGCAAAGGGATCCAGGAAGTGATACTCACCGGTGTCAATACCGGCGATTTCGGCCGGGGCACGGATATGAATTTCTTACAACTATTGCAACAACTCGACCGCCAGGAAGAGATTGCCAGGTTCAGGATTTCTTCTATCGAGCCCAACCTGCTGACCGACGAAATCATTGAATTTGTAGCAACCTCCAAGCGCTTCATGCCCCATTTCCATATCCCCTTGCAATCGGGTAACGACGAAGTGTTGAAGCTCATGCACCGGCGTTATGACCGGGAATTATTCGCCGGTAAGATCCGCACCATCCGCCACCTGCTACCGGATGCTTTTATCGGCGTCGATGTCATAGCCGGCATGCGGGGTGAAACCGAAGCCTGTTTCGAAGACGCCCTCCGGTTCATCGAGACGCTCGACATTTCACGGCTTCACGTATTCCCTTATTCCGAACGCCAGGGAACCAAAGCGCTGGATATCCCCCTGACCGTTCCTCAGGAAGAAAAACACCGGCGGGTAAACCGGCTGATTTCCGTATCACAAAAAAAATTAACCGCTTTCTATCACCGGTTCGAAGGGGAAACCCGTCCTGTATTGTTCGAAGACAACAAAATCGGACAGTATATCTGCGGATTCACAGACAATTATATCAAAGTAAAACTCCCCTACGATGCCGGATTAGCCAACCGGATTATTCCCATCCGGCTAGAAAAAGGGCTCTTTTGTGAAGACGAATAAACAACTCATAATAAAGTGATTAACCCCATACACAAAAGGCACATACTTATTGTGTCTAATTAACAATATTTAATTTGAAGCGTTCACAATTAGTATTACCTTTGTGTAAGAATCAATTTCATAGTTTGTTTCTGTTTAGGGTTAGTAATTTAAGTCGTCAATTCATGGCGACTTAATTTTTTTATTTCATCCGATATACCTATTTTTGTTATAAATACTTTTTAACTTTGTATCAAAAATATAAACATCGATTGTTAAGTAATCAGCAATTTACTTTTTAATTAAAGCAACGAACCTAATGCAAGTTTTAATTACCGGAAGTGCCGGATTTATCGGTTACCACCTCGCAAAAGCTCTTGCCCGGCAAGGCATAGCCACTTATGGCATCGACTCGATAAACAGTTATTACGACGTATCCCTGAAAAAAGCCCGTTTAAAAGCATGCGGAATCGATCTTTCCCGTCAAGAACAGGAATACCGCTCTACCCTTTACCCCAATTATACGTTCAGGCAAATGGACCTCTGTGACAAACCTGCCCTCGACGCACTTTTCGCTTCCCGGACCTTCGATACGGTAATCAACCTGGCTGCACAAGCCGGAGTACGTTATAGCCTCGAACATCCGGAGACCTACATCGACAGCAATGTGTCGGGTTTTCTGCATATATTGGAAGGCTGCCGCCACCATCATATTCCCCGTCTGATTTTCGCTTCTTCGTCATCGGTATATGGCAATTCGACCGAAGTACCGTTCCGCGAAGATGCGCGGGCCGATCATCCGGTCAGTATCTACGCCGCCACCAAAAAGAGTAACGAACTGATGGCCTATACCTACTCCCGGCTCTACGGCCTCCAGACTGTCGGACTACGCTTTTTCACCGTTTATGGTCCCTGGGGACGCCCGGACATGGCACCGATGCTTTTCGGCCGATCTATCCTGGAAGATAAACCGATCCGGATATTCAACGAGGGACGTTTATCCCGGGATTTCACATATATCGACGATATTATCGCCGGGATCGTCACAATACTCGACCACCCGGGCTTAGTGCGGGAAGATGTCCCGGGAGTACCGGCCGTCATCTATAACATCGGTCACGGTTCTCCGGTTCAGCTCATGGATTTTATCGGACTCCTGGAACAACATCTGGGTAAAACCGCCCGGAAAGAATTCGTCGGCATGCAACCCGGAGATGTGTATCAGACCTGGGCAGACACCACCAAACTCCATACCGATTATAATTACAGGGCCACCACCTCACTCGGGAAAGGAATCGAACAGTTTGCCCTCTGGTTCAAAAAAATGAAAACTTATGGATTATAATATATTCAAATCGCCCCTACGTCACTTTATCAAAGCAAAGATAAACGGTGGGGCCGTCTTGCTTTTCGTTGCCGCAGCCGCAATGATCATAGCTAATACACCCTTACGCGAATCCTACGATGCCTTTTTTGCCAAAGAGGTCATTTTGCAATTCGGAGACATCAACCTCTTTCACGTCCACGGTGGGAATATGACCTTCATGTCCCTGATCAACGATGCGCTGATGGCTATCTTCTTCTTCTCCGTCGGTCTGGAAATCAAACGGGAGATCCTGGTCGGTGAACTCTCTTCACCCCGCAAAGCTTTACTTCCGGTTGTCGCAGCTTGCGGAGGAATGCTCGTCCCCATCCTCATCTTTTCCCTGATTTGCCCCGAAGGCCCTGTCAGCCGGGGAGCCGCCATCCCGATGGCCACGGATATCGCTTTCTCATTGGGAGTATTATCCTTACTAGGGAAACGCATCCCCCTGAGCCTGAAAATCTTCCTGACCACTTTCGCCGTAGTAGACGATATCGGTGGCATCATTGTCATCGGAGCCTTTTACAGCAGTAATCTGATCCTGGAATACTTGCTTTGGGCATTAGGGATTATTTTCATTCTGTGGATAGGCGGTAAAGCCGGAATCAACAGCAAGCTGTTTTATATCTTCTTCGGCATCGTCGTGTGGTACTTATTCCTGAATTCGGGGATTCATCCGACCATCGCCGGTGTCATCGTAGCCTTCACCGTCCCGGCACGTCCCAAGCTGAACATCTACAAATATGTCGGAGAAATCCGGGCCAGCTTGCAAAAGCTTCCCGAAACCTCCGACATGGCCAATAACAAATACATGCTGAGCAACTCGGAACGCGCTATCCTCCGTCATGTCGAATCGGCCTCCGACAAAGTGATCAGTCCCTTGCAATCGATGGACGATAACCTGCATCCCCTGGTCAACTACGTGGTGATGCCTCTCTTTGCCTTCGCCAACGCCAGCATCTCTTTCGAACATTTCACCCTGGCCGATATCGAAGGAGTGACACTCAGCGTATTCATCGCCCTCGTCCTGGGCAAACTGCTCGGCATCTTCTCATTTACATGGCTGGCCGTGAAAAGCAAATTACTGAACATGCCGGAACACATGGATGCCCGTAGCCTTCTCGGTGTATCCATGTTGGGCGGAATCGGCTTCACCGTCTCCCTGTTCATCGCCAACCTCTCCTATGCCGGGCTCCCCGACATCGGTCCTACCCTGCTCAACCAAGCCAAATTAGGTATCATCAGCGGTTCCGTATTCGCCGGTCTCGCCGGTTACCTGTTGCTAAAACATTTCTATAAAAATCCCCGGAACCGATAAATCTATCGGTTCAGATAAAATTTTGTATATCAATCTATTAAAACAAAACAACTAAATCACAACGATCACCCCAATGACCAATTACAAAAAAACTCTTATTATTTTGTTTTTTTTCAAAATTCATTCTATCTTCGCATCCGCATTGGAGAGGTGGCAGAGTGGTCGATCGCGGCGGTCTTGAAAACCGTTGACTGTCACAGGTCCGGGGGTTCGAATCCCTCCCTCTCCGCTGAAAATCAAAGAGTTAGCTAAAACTGACTCTTTTTTATTTGTGGCAAATTGAAGGGGAAAAGGTATTTTGAGGTAAAATCTGGGCTCGCCCGGATAGTGTACCCCAAAGTGTGTAAATCCCAGTAATTTTTATTTTTGTAATGACGAATTTCAAAAATGAATTATTATGGAATTTACACAGGAACAAATCCCGGAAATAATTCTCCGGTTGAAACTCTCCGATTTTCAGTCCTTAGCAATCATGGCTTGTAAACGCCTGTTGTACAGAAGTAAATTTACACACTTAGGGAAACACGATCTTATTTTTTGTCCAACAAGGGTAAATATGCCCCATACCCCTGGGCTTCCATGTCCTCTTTGGGAATAAAACGCAGAGAAGCGCTGTTGATACAATAGCGTAATCCGCCCCGGTCTTTCGGACCGTCGTTAAACACATGTCCGAGATGAGCATCACCAGTCTTGCTGCGTACTTCAGTCCGGCGCATACCATGGGAAGTGTCGGTCTTTTCATCGATCAGCCCCTGGTCGATAGGTTTGGAAAAACTCGGCCATCCGCAACCCGAATCGAACTTATCGGCCGATATAAAAAGCGGTTCACCCGTTGTGATATCTACATAAATCCCTTCCCGGTATTCGTTCCAATAGGCATTTTGAAAGGGCGGTTCCGTGGCATTTTTCCGGGTAACGGCATATTGTTCGGGGGATAATGTTTTTTTCAGGGTCGCATCGTCCTGACGGCGGTAAACCGTCTGCGGGGGTTTCATCCCTTCACCGGCCGGCCGGAGATTGGCCTGACGGGCAAGCCCGAACAGAGCCGGATCGATATGACAATATCCACCGGGATTCTTGTCCAGATAATCCTGGTGATAACCTTCGGCCGGATAAAAATTGTCCAAAGGTTTTACTTCTATCGCCAAAGGACGATCGTATCGTTTCGACAGTTCGTCCACGGCCCGGACGATCACCTCACGGTCAGCAAGGTCCGTATAATAAATCCCGGTACGGTATTGAGTCCCGCGATCGTTGCCTTGTTTATTCAGGCTAGTGGGGTCTATGGTTTTAAAATAAAGGCCGAGCAACAGAGGTAATCCCACTTCGGCCGGATCGTAAACCACCTTCACAGCCTCGGCAGCCCCGGTCCGTCCGCTACATACCTGCCGGTAATCCGGATCGGCAACGGTACTGTTTGCATAACCGACCTGAGTGGCTTCCACTCCCCGGATCTGTTTCATAAAATGCTCTGTTCCCCAAAAGCATCCCCCTGCCAGATAAATTTCTTTCTGATTTTCCATAGTCGTCAATTCCTGCGTTTTACCCTTACCTGCCTTACTCTGACCTGTACATCCGAAAGCTGCAAATAAGGCTAGACAAATCATCATCGTATTCTTCATCATCTTCCTTTCCCCAAGGGGTATTAACCGATAATATATCGTAACCGCCCCCCACAAAGTTTCAAAAACATATTAAAACTCCTCCTTTTACCTCCGAATCCTTCTTTTATTTTCCCCAGGACTTCGAAACAGGCCTTGTTAAAGATTTGCACCGGATACCGGAATCCCCATCGGCACGACAATCCGCAAATTCTACGATACGGCGGACCGATTCGCCGGGGACAACGGAATTTCCGGCATAGGATCAACCGACATTTGCCAGGGCTACCAAACGACTCTCCGGCCGAAATTCGGCCAAATAGAAAGGATAGGAATATTGCCCCAGCAGACTGCTTGCCTGCTCCATAAAAGCAGGGGTATCGTAAAGCAGCAAATCGATGTATAAATTATCGCGCCCCATAGTTCCTCCCAATAAGATTCCGATCTCACGGCCGGATCCCTTTTTACCGAGTACTTCTGCCGTCAACCGGTCTTCGATCTCATAGCGGAGTTTCAACATCCCGGAACGATCGGCTTCTCCCACCGGCATCACCAAAAATACCGCCTTGCTCCCGCATGCAGCCAACTTATCGGCATTCTCCGTCTCTCCATTGAAATAATCCTGCAGAAGATCGGAAAAACAGGTGGTCCCGATGACCATATCATAACGTAAATCCTTAACGGTATCGAATTCCATTCTATAAACACTATAACGCTCGTCAGGACGGGTAAGAATCTCTTTTTTAGCTTCTTCGAGCGCTACGGTCATACAAGCTTCCAGCCTGGTAAGGGGAAACATGCCTGCTTCCATCCCATCCGCCTTGTCGACATTACCGATATAGATATGCGACAGCGCCTCACCGATCGTCAGCTCCATCATGATATAAAAAGCATTGTAACAAGAATTATCGTCGAGAGAACAAAGTTGTTCATCATAAAAACGGATATCGAAATAATTCTGGTCTTCCTTATATTTCAATCCTACCATCACCTCATCCAACTGTACGTCTTTACCGTACATCTGAAATCCGAAACTCTCCCCATGAGTGCCCTGCATACAAGGAAAGAAATGCCATTTTCCGCGGAACTGCTCCGGCATCTGCTCCACCAACCAGGGCAACAGATAAAAGAGATAGTTCTTCCCTTCGATGGTAAAGGTAAATTCATAATCACCACCGAGATTAAAATTCAGCTCGCCGGAGATCAGCTGTACTCCTCCGGAAATAAAATCCACCATTTTATCCACGTCCTCCTCTCCCCGTTTTTCAATCATAGCAGCCAACCGGGGTTCATTGTCCGTAAACCATTGCCAGAATTCAGCCGTACGCTGCCGGAAGGTCTTGCCCCCGGTCATCGCTTCAGGGGTCGTCAGGCGGGCATTCAGTTTCTTTACTTTTCCCCCGGGTGTCAGCTCTTCGTCACACCATCCCAAAAACATACGGGCATCCTGATCGTCAGGGGTGAGCCGCAATACCTGTTCGAACCTTTCTTTAGCCTGCCCGAACCGATCACTATAGTAATATGCATACCCCAGACGGTAATGCCACAAAGGATCGTGCTGCCCTTCCGCTTCCACGGTCAATAACACTTCAGCAGCCGTCTCGTAATCTTCCAGGTTGTTCAAAGCCCTGGCCAATTGCCCGGTCAAATCGTAATCACGTTCTTCTTCAGGAAGAGCCAGTATGGCATCTACTATTTTCTGAAATTCATCGTCTTCGTGCCACCGGGCCAATTGCTTCAAAAATTTTTTATCCATATCGTTCCGTGTATCATGCCAAAACAGTCGGAAATATCGAATCACCCCGGCAAAAGTTTTACAGGAAATTCGGCCGCCACAACTCTTCAGCTTGTTTTTAATATTTTGTATAACCAGCACCTATCCTGCCGTCCCAGATAAACACTTGTCGATAAATATAAAAAACAAATCTGAAAAATCGCAGGCTTCACTACAATTTATTGCACGACCTCCCGGGACCACCGTGATTTTATAAAATATGGAGTAATTTATTTGAAACTATTCGATAGGATACAAAAGTTGCAGCTATAATCTATTTACTTTCAAATCCTTCCGGTCTATATAATTTTTATAACGGAAAGCGGGCATTCCCAAAGCCATTCCGGCATATATTTTTCCATCGATCCCCAATTTCTTTTCCAATGTCCCTTTTTTATCCTGCTCTATGGCCGAGCAGACAAATCCGGTATAAAACTGGCTTACTCCCAGACACTCAGCCATCAGCGAGGCATTCTGATAAGCCAGATTGGCATCCTGATAACCGAAACGGCTGGTCCGGGGAGCATGGATGAACACAACCGCTTTGGCTTTTCGCAGGATGAGATCGTTTCCTTTGGTATCCTCCCGCAACAAGCGTTCGAATACAGGGATATACCGGAAAGCATCGGGCATAAACCATTTTACCAAAGGAGTCAATAAAGGATTCTGCATCTTTTTGAGTGCATTTTTGAATACTCCTAAAGTAAATCCGGTGATTTCCCGTAACCGGACCGGATCGGTAACTACTGTAAAACCGATCTGCTGGGCATTGCTTGCGGTAGGAGCACGGTGAGCAGCCTCCAGGATCTGTTGTAGCAACTCTTCGGGGACAGACTGAGCGGTGAAGGCCCGGTTGGAGCGCCTGGCTTTACACAACAGCATCATCTGAGCAGGTACCGGGTAATCGGAGTAATCGAATTCGTGTACCTTCCCGGCAGGAAATCCGGAATGTTCTACTGCACCGGTAGGGCAAACGGCCACACAGTGTCCGCATACGATACAATTTTGCCATTCTTTCACTTCCACTTCCCCGGCAGCCTTTGCTTGCTGCAGAATCATCGAAGGACAAACCCTGACGCATTTGCCACAACGGATACATTTTTCCTGATCGATTTTTAATGTCAATTCCATCACGTGTTATTTATAAAGTTTAGCCCCCTGCCGAACTATCACAGTTTTTGACATACGGGACAATAGTATACCGTACCGCCGAGATATGTTTCGCGGATAATCTCATGTAGCCTGCCGGCCGATAATGGTAGATTCGGGTATTTCTATCATGGAGTTCGGATTAGGATAATGAAACCGATCCCCGGTTTACTCCGGACGATTGCCGGAAGCATATTCTCCGGGGCAGATATCCATCACTTCCCGTTCGGGTTGCAGCAAAGCCTTCTCATAGCGACAAGGCCAGTGTACTTCGGCACTCAATTGCCCGTCTTTGAGTCCACCGATGGTCTCCCCCGGTTTTACGGGAGCATCGTGCCCGAAGAGATAGCCGACGGCACGATAAGCATGATCTACCACATCGTTGGGATCGAGGCCGTGGAAATGATATTGTACATCGGGTAAACCGACAGCATATAGCCCTAAGGAATCTACCATCATATCCTCCGTACCCTGGATATTGAAAAAACGGATATTCACTCCAAAATACAGAAAACGGTCATCTCCCCGGTACGGATTATTCAGCAACTGTTGCCGGGTAAGCAGTTTACCGCTAGCCGGGATCCATACTCCCACACAATCATCGAATAGCTCCAAAGCAATTTCCAGCCAGCGGGCGAGCATACGGCAACGAAGCTTGTATTCCAATCCGGCAGCCAGGAAATCGGAAAGCATCAGTTTATACTTACAACTGTCCAGCAATTTTTCCCCATCCGGACAATCCCACAACTGGGAACGTTGCATCCGGTCGACAGAAGCCGGATCGAAAGGAGTAAAATCGGCCATCAATACCTGAGCCGGAATAACCTTTTTATCTTTTTTGTATTCTACCGGAAAATCAGCGATGGCAAAAGTGGCCAACGAATGATCGACATCCGCTACCAGATCGACCTGCCCGAATTCTTTCTGCAACCTACCGAGGATTTTTTTCCCTTCCGGCCGTTTCCCCTTTTCCCGAAATAACAAATGCATTTGATACAATGCCTGAAATGTTCCTTTTTCCTCCAGGTTTTGCCGGAGTACTTCCTGCCCGTTATCCGATGTTCCCATAATGATGTGCTTGATATTTCCGCCAAAGATATAAAATCTGTCCGGTCTTTTTCATCCTTTATTCCGCATTCTTCACCCGGTTTATCCGTTCCCTTACTTTTGCCCAGGCCGGTGTACCGAAGAGGCAGCTTTCACGCATCGTGTCGTACATTACCCTAAACCGTGACATAGGAATGGTAAAGCTCAGGATATCCGCTTCAAACCAAGGCCGTACCGAAGGATCGAAGAACCCCAGAAAAGTTCGTTTCCCTCCCATCCGGTTTTCCAGAACGGCCTGGGTCACGACAGAACAACAACCCGATCCGAACATAGCCATTACCGTATCCGGACTATTATTATCGAAATAAGCCCAGGTAGTCAAACCCGACAATATATCCGGTGTAGCTAAAAACAAGATGCCTTCCAAGCCGTCGAAATGCTCTACCCGATCGATCCGGGCAAAATGCAAATATTTTTTCTCTGCGCGGGGAATCCCCAACTCATCGACAAATTCCTTTACCATTCCGGGAGTTTTCTTGTATTTCTCCTTTAACGACACAAAACCCGGAACATGTTCGGGCATCGGAGCAAATCCGGTATAAAACTTTCCTCCCCCACATCCGATGACTTCCGCATTCAAACTAATCGTATTGCCGGCACGAACCTCTTGCATACCTTTAAAAAAACACCCGCCGATCTTTTCGGTATGCCCGGTCTCTTCGTCGGAATACCAAAATACAACCGGCAGTCCGGCCGCTTCGCCGAAAGCTTCCCGATAATTTTCTATAAACTTTTCAATTTCCATTTTTGCCGTTTTATTGTTTATGTCAAATATACGCATTATATTGGTCCCAAAACGAAATAGGGATGAAAAATAAATCTTCATTTACCGTCCGGCAGGAACGCGAAGCAGAGTTCCCGGCTATTTACGAGCTTATCCGGACAGCTTTCGCAACAGCAGAAGTCAGCGACGGAGACGAGCAGGATTTTGCAAACCGTCTGCGCATCCATGGGAATTATATTCCCGAACTAGCCCTGGTCGCGGAATGCCAAGGGAAATTAATCGGCCATATTATGCTGACCCGGACCGTAGTCACCCAAGATGACGGCACTCCATACGAAGCTTTGATGATAGCGCCCTTATCCGTCGTTTTGGACTACCGTAATCAGGGTGTCGGATCGGCCTTGCTCAAAGAAGGCTTACGACTTGCCCAAAGTAGGGTTACCGGGCAGCTTTTCTTTGCGGCAATCCGGCCTACTACGGACGTTTCGGTTTCAAAGCGATCGGAGAATACGGTATCCGGCAAGCCGGTCTGCCGGAAGAATTAGCGCCCTATTTTATGGTCCACGAACTGATTCCGGGTAGCCTGAAATCTGTCCATGGCACAATCGATCTTCATGCTTAACCTCAAAACGATTATTTACGATGTTTTCCAAACTATTTTTTTGCCTGATCTTCCTCACTGCGCTGACACCGCTTTACAGCCAGGAACCACTCGCCCAACAGCTAAAATCTATTATTGAAAATAAAAAAGCCACCGTCGGAATCGCCGTATTATACAACGGTAAAATCCTGGTAACCGTAAACGACAAAGCCGGATATCCGATGATGAGTACGTTCAAGTTTCCCCTGGCATTAGCCGTGCTGGAACGTCTGGATAAGCAAGGGCTTCCGTTGGAGACCGAGTTATTTATCAGTAAACCGGACTTGCATCCGGATACCTACAGTCCGCTCCGGGAAGCCCGCCCGGAAGGCAATTTTAAGATAACTATCGGGGAACTGCTGAAATACAGTGTCGCCCTGAGTGACAACAATGCTTGTGACATCCTGATCGATTATCTGGGAGGCACAAGTGCCCTACAAAAATATGTCCGCCGTCAGGGTATCAAACAAATGAAAATCACAGCTACCGAGGACCGGATGCATAAGTCCGGCGACCCCTACCTGAATCATACCCGTCCCTCTTCGGCTGTCCGTTTGCTGGAAAAATTCATACAGCAGGAACTGTTATCGCCTGTTTATCAAAAATTTCTCGAAAATACGATGATAGCGACTTCCACCGGCAGCGACAAACTAAAAGGTCTTTTACCGGCCGAAACGATTATCGGCCATAAAACCGGGAGCTCCGACCGGGACAGTACAGGCATGAAAGCCGGAGACAACGATATGGGATTTGTCTATCTTCCCCATGGCGGCGATCATTATACAATTGCCGTTTTTATAACCGATTCGATGGAAGACGACAAAACCAATGCCGCCATAATCGCCCAAATTTCAAAAGCAGTATACGATTATATAAACGAAATATCTTCGTAAGGTGTATCGTAAAACCCTGTCTTTCCGTAAAACCGACATATCTAACTCAAATGTTATCATTATGGAAGACAAAAAAACTCAGTTGACAAACGAAGCCGGGATACCTGTCGGAGACAATCAGAACAGCCGCACAGCCGGTCCCCGGGGCCCTGAACTACTCGAAAATGTGTGGCTACTCGAAAAACTGGCCCATTTCAACCGTGAACGAATACCGGAACGTATCGTGCATGCCAAAGGATGTGGTGCTTTCGGTACTTTCACCGTCACGAACGATATTACCCGTTACACCAAAGCGGCTATTTTTTCTAAAGTAGGGAAAAAGACCGATCTGTTCGCCCGCTTTTCGACGGTTGCAGGGGAGCGGGGAGCAGCCGATACAGAGCGTGATGTACGCGGATTTGCACTGAAATTCTATACCGACGAAGGCAATTGGGATCTGGTGGGAAATAATACGCCGGTATTTTTTGTCCGGGATCCCCTGAAATTTCCGGATTTTATCCATACCCAAAAACGGGACCCTAAGACCAACCTACGCAGCAACACAGCAATGTGGGACTTTTGGAGCCTGACCCCGGAATCCCTTCATCAGGTGATGATCCTGATGAGCGACCGTGGTATCCCCCGGAATATGCGGCAGCAACACGGTTTCGGAAGCCATACCTACAGTTTTTACAATGCCGGAGACAAACGGGTGTGGGTGAAATTTCATATGATCTCACAACAGGGAATCGCTAATTATACCAATGAAGAAGCCGAACAGATCGTGGCCAAAGACCGGGAACATTCACAACGGGATTTATTCGAGCATATCGAAAAAGGAGATTTTCCTAAATGGAAAATGTGTGTTCAGATTATGCCCGAAGAAGAAGCCAAAACCTATCGTTTCAATCCTTTCGATCTGACCAAAGTATGGAGCCACAAAGATTATCCGTTAATCGAAGTAGGCCTGATAGAACTGAACCGGAATCCGGAAAACTATTTTGCCGATGTAGAACAATCGGCTTTCAATCCGGCCAATGCAGTTCCCGGAATAGGCTTCTCTCCCGACCGGATGCTCCAGGGCCGGTTATTCGCATATGGCGATGCCCACCGCTACCGTTTGGGTGTAAATGCCGATAGTATCCCGGTCAATCGCTCTCATTGTCCGGTGCATAATTATCACCGGGACGGGCATATGCGTGTCGACGGCAATGCAGGTGCCAGCGTCAACTACGAACCGAATAGTTTCAACGGTCCGGTATCCGACACGAAATACAATTATCCCCCCCTGGAACTGGAAAACGCTGCCGGCCATTATCCCCAGGACAACGATTTCTACACCCAACCGGGAGATTTATACCGCCTGTTGCCGGCAGACGAAAAAGACCGCCTGACTTCTAATTTCACTGCCGCAACAGCCGATGTTCCCGAACCGATCCGGATCCGGGCTATCGCCCGTTTTTATCAGGCAGATGAACATTGCGGTAAAGAAATGGCCCGGAAAACCCAGACCGATCTCAAGAAAATACTGGAAGAGGTCAAACGCCAGCAAGCCCTGGAAAGCAGGTAAAAATTCCACGAGGACAATGGTTGAAACGGCAGCCCACCGATAACCGCCAATTCTGGCCAGCCGTTTCAACCGTTTTACCTCTTGTCACCGTTTTTAATCATTGAAAAATCGTATTTTCCTTGTACATTTGTGCCCGGTTCAGTTCAGGTGAAATGACAAACATGAAAGAAGCTTTTTTTAAACTCCATCTATCCGTTCTGCTCGCGGGGGCTACGGGCATTTTCGGGCGGCTGATTTCGCTCAATGAAGGTTTATTGGTCTGGTACCGGATGTTGCTGGCAGGTCTGCTGTTCGCCCTACTATCGGCAGTCCGGAGACGCTTTCCCCGGATAGGCTGGAAAGAAGTTTTCAAGATCGGTGGCATCGGGATATTATTAGGACTGCATTGGGTATTCTTTTATGGGAGTATCAAAGCCTCCAACATCTCCATCGGTGTAGTCTGCTTTTCACTGGTCAGTTTTTTCACGGCTTTTCTGGAACCCTGGATCAACCGTCACCGCATCTCTGTCAAAGAAGTACTTTTCAGCCTGCTTACCCTACTGGGTATAGCTTTGATTTTCCATCTGGACACCCGTTACCGTCAGGGTATCCTCTTAGGGATCACCTCTTCGGTCCTGGCCGCCTTGTTTACGATTACGAATAAGAAAGTAGCTGCCGGCCACGATGCCAGCACGATGCTCTTGTCTGAAATGTCCGGCGGATTTGTCGGTCTGAGCTGTCTTTTACCTTTTTATCTCCGCTATTTTCCGGTAGAAACGATCTTCCCGGACGTCTCCGACCTGATCTATCTGATCCTATTGGCTTCCGTTTGTACCATCGGTTTATACCTACTGCAAATACAGGTCTTAAAAGTAGTATCGGCCTTTACGGTCAACCTGACATATAATCTCGAACCCGTATACAGCATTATCCTGGCTATGCTTTTCTTCCACGAAGCCCGGGAGTTGAACGGGGCTTTTTACATCGGTTTGGGCCTCATTGTCTTGTCGGTATTATTACAAACTTTTGCCGTATTCCTGCCCCGGCCGGACAAAGCCGTTTCTTCTTAATCATTTTTCCCGGTACAGCGCGATCAAACGGGAAACGGCATATTGTTCCAGTTCCTCTTCCGGTACCTGTAAAAAGCGCTGCATCACCGGAGAAAAACGTTCTACTTCGATCTCATAAAAACGGGCGTAAATAATGCGGTGTGAAAGTACATGTTTGGGCATGATGAAACTTCGGAGTATCTGTATTTCTCCTGCCTCTTGCATCAATTCCAGATAGGCCGGGGTTTGTTGCAATACCTCCAATTCGGTTTCCTGCCCGGTTTCGATCAAGGGATATTCGTACAAATTTTGCCAAATATCTTTCGCTTCGCGACGGGCCAGCAAATTCACACCCCTGCAATGGATATGCAAATAATTGAAATAACGGGGCTTAACGACTGCTTTTCCTGCTTTCACCGGTAATTTTTCAACTCGGCCGGAAGCCAGTGCCACACAATTTTCCCGTAACGGACAATATAAACAAACGGGGACTTTCGGCGTACATTGTATGGCTCCGAAATCCATAATCGCCTGATTGTAAAGGTCCGGATGACGCCGGTCGAGCAGTTCGGCAGCCAACCCGGAAAACACTTTCTTCCCTGCGTTACTGTCGATAGGGGTATCGATACCGAAAATCCGGGCCAATACCCGGTAAACATTCCCATCCACGACAGCATAGGGCAATTTCCAGGCAAACGAGCAAATAGCCGCCGCCGTATATTCCCCGATCCCTTTCAGGGTAAGTACATCGGAATAGTTGCGGGGAAACTCCCCGCCGAATTTTTCCACAATTTCCTTTGCCGCTGCATGAAGATTACGGGCACGGCTGTAATATCCCAGGCCCTGCCAATATTTCATCACCTCATCTCCGGGTGCTTCCGCTAATGCCCGTACATCGGGAAAACGCAACATGAAACGGTTGAAATACTCCAATCCCTGCACCACCCGCGTCTGCTGAAGGATAATCTCCGAAATCCATATCCGATAAGGATCGGTGGTTTCCCGCCAGGGTAATTCCCTTTTATTTTCTGCATACCAATGAATTAAAGTCGCTGCTATATCCACCATTCCAATTTTATACTGTTTATCAAGTTACTCCGGAATCAGGGAAGTCTAGTCAGGTGAGAATAAGATCGGTAACCTCTGCCCGGGTAAATTCCACCAGATCGGCCGGCGCAATCCTGATCTGTAATCCCCGCATCCCTGCACTGATGTAGATATACCCGAAATCCATGCAAGTAGTATGAATAAAAGTGGGCAAAGCCTTTTTCATTCCGACCGGAGAGCATCCTCCCCGGATATACCCGGTTGCCGGTAACAGTTCTTTCATATGGATCATCGCCGCACTTTTATTGCCGGAAACTTTTGCCGCCAGTTTCAAATCGACTTCGGCATCTCCGGGGACAACACAAACGAACAAGCCGTTTTTATCTCCGCGCAATACCAGTGTTTTAAATACCTGGGCGATATTTTCTCCCAGTTGTTCCGCCACATGGGTGGCTGCCAGATTATTTTCGTCTACTTCATAAGGTACCAGCTCGTAAGCGATCTTTGCTTTATCGAGCAAACGGGCAGCATTGGTCTTATTTATTTTCGCCGTCATATATTTTACACAGTTTTTTCAAGCGAGCCTCAAAAATTCCTTTCCCATATCCAGTCCATTTGTCCAGGATCTTCCCGTCAGGACCGATAACCACAAATTTCGGGATCCCGTCAAAACCATACGAAGCGATCAATCCTCCTTCTCCCTTAAAATCACACAACTGTATTCCTTTCAGATCCCGGATAGCCTCTTTCCACCCTTTTTCCGAAACCTCCAGGCTTATGCTGATCACGTGCAAACTATCCCGGAATTTTTCCGCCAACTCTTCCAATTCGGGTTGTGCCATCAAACAAGGACCACATCCCCGGCTCCAGAAATCCAATAAAATATATTTTCCCAGGTAGTCCGACAAGTGATGCTCTCTGCCTTCGTGATCGAAGAGGAGGCCGTCTGCCAACCGATCTCCCACCTCACAGATTTTCACCGGATAAAGATAAATGTGGATTTCATTCCCCCGGGCAGTAGTTTTGAGTGCCGGATCCAGGCGCAAATAAAGCTTTTCAACCCTTTCCCGAAGTCCTGGCGGACATTGGGGTGAACGCAGTTTTCGCGCATGCTCATACAATCTTTCCAGTCCGACTTCCGACAAAACGGCCTGTTCTTCCAAAATTTTCAGGTCGGCTTCCGCTTTAAGGGCAGACAAAGAGTCGAACAAACGGGTCACGGGATAATCCTTCATCTTCGGATGCTTACTATGCTGATCCTTATATTCCGCCACATATTCATCCTCTTTATCGAACCTTACCCGCTCATATTCGCGGGTGATGCGGGCGGAGTTTTTCACAAACCGATTCTCTTCCTGCTGTTGCCTCAACTTACTTTTGACTTTCCAAAGGGCGACACAAGGTTCATCCCCTTCTATTTTAGTCAGCGGTTCACCGACCCAAAATGAAAGATTACCATATAATGCCGAATCCCCCTCAACAAAAACCGACATCCGTAACGGCACCTCTTCCAGCTTTCCCCGAAATGAAAACCGTCCGTCTTTCAGGGTATCGCTCCCGATAACCTTCCCCATATTCCCAGCCCACACTAACAGTTGCACCACCGTATTTCCGGCTGCATTCCGCACTTTTCCTTCAATTCTGTATTCTTTTTGTCCGACGGCAGCCAACGTAACCAGAAGAAACAAAAACACACTACATTTTTTCATCGTCTTTGTATTTTATCAGTCAAACAAAAATAGAATAAATAAGTTGAAAGTCGGCAAAATTTAAGCAGTTTATAAAACATATACCCAAAAAGTATCAACAATAAACAAAAAATGTCAATACCTGCAAAAAAAGAAGGTCTTCTCTTGTATAATTTTATTTCCTTTTTACATTTGTCAGTGTGGTCAAAAAAAGACATCTTTTAAAAATATTATACGATGAAACAAGCCTTAACTTTTACTCCTCCTATCCTCTCGTCAACCGAGAGTAAATTGAACGTGGAAGCTTTCGATGCGAGCGTGGAAGCTTTTGAAAATCACGAGTATCTGAAATCATTTTATGCCTTATTGGATTATATCAACGGAGATTTCCGGACGAAATACGGCAATGTACAGGGAAACGAATTTCATATTCCCCACGGTTCTATTATCGTAAACATCAAATTGGACGAGGAAAAACTCAGTATCACCGCTCCTTTTGTCGCTCTTCCTGAAAAAGGGCGGATACCCTTACTCCGTCAGGTGGCAGGACTCAATTTCAACGCCATGGATCTGGCAACGATCTATTTGCGGGATAACCGCCTTTCGTTTGAATACAGCTGTCCGATCCAATTGATCAACCCTTACAAAATCTATTATATCCTGCAGGAAATATGCTGTACGGGAGACAAATACGACGATGAATTCGAGACTAAATTCGGGGCACAACGTATCTATGAGCCTAAAACGACCCCTTACGATACAGCAAGCCTGGAGAATATATACCAAGCCGTGCAAATCAGTTGCAAAGAGTGCCTGGATGCCGTAAAATATTTCGAGCCTTCACGCAAATACGGTTATATCTGGAACATAATCGACACGACCCTGATGAAATTCATGTATTTCGCCCAACCTCAGGGTCAGCTGCTCAACGATATGCAAAAGGCAATCCGGGAAATGGACCGCGAAGATATACCGCTGCCCGAAATCACAGCCCAGGGAAAAGCAGTCATCGAAAAACTACAAAAAATGACCCAAGAAGAACTGGCGGAAGATCTTTATTTTGTCGAGACTTTTATCCCGAACAAACGTCGTTCCAACCTACAAAACATTCAGGAAAATTTCGAGGACAGTTACAAAAAGATTTCCGGTTATATGGAATCGGGTGATTATATGACCGCTTGTGTCATGATGCTTTATAAATTCTACGAGATGTATTACTATAACAATTTGCAGGAGGATGTCAACCAAGTGGTTGTAAAAGCTTTGCAAAAGAGTTCCGCCCAACCGTGGGATGAGGCTGCTCCTATACTCTATAAAGCGATGGAAGCGATCATGGAGGATGAACTCGACGAAGAGGAGGAGGAAGAGGAAGGCACCGTCGACATGAACGAATATATGAAAAACGTGCAGGCCATGCAGCAACAAATGATGCAAAACATGCAACAAATGATGCAGGGCAACGGTATGCAAAACTATCTGCAACAAGTGCAAGTATTACAGCAACAATTGGCCAGTGGCCAGATCAGTGCAGAAGAATATACCGCCAAAGTACAACAATTGGCAGCCCAGAATTTCGGTAACTAATCAACTCAAAAACAAAACATTATGGATCAAAATATATTTCAAACCGTATATAAAGTCAATCATGCCGGGGGATCAGGCAGCTGTTTTTACCTGAAAAAACACGATCTTTTCGTCACCAATTATCATGTCGTAGAAGGATTTCGTCAGGTAGCCCTGGAAGATAACCAAAAGAACCGTTATTTAGCGAATATTGTGCTGGTCAATCCGATACTCGACATCGCTTTATTATCGGCAGAGGGCGATTTTACCGCTTTACCGGAAATCAGCCTGGCCTGTACCGAAGTCACGCTGGGCCAAAAAATCAACGTAGCCGGTTATCCCTTCGGGATGCCGTTTACAGCGACCGAAGGAACCGTCTCGTCTCCCAAACAACTGATGGACGACAGTTATTATATCCAAACGGATGCAGCTGTCAATCCGGGTAATAGCGGTGGTCCGATGTTCAACCAAAATGGCGAAGTAGTGGCAATCACAACCAGCAAACTGACCAATGCCGATAATATGGGATTCGGCATTCCCATAGCCTCCTTGTGTACCTTACTCGAACAGATTTCAGAACTCGACCGCAATAATTTCAATATACAATGTAACAGTTGTGAGGAATTTATATCCGAAGAAGACGAATATTGCCCCTCATGCGGGGAGAAATTACCGGAAAATATTTTCCAGCAGCGAGGCCTTACCGAACTGGCAGCATTTTGTGAAAAAGCCATCGAAAACATGGGTATCAATCCGGTGTTGGCACGTGTCGGCTATGAAAGCTGGACTTTCCATAAAGGCAGCTCCGAGATCCGGATGTTCGTATACCAGCGTTCGTATCTGTTCTGTACTTCTCCGCTGAACAACCTACCGAAGAAAAACCTGGAGCCGGTACTGACTTATCTGTTGAGTGCAGAAGATATCAAACCTTATCAACTCGGACTGGACGGGAATCAGATTTACCTTTCTTACCGCATTCATATCTCGGATATCTTCTCTGATTTTGCAGAAGAAATTCAAAAGAATATCACCGATATGGCTTTCAAAGCCGATGAAATGGACAACTATCTGGCCGATACTTTCGGCTGTGAATTCTCGGAATACGCAAAGAAAGATGCTATTTAAAGCATAATTAAAAACAACAAATAAAGTCCATAAAGCCAGCGGCCGCTGGCTTTATGGACTTTATTCCTCAATTCGGCCACACGGTATACCACGCCCCCAACATCATCGTGGAGAAAGTGAGAGAAACGGCTTTCCAATCATAGAAAACTCCTGAATAAAGTGTACCTTTGCACATCGGATAGAGATAATCAGGTATGTATTGGACACTTTTTCTGACATTTGTAAAAATCGGGATGTTCACCATCGGCGGTGGATATGCCATGATCCCCTTGATTGAACGTGAAGTCGTTAACCGCGGTTGGCTAGACAAGCAGGATTTTATGGATTTATTCGCCATGACACAGTCTTTACCAGGTATCTTTGCTGTCAATATCTCTATTTTTGTAGGCTACAAACTCAAGAAAGTAACGGGTAGTATCGTTTGTGCCGGCGGAACCATACTCCCCTCCTTTTGTATCATATTGGCCATCGCTCTGTTTTTCAATCATTTTCAGGACAATATCTGGGTGATGAAAATATTCAACGGTATCCGGCCGGCTGTCGTTGCCCTGATCCTGGTTCCCTGCATCTCAGCAGCCCGGTCGCTTCATTTAAAATGGGTAGAATTGATTTTACCGGCTATCGGAGCCGTACTGATATGGAAATGCGGAGTATCTCCGGCATATATCGTTTTGGCCGGTATTATCGGAGGATTGATTTATACCTTCTGGATCAAAGGAAAAATGAAACAGGGGAACGGAGAGTAGAGAGTGAGAAAGAGGACGGAGAAATCAAGGAAAAATAGTATACAGTACTCTAAATGAAATACGACACATGATTTATTGGCAATTGCTCGGTGTTTATTTAAAAATCGGAATCTTTGGATTCGGCGGAGGATATGCCATGCTCTCCCTGATCCAATATGAAGTGGTAGATAAATATCACTGGTTGACTTTACAAGAGTTTACAGATGTAGTGGCTATCTCACAAATGACCCCCGGCCCGATCGGAATCAATAGCGCTACTTATATCGGCTACACCGCCACTGGAAGTGTCTGGGGGTCGGTGATCGCCACCTTTGCCGTCTGTCTGCCCTCTTTTTTACTGGTATTGTTGATTTCATTTTTCTATGCCAAATTCAAAAACAACAAATATGTCGCCGCCGCCTTTACCGGTTTACGCCCCATGACTGTCGGGCTGATCGGAGCTGCTGCCCTCTTATTGATGAATAAAGAAAACTTTATCGATTATAAAAGTATCCTGATCTTCGCCGGCGCTTTTCTACTTACCTGGAAATATAAAATACATCCTATCCTCATGATCTGCCTCGCAGGAGTGGCGGGGTTGGTGATTTATTGGTAAAAGGCAAAAGCCAGAGGCGAAAGGCTAGAGGCGAAAAGCGAAAGGGAAAGGAGAAACCGGAAAAGGAGAGAAATTAAAAAAACAGAAAAAGCGGTTTATTATGGAAAAAGCACATTTGACACTTTATACGGTAATCGGATCCCCTCAGCATATTTTGACTGGAATACAGTCTTTATTTGCACCGGTAATCCAGTCGGTCGATACCGAAGCAGACCAGATCAGAGTAACTCTTCAGGATGACAGCCTACTCGTATTCCACCTTTCCCATGTCCGGGAAAAGGCCGGATTTATAGAGATGCACATCGAAGGAATGGCCAATTATTTCGCCCAGGCAGCAACCAGTAACCCGGCATTGAAAGAAAACGTGCTGCGCCAGATCCGCTGTTTCAATTGTGTTGTAGGGATCGTATTCGAAACCGACGATAACAACGACCGCACCCGTTATCTCATCAATACCCTTTTCGACCTGGCCCATCAGGTGAAGGGATATCTGCTTTATCCCAATATGCACTTGTACGATGGAGAAGGCAAGCTGGTATTTTCACGGGAAGGGGAAAGTGAACTGACTGAATTTACTCCGGTCGCCCATGCGGACCTGCTGGACGGCGGAATCGTCATGGAACGCCATTATACCTTCAACTGGATAACAGGAGCCAACAAGGGGGCAGCCTGGGACGATATTCAACCCAATACTTAAATATTTCTGAAAGAATCTATCGCTATTTTGTGAAGGAAAAGTCAAATCTGTTAAATAATCCATTCAACACTAAACTCTTTTTATAAAATCTGGTCTGAGGTTTTAGTTAGGGCAAAGTTGAAAAACACAAAATACAATAGATAAACTATGAATGTAAGAATCCTGATCTCAGCAATGCTTTGTTTTTTGCTGATAGGTTATGGAGTGAAGCTCCAGGCAGAACCGACCGAATCGTTACCGGTAGAGGCCGGTGTTATCCGGGGGAAAGTAATCGATGCTAAAACCCGTGAACCGATGCAATTTGTCAATATCAGTGTGCGGAAAGCCGGCACCACCGTACCCCTGAAAGGCATGGTGACCGATGAAACCGGCACCTTCCATATCGCCCAGTTGCCGGAAGGGAGTTATACACTTTCGATCTCTTTTATCGGTTATAAAACAATCGAAAAGCCCTTTACACTCTCCAAACAGATACCGGGAGTCAATTTCCGGAACCTGCTATTGCAAGAGGACAGTCAATTGCTCGGCGAAGTCAAGGTCACCGGCCAACGTTCCCAAATGAAATTCGATATCGATAAAAAAGTATTCAATGTCGATCAAAATATCTCTTCTACGGGAGGAACGGCCAGTGATGTCCTGACCAATATTCCCTCTGTCGAAGTCGATAACGAAGGCGAAGTATCCTTACGGGGAAGCAGTGATGTCACCGTATGGATCAACGGCCGGGCTTCCGGGCTTTCGGCCGACAACCGGGCACAAATCCTGGAACAATTACCGGCAGAAAGTATCGAACGGATCGAAGTAATCACCAATCCCTCGGCCAAATTCAGTCCCGAAGGAACTTCCGGTATCATTAATATCGTATTGAAAGAAGACCGCAGAGCAGGTTACTACGGTAGCCTGCAAGCCGGAGTCGACACCCGCGGCGGCTGGAATGCCAGTGGCAATGTCAACTACAGCAGTAATAAAACGGAGATGTATGCCGGAGTGGGCTACCGGGAACGGAAAAGAGACGGCGGTGGTTTCTCCAATCGGACCAATACGGATGCTTCGGGTAATCCGGTCTCTTTCCTCAATCAGACTTCCGACAATGACGGCCATGGCGGACAAACTTTCGTCCGTGCCGGCCTGACCTGGCATCTGACCCAGTCCGACCATCTGAATCTCGGCGCTTTCGGAATGTTCGGAACCCGTAAACAAACCAATACAATCAACTATTTAAGCGATATCCCTAATTCTTTTCTCTCCAGTGAGCGTATTTCCGATTCGGACAATCCGATGAAAGGAGGCAATGTCGAACTCGGTTATAAACACGATTTCAGTAAAACCAGTAATCTGGATGTAGTAGCTTCGTGGAACACCTGGAATATGGATCAAAAGAGTACCTATCTCCAAAGCTCTGTTTTTGAAAATGAAGAAACCACACACAGTTATCAGTGGCAAAAGAATAAAATGCAATCCCACAATTGGGAGTTACAGGCCGATTATGTCAATGCATTCAACGAATTCAACAAGATCGAAGCTGGATATAAAGGTACTTTTTCCCGCCAGGAAAGCCCGGTAGAGACCAAGAGCGGCGAAACGGCCGAAGACGCCCGGCCCGACGAACAACTTTACAACCGTTTCTATTACGATCAGGATATCCATGCCCTTTATGCGACTTATTCGGGACGTTTCGGTAATTTCGGCTACCAAGCCGGATTACGGGGCGAATATTCCCATACCGATACGCGTTCCCTGGCCTATGGACAGGAAAAAGGCGAGGTCTCTCCCTATAAAGACGACTATTTCAGCATTTTCCCCAGTGTGTTCTTAACTTACACCCTGCCTGCCCAAAATGAAATCCAGTTGAATTACAGCCGACGGATCAACCGTCCCTGGGGGCATCAGCTGAACCCCTTCCTGAATATCACCGACTCTACCAATATCTCTTTCGGTAACCCTTATCTGACTCCGCAATATTCCAATTCGATGGAACTGAATTATATCAAAAACTGGGAGGCACACACGCTCTCCGTTTCTGCCTATTACCGCAATACCGACGATGTCATCCAGCGTATCAGTTACCTGGAAGACAATATCATGAAAAGTACGTTCGAAAATGTGGCTGAAACCCAATCTGCAGGTGTAGAAATCGTAGGAAAAAACCATTTGTTCTCTATATTGGATCTGACCACGACAGTTAACTTATATTACAACAAACTCGACGGTTTCTCTTATCTGCCGGCGGGTGCGGATCAACCGGTGACCGGTAAGAGCAATGAAGATTTTTCATGGAATGCCAAGATAATCGCTAACCTTATCCTCCCGGCTTCTTTCTCTCTCCAACTGACCGGTAATTATAATTCCCGTCAATTGATCGCACAGGGATATAGAAAATCGAATTACAGTCTGGATGCAGGAATCCGCAAAGCTTTTCTCAACCGGAAATTGAGTCTGAGCATCAATGGACGTGATCTGTTCAATTCCCGGAAATGGAAAACCGAAACTTCAGGGACCGGTTTCCGCCAATATGCTTCAAACTGGCGGACAGGATGCACGATAGGCTTTACCCTGACCTACAGCTTCGGAAATATGAAAGCCGGAAACAACAAAACCCAACGTCCCGATCACGACGAAAATAACCAGATGATGAACGAGATGGAGGAATTTTAAAGGTAAAAGGCTAAAAGCTATAAGCTAAAGGCTAAAGGTAAAAAGTAAAGAACGATATAATATAAGTTTCCTCTTAGTTTATGACCTTTCGCTTCTCGCCTTTTGCTCCTAGCTTATAGCTTATAGCCTATAGCTTATAGCCTATAGCTTATAGCCTATAGCTTATAGCCTATAGCTTTTAGCCTTTTACCTTTTACCTTTTCATTATAACAATCCCTTCTTCCCGGCTGTAATCGCTATTTTTAATGATCAGACGGTCGTTATAATACATTTCCCGGACGGAAACCTCGATCCCGTCTCCCCCGACAGCTGCACCGGAAGTAAATTTGAAAAGTACCCGGACGGTATCTACATCGTTCCGGTCGAACCTGACATAAAACCGACTGGGAGTGACCCAAATGTTTCCCGGGACGGAAGTTCGCCAATAGTACAATCCTTTTTCATGATCATAGCCTACGCTATTGTGTTTATAATTGTATTCTCCCGATCGGTCAGGAACAAAATCCGCCGGAATCACTTCGGGGTCGCCGGGTACCTCCATTCCCGTCAGGGGCAGGACAGCCCCCGCCTTTAAACGGAGTACGCTTTTCCCTTCCGCATCTACAAAATAAAATTTCCAGGGATTAGCCAACCAAAAAGCATCCCCTTTTAAGGGAGGATTTTCCCGGGTCTCATCCTTACAGGCAAACAGGCACACCAGCGATAATAGAAACAAACATCCAACATTTCTCATCCGCTCTCCGTCTATTTTTGTTGCCAACGTTTCAGTGCGGGGAAAAATTGTCTCATTTCTGCCAAGGCTTGTTCCCTGGTCCTGGGAACATCGGCCTCCCGGTTGAATTCGTCCAAAAACTGCAGGCAGTGCCCGATCATTTCCTCCATGGTGTAATCCTGGGTAAAAGCACCTTTTTGATAACAATAACAACAATATTCTTCGTTCAAACTCCCGTCGGCATTCGTACCCCATTGGTCTTCGGCCTGCAGGGGCATACCACAACTCTGGCAAAATTTCATTTCCATCCTTCTTTATTTAAATTTGTATAAAACAAAGATAAATAATTTTATTCAGGAAATAAGTCAGAATCAGACATGCTGAAATTTCCGGCTGGCACGGAGCATATGCCGCATAATGCTGACTAACTCCTGTGACTCCTGCAACAAATTCAGGTATACCAAAGACAATTTAACACTACTGTTCTCTTCCTGCATTCTTTCGATACGCATTTTATGCAAACGGGATAAACAGGTTTTCAACTCTTCCCCTTCGGCAAGTACCAAATCGGCCTCTTCATAATTTCCTTTGTCAATAATATCTTTTGTCCGTTCGAGCAAACTTTTCAGCATATCCCGGATCGGTACGAATTCTTCGGCACACTCTGCCGGTAAGGGATTAAAATTGTTATCCACATGTTCTTTACAGGGCTCACACATCCGTTTAAGGCAATACATCATCTGCTCGCTACTATTGCTTCCCAAGTGGAACCAGGTATTCTTTTCAATGGCCACATTCCTATCGATCCGCCGCATACCGAGTGTTTCTTTCCGCCGTATTTTCTTCAAAATATCTTTTTCGTCATTGGTAGAAGAAACGGCCTTTCGCAGGCTTTTCAGATCTTCCCGTATAAATCCATCCGTCATCTGTCCATAAGTATTGGCGGCAAAATCCAGTACTTTCACCAGATTTTCCCTCACATGCTGACGGAGCAAATTCCAAACGACCGCCTTATCTTTAGAGGAAAGCATCTGTTGAAAAACATCGTCCTGTTTTTCACTCTTCATCTTTTTCCGGTATTTGTTATTACTGCGGATCAAGATAAAAGCCGCCACCCCGATCATAATAACCATGGCCGTCATGCCACCAAAATACATGATCATAGTTACAAAAAAGCAGATGATAAATGCAGCTCCTGCAGTAATAAACCAACCACCGATCACCGAGAGCACACCGGTCACCCGGAATACGGCACTCTCCCTTCCCCAGGCCCGATCGGCCAGCGAACTACCCATAGCCACCATAAAAGCGACATAAGTCGTTGACAAAGGCAATTTTAAGGAAGTACCTAATGCGATCAACAAACCGGCCAATACCAGGTTTACCGAAGCCCTGACCAAATCGAAAGCCGCTCCGTTAGCCAGGATCGCCTCATCTTTGTTAAACCGGCTATCCAACCATACCTTGACCTTCTCCGGAATAATCTTCGAAATGTTATTCCCTAAAGTAGTCATCGAACGTACCAGACTCCGCGCAATAGCCGAAGAACCGAACATCTCGTTTCCATCATCCTGACGCGAAAGATCGACAGAAGTCTTGATTACATTTTGGGCTTTTTTGGAAGTAATCAGAGAAATAACCATAATCACTCCGGATAAAAATAAAAAGATAAACGGTGTTTTCGCAGGCTCATTTAAAGCTCCCATAAGGTAGTCATTAGCCACCCCGTTTCCATTTGCCATAAAATCGGTATAACTGGAAAAACCGGCTAAAGGAACACCCACAAAATTAACCAGGTCGTTACCTGCAAAAGCCATGGCCAAAGCAAAAGTACCCAACAAAACGATCACCTTGAAGACATTCACTTTACACCAATGCAGAATTTGCATGAGCACGGTGAAGAAAACAAAACACCCACCGACAATAGTCAAAGTATTGTCTTTTACCCACAACTTATGAGCATCTGTCATAAAAGAAGCATCTTTTATTCCTTTGATCAGCATAAAATAAATAATGGCCGTCACAGCAATCCCGCCGAACAAGCCAATCGTCCATTTTAGTTTAGTAGTATAATTAAAGGTAAAGATAATCCGCGACAGGTATTGCACCAGCGTTCCGAAAAAGAAAGCGATAGCCACCGATAGGAAAATACCTAAAATAACGGTCAATGCTTTCTCGGTATTCAGCAATTCGGCAAAAGTCAGAGACTCGGGACCGGCAGCAATTTTCAGCATAGCCAAAGCAAAAGTACCTCCCAGCAGCTCAAATACCATCGAGACAGTCGTCGATGTCGGCATCCCCAAGGTATTGAAGATATCCAGCAACACCACATCGGTCACCATGACCGCCAGAAAGATACACATCAGTTCATTGAAATGAAAAGCTTCCGGCCGGAATATACCGTGACGGGCAATTTCCATCATCCCGTTACTCATGGTTGCTCCACAAAAAATACCGGCAGCAGCAATCAGAATAATCGTTTTAAACGAGGCAGCCTTGGCACCGATAGCCGAATTCAAGAAGTTTACGGCGTCATTACTGACCCCTACAGTTAAGTCGAAGATCGCGAGGAGAAAAAGGAAAATAACAATTCCCAGATAAATTGATTCCATTCTTTAGGTTTTACTTACAGCCGCAAAAATAGAAGGGAGTTGTTACAGGTTTATTTCAAAATTGTTACAAAATTGTTACGACAAAAGAAAAGAAGTTGAAAAGTGGCTGATTCACTGAATTGAAGGGTTATTGTGGTACTGGGAGAGGGAGTAAAAAAAGAAACAAAAAATCCTTCTGTTCTGACAATCCCTGACAGATTTACTATTTTTGCATGTAAATTCATTGGAAGATGTTTTCAAAAAATATTGCGATCACCGATACGACAGACGGATTGCCCAATCCCCGGCGGATATGGGCAGTGATAGCAGCTTCGCTGGCGTTAATCATGTCGGTGTTGGATGCTAATATTGTCAATGTAGTACTTCCGACTCTTTCGCGTGAATTCGGGACTTCTCCCTCGACCACGATTTGGGTGATGAATGCTTATCAGCTGGCTATTACGGTGTCCTTATTGTCTTTTTCTTCGCCAGGAGATATCTACGGCTATCATAAAGTTTTTCTTTCGGGAGTCGCCGTTTTTTGTGTCACATCGCTGATCTGTGTCTTATCGACTTCTTTTTGGATGCTGACTGTAGCCCGGGTGCTCCAGGGGTTCGGAGCGTCGGCCATCACAAGTGTGAATACGGCACAACTCCGGACTATTTATCCCCGGAAATACTTAGGACGCGGCTTGGGGATCAGTGCGATGGTCGTTGCCGTATCGGCTGTCGCAGGCCCTTCTGTTGCGAGTATCATCCTTTCGTTAGGTAGCTGGCAATGGCTTTTTGCGATCAATATCCCCCTCGGCCTGCTGGCTTTGATAATGGGCCTGATCTATCTCCCCCACCGCGAGAAGAAGCAAAACCGGAAATTCGATAAAACCAGTGCCCTCGCCAATGCCCTTACTTTCGGACTGCTCATTTACTCGATGGAAGGATTCGCACATCATGAAAATGCCTATTTACTTGCAGCCCAAATCTTCTTGTTATTTATCGTCGGTTATTATTATATCCGCCGTCAATTACATCAGGACTTTCCGTTATTACCGGTAGATTTGTTGAAAATACCTATTTTTTCCCTATCGGTATGTACATCGATTTGCTCGTTCACAGCCCAGATGCTGGCTTTGGTATCTCTCCCGTTCTTCTTACAAAATACGTTAGGACGCACAGAGGTAGCTACCGGGTTATTGCTGACTCCCTGGCCCGTAGCGACTTTGTTCACGGCTCCTCTGGCAGGGTATCTGGTAGAACGCATACATGCCGGAATTTTAGGAAGTATCGGGATGCTGATTTTTGCTACCGGCCTTTTCCTGCTGACTGTATTGCCGGCTATTCCTACCGATGGGGCGATCATCTGGCGTATGATCGTTTGTGGAATCGGTTTCGGACTTTTTCAGACTCCCAATAACAGTACAATCATGGCCTCCGCCCCCATCCAGCGCAGTGGAGGGGCAAGCGGGATGATCGGTACGGCCCGGCTTTTAGGGCAAACCCTGGGAGCAACCCTTGTGGCCCTATTGTTCAGTTTCGCTATGCACGACAAAGGAACTACGGTGTGCCTGTGGGCCGGAGCGATATTCGCCTTAATAGCCGCTGTCGTGAGTTGTTTCCGCCTCTCTCAGCAAATGCCCCTGAAACACACCGATCGGGAATAAAAACATAGGCAGTTATATACATATTTACACTTATAAACGTACAGTTAGGGTAAACCGTATATAATACCCAAACATAAATTTATAGCCGATAAGAAGCAAAAAATGATTTTAATACTATCTTTGTTCACCTACCTAAAGAAAAAAAGATGAAAGCAATTTACAAATACGACGGACCATTAGGCACATACGCCCTGGAAGAGCAAAACGGATTACTTACCCGCCTATGGCTCGGCGACCGGATGGCCTTGCTTCCCGGAGAGACCGAAATAAGTGAAACCCCTCTATTAAAAGAGGCCCACCGACAGCTAACCGCCTATTTTGCCCGGGAACAAAAACAATTCGACCTTCCTATTGCGCCGGAAGGAACACCTTTTCAACTCAAAATCTGGAAATTATTACAGGAGATTCCTTATGGCACCACGATCACCTATGGTGAACTGGCACGCAGAAGCGGAGATATAAAAGCCAGCCGGGCGGTAGGTATGGCCAACAGCCGTAATCCCCTGCCAATCCTGATTCCCTGCCACCGGGTGATCGGAAGTGGCGGTAAGCTGACCGGATATACCGGAGGACTGAACATAAAAATCGGTTTGCTGCAAATCGAAGGAGCGCTCGACCTTTCTTTATGGCCGGAATCTCCGAACTACTGAGATATTTTACAGTTGTTTTGTATATTTTTACACTCATTCTTATCAAAAATCCAAAATCAGCCATTATCTTTGTTCAAATCACAAAAAAACACATCATGAAACATTTATTTCTATTATTTCTTTTGATCCCTGTGACACTTTTTGCACAGGTCGACAAAAAATATTTAGCCGGTGCTGTGCCTGTTGTCGATGACAGAGTTGTTTTCACCGAAGAACTGAACCTCCCGGGACGTTCTCAAAATGACATATTCGCCACTTTGTTACAATGGGCGACTACCCGTTTTATAACCACCGAAGAGCTGCAAAGCCGGATACTTTACTCCGACCAGGATAAAGGACAAATCGCCTGTATGGGACAGGAATACCTGGTATTCACCAATAAAGCTCTATCGCTCGACCGGGCTGTAATCAATTACCAAATGTTCATCACCTGCAAACCGGGGAAATGCGAATTAAAAGTTACCGCTATCCGTTATCAGTATAACCGGGGCACTGCCGGTCAGGAAATAATTCCGGCCGAAGAGCAGATTACCGATCAGCATACACTGAATAAAACGCAGACTAAACTGATCAAGTCTACCGGGAAATTCCGGATCCATACCATCGATCTGGTAGATAAATTATTTGCCGATGCAGCAGCGGCTGTCGGAGCGACACAGGTAAGTGCTCCCGTCGCCACCCAAACACCGGCCGTACCCCGGGTTCCTGTCACTTCGACTACCGTACAAGCACCGGACAATACCATTACGCCGGCCAACCTGGAAGGTTACCGTCAGATCAGTCCCGATAAAATCCCCGGAAATATCTATAAAATGTTGTCGGAAAACTGGATGCTGATCACAGCCGGTAATGACGCCCAATACAATATGATGACTGCCAGCTGGGGCGGCCTGGGACATATGTACAACAAACCGGTTGCTTTCTGCTTTATCAACCCGACGCGGTACACCTATCAGCTGATGGAAAACAACGACACTTACACCTTGAGTTTCTACACCGAAACGTATCGGGACATCCTCAACTATTGCGGTACAAACAGTGGAAGAGACAAAGACAAAGTGAAAGAAGCCGGCCTGACACCTATCACAACCCCTTCGGGCAGTAAGGCATTCTCAGAAGCCTGGATGATTATCGAATGCCGTAAAATGGTTTCTCAATCGCTGATTCCTGAAGCATTACACGATTCCCAGGCCAAAGAAAAATGGGGAACGCAATTACACAAAATGTATATCGGAGAAATTCTGAATGTCTGGGTTAAATAACAACGAATTCCGGCTTCATCAATTCAGTGTTGAAGTCTGTGATATTATCCGACAAATTCCCGCCGGCAAGGTACTGACCTATGGTCAGATTGCCCGTCTGGCGGGATTTTCAAATTATTCCCGTTGGGTGGGTAAAGTCCTGTCACACCATCCGGGCACAGCGGCCCTACCTTGTCATCGGGTGGTCAACAGCCAAGGACGGACAGCTCCTCACTGGCCCGGACAAAAAAGCTTACTTGCCGCCGAAGGAATCACTTTTCAACCGAATGGTCGTGTCGATCTGAAACGGCATCTCTGGTTGTCTATTCCTTCTTAGCTTTTTTTCCCGCCCGGAATATCAGGTGTTCCAATATCAATACCGTAATGACCCCCATGACAAATCCATTTCCCACGATAGGCCGGATCAGAGCAGGAATACTATTCAATGCTTCGTCGGGAGCAAAAGACAATAATAAAGCGACCATCAATGAAAACCCGACCACAATCCCTCCGTCGAAACCGTCGACCGCCTTTTCCCGGATCATCATTTGCATACCGGCCGACAACTGCGAAGCCATCAGATAAAGCAAAACCGCCCCCATAACCACTCCGGGAATGGCATTCAGACATTCGATAAAACCCGGAAAAAATGCACAGACAACCAATCCGATACCGGCCGGTATCAGCGGGAAACGGGAAGCACAACCTGTTGCAGCGATAATCCCCGGACTCATAGAATAATCTACCGGTCCGACAATCCCTAATGCCCCCGATACCACATTAGCCAAACCCGTGATGCCCACACCGCGGGTAGTACGGCGTTCCATATGATCGGCACCGATCATCCGGCCTACGGCCTGAATAGAACCCAATTCGTTTACAATCAGCGCAATAAAACAAAATAAAAAAGACAATACCGCTCCCAAATCGAATTTCCATGGCCATAATCCGAAATACCCCTCATGCCCGGCTTGTATCCCTCCTGTTTCGGGGAATCCCATCACACTATAATACACCATACTTCCAACCAGAATCCCACCCAAAACCACAATGGATTTCCAAATTCCTTTCAATAATTTATTGGCCAAAATCATTGCCAAAGCCAATAACAAAGCAAAAAACAAATGGAACAAGACAGACGAATTTCCTGCAAAAATCAAACGGAGGATCACCGGGGACAGAGTAAAAGCAATCAGACACAGAATCACAACAATGATCCGGGGAGTAAATACGGCTTGTAAACGGGACAATAAACCGGAAAAAGCCAGCAAAGTGAGTATTCCACCTCCGATCATCAGCGAACTATAGATACCTTCGACCCCTATCGAAACCGTCGAAAGAATCCCGATCAGTAACACCGAAGCCGGTCCGATGACTAAAGGCAGCCGATGTCCCCACAACATCTGGACAATCATAGCCAATCCCATGATTCCGAACAGCTTCTGCATATAAAAAATCTGTTCGACCTGATCCGTGTAATGCAAACGGGCTACAATAATCCCGATAATCACCACACAAGGAATAGAAACAATCCACCATTGCAGTCCATACATCAACATCGGGAAAAATCCCGGCCTATCGTTCAAATTAAATTTCATCCTACAAAAAATAAAAATTATCGTCTGTAAATTTACTATTTAAAACCCACAATAACAACAAAAGTATCCCCCACTCTGTATCATCGCCCGGAAACATTAAGAAGATGAAGTTTTCATTTTAAAGTATATCCGTATTTACCGGAAAAAAGTCCCGGACATCGCCATTGGCCGGACTAAAAAACAATCGGGCTGTAATAAACAGACATAACATACAAAAGAAAAAATTGCGATCTTTGCACTGTTTTTTCAGAGAAGCAATATGGAACTAAAGACTATTCTAAAAAGATACCCGGTCTTCATCCTCGGGCTGTATTTCCTGTCCCTGGGTATTGTGCTGATCGTACGTTCTGCACTGGGGACTACCCCCATTTCCAGTATAAACTATGTCCTCAGCATCAACAGTGCGCTTTCGCTGGGCACGTGGACCTTTCTTTTCAACCTGCTGCTGATCGCCGGGCAATTCTGGCTCATCCGGGACCGCTACAGCCGCCGGGACATCCTCGAAATCCTGCTGCAGATTCCTTTCTCTTTCCTGTTTGCAGCCTTCATCGACTTTAATATGATGTTCACCGGACAGTTACATCCTGGCAGTTATGGACTGTCGGTCGCCCTGCTCCTGACCGGATGTGTCGTGCAATCCATCGGCGTCGTGCTCGAAATCAAGCCCCGGGTGGCTATGATGAGTGCCGAAGCCTTCGTAAAATATGCTTCCCAGCGTTACAACCGGGAATTCGGAAAATTCAAAGTCTGCTTCGACGTCACTTTAGTCACCCTGGCCGCAGTCCTCTCCTTCCTCCTCAGCCAACGCATCGAGGGCATACGCGAAGGATCGCTCATCGCCGCCTGTATCACCGGCTACATCGTCACTTTCCTCAACCGCCGGATCATCACCCGCAAAACACTTTACAATCTGCTGCCCATCCTTCAAAAAAAGACCTCCCGGAACGGATGATGCTGCCTTCCCCCTCGGAAAGACTGCATTTCAAACGACCATCAGTTTCCGTATATTCCGACCAATAGCTCCCAGACATGAAACTTTGCGTCTTTTCGCATTCACAGCTAGTTTTCAGTTTTCAATCCTCATCAGATATACAGCTTTCATACCTCATCTTAGTCAATACAATGTTTTCTTATCACAATTCACTAAGATTATAAACCAATATAAACGAAGTTTTATCTTAAAGCAGAAATTACATTATTTTTGCATCGGTAAATGCGAATCCGATAGTTGCGCTTTCTATTCAGCAAGCAATTAAAGGTAAACTGAAAATAAGCTATTTAAAAATAATTATAAAACAGCCATTCCCGTTGTAATGAAAACCGATATAATACCTTATCAAAAAATGACAGCAGAAGCCATATTATATAAAGAAAACGATCCCCTTCTGCGATATGCTATTTATAAAGCATACAAATATTGATGTGCATACACAGGTAAATTTCTTTATGATTACTCATCCATGCATCTTGATCATATTATACCACAGAATACTGCCCCTGAAGTACTTCAGGAAAAAATACGGAAATATCATTTAGCAGACGATTTCACTATTGATAGTCTGGAAAATATTTTACCAACCAAATCTTTGCATAATAACAGTCAGAAAAACCGACATCCGTTCAGTGAACCTGCCGAACGATTTTTTTTGGAATATGCACAACGTGGAAAATGGAAAATCGAACGAGAATATAAAATCTTGAAAAAACAATTTGAACTTTCAAAATTGAAAGTATTTGCTGAAGCTCAACTTGTGGAATTCAATTTATTACCTCCGGAGGTATACAAGGCAAGCAGGAAAGTTACAAACTCGCTTTCAATACATAATCATTTCTGGCGGTCAACAGAAAATATAGCACTTAATGGTTTCCTGCCCTCGAAATTGAAGGAAGAGGGAAGTTGTGTTATTTCTTTTTGTAACCGGACAATCATGATCACCCTGGATCATAAGAGCATTCTTCAACTCATAAACAAACTGGAAACATATTCTCTGAATGATATTATACTTCGGGGACATTCCTATCAGAATACGAAGACATTCGTAGTACTAGGTAACAATGCAGTCCATTTAGAAAATGCAGTTTATGAAGAATTGCTCGATATTCTTCAGGATTATTTAAAAGTGTATTCGGAAGAATACAGCAAATTCCAAAAGTATATCGGGGCAGAAAATTTTTCTTTTTACAAAGATACCAATGATTATATGTTATTGGAAACAAGCCGGGAGAATTGGCGTAAGTTAATCCAATACGCCAGGAAATTCGATACAGAGCAAGGAACAACATCAGAATATTGTTTCAATTCCAATGATCATCATCTTTTAGCCATTTCAGCACAAAACAATATAAAGTTCCGTCTTTTACCAGCTAATTCTATCAAAAACGAAGATTCATTTTTATTCCCCGATGATCAATTATGCATTTTATGGGAAATACCCGATACCGGAAGCAGAAAAGCCATCGAAACAGGAGATGTATGGACTGCACAGCAGACTTATGAATGGCTGCAAAAGTTACTTCAGCAATTTACAGACGAAAGCCCGGATGCCGATCAAGCCGTTCCCGGCAAACAGAGATTTTTCAGGAAAATGCTGGATTTCTTTTTTAAATAGATATTCCCAAAGTCCTATTAAAAAAACGCTTGACAAGGGGGGTACATGACCAACTACAATTTCAATTCTATCAAGTTCAATTTAGAATATGGTCTTGGAGGGAAACCTGTTAGCCGTAGCTTATTTCAATTCTGCCAGTTCTCATTAATCCCCTGCCAGGTAACCAAAATCACCTGGCAGGAACTGTTTCTATGCGCCTTATTGATTCTCATAATCAAACGCCATCATCATATCCGTCAGCTTCTTCTCCGCTTCTTCCAAAGCAGTTGCCCTTTCATTCACCGTAACCACATAACTCGCACAGGGCAACGTCACAAACACTTCGGCCCCTGCTGTCTCGTCAATGATTAATTTCGCTTTGGGCTTGTCGCCTTCTTCAATCAGTTTGGTCCGGATGGCCCCGGCAATATGGTTTGCATTATCACTTACAGCAAGCGCTAATGTCTCCATCAGACTAAAAGTACGGGCCTGATTGGAAGTAATCCGCCAATTGATCAAAGCATTTGCCAATACAGGAATGATCTTTTCTCTTTCAGCCTTCGGCATGACCAGACATTCTCCGAAAACATTTTTCGATTTCACCCACCCTTCAGCTTCCAGGGCAGTAATCATCTCCGGGGACAATTCCGGTTCATGCTGATTGGTGGTAACGCAAAATAAAGCCCTCAAATCAATAGCCATGTCAGCAACAAACAAACCTGTTGCCCGGGTATTGTCAGGAATCCAAATCCGTTTGGTTAAAGTACGGTTATTATTCTGCAAATATGCCTCTATTTCTTCCTTTGTCATTAAACGGTCACTACCCTCTATCCGTACATTAACCGGATGCCACTCAGGCCGGTCACTACGGTCAAAGGTGATATTCTCTTTATCCCGTTCGAGGCCTCCCAATAAAGGATGAATGGGACGCATCGCAGATACCGACAAAGGACTCCGGCGTTTTAAAGCAACCATATCCTTTCCAGCCCGCATCCAGCCTCCAATCAACTGGTCGATATACCTGGGATCACAGGGAGCCCAGGTTTCTTTATTTTCCAGACCATCTTTTTTCGTTATATTATAATTAAAAGTAATTGGAGCCATCGGTACGTTCAGATCATCGGTCAAAGTTGTCAGGATACAACGTTTTATTTGCTGCCCGCTTGAATAAGGCACCATCCGGTTAAATAAAGGATCAAAATAGGCTTTCTGTCCTTCCTGCACACAGAATACAGTATGTTCTGCATGTTTCAGTGTTCTGATGTAAATGTATGGTTTCATTGGATTACAATTTTATTGATTACAAACTATCGCATAATTAAACCGGACTAAAGTCAAAAAATAAGGAATATTATCCACTGGCATCGAATGAATGAGTTTTCCGATATCCTCTGCAAATTTTATATCAGGAATTTGAGGAATAATTTGCTGCAATTCATTCAGAAAAATCATTCGGGAATTAGTTTCCAATATCTTATTCACTTGATTCCTCCTTGTCATGTTACTTTTTTTATCCCCAAGTACATAGGTATGTAACATTTGAGCAATTTCCCGGGATTTTTCCCACAAATCTTCATTATTCAACATAGCTAATATCCAAATTATGTAAGTATAAAAATTAATTCGTTTTTCTTCATTTTCAGCGTCATATACCGGAATCTTTCCTTTCATCATATATTCTTTCAGGCCTTTGGGTTCTAATGCCGACACTCCAATCATCCCCATCTGGCATGAACGTAAAAATCCATAGGCTGTACCGAACAAATGCTCTGCTTTTTTTGCATTCCTCATACCGAATAATTTGATATAAAGCTCCACGGTCCTTCGGATTTCAGTCAACACAAAAGGAATAAAACCGACCGTGATGTTGGTTTGTCCCAAACTATACACATACCCCATCATCCGTACATCCTTGATCTCCCGTGCAATTGCCATCAGAACATCGGTCCAGCTCCGGGTAACCACTTCATAACCGTCCTCTTTTGCAGCAAAAGGCTGGAAACCGATCAAAGGTTCATCCTCTATAAAATGATCACTAAAATAATGAGCCAACCACTGTCCGTTCCAGGTATTGATCTGGTTTCCCCTTAATCCCTGCATTCGTTCCAGATATTCCCGGTAAATCCGCCACCCTTCAAAGAGGGCCATTAAAATCTGTTCCTGCTCAAAAAGAATAGACAAGCCTCCCTGAACTCCCACCCCAAAACCACTTCCAATCCAGGACAAATAAACATCTTCGCGGGATACGGGTAATTTCAGATTCGTGATCTGTCCGGAAGTAGTCGCAGTCGAATCCAAAGAGGGGAAACCGATAGCAATACTGGCATCTGCCTCATCCCTTTCAATCTTTTCCTGCAAAATCCTTAACTTTTCCCGTCTTTCAACAGCCGTAAGACATTTTCCTTTCTTTATCCCCTGTACAAAAGGTGAATTGGTCACCCATTGCATATACTTTTCATGATCGAAAAACAAAGGGAAATACTGTTCCGTAAAAAAAGTTTTTGCATCGTAATGAGTTCCAAACTTCCGGTTATATGCCAGAAGAAATTTTCTACCTATAGTCGCAGCTATCATTTTAATAATCCTTCCTGATTAATTTCACATTTCGTATAAACAAATAAATCAGCCGACAAACCAATCTCTTTAAATTACAGTTTATTTCCTGTACCCGCTCCTCATTCTGTCACTCAACAATCCCAATTCTTCCGAATAGGCCCGGTCGGGAATCACAAACGGATGTACCCCAACTGCTAATTGCCGCAATCCTTTTGAACGGATACTCCGAAAACTGACCGGGATTTCCAGTTCCAACCGTTTCTCAGAGTTTCCCTGTTCATAAACCATGCAATCAGATTCACATATACAAGCAACAGAATCGATCTCCAGCCTTTCCAGCAATACCGATTTCGAATAATGATCCAGCTCAAAAATCTTCCACGCTCCTTCCCGGAATGCAACATTCATTTCTATATCTACAAAATGACAACCATTTGGGGGATAAACTTCATCCAACAACTCCTGTATCTGTCTTTCTTTCAACAATTTTCCATCCGGCAATACGGCATAACTCTTTTTCAGAATGTCCGCATCATATGGAAAAACGTCCTTCTTCCCTATTAGCGGTTGTATGACATAAATCGGTTTATAAGTCCTGCAAGCCGGTTCAACCCTTAACCGGTTGATTCTTCCCAAGCGCTGAAGCAGTGCATCCAGTGCCGCACATTCCGTAACCATCAGGTCAAAATTGATGTCGAGACTGACTTCTACAACCTAGGTAGACACCACAATACAGGCTTCTTTGCCAACGTTCATCTCCTTCAATAATTTTGCTTCCAACAATGCCCTGCACCCGCGTTTAAACCGGCCATGTATCAGCATTTTACTCACTCCTGCATATTTTTCGGCAATCCTTCCATACAATGCCTGAGCCCTTTTCACCTGATTGCATACAATCAAAACCTTCCGACCTTTTGCAATGGCTTCGTTTATCGCCTCCCCCGTTTCTTCAAAGCTCTTTACCTTATAAATTACATGACGATCAAAACTATCCAGTTCCTCCGGGGACAATCTTACCTCATACACTTCCTTTTCCCCACCTAAAAGTTGGATAATTTTCTGATATAATACCGTAGGCATTGTTGCTGTCCCGATATGCACCCGGCATCCCAAATGTACCAGCACTTCCACCAGTTTCAGTACGATAGCCTGCATCACGTCCGAATAAGTATGTATTTCATCCAATATGACATCACAACCTTTCAGATCGATGACCATCGCTTCATACCCCTTTCCTCCGAATACAACAGACGCGATCTGATGAGGAGTCATTACCTTCACAGAAGCTCCGGTCATCCGTTGCAGAATTCTTTCTTCCGGTTCCTGCCCCGCCCATTTTATACAAGACACAGCATGCAACAAAGTGACAAAAGCATCTGTCCCCTGCAAATCCTGCCTTACCCGCTCATACATCGCATTGATGGAAGCCTGGAAAGGCAAAATATAAAATACCCTTCCCCTGCAACGTCTGAAAAGGAAAGAGGTCTTTCCTGATCCGGTGGATGCTACAACCATCGTATGCCGGCGTCCATCCCGCGCATCCCTTAAAGACAACGGATAAAGTGGATCAGGGTTATCATAGCACGATAAATCGGGGATCACAAACAGTCTGGGTAAAACGGCTTCCACGTCTTCACCATAAGCCGAACCCAGCCAGTCGGCTGCCAGCATAAGCCCTTTCCATTCAGAACATCCCAACTTCCGTTTCCGGCAATAAGCAACCGCCTCTTCATAATTTCTCCTGGCTTCTTCAAGCCCGATCTTATGAACGACAAGACCTAACTCCTGCAAAATACCCAAAGCATCTTCACTCCACTGTTCGAATCCCCGGGCATGTAGCTCAAAATTATTGTCTTCCCAATCTTCCATATCCAATAAGCCCAAATTCCGCTTATCCCCGGAAAGCGATTTATGATGGGCAATAACCATCTCCAGCACAAACGGACATTCTGCTTTCTCCACCAGCGAAAGGAAAAACAAAGAGGCAATCTCATGCCGGAATCTGAAAGGAAAAGGATAGGTTGCATTTTGCCGTAGAAAGTTTTGAAACAAGATGCTTGCTTTCCCAATATCGTGCAATAATGCCCCCAACCGCGCAATCCTCGGATCCAAACCCATCCATCCGGCAATATACACCGCACAGATAGCCGTTTGTCTCAGATGCATAGCCAAGGAAACAGCCCCCCGCATTTCACTTTTTGCCCATATATGATCATAGCTACCCATCATCCGGCAATTACAGGTTTCCCACTGACTTCCAGCCATCCGTACATCGGCTCACTTTCGGCGAAACGATTAAAACCGACCAAAAAAGAATGTTCCGTTTGACCAAAACGAAGCTCAAAACCCGGTAACCGACCAAATTCTGCTTCACTCAGCTCTTCCACCTTCTCATCCGGTAACAACAAATCCTCATTCCGGCAAAGACAGATATGTTGTTCTGCTGCCCTTCCGGCCTCTTCCTTTGTTGGAAATGCCAGTGTCAAAACCGGATTAACCATCACTCCCCGATCCAGAATCGACTGTTCACGGACCATCAATTTCTGTGTCTTCTTGATCTTCCAGCCCCTCGTTTGCGTACGTTCCTGCTGCACACTAATTGCATCATAAGTCAGCTTATGACGCAAAACCACAGCTACTTCCAGCTTCTGGCGAATCCCCTCGATAATCGAAGGGGTCAGAAATTGCTGACTAAAGGTTTTGCTATCCCGGACCGCACACCAGGGTTTGATAAATCCGAAAGGCCCCCTATATCTTACTATATAATAACCCATACTCAATAAATCGATCCAAAACCGGCTCCGGTACTATTTCCAATCCCGGTCGCCCATGCAAATACTTTAGTTTCCGGCTTCCCCTGAATACGCACAGGGCACCAGCTTGTCCGGTTACCGATTCCGTTATAATAAATGGTTTTTATTTTTTTCTTAGGATATTCCGTAGCAAAAGAAATCTTCAGCGTTCGGTCATCAGGCAGACCGGCAACCTGCATTTTATGCCTCAGCGTTTCCTCCAATAAATTTCCTGCAACAGTATCCTCATAGGTGTAATGTTTATTGCTCCCGTCTTCCAACCGTCTTTGAATAAAAACCGGACTCCCTATTTTAAAAAACTCACAATTTGAAAGATCAGGATCTGGCTGAATACTGACATCCGTCACGATCAAACCTTCGAACATAACCGGATCCTCCAGAATCGTCCGTACAATCTGCCTGATCCGGTCGGGATCATGAAAACTGATAAAAAACCTTGCCCCGTTATCGAAAACGATTCCGTTAGTAGTCGTACTTCCTCCCATCAGCCACGAAAAAGAGTGCATTGCAAGCTTTCCATGAATATCATTCGGCCCGAGCCATTTATGCAATGTCCCTACTAACTTCGGTTGATAATTAAAGGGAATGCACATTTGTGAAGAAGTTGTTTTAAGATTTATTCTCATAATTTCAGAATTTTGATGGACAAATATATAAAAAACTTCCAATGTAAGTGTTAGTTTTATTGTGTAAAAAAAATTATAGACAATTTAAATAAATGAAGTTATGAAATGAACACTTGTTCTTTTAAAGTCTAACCATTACTTTTGAGTCCTCTTAATTGTACTGACACAGAATTGAAAAATGTATGTGACAGGTTTATTATGTCTTAAATTGTACTCTTATAGAATTGAAATAGCGCAGCGCCCTATATTTTCTGACGATCTGGATTATTTTAATAGAATTCAATAAAATTGAAAGATCGCATACACAAATTTTGTCGCTGGATCGAAATAGCTTAAATCGTACTGTTGTAGAATTGAAATACCATAGGAATAATCTGCTCTCCTTGAAACGCTAAGATTGAATCGCACTAAATAGAATAAAATTTTCCCTATAAAAAAACATTCATTAAAACATCTTACAAATTTCTCTCTACCCGTACAAATAATTCCATCTAATTTTTTCCTCTCCTCTTCCATTTTCATAAAAATTATCTTAACTTGCCGGAACAAGATCCTAAATTGCGTTCATTATGCCGGAACATCCTTTATTGAACTTTTTTGATCAGTTAAAGATCGATAATACCTACGAATTGTTCTTTCCAAAAAAGGAACAAGGACTGGTAATTATCTGGCTGTATGAAAAAATCAAAAACAAGACTTTTCCCAACGGGATATTCAAAGAGGCAGATATTCAGCAGGCTTTTCAGGAAATCAGTTTGCTGAGCAGGGAAAAAATTGAAAGGAATCCCTGGGATCACTACAACAGCCACATCATGGCTTTACAGGAATTTTTCCTGATCTACAACGAGGAGGACCAGACCTACAAGCTCCGGGATTATGCGGAACACATCTGCAAAAAGATATATACCATTCTCTCCAACCGGTTTAATCCGACAATCATCGAGATCACTTGTATGGATCTGGCCGCCAAATTGAATAGCATTGGCAGTCCGACAGACTTGCAAAACTGGCTGGATGTCCACTTAGATAAATCCAAATTTGTATTAAAAGAGCAGATCGATTTTCTCCAGCAACAGATCGACACCACCATACAGGCTCTCCGGGATAAAGCCAAACTCAAGGATTGCACTTTGACCGATACCCTGAAACAGGTAGAAGAGGACCTGGATAAAATCCGGCAACAAAACAAGGAACTGAGAGGAGCTTTCCGCGAAACCAAGAAGATTAAAAACGGCCTGCTGGACCATCCTTTCCGGGACAGCAGTGACGAAACAGACGAAAAGACCGCTGAAGCAATCGACTATTTCGAAGAAATCCGGGTGTCGCTCGATATGGTAGATTCCCGCATCGACCGCTTGCAACCCAAAATCAAACAGTTTTTCAATGCTCTCAATCGCCCGTTGTTCAATACCCGGGTGAGCAAGTTCCTGAACTTCCTGCTGAACCGTTCTTCCATACAGAACAACCAACTCGTTCTACCGGAACCGGTACACCCTTTTGTCACGCATATTCCAACCACCACTTTCACGGTCATTCAGCGGCAGACAGAACTGTTTCCGGTGCATACCAGCCAAAGCAACACCTACACCGAAGATCCGCAAAAAAGAGACAAGGCATTCAATGCCGAGCGTATAAAACTGAAACAGCAAAACCTGGCAGGTCTGTGGATTTCGCGCATCCGGGACCAAAGGAAATACCGGAAAGATATCCATTTATCGAAATCGTTTTTCCGGATTCTCGACGAAAATCAGGAAGATATACAACTGGGGCTGATTGTCATCTATCAGCTCATCAAAGCATTTGACAAAGACGAAAACTGGCGGGTAGAAATCCATCCCGATGAGTTGGTTTCCATGCCCGGACATTCATTTGTAATACACGACATATGGCTGAAACAGAAATAAACAACCGATTCGATTTCCTCGAAGCACCGGAAGGCAAAGAACTATTTGCCCGGATCGATTTTGCCCTGAAAGACGGCATGCACATACAAAACCGGACGAAACAAAGCGAATGGTATTATTACCTCTGCCAATACGAGGATACCCTGAAACAGTATTATCAGGATTTTTTCGGTCTTTCCCTGGAAAGCGGGGACGGCGGATTCGGAAAGTATTTTTACCTGAATTTTTATCCGGAAGCCCGCATAGGGATTCCCCCGGACCACCGTAAAACCATGCCCAACGAATTTATCATCGTCGGATTTCTGCTCTATACCCTTTATTTTACAGACTATAACATCGAGCTCAACTCGCTGGAACAGTTCAAACGGCTGGTAAGGGTGGAATATCCCGATTTTAAGGCAGGTCTGAACCTGACTTTAGCCAAAACGAAACAGATGAAAGCCACTCAGCGCAATGACGAGAAAATCGACCAGTGCATCCAAAGTGCCTTTGCCGAATTCAACCGCATCGGCTGGATAGAACTCGAAGGGGACCGTTTTGAAATCCTCCCCGCCTTCCAGCGGCTTGCCCTGATTTATAGCGACCAGATCAACGACATCGATAACCTGCTCAAACAAGCACTCGAAAAATGAAAAATTATCCACGCATTTATAGCCTGTCTACCCTAGGATTGATCCACCATTACGAGAATGATTACCTGTTCCACAATATGCGGACGGATTTCGTCGGTGACAGCGGCTCCGGCAAAAGCATCATTGCCGATCTGCTGCAACTCATTTTTGTCGGCTCCGAAATGTTTGAATCAGCTACCCGGACGATGGACGAAAAAAGGGAACTGGACGGACTGGTGCTGCGTACTCCCCATAAGGGAATCGACATCGGCTATGCTTTCCTGAACATTGAAATCCAGTCCCGGCACTACATCGTCATCGGTTGTTACCTGGAAAGCAACAGCAAACGCACCAAACCTTTCATCATACAGGGAAGCAGCGATCCCAAGGCCAATCTGTTGCCCATCGGCCAGCCTTTGCAAACCAAAGATTTTAAACGGGAAGGCAATATTTGCCCTTTGGATGATTTGCTAAGCCAGATGGAAGAAAAAGGATTGTTTCTGTCCTATTGGGAGACGGTTAAACCCTATCACCGGATTCTTTACACTCACGATATTTTACCGCTCGATCTGGCTTCCAATGAAAAAACGCTGAAGGACTATGCCAGCGTGATCCGTTCATTTTCAAGGGGCAAAACCATAGACACCTCCAACAGCAATAACCTGAAACAGTTTATTTTCGGAACAGAAAAGATAAAGGAAAACCGGAAGAAATACGAAGATGCCCTGAAAGACTTTACGGACACGATCTTCAATTATAATCAAAACCTGAATACCATCAAAATCCTGACCGACAAAGAAAAAGCCCTTTCTACTCTATACGGACATCTGAAAAACCGGCAAATCACCGAACAGGAATACCGTCAGGAAGAAATTCTGGACCTCCGCCAACAAACGTCCCAACTGAGCAAACAGTTACACGACAATCTGACCCACTATCTGACTGCCCGGCAAAATTTCGGTAAACTAATGGAGCAGGCTGACAAAGACATTGCTAAAGCCCGGGAAGAGGAACCCCTTATCGAACAACAAACAAAACGGGCACTGGAAGATTACACCCTTCAAAGCTATGAAAATAAAATACTGGAGAAAGCCATCACCCTGCAAAAACAAACCGGACTGACCGACCTTCGCGAGTTAACCCGCTTTTACACTCAATATCAGCAGTCCTGGAAACGCCATACCCTGTTAACCACCTTTGAGAAAGAGCTGCAACAAAAGGATTTGCTCGACAGTTTTCTGCATTCTGAATGGACAAAAGGATACGAGGCGGGATTACAAGCTTTTCTCCAACATACCGAAGCTCTGCGGAATGAACTTGAAATCGGGCAATCGCTTCAGCAATTCAGTGACCTGGATAATCCGGATTCCCTGGCCCGATGGGCATTATCCCTTCATCGTCCGCTAAACCGTGCCGAAGAAAGTCTGATTATCCACTTTCAGGACCTGAAGCGGCATAAACCCATTTCTCCTAAAGCCCGCAACCGTTACTTGCCTCATCCGGAGGAATTATTCAATCATCCAACCTTGGAACAGGAAGAACACGGCTTCTGGATCAATCTCCAGGGTGTCCGCGAATTTGTCAGTTACTCCTCTCATCCGGTTTTCAATACGGATGACCAAAGCCGGATTGAAGATTATTTCAGGCAATATTCCACGGATTTGAAAAAACGCATGGAGCGTATTACCCAGGAACTACGTCAGCAAATGCGATTGAAAGAGCATCTTTCTTCCTTATCCAATCTGAATGAAATCCTGACACTTTATCAGTCTGCCGAGCCCCAAAATGAATTCCGGGAAATCCCGGCCCTTCATATTCTCCAAAACGAATTCGACCATTATATCCGGAATCTGCAACGGCAATCCAGTATCGAAAAAGAGTATCAGCAAGCCTGCCGGCTTTACAAAGATTACGAAAGCAGACAAACTGAAATCAAAACGCTATTAAATAAACTGGCTCCCAAAGTTGAAAGATTCAGAGAAGAGTTAAAAAATTCAGAATCAAGCACAAATTTACCCCCAATTGCACGAAAACTCTCCGCGACAGCCAGCCCGGAAGAATATGAGCTTAGTTTCTATTTGGACGCCGACGATAAAAATGAATGCTTTCAGGACGAATACAACCTGACATTCCGGGAAAACCTCCTCTTATATCCCCGAATCTTAACCGACTGGGAAAGTTTACAAAGAATAGAAGAAGAACTAAAAGTCAAACAGAACGCCTACCCAGCTGATTTTCCGCCGTTACCCGACTGGGATATTTCCCGGACTGCACCTGCCCGGACAGCCGAAAAAAAGGAGGCATTCCATAAAGCGGATACCGTCTATATCACCCAGTTTGATTTCATTGTCGATACCTATTTGTCTTCACAGAGCTATAAATTTCAGACTTTCCGGGATTTCCGGGAACTCAGTATGAACCTGTTACCCGAAATCTTCCAGGGCGAAGAACCTCTGGAAAACGAAGTCATCGAAGCCATTGAAAAACAATTGAAACGGATCAACGACAAAAACCGGGAACTCAACGACAAGAAAATAGAAAAAATCAGCCGCATTCTCGAAGATGTATGGAATCAGATCAGCCAGCAACGCGAGCTAGTCCGCCGGATCAACCGTTTTTTCCATTCGGGCGAAAAAACCATCACCGGAAACAACCGTCTGAACCTGGAATGTACCAACTCCACCCTGTTTCCACCCGAATGGCTCAACAAATTCCAGGACAGCACCGGTACTCAGTTCGACCTTTTTAATCCCAGCATCAAAGACAAACTGGTAGACGATATTTCCATCGGCGAAAAACTGATCCATGCCTTCCAGGAATTGACGCACAGCAAGAAGGAAAAAGTCCGGGTCGACGACTTGCTCAATCCGAACAATTATCTGGAACTCAAATTAATCATGCACAACGACAAAGGCAAGTCGAACAAAGGTAGCACCGGACAGACCTATGCAGCCATCGCCCTCCTCTGTATCGCCCGGCTGACGATCATCGGTAACCAGAAACAAGGGAAAGCCAATACAGGTCTCCGTTTTATGCCCATCGATGAAGCCGAAGGACTCGGGACCAATTTCGACCTGCTCTACGACATCGCCCAGGAATTCGATTACCAGATCATCAGCTTTTCCATCAACCCGATCGGGCGTTATCAGGAAAACGAACGTTTCATCTATATCCTGCACGAAAATCCGGACACCGACGACGAAGTCAACTATTCCCCGATGGCCATTTTCAGCCGGGAAGATATCCAGGAAGATTTGATCACTTGGTTCGATGCCTATGAATAACAGTCAGATCAAATGGCGCATTCTCAAAGCCCTGAATGCCCTGTACGAAAATGGGAAAACCCCTTCTACGATCCTTTCAGATGGTTTTGTAGATTATTTGACGCACACCCGCCGCTTGCTCCGGCGAAAGCTCAGCAATGCCAATTATCTGGAACCTTGTAACGGTTTCGCCGCATACTACGAAAAGAATTTTAAAACCGATTTTCAAAATGCCGAACAATTCCTGAGCGCAGCAGGCCTGGAACACGATGCCCGCCGATCCTACACGCTCAACGACATCAACACCCTGCAATTCATTGCCGCAAACAAATCCGAATTGCAGCAATCCCTCACCACTCTCCGGACTTTCTCATCCCGGGTTTTCACCTACGGTGGTTCCAAATACCTGGAAACTCACCGGAGCCTGCTCGAAGCCGTCTATCAACTATTGGAAATCGAGCAATTTCCGGCAGAGGACCCTAAAATCCTGCAATGGCGCTTTGTAGTCGACTGTCCCGACGCCCGAAACATCGTCCTCTGCGAAAACCTCAACTTTCTGAAAACACCCCGTATCGCCCGCGACAACCACATCGAACTCTGGTATGTCGGTGGTAACAACATCAGTAACATCGATTATATCCCCGCCCATAAACTCACCCTCCCCCTTTACTACTCTTGCGACTGGGATTACGACGGCCTGAAAATCTACGAACGCCTGCAAGACCGTTTCGCCCGGAAATCGAAATCCATCACCCTGCTCTACCCTTCCCCCATCCTGCGCAAATCCGTCGATTCCCCGGAACACAACAGCCGCTGGAAACACGACCAGCCCTTTTCCGGCCTGATCCGATCCGCCTACAGCCAGGAAGCCATTTCGCTCATCCAGGATTTGATCGCCCAGGACGAATGGGTGGAAGAAGAGACCTGTGAGTTGATCGAAATGGTGAAGCTGACTTAACTCACCCTTTCATCAACTCCTCTAATGTCACCACAAACGGCCGGGCTGACATTCTCCCTCCTTTATATCCGGACATATCTCCAAACAAGACAACACTAATTCTATATAATGACATGTTAAGATATATTGCTTTACTTCTTACATTTCGAGTACTAAAATTAATACATTTGCAACAGTTTGATATCAAAACATTAATTCTTTGCTCATGACTGATTTTGACAAATATAACCTCACGGAAGAATCTCTGTTTACTCTTCTGTCACTTTCTACTCAAATAACACAGGCATTTGAATCAATATTTGATCGAGAAGACATTCTAAATTCTGAATTCGAAATTTCACAATTTAATTATCACCATCTTCTCAACGATACCATTCACGATGCCCTTGCTTCACAGATTATAATCAAAGCTATTTCATTTATTGATGAGTGGAACAATTATTTCGGCGTAAAGACAGAAACTAAAGATCAGGAAACCATATTACAAATAAAATCCCTGACAAAACCGGCTTATTCCGCTTTAATGGCTTGGAAAGAAATGAATTCTTACAGAAATCAAGCATTAGCACACAATCACAGAGATAAATACAAAAAAAATATCTACCTGCAAAATAAAAAATTCGATGCACCGCAGACGGATGATGAACTATTGTTAGTAGCCTTTTGTATTCATAAAATGAGTCAGGTCACTTCTCTATTTTTCCAGGATGAAATAATTAAAATCATAAATATCCTTGAGAAAATCATACAAGAAAATAAAAACAAGAATAAAGGAAGGTATGAATTTAATAACAAATGTATCCAAAAAATCAAATCTATTGATAAAGATATCACAAATTCATTTATTCATTATAACTTTACAAACACCTTATTAGATACATTACGAAAAAATAATTCGAATATTTGAGAACCCTATGACCGACGTTCATTCCCAAGAAACCCGGAGCTATAATATGTCCCGGATCAAGGCAAAAGACACCAAGCCAGAGCTTCTTGTCCGGAAATACCTTTTTTGTAAAGGTTTCCGTTACCGGGTAAATGTGAAAGACCTGCCCGGTAAACCGGACATCGTCCTTCCTAAATACAAAACGGTCATCTTTATTCATGGCTGTTTTTGGCACGGCCACGAAGGGTGCAAATATTTTGTCATCCCAAAGACACGTACAGAATGGTGGACTGAAAAAATCCGGAAAAACAAGGAACGGGATCAGCAGGAACACGAAGCCCTCCGAAAAACGGGGTGGAATATTATAACAGTGTGGGAATGTCAGCTTAAACCAAGGAAAAGAGAGCAGACTCTGGAAGGTATCCTGCTTTTATTGCAAAAAATATATCTTGATCTACAAAAAAAACCTATTATCACACCCTATACACCTCCGGCAACAGAGTTTCCGATAGTTGCAGAACCGCCATCGCCTTACGGAGATGATTAATTTTGTTTTTCCTTAACAAAAGAAGTAAAACCCGATAAAGTCATAATTCTGGACTGAAATTCTTTATCGAAAGAATTCAGATATTGAGCAGGAACCACCAGGCAGACATTTTCATGATACATTTCTGAAAGCTGATTTCTGGAAATACCCTGTTGTAAAGTAAACAAATGTTTTACCGGAACATTATCAGCTTCATTCAATACCTGTCTCCATCGATCTTTACAAGTTGTTTTGGCTCCTAAACACACTAATTTATCTTTCGGAAAACTTTTATCATGATATTCCCTCCCACCCGGAAATATGAAATCCGGTTTTTTATTATCCTCCGTTACAACCTGAGCTTCGAAACGCAAATCCGCACAAGTAAAAATCCGTGCCAAATGATGTTCCAATGATTTTCCCGCTCTGCTCTTCCGGCGATTTAAAAGGGTATTGGAAAAAGCTATCAATTCGTCCATACTTTCAAACGGAGTTCTAAGCCTATCCCCATAAAACTTTGTTTCGAATGCTTTAAACAACTTATATTCCGCATCTATCCATTGCAGTAACCATTTATCAGCTTCTTTGTTGATCATTTCATCAGATAAACCATAAGACCGGATAACACATTCTCTGGCACAATCAGACATCATAGACGTAGGAGGAAAATCAAAATATTGGTTTATAAAGTCATGGAACAGGACTTTAATCTGAACCTCCGGTTCATAGAAATTTCTTTTTTCTATCAACCGGTTTGTCTGGTCAGGTGAAATACTAAAAGAAGCCAGAAAATCTTCAATATCCTCATCCGCTGACAAGATAAATCCTGAATAATCATCCGAATCTATCTGACAAATTATAATAAGATCTCCAACATTGTCCTCCTGAAAAAAAGGGAAATTCTTTCCCAAACGGGTTAACCGATACTCATTACGTGTACCGCTGCCATAATAAATAAAACGACTAACAGTCTCAAAATCATTCTGCCATCTGATTTTTATAAAACGATCCTTATTAGTCCCCTTTATTCCCGGAGCATCAAACATCAGCGGCCAACAATTTTTAGGAATATAAAAACCTGCCTGATGAGCACCGGTAGCCCCGACGTCATTAGCCGATATAAATTTACAAAAAGCATATCGGGCCTTATTTACAGCAGTAATGGCATAGCCTGTCATTTCATTCATCCGGGTGGTAATTTAAAAGGGATTCTGTAATTTTACCGGCAACAGCCGTGATCAAAGGTACTACGACCGAGTTTCCACATTGTTTATAGGCTTGTATTTCGGATACAGCGTCAATAATGTATTTATCCTCATATCCCATCAACCGGGCACACTCACGAGGTGTCAGACGACGCGGATTTTTCCCTTCTTCCTGCGGAATCAGAATTTCAGCTCCATCCTTATAATACCTTGCACTTAAGGTCCGCGCAATTCCATTCTTATCTACCAAACCAAATCCGAAACCATTTCCTTTTGCTTTGTGTTTCTCTGCATACATTTTCAGATAAGTCCACAATTTATCGGATAAAGTATATTTCTTTTCAACTTCAGGATCAAGTATTTCAGCAATACAAGCCACCGAATCTGGTTTTTCGGGAAATGAAAAATTTTCTTTACCGTGAAAATATCTGTTATCAAAACCGACGATTATAATACGCTCCCGGTGCTGAGGTACATATCCCTGACCATCTAAAACCTTATAATAAATGGAATAATCCAGTTCCCGAAGAGTCCCCTCAATAACTTTAAATGTATTTCCCTTATCGTGAGATAACAGATTTTTCACATTTTCAAGGAAAAAAGCCTTCGGACGCTTACGGCGGATTATTTCTGCCACATCAAAAAAAAGCGTTCCCTGCGTTTTATCCAGAAAACCGGTTGCTCTTCCCAGACTATTCTTCTTCGACACCCCTGCAATAGAAAAAGGCTGACAAGGGAAACCGGCACAAAGAATATCAAAGCCATCGGGAATATACTTTTTCGTTTCCTCTTTGGTTATATCCCCGAAAGGTATTTCCCCAAAATTAGCAAAATAAGTTTTCTGGGCATACTTATTCCATTCCGAAGAATAAACACACCGTCCGCCATGTTTCTGCATAGCCAAACGGAATCCCCCCATGCCGGCAAACAAATCTATAAAAGTAAACCGGGGATTTTCCGGAACCGGATAGGGTATATCAAAGACATCCCGGAACAAACCATACTGCCGTGCATCTTCAGCCACCTGATCCGGATTTACCAAATCAGGAAAGAAATATTGAACCAGATGCTTTATCTCTGCAATTCCATCCTCTTTATAAGTATCCTCTGCGTGAGTATTCTGATTATGCAAATAATGGGTTACCACCGCCAATTGATTTTCCAGCGATTCAGGACCATAAATTTTTACACATACACGTTGTCCGGTTATATCTCCGATGAATATTTTCTCCGGAAACTCCAGTATATTCCCCACCGATTTATCTTTCTTCATTATCACAAATAACAGTCAGTTTATTACTGACAAAGATAAACTTTTAGTACGGAAAACTAAAACCGGAAGCTGTAATCAACAATAAAATTCAGAAAAAAACTTTCCCCTCTTTCTCAGACAATCCTTTCCTCAAAAACAATGCATTCCTTTACGATTTTCTGTGTCTCCAAAGAAGTTACAACACTTTCATCGGTAATAAGAGATAAGATTCTTTTTCGTTCAAAAACCAGAATATTTTCTCCAAAACAATGATGTTCAAAAAACTTAGACTTTTGGTAATCTACCAAAGAATAGGGAATAAAAAGAGCATAGGAAATTTTATTCAGATACATTCGCAGAAAACGATTGTATTGTTTAGTTTCCGATAATTTATGAGGCCAGTTTTTTCTACAGGCACACTGACCAAAAACTGAAATATAATTTCCTACATCATCTGGAAACAAGCCCCAGACAGCCAGATCACCACCTAAATACTGAGTACCTTTAGGAGAAGTGGTCTCAATATATTCCTCGTCAACTTCCACCTTCATTTCTTTAGTCAGCTGCTTTACTTTAGCCCTGGCATATCCATGAAATGCCGATTGCTTTCCTAAAGGCTTGACAATAGCATGAGAAAGTAAATAATTTTTTAAAACAATAACAGACAACTGTTCAAATTCCTGGGTAATATCACCTGTAAACTGCTTAAAGACATTTAAATTGGAAGATATTACCAACTAACGATAAATCGTCTTTTAATCTAAAACAACCTCCCTGGCAAGTAAAAGCATAATCCTCACCAAAGATTTGTCAGAATGGTCATACTTCACAGAATTGATTTATGCAAAAAAAATTATTGTAAAGCAATAATCAAAATCCAATAAAACACAGAAACTGACAAAAAGAAAAACCGCGATGGCTATTAGCGGCCATCGCGGCAAGATTTTCTCTGTTGCTACCCTTCTTCCCTACTTCCGGAAGCAGCCGTTTCGGCAGCAGGCTCCACCACTATCGTGTATATCCCCGGCAACACAAAGCTACGTCCCAGGTTCCACACCCGGAGGTCGGCCCTGTATGTGCCCACTGGGATCGTATGATCCTTCGCGATCCGGAACACCCCGGTCAATACCACCTCTACCTGCGAGGCGATCACGGCCTCCACTTCCCGGCCCGAGTCATCACGCAAGGCTGCCAGTTCGTAATATATGGGAAAAGTACCGATCACCCCCTGTATCTTCTCCGATTGATAGGGGATTGAATCCCGGCTGTCCGGAGCAAGGGCAATCCGGAGCGTATCGGTGACATACCCGGCTTCGCCCGTTTCCAGATATCCCTTGGTGATATCATCGCAACTGTAAAACCCGATCCCTGCCAGGATCAGCATTCCTAATATTCCTATTTTCATAATATATTCTTTTATCATTTGAATTTTAACCGAATTTCCCTTCAACGTCCTCCTGTCCTCTCCTCACTACCGTCCACCACCGGGTCGGCCATCTGAAAGGTGGTCGACAACGAATGCACCACGGCATTACCGGTCATGATATCCCCCGAGGCCACGTGCCCCGTATGACCCGATTCCAGGAAGTGGAAACCGATGCCGTCCGCTCCGATGTCCGGCATCCCCTGCCAGCTGCCCTTCACCCGGTACACCCGCAAATCCAGACCGTTCAGGGTTTCAAAAACCGTTCCCCCTTCCAGCGTACCCTGCACCTCATAAGGGAAATCCACCCGCACATGCCGTCCTGCAATCACATACGACAACAGAATCTCCCGGCACAATGCATCCGGCATATCCGCCACCGAGCGGTAAACCAGCTCCCCCTCCCCGTCCGTCGTTCGCAAAAGGAACTGCACGATACTCAGATTCGTCAGACCGAACACCGTCATCTGCGGACAATCCGGGTCTTTGCCGTCGAACAGGTCCGCCAACCCGGCCTTCCGGATCATGATCACCAGCGAGTCCCAGTTGCCGTGCCCCGCCTGCATATATTCCCAGGCCGTACCGTCGTAAACCCCGTTAGCCAGACCTGTATCGTGGAACGTATCTTTTTCACAACCGCCTGTTCCGCAAGCGATGACGAACATTATTCCTATCATATAATTTTTCATATTCCATATATTTTTTATTGTTTTCCCGCCGGAAAGGCATCCCCCGGCAGGAAAACACAGATTATAAATCGACGGCTCAAAACTTTCCTACCCAGTAAGCCGTCTGTTTCACCTTCGGGTTATTGTTCATCGCATCCAGAGATACCGGCAGGAACAAAGCCCCGGCCGCCACATCCGTTTCCGTCAGATCACGGAAGCCCCCTTTCAGCAGGTTATAGGTGTGATTGCGCATATAATCGAAATACCGCACCCCCGTCTGAAACAGCAACTCCCTGTCGCGTTCCAGCTGTATCGCCCGCCGGAGATCACCCTCCGCCTCCGAATAACCGGCCACGCCCGCACGGCGGCGGACAACATCCAGGTCGGCAACGGCCCCTTCCCGGTCACCCGTCGCCGCTTTCATCTCCGCCCTCAGCAGCAGGATATCCGGCAGGCGGATCAGGATATCGTTCGCTAACAGCGTACGCGGCGTACCGTCATAAATTCCGCCCGAGTAGTATTCCACCTCCCGCCACATCCGAACATAGGCAGCTCCTTGTGTCACAGACACCGGCTCTTCCTTCATCCGGAAGAAATCGGCAAAATAGGCCTGTAAACGCAAATCCTCCGGCGTGTAAAGCCTTTCCACCGTCTCGTTGCGGATAAAGAATTTACGCCGCGAAGCAGGGGTCGTCCCTTTCAACACCGGCCATTTTTCGACCGTCCCCCCGATATAGCTCCCGAAATCCTTATACTCCCCCCGGCTGTCGTCATAGCACACCTCGAAGATCCCTTCCTCCGAATTTCCGGGAAGCACCTCCGTACATACCTCCTCCGGGCTGGCCACCAGACGGTAATTCGGGTCCCCGATCACCTTCCCGGCAGCTTCGATCCCCAGCGCATAATATTCCGGTTCCTGCCCGTAGCCCGCTATCCACGCATACACCCCGGCCAATATGGCATACGCCGTCCCCCGCCCCGGGATCTGACGGGCCGTAAGTGGTTTACCCTCCGGATCCTTCAACTGATCCGCAGGAGGCAGGTATTCCGCTGCCAGCAGCAGGTCCGCCACGATATGCCCGGCGATCTCCCGCCAGGGCGTACGCCCCTTCTCCGAGATATCCTCGTATTCCAGCACCAGCGGCGCATCCCCCCACAACCGGATAATCTGGAAATACAGGCAGGCACGGATACACAGCGCCTGACCCATATAAAAACGGTAACGCTCCTCCGGCAGACCGGCCCGGTAAAGATTACCGATCACCAGATTGGCCGCGCTCACGGCCTTGTATTCGTACATCCAGCTGAACTCCACGGCTGTAGCCGTATAGCCCGAAAAGTTATGCTCATTGGCCTCCCGCCAACGGGCAAGGCCGAAATTATCCAGCAGCAGACCGCGGTCGCGGTAGTCCTGCGTAAAACTCCCCATCACCTCACGGAACTGGGTGTGCATGCCGTAAACCGCTGCTTCCACATCCGCTTCGCTACGGAAATGGTTCGCTACCGTCGTATTATTCTCCGACAACTGCGTCAGGAAACTGTCACATCCCGACAGGAGGAATAAAGCCAGTCCTGCGATATATCCGATCATCTGTTTTCTCATCGTTTAAAAATTTAAGGTTAGTCCGATTGTAAAGCGGCGCGACAGCGGATAGGCGTTGTAATTGTCCACTCCCGTATACGGGTCCACCGTCTCCGGGTCGCCGCCCCGGTAGTCCGTCAGCGTAAAAAGGTTCTCACCGCTTATGAAGATCCGCGCACCGAAACCCGTCGCTTTCCGTACCGCCTCCGGCAGCGTATACCCCACCGTCACCGCCTGCAGTTTCAGGTAGCTGATCCGCTGAGCGTTCGAGGCCAGGTTGGTGGCGAAATTATACAGTCCGTTCTCCATCCGGTTGGCCGGATAAGGCGCATCGTCACCCGGATGCTCCCAGAACAACCCGTCGAGACTACCCGTCAGATAAGGACGCGCCATATCCGCCGGATTCAGCGCAAGGTAAGTACCCAGCGAAGCCCCCCGGGCAGCATCCAGCACCCACTTGCGGCAAACGAAATTGAACAGCACGGTCACATCCAGCCCCTTCCACCTCAGGTCCGTGGAAATACCGCCCTGAAACTGCGGCAGGGGCGAACCGATATATATACGGTCCTCCGCCAGCGTGCCGTAATTATAAATCTGACCATTGCCGTCCATGTCCGTGATGATCCGGTCGCCCGCCCGGTAGTAGGCGCTCCCCTCTCCGCGGAGGTATTTCTTCACCCCGTCCTCATAATAAGAAGGCACGTCGCTCCGGCGGCCGTAAATCCCCCGGTCGTCGAAGGCATAAATCCCGTAAAGCGGCAGCCCGATCACCGAAAGGTTGTTCGCAAAGCGGGCCGCCGTATTCTGGAAATCGCGCCCGTTCAGGCTCCGGGCCAGCCGGTTCCGGTTCCTGCTTACATTGAACGACAGGTTCCACTGCCAGGTCCTCCCGCGCACCAGTTCACCCTTCACCTCCAGCTCCACGCCCTCGTTGTCGATGCCGTACATATTCCGCCACGGGGCCAGGAAACCCGTATGCGTGCCGGGAGTCGGGGGATTGTACAGCAACCCGCGCGTCCGTTTCAGGTAATAATCGAAAGTGAGGCCGATGCGGTTGTCCAGCAACCCGAGGTCCAGCCCCGCATCGTATTCCGTCGTCTTTTCCCAGGTCAGGCCGCTGTTCGAGACACCTGCCCACCATTCGGGGACCACAGTCGGATGCCCCAAATAGGGAGCGCCCTGATCCAGTTCGCCCTGTGCCAGATAGGGATATTCGAAGATACGGCCCGTACGCCCCTGTGAGAAGCGCAGCTTACCGTAATTCAGCCAAGGTTTCAGCGCCAGCATAAACGGCTCCTCCGTAAACGTCCACCCCACAAAATACGACGGGAACCAGCCCCAACGCACATCCTCGCCGAAGGTCGACGAAGCATCGCGCCGCAGGGTGAAGCCCGCATAATACCGCTCCCTGTAATTGTAGTTCAGGCGGCCGAACAGACCCACCATCGTTTTTTTCTCATAATCCGAATAATAATCCTTCAGGTCGAGCCGGGCCTCCGCATCGTACACCTGCGAGTACCAAGGGGCGTAATGGATGGTGTTCGAGGCAGCCCCGAGCGCCTTGCCCGTGTTATTGTTCATCTCGTCCTGCTGAACGGAAAAACCGAGCAGCAGGTCGACCGTATGGCTGCCGCCCAGCGTCCGGCGGTAGGTCAGCAGGTTCTCGTTGAGCACCATCAGATGGCGGGCGATCGTGCCGCTGCTATAGGTTTTACCGTATTCGTTCACCTCCTTCGGCAGGAAAACGTTCTGGTTGTTCTGGAGATAATCGACCGCCACGCCCGATTTCAGTGCCAGGCCGTCGGCGATCTCATACGTCAGGTCGAAGGAAGTGCGCAGCTTGTAGCTGTCGTTCTTCTCCCTGGTGCTCTCATAGCGGCGGGTCAGCTCGCCGAAATAAGGCGTTCCGGGACCGGGCAGCACCGTCGAGGTGAAAAGAAAGTCCGGCAGCGTGGAATAAGCCGTCGGCGCCGGATTGAAGGCATCCACCCCTTTGCGCGAGCGGTTGTTGTCGGTATAGGCCAGGTAGAAGCGGAAATTGCCGTAAAGGTGGTGCGCAGGCTTGAAGGCCAGGTTCGAGAAGGCCGAAAAACGGCGGTTGCCCGTACCCCGCAGCGTTCCCGCCTCATCGTAAAAGCCCAGGCCGACGGAATAGGCGATTCCCTCCGCCCCGCCCCGGACCTGGATATTCGCATTCGTGGCATGGGCGGGGCGCAGGTAATATGCCATCAGGTCGGTGGAATTGTTATAGAAAGGGTTCAGGCTGTCCTGATACACGGTCATGTCCGCGCCGTTGCCCTCGTTCCAGAAATAATCGTAAGGCTTGCCCAGGGCGTAACCTTCCGGATAGCGGTAGGAATCCGTTTCCCGGTCGTAGTACACTCCCGCATAATTTTTCATCGCCTCCAGACGGGCGAGCCGCTCGGCATTCCCGCCGATCCGCTCCGGCAGCAGGGGCTGCAGGATAAAGGTGTGGCTGACATTGGCCGAGAGCAGGGGGTGCTGGTTGTAGCGGCCCTTTTTCGTCGTGATGATCACCACCCCGTTGGCTGCCCGCGAGCCGTAGATGGCCGCCGCTGCGGCATCCTTCAATACGGTGAATGTTTCAATGTCGTCCGGGTTGAGCGAGGTGAGCGGGTTGCCGCCCACCTTGAGGCTGGCGTCGTCCGAGGCGATCACCCCGTCGATCACGAACAGCGGGTTACGGTTGCCGGCAATTGCCAGGTCGTTCGCACCGCGGACGATGATGCTCACATCGTTACCCCCCGGATCGCCCGACTGGCTCGCGATATACACCCCCGCCAGCTGGCCCTTGGCCAGCGTCAGCACGTTGGATGCGGGCTTGTTTTGCAGCCGGGCGGCATCCACCGTCGCCACCGATCCCGACACCTGTCCGCGCCGCTGCTCCCCGTAGGCGACCACCGTCACCTCCTCCAGCGATTCACGGCTCTCTTCCAGCCGCACACGGAGCGTTTCTCCGGCACGGTAACCCACCGTCACAGTCTTATAGCCCACACACGAAAAGGTCAGCCTGCCGCGCTCTTCCGGCAGGCGGAGTGAAAAACATCCACCGTTGTCGGTCACCCCGCCCGTAATTCCGTAACGGACGGTCACGCCCGGCAGGGGAACGCCCTTAGCATCGGTCACCAGACCTTTGACCGGATAAGTGGATTGTTGCTGCGGCACTCCTGCCTGCAAAGGGACGGGCAGGGTAAAAGCAGCCAATAAACAGAAAATAATGGCGGTCAGTCGTCGCTTTCGTAAGCTCCGGCTAACGCTGCATGCGTTTTTTTGCATAACTTTGTCGGTGTTAATATTAGTAATAATGTTAATTGAGGCGGGAGGACTGGACGGGCACGCCAATGTCACCCAGTCCCCCGCTGTTTTTTTATGGAATCTTCATTTTTTTCCGGTTCACCTCCTTCCCTGTTTGCATTGTTTCGTTTATTTTATCGTCCCTGTATCCTTTCCGGACAGAACCGGATCTATACTGGCCGGATCGGAAGGATCGATACGCAACATTTCCTCCAGGTCCGTTTTTACCCGGCAGAAGAAGATCAGGTCATGGGCGATCAGGTCATGCAGCTCCGAAATCTTTCCCGTAAAAATACTCTGACGGTAAAGGATATTGTTCAGGCGCCGTTTCTCCTTCTGGGAATCCGACAAATCCGTGAACAGATAAAAGCTGCAGGCCTTGATCAGGAAGGGATCGATATCGCTCCACGGGTGGGTGTCGAGTAATTTTAATAGCTTGCAGCTCTTTTTTACACGGGTATAAAGGATCTGTAATATTTCACACTCCGTTGAGTCTGCGGTGACCGAAGGACACATCATCCGGGACATTTGCAGATAAAAGTGTTTCAAAGGTTCGTTGTCCGTCGAAATAAATCCTTTGGGCAGGCACTTACCCGTTACATCTGGTTTTTCAGGCTGAAATTCTTCTCCGCCTAAGCTGGAATACCGATTCTCTGTCGGTTGAAAAGTGTTTTGATGATCTGTTTCCATGTTTGTATTTAATTATAATAGTTAGATATAGTAAGACGTAAATCACGTCTCATAAATTGTAAATTTCCTAAAGGAAATAATCTTAATTCGGTGGAGATTTGTTATTTTTCATAATTGAACTGTTATATTTTAGTTATTGATATAATGTATATTCTAATCTTTTTTTACTTATTTATTGTCCCTTATCAATTTCTGGTTTATAAACCAGAAAGAGTGTCAACCTATATTTTTTCCTTTGTTATGAACTTAAAACAAAGGATATGGAAGATGATGAATTAATATTACACAAATTCGGTCAAAAATTGCAACAGCTAAGAAAAAATCAATCTTTAACCTTACAAGAACTTGAAGCTATCGTTGATATTGATAATAGTAATCTTTCAAAGTATGAATCCGGCAGTATAGATATAAGGCTTACTTCCTTATATAAACTTAGTAAAGCACTCGGAATTACATTAAGCAAATTGTTTGAGGGCATAGAATAACATACTATCAATCAAATATTTTTCATTTCTGTTTTCATAGTAAAAAATTTTGTTGAAGCGAATAGAAAAGACGGTTCCGCTCGTCCCGTTGTACTACACCTCGAAGGCAGCGGGTGCATTAACACTCCGCACGGGGATACGAAACCGCCGTATATGGAGTGTACAAGCATAAAAAATGCCTGTCAATGATTGGCAGGTTTCCCTACCTTCGAGTATGTAGTACGTAACAAATGTACAAAAATTCTCTAACATAACAAAACAAACTTTCAAAGAACTATCTAAAATCATTAATTGTCTTATACTTCAACAGGTTTTATCATAGTAATTACTTATAATTACACAATGCCTCCAACCTGCTCAACTCTTTCCCTGTTTCCTCCTTTTTCTCCTTATCATCCGGCGAATTTATCAGATAATAAAGGCAGGCACTTACCCGTTAGATCTGGTTTCTCAGGTTGAAACTCTTCTCCGCCTAAGCCGGAATACTGATTCTCTGTCGGTTGAAAAGTGTCGAGATGTTGTTCGTTTTCCATAATTAAAGTTTTATTCGGTTTATAACTAAAAATAATTAAAAACTCTCTATTTAAATTGGGTTAATAAGTCAGGCAGGAGATTCCATACCTTTTATTTAATAGGGCGTTGATATAAATTCCAGTCTTCATATATTTTTAATGCGGCCTTGGCTGTTTTCCTTTTCGTGTAAATTCTTGTTTTCTTGCATCAATTGGTGGTTTTAGGTTAATAATCTGAATTATGTTATCCTCATTTTATCTTTTCATTGCTTTCAACACTTTTATAGCCAAAACAACCTTATAGGGTGGTTTAATCTGTATATTTATCCTTTTTCTTTGTAGCAAATAGATATAAATGAATAGAAAAAAGGAAAAAATAGATCTTTTCGTTATCGAAAGCGTCAAAAAACGAAGAAAAGAACTCAATCTCACTCAAGAACAACTTGCAGATGAAGTTGGTTTTTCCAATACATTCATTAGTGAAAGAGAATCTGGGATTAAACGTTATAACATTTCACATTTAAATAAACTCGCAATTGCGCTAAAATGCTCTCCGAAAGATTTTCTTCCTAATGAACCTTTTAAAGAAGATGCAAAAAAGTAACAATACTTGTAATATCCATATTACTTTTTACAACTACTCTAAATAGCCAGCAAGAATAAGCAAAATACAAACGGTTTCGCCTTTCCCGCTGTCCAACAACACAATGGCTGAGCTGGGTGCATTAACACTCCAAACGGGGGTACGAAACCGCCGTATATGGAGAGTAACAGGTATAAAAATACCTGCTCTTATCGGCAGGTCTCCCCGCCATTGTGTTATGTTGGACATTACAAATATACAAAACATTCTAAACATACCAAAATCAATCTTTCTCATTTTTCAATTATTTTATATAGTATTCATGAAAAGAGGTTACCAAAAACGTATAATTCCATTCGAGACTGTGAATATCCTTTCCTCTATTCCCGTGGTATGATTGTGTAACCAGTATAACGCTCCTTGGGGAGCATTGTCATATTCGATTTGAAATTCCGAGGCCGTTTTTCGTCCGAGGGATTTCCAGCCTTTCAAGTCGTGGTAGAAGAGTTCATACTCGTTATTAGGGTATATCCCGTTACCATCACTTCTAGGGAGGCAGATAATTTTGGAAAGGTTGACAGGTTTGCTAAAATCGACAATGAATGATTTTTTGCGTTGATATATATTCGTGAGGGGATCTCCGTCAAATATCGCTTGGAATACCGAGTCTGCTTCTCCTTTTATAAGTTCCCCTTGATGATCAAAAAAGTATAATTCTGCAAGTGAAAGTATGTGTGGATGAGAGATTCGCCAGTAGCGATATTTCTTGTTTGTATTTATTTTTTCTTCACAATAAGTTGTTTTCTGAGAGACAGAACGGAGAATCGTGTCAGGGTGTTGGAATGAGGATTGATCCGAGGCTTCAAGCATAAGATTCGTGAGCGTTGTAATGTAACTGTATAAATTTTCATTAGAGGGATATTTTCGTGTTAGTATCAATTTTTGTCGATTATTAGTGTCTGGAACAAGATGTTTCACTTCACCTTTCAAGGTGAGGATAAATGGATAGTTGAAAGGGGTAAGTTTTTTATCGTGGTAATAAGCGGGTATGTACACTATATTTTTACCCATATTATTAAATTTAACGGAGGGATATGCAATATGTCCGATGGCAATAGGAGTCCATCTTAAATTATTGAAAACACACAGGTAAGCGTAGTCGGAAGAATTTTTTAAATACTTGGGAATATTGATGGAGACATCTGTCGTTTGCAAATACTCGTTGCTAACATCCAAGAGAAATGGATTTTTAAAGAGTTCGGGAATATATTCCGTGGTCTTGGTCCTGATGGATGGATGACGAGAATATGTTTTTCGATATACTTTGGCTGTTCTGCGCTCGAAGGCTCCGCTGATTTCTGAATTCTTTGATTCCGGGGATATAGTTTTGTTCCAGTAATGATAACCGTTGCGATTTGCGTAATGTGGGATAAAATCGATGGCAACAGGCAAACAAGATGCTCTTGATTTGAAATTTTTTTGAGTGCTAATATGTTGACAATCTCTGTAAATATTTTGATGGAGTAATTTTTGAATAAAATGCGATTGGAAATGAGTCTCTGTTTCGGAAAATTTTATAGCATATCCTAATTTAGTTACCGTGTATCTGGTGTCATCCTTGAATAGTAATTCTTGTAGAACCTTTGGTGAAAAATGCAGAGAGTCTATCCATAAATCCAGTCGTTCGTTTGCGAAACGATACGGGAGAATGTATTCAAGAAATAGATCAAACGGGATATCTTCCAACCAAGGGTACAAGTTCAGATTTTCGAATGAACGATCGATGTGCCGGATAAGAAACTCTGCCTTGATGTTTTGCACGTCTTCTTTTTTGTTGGCAGTATGGCGGAATTGATCCATGTGGGAAAGAGATATGTCAAGGGTTTTCTTGGCAAAGTAAGATGCCGTTGTGTCGGTATCGATCTTTTTCCGGCAAGCATTTATCAAGGGGCCTTCCAGTGTGTAGTGGCCCGGCATATTTTCGATAAGGAAAGTCGCTGCCTGCAATTTGAGACTGTCGGAAGGATTTTGAGAATAGTGGTAGAGCACTTTTTCTAGTTCACATCGATTTTCTCCTGCAAGTTTCAAGGCGTTTTCCAATTCTACATTGTGTTGTCCACATGAAATGACGGAAATACAAAAAATAATATAAATAATTCTTTTCATGCTTTGTCGTGTATTTTCAGCAAAGATAAAGAGAATAAAAAAATGCAGGAGGAATATGGGTTGCACGTGGGTTGCAAATTTGACTTGTTGGATGGTTCCTTTGTTAATGATTACTGATATGATACATCCTTGGAGTGCGAGTAATAAAAACAGACCGCCGTCCAACACAGAACGGCGGCTTCTATTTTATATAAACTTCTCCCTATTCCGTGTATTATTCAATCCGAAAATGATAAAAAGGACAGAGGCGATCAACATATTCATCCGGCAATGGAAGACCGTGTTGAAAAATATCTGCGGGTTCTTGTCAATGGGGACATCGTAAGGATTCAAGAAGATGTTCCATTGGCTTTCCCCGATAGCTCCCTGTATCATGGAGAATAACAGTCCGATAATGATAATCACCACGGAAGTACCGTTCCCGTTCTTGATCATCGTACTCAGCATAAAGGAGAGCGTACCGATAAAAAGAGCCGGGACCATGGCTTGCAGTGTCAGTCCCATCGGGGGAACCGACACGATGGCCAAATCCGTTAATAGTGCCAAGAAACAGGTAATCACGAAACAGATCACGTAAGAAATAATCAGGCGTAATAACCAGACCTTGTAACTATAGTTCGGGATTCCGAAAATAATCTCCACGATCTTGGCATCCTGATCGTTCTGTATGCCGAAACACATGGGGTAGAAAACCAATAGAATACTCGGTAACATCAACATAGAGTATGCTGTTGCCTGCGTGATCTCGTCATCTCCCAACAATTTTACGATCACCGTGATCACGTAGAAGGCGAGGGCACTCAACATGAAGTACAGGAATTTGTTCCCGAATATAATCTTGATGTTATATTGTACCAACTTTTGTAGGGTTATCCAAAATTGCACCATAATGTTAATGTAAAATTTAGAATTTAGAATTTAGAATCACGAAATCGTCAATCATAAATCACTAAATTTCTTTATTGTGTTATAATTTCTTCTTTGTTCTCGATCTTCACGCTTCTCAATAGCCACAAGTAAGAGTCCTCCAGGGCCGGGAGAATCTTCTCGGCGGTCTCGGTAGGCTTATGCTCGCTAAGGCAACGTACTTTGATGATGTCGCCTTGGCGGATGTGGTGAACGATCAGCATATCGGACGGTAATTTTGCAAAATCCCGTACGGGTACCTCAAAGGTCCAGGTAACATCCTTGGCGATATTGGCCATGTCGCTCGGCGTACCGTTGTATTTCAGAATTCCCTTGTTGATCACGCCGACTTGGTTACAGGAACTGGCAATATCCTCTATGATGTGGGTAGAGAAAATCACGATCCGGTTCCGGGACAACTCCACGAGCAAATTTCTGAAGCGAATTCTTTCCCGCGGGTCCAATCCGGCTGTCGGCTCATCCACCACGAGGATGCGGGGCAGGTTCAACAGGGTTTGTGCGATACCGATACGTTGTTTCATACCACCCGAAAAACCTCCGATCTTCTTATCCTTGTTCTCGTACATGTGTACGGCAGAAAGTACCTCGGCAATCCGGTTATGGCGTACCTTTTTGTTATATATCCCTTTCAACAGCGCTTGGTACTCCAAGAACTCCCAAGCCGTGAGATTCTCGTACGTCCCGAATTCCTGCGGTAAATAACCGATCAAGCCTTGCAACTCTTCCCGTTTCTTCTGGGTATCGATGCCGTTAATGAATATCTTCCCGTAACTCTGCTCGAAGACACCGCAGATGATACGCATCAACGTGGTCTTACCGGCCCCGTTAGGACCCAGCAAACCGAACATACCCGTGTGAATTTCCATGGAAACGGAATTCAACGCTTTAAACGGTTTCTTCTTCACCCCGATAAACGGAGCCTTGGATGCCAGACGGAAAATAGTCTTTCTGAGCATACGGAACCGTCCGTCAATCAAATCAATATTGATGTTTTCTTTATTGATCTTGTTCGACAGGTAGCGGGCGGCAATACCGAGATACCAGAACATACCCAAGAAGATAGCCCCTCCGCTGTTTTCGAATTTTTTACTTGACCAGATCAGGATAACCAACGGACCGGCATAGTAAATGACGATGGCGATGATCCGTAGTATCTTGGCAATGACCGTCTGTTTCCGGTTCTCGCAGAACTCCCGGAAAATATTCATGATACTTAGCGTCATCATCCAAGTGATGAAAGCAAAAATAATGGCCCACAAGAATAGTACCTGATAGCTGAACGTGAAGTAGTACATGAATCCCAGTACCGGCAACGACCACAACAGCGGCTGCATATCCCGCCATTGGCGATAGTTCCCTTGCAGTCCGAGACGTTCCCGAATCTTCAAACCGGAAGTCCATTCCCGGTTGAAGCGTGACGGGCGTCCGTACACTTTAACCAGATTACATATCTTGATATTCAGCTCTTCATCAGCCGGAATGATATTACTTTGCGCCCGACGCAGACTGTCCTCTAGGAACCAAGTTACACCCGGAACGAGGATAACCGTCAGGATCATGTATAGAATCCGATTCAATAACGTGTAGGTCCAGAAGTACACGCAGATGACGGCCACGACGAAAAGCACGATTTGCAATAGTTTCATGAAAAGACTTTGCGTGCGCAGACGGTGTAAAGCGTCCTCCATGCCGGAATACAATGTCGGGATGATGACCAGAGTCAACAACGTACTCATGGTAAGCCCCCCGATTACGGTGATGGCAAACGGGGCCCCCAATCCGGACACGTATTCTCCTTGTCCCATAGCCAACGGAATCATGGCCACGATCGTCGTGATCGCCGTGATCAGAATCGGTCTTAAGCGGGACAACCCGGCCGTTATGATCGCCCGTTGTTTGCGGTTTCCATTCCGGCGGAGTAAAGAAGTATAGTCGATAAGAATGATGCTGTTATTCACTACGATACCAATCAGGATAATGAAACCGATGAAAACATTGGCATTCATCAATGAATTGCTCGTGAATAACAGAGCCAGTAAAGAACCGATGGCCGCCAGCGGAATGGTGAACATCAGTACAATCGGGGCGGTGGTCGATTCAAACACAGCAGCTAGAATCATGTAAATCAAAACAAAAGCGGCTAGGATAAGGAAAATGAAATCGTTCATTTCGTTCTCCTCGTGTATCACCTCCACGGCGATACCTGTCGGTACATCCATGCTTTGCACGAGCTCGTCAATCTCTTCCCGGGCAGCTTCCAGCAACTCCTTGGACTCATTGATGTCGGAATTGAACATGTAAGTAAGGTTCACCTCCTTCTCCTGGTTGATACGGGTAATGTTCCCTTTATCGCGCCCCAGGTTGATGCGGCTGAAACTCCGCAATTGCACCAACCCGTTATTCTTATTCGTGACTTCCAGGTTCCTCAAATCCTCCAGTGTCCGGGTGTGGGTTTTCTGATCGTCTTCATCGTAATTGATATCCCGGATCAGAATGTCATATTCCTGATTTCCTGCTTTGTATTTGACTTCGGCTTTACTTTGAGGTTGAAAATTGGAGAGTTCTTGGCTTACATTACCGGGTTCGACGTTATTCATCCCCATGAGGTACTGGTCAAAGAATATTTTGGAAACCGTACTTCCTTGAGACACTGAAACGTAGGAATTGGAAATGTTATCCAGATCATCAAGTTGGTATTTCAAGTATTCGGCAAAATTCGTCATGGCCTCGAAATCTTGACCTTTGATGACCACTTTCTCCGTTTGACTACCCATTCCCATCATTCTGAGCAAGGAACTGTTACCAAGCATTCCACCGCCTCCGCCGCTTCCCCTGAAGTTCTCGCTGCTCTCGCTGGCTTCCAAGCTGATTTGGTTGATGTTAACCGTCTCGGCCAACCGGAGGACTTCGGTCTTCAGTTGGATGAGGGATTTCTTATTGATCTTTTGGTAATCATCCTTTAATCGAATCGTCAGCCGCACATCCTCTTTCATAATGTTGGAAGAGAACTCTTTTATCTCCGGTACTTCAAGTAATTCATCCTCGAAAAGGCGAATCATCTCGTCGGTCCTTTGCAGCGTGTAGCCCGAAGGTGGAGTGATGTACACGTTGAACGTGTTCAGTTCAACCTCTTTCAACGTGTTCAAGGTTAAGGAGGTGGATAGTACCACGGTTATCAACAACGTGACCAAAGCAATGATAATCACTTGTGCCGGACGGCGAAGCGACACTTTAAGTATGGCAACGTATATCTGCACCAATCTGTTATGAATAGACAGGTTGCTGAAGTTGACATCCTCCGGCGTCTTGCGCAAAATAGCGTTTACCGCCATCGGTATCAACAGCAATGCCACGACCAGTGATATGGTAAGCGTTGCCACGATAGAGATCCCGATGTGTTCCCCGATCAATTTTATCAAGTAATTGTCTGCAAAAAGGAAGGGGAGAAACACGGTGATCGTGGTCGCTGTGGCTGCCATGATGGCTTTCCACACCTCGGTAGTTCCCCGTACACAGGCTTCGTCGGTGGAAACTCCCAGCCCCTTTAGGCGGTAGATATTCTCCATGACGACGATGGAATTATCCAGCAACATACCGACGGCTAGTGCGATACCCGTGAGGGTTAGCGTGTTGATCGTGATTCCGAATAGATAAAAGAAATAGAAAGACGAGAACACGGAAATCGGGATGGCAAAAGCCACGATCGAAATGATCCGTATTTTTCGTAGGAACAAAAACAATACGAATATAGCCAATAAAGCTCCCGAAAGCCCGAGATCGATGATCTGGTCAATATTCTTGTTCATCTCTTCGGCAGTATCGTCTTCCACTTCAATAAGCACCCCTTTGGATTCCAATTCCCCGTTCAAACGGCTAATTTCCTGCCGTACCTTTTCGGAAAGGTCGATCACGTTGGCCATGGGAGATTTGGATAGGATGCAAGAGATCACCTCTTTCCCGTTGGTACGGGCATAGGATTCCTCTTCCTTCACCCCGAACTGGATTTCAGCGATGTCCTTCAACTGGATCGGACCATTGGCAACCACGATGCTTCCCAAGTCTTCCGTGGCAAGATATTCGGCCGTCACGTTGACAAAATAACGTTTGTTACTCTCGTAAACCGAACCGGCGAAACTCTTTTCTGCCAAGTTGCTCGAAATCGCCCTGCTGATCGCGGATGTCGTGATGTTCAACGCTTTGCATCTTTCCGGATCGATGATAACTTCAATGCTTTTTTGTCGTCCTCCCAAGGTGGTGACATTAGCGATTCCGTCGATATTTTCCAGATAGGGGACAATCTCTGAATCGGCGATGTTACGCACGTAGTCGATGTCGTCCTCTCCGAGAACCCGTAGATTCATGAACATATCGCTGGCAGAGCCCGAGGATGATTTGTTCACGTTCAACCTGAAATTATCAGGCAGATTCGGGGTGATGCTTTTTATTTTTTCCTCCAGTTGCAGGAAGGTATATTTCAAATCGACATCCTGCTTGAAAGAGACGGTGACCTGCCCCCCTCTCGAATAAATCTGGGTTTCTATTTTTTCTACCCCGTGGAGGGCACTGACGGCTCCTTCAACGGGAATAGCTACTTGATTTTCTATATAGGAAGGGTCGGATTCGGTCTCGGCGCTAATGCTTACGCTCAACACCGGCAGTTCGGCGTTGGGGTATAATTCCATGGGAAGGTGTTTATAGGAGAAGATTCCCATAAGTACCAGTCCGATGAAAAGCATCGATACAAGAACCCTTCTTTTTATAATCGTGTTCATGACTTCTTTCTATCAATAACGTAATACA